>Ga0209711_10000046_pt1 | contig 106767 bp, 96 predicted proteins | sample ArcticOcean_MG_C_7_FD_187441 | JGI IMG/M metagenome (GOLD analysis project Ga0209711, IMG submission 187441) | Marine microbial communities from western Arctic Ocean - ArcticOcean_MG_CB11_88 (SPAdes) (version 2) | ecosystem: Environmental > Aquatic > Marine > Oceanic | place: Arctic Ocean... | reverse complement strand
ATGCCCGCTTTCAAAGAGATACTTTCTGATTCGCAATTACGGGATGTTGCAGTATATGTGACGCAGAAATTGGAGCCACAGAAAGTGGAAAGATGATTTCTGTTCCCCGCATATTCGTAATCTTAATTAGGCAATAATTTTTCTAAATCATTGATTTATATAATATTTATACGCTATATGCAAGTGGCTTCGAACCACTTGGTCGGGGGATCGAATCCCTCCGGATGCACCATTACATCTTAATTTGAAACGAGCATTTTACTTACGATTTGAAAAAAACGTTAGGGTAATTTGTAGAGCTAAGGAGCCTGTACTGGCTCCTTAGCTCGGTATTACGTTTGTATCTTTAGCTTACTTAGCGCTTTTGATACTCATAGTGGCGTAGGTTCTAGTATTAGTGCATGACTCAATGATTGCATCCAAGGCTATATCTTCCTTAGAACCATTGATATTTTCCCAGTAGTTATCCGCACCAGACCCTAATTCTGAAACCGTGCTTGAATACAGAGAATAGACGTAGTCAAAATCGTCCGAGGTAGCGCCCGATGAAGGGAAAATCATCTTTCGACCGAGATTGTCGCCTTTGGCCTTTGCCGCTTTAGCGAAATCTTTATAAGCATCAAAAGCTTCTCGCTCAGAGACACCCTCTTTTAATGTGCAATCAGCAAATCTTACCATGCCATTAGCACCCTCTTCATCCGGAACTGATATAGCCCACTGGTAAGTGTCAACAGCCTGTGAATTGGTGACCGGCAGCTTGCTTAAAATACTCGACCCATTTTGTAGCCAATGCTGAGCCCCAGCAAATTGTTTAGTAGCTGAAGGCCATATATTTAACCAAACTGAATCTGCTGCCTGCAGATTTTGATGGAAATAAGGCACTAAGATCACGCTCTGCATACTGTCATAGACATCACTTTTGGCTAAATACTCTTTAAAATCATCTGCCCATTTTAGGTAGTCGCCCATATCCTTTCGATCATTATAAGTCGACACATAGTATTCGGCCTTATTGGCGACCGGTTCATATTTAAACGAATCCTGCGCATGCGTTATGCCAGCGACTAGAATTGACAGACCAATAATCAGCTTTCTCATAAATATCTCCAAAGTTAAATTAATGTAGATTGCCCCTAAACTATGGGCACCCCAAGGTTAAGTTGCACAAAGCATCAGTAACCATGTAGTCTATGCATGTTTGCAACGTTGCAACAATATCATGTTTCCAACTAACAGGAGTACCGTATGAAAAAATTAATACTTTTTGCATTATTGATTAGCTTCAGTACATTTTCCTTTGCAGGACATCATGAAAATTCAAGTGAGAGCGAGGTGCTAGCTGCTCTATCAGCTTATATGGATGCCCGAAATAGTAGAGACTTTCAAACTGTCGTTGCCATGTCTAGTAAAGCTGGAACCTTAGATACTAACTCTGATGGTAGTTTCCATAAACCACTCAACGAGCAGACTATATCGGGCTGGAAGAAAAGTGGTGAAGCTATGACTCAGTACTTTTATCCCGAAGCGACTGCAATTTCTGATGATGTTGTGCATGTACGTTTTTATTCAGAAGGGATGGTAGGTTCGAAAGACAAAATGAGTGACTACAGGACGCGAGTTACTATGAACTGGATAAAAGAGGATGGTAACTGGGTTCTTCGAAGCGCCCACTACTCGCCAGCAAGTTATGGAGGTGTTCACAAGACACAAGCCTCTGATTTTGACGATTAAAAGATCAAGTAATATGTCATAAAAAAGCCTCAGTCTTAATTGGGGCTTTTTTATGACTTCAGGAAGTCAAACCACCCTCTAATGTAGCCCCATGAATCCAATAACCATCACATGGACACAAAAGCACCAGAGGTGAGAAGTACTATAGGTAGGCGATGAGGTACTCTCTCACCGCCACATTTATGCTTCAAAAGCTCTACAGGCCTCGTTGGCACTCGTTTATTTCGAAACGCATGAGGACCGTCCTCGCCAACAAAGATTGATAAACCAAAAGTTCCAAATCCAAATTTACTTAGTCTGACTTATCACCGCACTTTTCATTATAAAGAATACTCAAATGAGAAATTCTATTATCTATCGAACTCTGATTTTTTCCAGATCTTGATTCATTAACCAGGATTCCCGGCCAAAAAAGTAAGGCCATTCCAACATTCTTTCCTGTAAAACCAGAATCATCTTTTGCTTCTTCAAATTTAGCGCCAAGATCAGCCAATTCATATTTCAGCGAATCACAGCTCAGATTGTAATCGGACGGCTGAACCGCTCTGACCGCAGAGTTTGACACGCAACCACCTAGAAAAATTATGCCTATTGGTAGTAAAAGTAATTTCTTCATGAATTTCATCCGCAAGTTATTGATTTTAGTTTCGTTTTACATTTAGTGTAGACGACTAAAACTGAGGGACGATAACTAATTTAACCTATTTTTACAGATTACTATTTATACTCTAGCCGTGGATAACAGTCCTTACCCGTAGACTATAGGTATCGCTTATTGCTTGCTAGAAATAGTCTGTAACAGCACACACCAATGCACGACGTTATCGTAGATAACCTTCCACAAACACACACTCATTAAGCCCACGAGAAAAACTATTGTTGTTCTTACGGTAACTTCCACTTACTCCATAACTGGAAATACCCGCCGCTCTACAATAGATACCATCAGTACCTCCAAAAGACGTGCTGGGAATGATTTCTAAGCCCGGGTGCTTTACATCAATTGCTTTTAAACGCCAACGCCTAACTAGGGTTTATCAGTAAGTTTTTCCTGCGGAAAATAATAAACTAAAATATCATCCAGCAGTGGTTTCCAATTATACCAATCGTGCGAACCGCTTACCTCCCTGTATTTAATTGGATAACCCTTCTTCTGTAACGCTTTTTGCAGGACTCTAGTTTGCCTCCTCCCATCGTTACGGGCTCCCGTACTGATAAAAAATTTTAGCGGTAGTTTTTCAGATTTTTCGTAATATCCAATCAGATTAGGTACTGGAACAGTGTATGGGGATTGCATCGCAATTCCAGCGAAAGTTTCACTGGCCAAAAGACCAAAGCATGCTGAATTGAGCCCTCCTAGAGATAATCCTAAGATCACTCTGTCTTCTGCATTTGGTGAAGTTTTATACTCTGAATCAATTGTATTAACCAATTCTTTCGTAACAAATTCAAAATATTGATAATTACACACAAACTGAGAATTTCGACGATTATGGGATAAATTGGCAGGATCTCGAGAATCAATAAAAACAGCTATCGCTGGTTTCATTCTATTTTGTCCGACAAGTCTTTTCATTAACCGCGGCATCTCACCACTTTTAATATAGTCTTGGCCATCGGTTACATAAATAGTGGGCAGGTCATCGAGCTCTGAATAATTTTTGGGGATAAAAACTCTGTATTGGACATCATATCCAAGATAACTACTTGTGATAGTAATATTCGGGCTGAGTTCCCCCGCATAATCTGATGCCACAAAAGAAGAATGTAATAACAAAAAAAGGGTAACGGCAACTTTAGTCATATGGGTCAATAGATTAGTTCCCCTTGTCATACTTGTATTGTGAACATTAACCATAAGTAAACAGATATAGACGTTACGCCCGTGTATTTAGAATCCCTTCGAGTTTAATTTGTAACCCGTAGGGTCCTCTAAGTCAGTTATTCTTTACCTGCAATAGCTTGTAACAGCGCGTACCAATGTGCGACATTATCATAAAAGCTTTCAACTAATACACGCTCGTTAAGGCCATGAGAAAAGCTGTCGCTATTCTTGCCGTAACTTCCATTCACGCCATAGCTGGGAATTCCCGCCGCTCTAAAATGCATACCATCAGTGCCTCCTGAAGACATGCTAGGAATAATTTCTAAGCCTGGGTGCTTTACATCAATTGCTTTTTGTAACGCCGACATAACATCTTCTCGTAAGGGCGAAGCATCAGTTTCAGTTGGCTGATCTAGAAGTGCAAATTCGACCCCGGAGTTATCAACCAGACGTTTGAGTTGAGCGAGAGTTTTATCAACCCCTGCCCCGGGAAATATTCGACAATTAACTGTCGCCGTTGCGGATTGAGGTAACGCATTTTCCGCATGCCCTGCTCTTAGCATTGTTGCTACACAGGTGGTTCCTAAGGTGCCAACATAACTACTATTTGATCTGAGTATTTTAATCGCCTCAGCATCTTTGGGGTTGCTTGCGAAACTGCGCATTGCTTTACCTAGCTCACCTTGGGTCCTCGCGCCAGTACCTTTGAAATAGGCCAGCGTCAAATCGTTATAGCTGACTGGAAAGGTGTAGTCTTGAATTTTAGTTAAGGCTTTGGCCAACTCATAGATGGCATTGTCTTTTCTCGGTCGACTACTGTGGCCACCCGGGTTACGAATAGTCATATCCCAGGTGACATAAGTTTTTTCAGCCGCTTGCATACTAAAACTAGCAGGACGACCACCAGCCTCTGGGATAGTTGCCCCACCGGCATCGGCATTAAGTACGAACTCACTATCGGTTAAATGGCGATACTCGTTCACCAATGCTTTAGTACTTGCCATCGTCGTCTCTTCATCACCCGAAAATGCGATAATGAGGTCTCTACCTGGCACCCAGCCTTCTGCCTTTAAACGTAGAAATCCGGCTGTTACCGCCGTCATTCCTAGCTTGTCGTCTACTGTACCGCGTCCAAAATAATAGCCATTTTCTTCGACCAAAGTGTAAGGGTCGCGTTCCCAGTCCTCACGTAATGCGTCGACCACATCCATGTGTGCAGAGATACTGATAGGTTTTTTACCCAGCGAACCGTCGCCACGATAGCGCACGACGAGGGCTGCAGTATTATCTATTTCCAGAACATGAATATCATCTTTCTGAAACCCACCCTTTTCAAATTCCGCGGCCAAATATCTTGCCAGTGTCGGCACTTGATAATGACCCTCCGCGGTGCGCATCTCCACAGCAGTTTTGTAAATTTCAAACGCCTTTTCACCAAACGGCATACTTTTATCAGCAGCATAAATAGGATTTATTGCCACTAATACTGCGGTAGTAATACAAAACTTAAACATTGTGTTAAACATAATATTTCCTTATTTTGCACGCCCAATAGATCTAACTAGCCAGTAACTTTACTATAAATTACTAAACCATGGCTAAAACACAGATTATTGTTTCTAAAACGCAATAAACGAGGCTAAGATAGCAAATTGACTTGCTGATAAGGAATAGATTTTGAAACAGCTATTGTTAGCCTTAACGCTTCTGATTTTTATGCCAGTACTGGCCGCCGACCAAGGGAATGATCCATTGATTATAGACGTGAGAACACCTGTTGAATGGGAAACCGGTCATTTGGTCGGCGCCGAACTTATTGAGTGGCAAGAAATTGGCGAGAAGATAGCCAATTTAACGACTCACAAAGATGAGATCATCTATGTCTACTGCCGAAGCGGCAACCGTTCAGGCAAAGCCAAAGAAATTTTAGATCAGCTCGGCTACAGCAACGTCCTAAATGCTGGAGGCGTCGCTGAGGCTCAGGCCTTCATTGATTCATCGGAAGCTGCTGAACACTAAAATTTCTTGATGCTCTAAAACTTTTAGCCTTTACCCGTCAATGCTATTTCTATGTCGGCAATAAGGTCTTCTAGGGTTTCCATTCCCACAGATAGCCTGACTAGACCGTCAACAATGCCGATCTCATTTCTAATAGCCTCAGGGACGGATGCATGGGTCATAATGGCTGGATGCTCGATCAAACTTTCAACACCACCTAAGCTTTCGGCCAGAGCAAACAGCTGAGTACTCTCGAGAAATTGTTTGGCGCTGGTTAAGCCGCCTTTGAGAACGACGCTTATCATGCCCCCAAAACCACTCATTTGACGTTTAGCCAAACTATGCTGTGGGTGACTTTCAAGGCCAGGGTAATAGACTTTTTCTATCGCATCATGTTGTTCCAGATACTTGGCAACTTGCATGGCACTAGTGCAGTGCCGCTCCATTCTTACCGCCAGCGTTTTCAAACTTCTCAGCACCAAAAAGCTATCAAATGGACTCATAATTGAACCGATCGCATTGGACAGATAAAACATCTGGTCAACAAGGTCCTGCCTTTCCTGTGCACAGACCACTACGCCGCCAACCACATCTGAGTGACCATTCAAATACTTAGTTGCTGAGTGCACCACCAAATCAAAGCCAAAATCCAGCGGCTTTTGAACATAGGGTGAGCAGAAAGTGTTGTCACAGACCGCAATCAAATTATGTTTTTTAGCAAAGGCGGCAACAGCCTGTAAGTCAACTAACTTGAGCAACGGATTCGTCGGTGATTCCACCCAAATCATTTTGGTATTTTCTTGGAGTGATGACTCAAGGTTATCCAAATCGCTCAAATTAGCGAAGGTAAAGTCGAGACCTGCCGAACGTTTCCTAACATTTTCAAATAATCGATAGGTGCCCCCATAGAGATCGTCCATAGCAATCACATGATCACCTGAATCTAGTAACTCTAGGACCGTCGCTGTCGCGGCCATTCCGGATGCAAAGGCATACCCTGCAGAGCCATTCTCCAATGCCGCAATACAATCCTCTAATGCCTTTCTGGTCGGGTTGTGGCTTCTAGAATACTCATAACCTTTGTGCACACCAGGACTCTGCTGAACATAGGTCGAACTGGCGTAGATCGGCGTCATAATTGCGCCGGTCGTTGGGTCAGGCTGCTGGCCGGCATGAATAGCCTTAGTCTCAAAACCCTGTTGGTTATTGCTGTCGCTCATAGTGATTTATAGTCCTGGTTAGTCTTGGCTTATCTTGGTTCGGTAATGGTTAATCAGGTCTACCTTGGTAATGAAGCCAACAAAGGTATCACCCTGATAAATAATGGCCACCTTCCCCTGAGTTAGAATCTCCATCAATGCTTCTTCTGAGGCATCGGCGGACAAAACATCCAGATCAGTGACCATAAACTCGCTAACTTGCTGACCAAAGGCCGCTTTACTCTTGCTCACGTTAAACAGTAAGTCTTCTTCATCGAGCACACCAACAAGCGCTCCTTCCTCAAGTACTGGAATCTGTGAAATGTCAGAGGCACGCATGCGCTTGTAGGCGGTCATTAAGGTGTCAGACGGCGTTACACTAATCATGTCGCCATGATCGGCGCGCCGATTGACCAAGTCGGTCAAATCCCCTGCCAAGGTAACGTCGATTAAATCATTATCGAGCAACCATGATTTATTGAATGCTTTGGAGAGATACTTATTGCCAGTATCACAAATAAACGTGACCACCCGCTTGGGACTTGTCTGTTTTTGGCACCATTTGACCGCGCCCGCTACTAGAGTCCCTGTAGACGAGCCGCCCAATACGCCCTCCTCCGTAATCAGTACCTGTAACGTCTGAAAGGCTTCTTTATCGGTTACCACTTCAGCATCATGGAGTAAGCCAACATTTAGGTTATCGGGAATGAAATCTTCGCCCACTCCCTCCACGAGCCATGAGCCCCCCTCATACGAGAACGAACCTTTGAGTACAGCATCAGCAACAATAGATCCCTCCGGATCAGCCACAACCATCTGCACATTTGGATCTTTTTCTTTAAAGAACTCTGCCATGCCCGTTATCGTGCCGCCAGACCCAACACCCGCAACAACAGCATCGAGCTTACCATCCATCTGCGCCCATATCTCAGGTCCAGTCGTAGTTCGGTGAATCATCGGGTTGGCTGGATTTGAAAACTGATTAGCAAGAAAACTCCCTGGCGTTTCAGCCACAATTTTTCGAGCCAAATCTTGATAATACTCAGGGTGCCCCTCAGGAACATCTGATCGTGTTAAAACAATTTGCGCCCCTAAGCCTTCCAAGTGGAGGATTTTTTCTCGACTCATTTTGTCAGGGATCACTAAAATAATCTTATAGCCCTTAATCGCAGCGACTAATGCCAGACCAATACCTGTATTGCCTGCAGTCGCCTCAATGATCGTCCCACCCGGTTTTAACTCCCCCGATTGTTCGGCAGCTTCAATAATAGCCAAGCCAACTCGATCTTTAATTGATCCTCCAGGATTGTGTGATTCAAGCTTCACAAATAACTCGCAGGGGCCGGTATCAAAGGCCGTGAGTTTAAGCATTGGGGTATTGCCAATAAGAGATAAAAGCGATGTGTTGATAGTCATGGATTTCCGTTATCTGATTTGTCAAACCCACCTTCAGCGGGATTATCATGAATTTTTTGGCCATAGTCAGAATAGCATAAATTACTGCGCCTGAATCGCCCTTTGGCTGGCAAAATGTTATAAGTTATACCAAATATGAGCATTTTAAATTGGACTTTAATGCTCTTCAAACAAGTCAAATTAATCTAAACTGTACCCAACAAAATTACCATAACGGACTTACTGAACTATGAATAAAGACACCCAGACAGAGATAGAAGCCGCGGTATTTCGCCGACTTCTAAAACATCTTGATGACAACAAGGATGTACAAAATATAGATTTAATGAATTTGGCTAATTTTTGTCGTAATTGCCTGAGCAAATGGTATGTCACTGCATCACAGGCAAGTAACACTGGCATTGACATTGACTATGAGCGAGCACGTGAAATCATCTACGGCATGCCTTTTCCAGAATGGAAAAGAAAGTATCAAAAGCAGGCTACAGAGGCACAGCTTGCACTGTTCTCCGATCGGGCCAAATAGGCTCTTGGGAGAAACTGTTTTGTTCTTCTGGCCCTTTAACCCTTTTCGTAAAAGCCAATTTCGCTGACTTGAATATCAGCCTCATGGTCTCGACCATAAGCGACGATACCAATACTTCGGATGGATTTCGGCAGCGCGATCTTTCTCAGCCAAGAACCTGAGGGCTTGAAGCTATCTAATGGCAACCGAATCACCTGCCATTGCTCGCTTACATCGAATTCGCTTTGGTAATACTGCCAGGGCATCATGCTACCCTTGGTACGCAGATGAATATAGTACTTCTGTCCGTTGCCTCGTACTTTAATGTAAACACCATCTACATTTTTATCAGCGCCCGATGAAAGCCTAGTTCGTAACTGAATAAAACCACCGTTGTTAGCAGTACTTACATTTCCCACCATATGGGCATAAGGATCACCCGTTTCACTATCGGTTGCCAATCGCGCCGAACCTTCAGAAACACCCCCCATGACCTGATCACTGACATAATCCCAGTTTACCTTCGAGCTAGCGTCAAAGTTATCAATCATTATGTCTCTCTCAGCAGAGTCGCCTAGCGCGGTAACAGCGAAGAGAAGCGTCGCTATTATTACTCCAATCAAAACACCTAACATACGCATCGACGCCACCTCCTACCTTTGTTTGTACTGTGTTGGGCAATAGCCTCGGCTCACGTCAGCCGACCGCAACGCAATATGTTTGGTTTTCCGACTCGTCACTCTCTTACGCCACAAGCGAAAGGATCGCGGCTTCATCTCAGACCGCATAATATTAATCACAGCAGATTCGTTGATACCAAACGTCAGTTCAATCACATCAAACGGGGTACGGTCTTCCCATGCCATTTCGACAATACGGGACAATTCATGGGTCTCAAATGGCGGATTAGATTGCACTAAAAGTTTCAACTTTTTTAATTATTAGTTTTCATACGGCTTACTTAAGATTTTGTATCATCAGTCGGCTAATCAAAACAACTACCACGTAATCCTATATACTCCAACCTTGAAGCCCAGTACCGAACAAACATTTATTCCGCTATGTAAAAGGGAAACTATGAAATATTTTAGCCCGATCTTGTTAACAGTACTCCTGTCTTCCTGTGGTGGAGGCTCTGGCCCATCTCAAACCACAGCCTCAGTTGCATCTACAACGACTCCAGTTAGCAACGATACCACCGTTGACCCAGATACCTATCCCGGTCTGACTTGGGAGACCCATAGCCCGAGCAGCGTCAACATGACTGAATCGGAAATCAACCAAGCATTAGATTATGCCTTTGTCAGCGGCCGCAATACTCAAGGTGTCGTCATTGTTCGACATGGCGTGATAGTTGGGGAGCGCTACGCCAATGGTGAATCTAAAAGTAGCCTAGCAACCAGCTGGTCCACTGGAAAATCATTTGCCAGCGCTCTAATAGGCATAGCCATAGATCAAGGCTATATCGATTCGATTGATGCGCCCGCTGAAAATTATCTCGCGCCTTGGGTAAATACAGACAAAGCAGAAATTAGCGTCAGAGCTATTTTAGAGATGCGCACTGGTCTGGCTGAAGCTGCAAATGGTGATGCCAACATTTATACTTCTGGCGGAGACAACGGCGATCAATTGGCATATGCCCTAAATAGAACACCAGAGACCACACCAAGAACGGACAATTGGGCCTATCAAAACACCGACTCTATGTTGCTAGCGGGTATTCTAGAAGCTGCAACTGGACAAAATGTGCTTGATTACGCTGACATGCATCTGTTTTCAAAAATTGGTATGAATGCTGAATGGTGGACAGACGAATTGGGCCATGCAATGACCTATTGTTGCATTGATACTACAACGAGGGATTTTGCTCGTTTCGGGCTTCTTTATGCCCGCGACGGCAGATGGCTCGATGAGCAAGTTGTGAGCCAGACTTGGATTGCGGAATCAACAACGGTACCTGAAGGAACGGACAATCCTTACTATGCCTTACAGTGGTGGGTAGAACCTTCTTATGGCTATTTTTACTCAGCTGGACTGCATCAAAACAATATTTATGTGTACCCCCAGCATGACCTTGTTATTGTTCGAAACAGTACTTACACAAAAGTAGGTGCTAATGCTATCCGATCCGAGAGTAATTACCATTCCACACTAGCACCCTCAAACTGGAGCGATGGAGACTTTTTAACACCTATCATCAACTCTTTATCCAATTAATAGGGTCGCCAGCAGCCTGAATGATAAAATATTAAGCAGTCCGGCGAATCTCGGCCGGCGTGACTCCGCTCCAACGTTTAAACGAGCGCCGGAAGTTTGCCGCACTGCTGTAGCCCAGTAGCAATGCTACCTCAGTGACCGGTAGATGAGTGCCTTGCAAATACTCCAGTGCAAGTCGATACCTCACTTGATCAAGAAGCTGCTGGAATTTACAGCCCTCTCTGGCAAGCCGTCTTTGCAACGTACTCTCACTCATATGAAGTTTATCGGCTACTACAGCTGTCGATGGAAAGTCCAAGCTCGCACTGATAAGTATCTGCTTAACGCGTTCACTAACCATGCCAAGATGACTGTCGGACGCTATTATCCGGTCACATTCTCGCTGGAAAATATCCTGAGCGAATGGATTGGAACTCGAGATCGGCAGTAATAGTGTCTGCTCATCGAAGCTCATGGTACTAACGTCGGCCTTAAATTCTACCGCTGGCCCGAATACAGAGTAGTACGTACTTTTATCCGTGACGGAACCATAATCAAGCTTGAGCCTTAACGGCACACGGTCAATGCCCGTTAAGGTGCGCAGATTAGTCGCTAACGCAGCAAAAAGCGTGTCTAAATAGAAGCGCTCAAGATAGGTGGGTAAATGGGCACCTCTACCCGTTAAATTAATACTACTGCCCTGAGATTCTAAGTTAATAGCTATACTCGGCAACAGCGCCTGGTTGTAACGCAGTAAAAGGTTAACTGCATCGGACAACGTCTCACTGGTCATTAGGGCATAACCAAAGATACCAAGTGAGACTATATCCAAATGCATACCCAGCTTCATACCCAATTCTTCATCCCCAGTAAGCCTAAGGGCATTGGCGCAGATAACATTTAGTTGATCGGCACTCAAATTAATTGGCTGGGACAAGTCAGTGAGTTCGAGTCCCGATTTACTAAGTACTTCAGCCTGAGTAATGCCATGCTGTGACAAAAGATTAAAGAGAGGGGAAAGGGTTAGTGAATTCATAGTTAAGTCCAGATTCTATTTAATTATCAGCACAAAAGACTGTAAAAGAGCCCTTATTTGACTGCTAAAGAGCCCTATGTTGACCGTAATTGAATCCTAACATTCACTTAAAGCACTTACAATATCTCCTAGAGGAAATAATTTAGTCTGAACTTCGGCAGAAATGGGCTAATAGTATTACCAGAAATTTATGCCAACGGATATCAACGGCGTTGACTATTATTAGACGGACACTACTTTTCAAAGTTATCCGATCTGAAAACGCTAACTATAAAAATAAGTATCAGCAAGGGACCTAGTTATGACAACGTACACTATGAATCACCCCTCGAAAGGTGAGATAACCTATACCGACAAAAAGAGATACCTATGGCTCATGTCGATGATATGGCCACTCATGCCATTGGGCGCTATTTACCTTTTTACACAAACAGGTATTCAAGCAGTCTTAGCGATTCCTCTTGGGATGAGCTATATCGTTGTTCCTTTGCTGGATTGGCTGGTCGGTACAGATACCAATAATCCCCCTGAGGAGCTAGTCCCTCAACTCGAGGAAGATCGATACTACAGAATACTCACTTATCTCACAGTACCCATGCACTTTATTGTGTTGTTTGCGTTTGCTTGGTTAGTAGGAACCTATGAATTGAGTGTTATAACTATATTGGTTGTTGCTCTCGTCGCGGGTAGCTACAGCGGCATTGGCATTAATACCGCACATGAGTTGGGGCATAAAAATACGACATTAGAAAAATGGTTAGCCAAAATCGTGCTAGCAGTGCCCGCCTATGGCCATTTTTCAGTAGAACACAATCGTGGTCATCACAGCTTGGTTTCAACGCCAGAAGATCCGGCTAGCGCACGCTTAGGCGAATCACTTTACTCCTTTGCTGTACGAGAAATATCTGGGACGTTTGTGCGTGGATGGCAATTAGAAGGCGAGAGACTGGCTAAAGATGGGAAGTCCTTTTTAAGTCCTCATAATGAAATATTACATTCATATGCCTTAAGTGCTCTTTTCCAGGGTTCCCTCGTTATTTATTTCGGATGGATACTAGTGCCCTTTTTAATCATGCATAACTTTTGGGCCTGGTCACAATTAACCTTAGCCAACTACATCGAGCATTATGGTTTGCTACGCGACAAAAAAGCCAATGGTAACTATGAGCGCTGCAAACCGCATCATTCATGGAATGCTAACTACATCGTTAGCAATATTGTGTTATTCCATTTAGAGAGGCATTCAGACCATCACGCCTACCCCGCCAGACGCTACCAAAGCCTGCGCAACTTCGACAATATTCCAGAATTACCTAACGGCTATTTTGGAATGTACATGTTGTCCTATGTTCCGTGGCTGTGGTTCAAGGTGATGGATAAACGTGTCTTAGCGCTACCCCACATTCAAGGTGATTTGTCCAAGGTAAATATATGTCCCAAAAAACGAGATAACATACTCGCTAAGTACCAGGATTCGCAACCGTCAAATTGATAATATAAAGAACAGCGCGTAACTATTTAATATTAGATAGATGCAAATATCGAAGAGCGCTGCTGCATTCATGCAACAGCGCTCTAATTACCAATCTGCCCCCTAGAACCATATCGATTACTCAACTAATCACCAGTGGACATTAATGTCCTATACAGTCACTTTTATTGGTTTTAGCACTATACATTTGTCTATTTTTTTTGAATAATCGCCACCTGATTTTTGGTGAGCAATTTTTCTTATCTCGCCGAGAGTCTTGATCACTCAAATACTCAATAAATACCATCGGGGAAATAAATGAATAGTTGTATTTTTAATCGAAAATCTGCATTGGGCGCTGCCGCTGCCTTGCTTTTAAGTGGTGTGGCGCAAGCACAGATTGATGAAATTATTGTCACTGCCAACAAAAGAGAACAAACCCTCCAAGACATCCCAGTTTCAGTATCAGTGACCACTGGCGATACCATTGGAAAGGCCGCAATCCAAGACATTATTGATTTGCAAAGTGTTGTGCCTACCTTACGGGTATCTCAATTGCAGTCATCTACCAACACTTCGTTCTCAATTCGTGGTTTTGGTAACGGGTCAAATAACGAAGGTATAGAGCCTTCTGTTGGTGTGTTTATTGACGGTGTATATCGTTCACGCGCCGGCTCATCAATTTCTGATCTACCACGTTTAGAGCGGGTAGAAGTACTTAGCGGCCCACAGAGTATTCTGTTTGGCAAGAACGCCTCCGCTGGCGTTATCAGTATTATTACACCTAAGCCTTCTGGTGAGACTGGTGGATATATTGAAGCTAGTATCGGTAACATGGGGTATAAAAATACCAAGGCGTTATTTGAAAGCGCAATTTCTGAAGATCTGAGCTTCGACGTATCTGCTAACATGACCCAGCGCGATGGCTACTTTACGAACATAGCTGGCGGCCCTGCCATGAACGAAAGAGATCGCTGGGGCGTTCGCGGTCAGGTGTCATGGACACCAGCTGACAGCACTGAGGTGCGTATAATTGCCGATTACGACAGTATCGATGAAGTGTGCTGTGGTGTGTCAAACTTGGTTAACGGTGGTACTGGCGGAGCAATCCTTGCTCTTGGCGGCGCATTGGTCCCCGAGCAACCCTTCGCATACCGCATAGCTGCAGACATTGACCCATTTAATGAGGTTGAAAACGGTGGTATCTCGGCTCAAATCGATGTCGACTATGACAACTTTGTCCTAACCTCGATTACTTCACAGCGCTTCAGTGACACATTTGAGGCTCTTGACATAGACTTTACCAGCGCTCCCTTAACTCAAACCAGTCCGAACGACCTAAATGTAGACACATTTACTCAGGAAATTCGTCTTACCTCAACCGGTGATGGCCGTTTAAACTGGATGGTCGGTGCCTTTTACTTCGATGAGACAGTGGACTATACCTCTGAGGTTTTATGGGGACCACAAGCACGAAACTATTTTGATCTTTTAGTTGCTGGCTTGGGAGCTCCAGGCGCTCTTGGTGCGGTTGAAGGTGGATTTGGATTCCCTGCAGGGACATTCTTTGCTAATGGCACTGGTGCGCAAGATACCTTTAGTCAAGACGATCAATCAAGTTCATTATTTGCTCAGTTTGATTGGCAGTTCAATGAGCAGTTAACTTTAACTACGGGCTTTAACTACACCGAAGCTGAAAAAGAAGTTACGGTCAGTCAAGTTAACACCAATGTTTTCGCCAGTTTACCAGCGGGTCTCTTAGGAGGTTTGGCCGCTTTACAAGCTTCATTGCCACCGGTGGTCAACCTTCCAAACGCAATTGAAGGTAATACTAGCGATGACAGTGATACGACCTACACCCTGCGACTAGCTTATGACTTAAACGATAGCGTCAATATCTACGGAAGCTATGCCACCGGCTTCAAGGCGAGTTCTTGGAATTTATCACGCGACTCAGGCCCTAATGCCGCTGACTTAGCAGCATTACAAGCCGCAGGGTTGACTACCAACGCACCTAATTTGTCCGCAGGTTCACGCTTTGCTGACCCTGAAGAGTCAGAAGTGTACGAGCTGGGTCTAAAGGCAGTGTTTGAGCGCGGCTCTTTTAACATGGCGATCTTTGATCAAACTATTAAAGGCTTCCAATCGGCTGTTTTTAACGGCACCGGTTTTGAACTTCGAAATGCAGGTATGCAATCTACTAAGGGAGTTGAATTCGATCTAGTCTACTATCCAGCAGAGTCACTTAGGTTAGGTCTTGCAGGCACATTGTTAGATCCACTCTATGATGAGTTCTTAGGTGGCGGCTTTGAGGGCGCAGATTTGTCAGGTGCTAAGCCTGCGGGAATTCATGAAGTGAGCTTATCCTTGTCCGCTCTCTATGATTTCCGCTTAGGGAACAATGACGCCTATGCTCGTGCTGATTACCAATATGCAGATAAAGTAATCATCGTCGACAATCTCCCACCTGCTGTCGCAGCTATAGCTACGCGTGAAGTCGGCTCTCTTAACATGAGTGCAGGCATGAGTATGCAAAGCGGATTGGACCTGTCTATCTGGGCACGCAATGTCACTGATGATCAATATATGACGAGTGGTTTCCCAACCCCAGCGCAGGCAGGAAGCTTTAATATTTATCCAAACCTGCCTCGCACGTTTGGTATAACTCTACGAAAAAGCTTTTAGTATTTAAACGTAGTCTGATGCACAGCCCAGCACAGGGCTGTGTAATTATAAAAAAGGACGGGCTTGCCCGTCCTTTTTTATTCCTCCTACAGCGATTATTATTCTAAGTCAAAGAAAGCAATTCTGTCAGACCTAAAGGACCCCAGCATGACTTGCTGTGCACCATTATCCAGATCAAAAGGCAACGCAACCGTTGGCAGTCCGAACGGCTCTCCTCGAAACGTCCACTGGCGCTGCACATCAAAGCTGTTCGCGTCAAGCTGGGTGACTGAAAACGGCAGCGCACACGGACCAGTCTCTAAGCACCGCATTGGATCAAGTATTTGATGCTCTAGACTCGTCACCCAAATGCTACCGTCATTTAGCACAAGGTTGTCTGGTGCATCTAAGGAATAACTTCGTAAAACACGGCCTTCTGCCAGATCTATTGCCACAATCCTGTCTGATAGATTAAATGCCACGTATAGAGTAGCGTTGGACTCGTCGAACACTACACCGTTAGGCTGGCCTCCTTCACTCGCTGGAACCTGACTAAAGCCGGTGACACTGTCCCAACGAAGGACATATCCGGTATTCCCTCTAGTAATTGTGGTCACCAAAAAGTCTGCCACTGAAAAGCCATGGGGCGCCATATGAGACACATAAAAACTTCCATCAGAGGCTAAACTTACATCGTTTATGTGATTCACTTTGGGTACAAGCACACAGCCGCGCCATGTGAATATCCAGGCCTCTTGATCTGACACCTTAGATAACTCGAACATCTCTACTGATTCATGCGGTATATGGCTCACTACCGCTAGCTGAAATCGCCCATCATCGCGCTGTACCAGGTCAATCCCGTGCGGCCCCATAGGCTGATCTTCTGAACGCCTACACTGTTTATCGCCCCAGGTATTTTCGGCAAAGCTTATGCTCACTGGAAAACGAGCCTTGGACTCAACCTCTAAAAGAATCAACTGCCCGGCTTTTGGTCTACTTAACGGCTCGATACCGCCAAACTCTGAGACTACAATGAATTTTTTGTCGGGAGTAACCACCAGATCTTCCGGATTTAAGGTGTTACATGAAAAAGACAGCGCTTTTATACTCTGACAACCTGTGACATCAGGCATTGGCCCGATGAAGGAGCGTGACAACAAAAACAACGACAACCCTAGTAAAACCAGCATACTCGGAATCGCAATAAGCCAGTATCGTTCGAGACAAAAGCGAAGCATGCTCTTGTATTTTTCATGGCCAGAAACAACAATCGACAGCGCTTGAGCAACGGCCAAAACCGATACAACAAATAACGTTAACCTGCCAGTGTAGTAGAACCAATCTGTGACGCTAACCGCATAACTGGCCAGTATTAATCCAAGGATGATGTTTGTGGCAACATAAATTTTTAAAGATTTCAGTCTAAGTAGTCGATTGGCAAGAGACACCAGTAATGTTTTAAAGAACAGCAAGATTGCGAGTGAACAAAAAATTCCGCTTAAAACGACATTCATAAAAAGTACCAAAAGAAATGAGTCATAGTCACAAAGCACAGCATTGGCGAAGTAAAGATAGCACAGTCATCCGCTAATGTTGATAGGCTATGCTAAGCTTAATGTATCATTAGGCTGCTAAAAACCAGTTAATACTGAGTGTGATTAATAGGTTAAGGAACATAAAACCATGAGTGATCTTGAACGAAAGAAACTTCCTTTCTCAAGCGGCGAACCGGGCGATCTCCACTATTGCCAATGGATCCCAGAACATCCCGTCGCATGGCTGCATATCATGCATGGCATGTCAGAGCATGCAATTCGTTACGCTGAATTCGCCGAATTCCTGAATACTCAAGGTATTATGGTCACTGCCGGCGATCATCGCGGTCATGGTGAGACGGGCAAAGCCATGAAAAATAGCTACCATATTGCCGACTCAGATGGCTGGAATCAGATGCTTGACGACCAGTGGCAGTTCATCAACCATATCAGAGAGCACCATAGCTTACCGCTCATATTAATGGGCCATAGCATGGGCTCATTCATGGCCACTCACTTCTGCCAAAGATATGGACAACAATTAAAAGACATTACTGATCACAAATTGTGCGGGCTAATATTATCCGGTTCCAATTATGAGCCGCCAGCAACATGGAAAATAGCCACTTTTGCAGCTCGTATCGAGCGATGGCGTGTCGGCGGCCAAAAGCCGAGTGCGATCCTAGAGAAAATGTCATTCGGTGCCTTTAACAATGCATTCAAGCCTGCTCGAACCACAAGTGACTGGCTCTCTAGAGATCACTTCATGGTAGATCAGTACATAGCGGACCCACTCTGCGGTGGCCCACTCACAACTCAGTCCTGGTGCGACTTTTTAACGGGTATGGGAGAACTTTCAAAGCCTGAATCGATGGCAAAAATGGATAAAAAAGTGCCTATCTATTTGTTTTCTGGGGCGCTAGATCCTGTCGGCAAAGCGAGCACGGGCGTTATGGCATTGCAAAAAATATTGCAAGAATCGGGAGTGCGCAAAGTCGACATGCTTTTATACCCTGAAGCTCGGCATGAAACTCTCAACGAAACTAATCGAGAGGACGTTTATCAAGATGTACTTAATTGGTTGGCCTCTCTTAAGTCTGAGGTATAACGCCGCAGGAGCCAAGCACACTATGGATCATCTAGTGACTACGCCAACGCCTCTCACGGCTCTTCCCTTTGTTGCTAGATAAACACCTGCCCCGATTACGATAAGAGGCATAAAAGGCTCTAAGGGCCAAAATGGTAGCCATAACGCCATCTCTGCTGACCATGCAGGGGAAGATACCAGCGAAGACACACCATCAAACCAGTATTTTCCTGTGGCGGCTCCAATAAGGCCGACAAAGATCAGTCCGGCACCTAGAACTAATGCTAACGATGAGGGCGATCCATTTACATCACTTTTTGACAGCGCTTTATTGCGCAATTTACCCCAAGCAAAAATTCTCATGACAAAGGCTAAAAAGCCGGCCCAGTAAAACAGGTAATCATGCAATTCCGGATTTGAATAACTTTCAACATAAGGGTAATAAAATAAATTCCACCAATACACACTAAAGGGATATGCCCACAGAAAATAGATACCGCCCTTTTGGATCAACTTCCACTGCGCGTGGTTGACCCGTTTTCGCGCAAATTCAAACGATGTAATGACCATAGCCACCAAAAAAATATAGCCTACACTGCCTTCGACTTCATCCCTAAAGTAGTAAACGTCGGAAAAATAATAATCTCGATGAAATGTCGATAGCATAAATATAAACGCCGCTTGCCAAGCCATTCCAACGGCAAATACCAATCCGATATATTTTCGGTTGCGCATCCACCAGGCCGAAAAGACGCCAGGAAAAAGGATTTTGACCGATGAAGCCGCAACGACTAAATAAATGAAAGGAATAGCCCATCGCACAGAGTATCCAATCATATGTGATACTCCTTCCGGAGAGGACATATCAGTATCACTCACAGCGAGATAATTGAAAATCGACATCGGCACAGAACAGAACAAAAGCAGCCCCCAGCCGTTGACCGCTTTTTGCTTGAGTATTTGTGATAATTGAATATTCATTTTTAGGTCCGTCAAAAATTTGGGCCATCTTTAAAACGAGTGTCTCAACAATATCAGTCTATTAACCACCATCCCTATAGGTTAAGAAGGCAACCAGCGCCGCGCTAAACTGAGCCTGAATTCTAATCGCAGTATCTACCCAAATTTTAAGCCTACTGGGAAAGATGTAGATACCCTATTCATATGATAGCATCAGCCAATGGAGATTAATGAGAGGCGGCTGTACCTATGAACGCAAAAACCACTAACCGACTATTGCATTGGTTAAAGAATGCTGTATCCGCAGGACCATGGATACTGTCGATGTACGTGCTCTATTACGCTGAAAAGCATCAACTCTGGATTCCAGAAACGCCTCATCGCGACAAAATAACTATCGTTGTTTTAGTCCTAGGATTGGCCCTGTCATTTCTGCTAAAGTCGTATTTTAATGGCAAGAAGAACAAATAAATGATGAGTCACTGCGCATGTAGAGCCAACTTCAACATTAAGGTTTAGTCACTTGATACAGTCCAAGCCAAGCGCTCACATCCTTACTGGCAATATAATCTGACTTAAAAAATGCTAACTGCTGCCATTGATCTTTTTCTTGTAAATCGGCTATTTTTTTGTCAAACCCATACTCCTCATGGATTGCTTCATTAATAGTAAAACAAATTAACCCGCCATCTTTTGTCATTCGTACAAACTCATCTAATGCATCAGGTTTTACATGAGCAAAAGTAAAGGTGCCCACACACATAACCGCATCGTAGTGATTGTCTGGAACATCAATGAGCTCATTTAAATCAGCTTTGATTAACTTCTCATACAGGCCGTCAGGAACAGAGTCCAACAGCTTTTGTGACAGATCAGCACCATGAAACTTGCTATAACCCTGTCGTTTCAATTCCTGTCCTACCAGACCCGTGCCGCATCCGGCATCAAATATAAGTATATTTTTATTGGGCGCATGCTGTTGAAAGGTAGTAACCGTTTCAAAGGGACCGGTGTAATTCCAATCATGCATATCTTGGTTGTATTGGTCTTTATCGGCCCACTCATCATAAAAATCCCTCACATCATCCGTCTTAGTAAGAGTGTGAATGGGTATCTTGTGACCGATGTCTTTTTGCGCCATACGATCAATTACTCAGGTAGTTAAAGGCTAATTAGTGACTAGTATCAGGTGTCAGCATTCGTTTCTAAACCAAAATTACCCACACACCCTAAATAGTGCCCTAAAAAACACAGAAGAGAAATAGGTGATAAAACGATCATTAGTAAATGTAGTAGACGCCATGTCAAAAGCTGAGCAGACTAGGTTAGTTGCGAATCTTAGTATTCTCTAACTTTGCAATTGGTACGCCATTGTATATACACGCGTACTGGTACAGAGTATCCGTCTTACCGTTATACACTTCAATAAAACCCCAGGACACCACCGAATCTTGCTCACAATAAAGAATTGTATTTAGCGCATCTATAGCGGTGAGGTAATCGCCCTTTTTGACACTCTCGCGCTCATCTTTTAACAACGAAGAGAAATAAACAGCATCCGCTGCCTTCGCCATCTCTGACAACACCGTAACCGATACCATTATCGTCACCATTACTACAAAAATGAAATACTTCATAAAGACCAACATTTTTTATGTTTGTCTGTTAATCATAGTCGATTGAAAGCAAAGTACATGATGACGTCAGCGGGCGACCCATGAGAGACGAGCAAGCTATAGACGGCATTTAAGGTATGTGGATTGAGAGGTAATGAAAACCGGGAACTAAAAAAGCGCCTTGAATTACGATAAGAACGTTAACCAATAAGAGGCAGAAACACCTCGATGACTAACTGTTTAGGCCTAGCTATACCTTGGTGAACTTTCAAGGCGGATTGATGTATATCTTGAAATGTATGACTAAAACGACGCTACATCTTTCCAGACACTGTCAGCAGTATACTCGACAGAGACTACCAACTCATGTTTAGCCCAGTTTTCAATCATGCTGAGCAAGTATCGTCCATCGATCTTCCTGTAGAGCTGATAGCGCTGCCCCACTCGGGGAACGAAGTTATAGGATGAGCTATAAACAAGTTCATTCAAGTCTGCCAGCCTTCTTACCGCTTCATATTCTCGGTTAAGTAGTTCAACCGCGTTCTCGAAATAGTTTTTAGTGAGAGACCCCCGCTCTGATAGGAACAAGGCAGTGTCAGGTAACACTATAGCGGGTGAACTGGACGTTGTTCCATAAGGCAACAGCGCCTTCTTTAAATCGGTCATAGGACGATACTCAGACTAACAGTAATTTTGTGTCTGTACGGAACTCGCAACAGACTTAGATCATATTTTTATCATACAGAACAAAGGACAGAACAATGCTTAAGAGTACTCAATGAACAAGCGTAAAACGAGAGGTGAATCTGTCGTCAAATCTAACCAAAATCATCGCAAGTGCGACCAGCATGAAAATATATGGTTGATAGTAAGAGAATAATTGGTCGGGACGGCAGGATTTGAACCTGCGACCACTACACCCCCAGTGTAGTGCGCTACCAGGCTGCGCTACGCCCCGATTTAAGTGTCGCAATGATACAGCGAAAGGCTCTTTTTGCAACCAAAAAGCGCTTCTTAAGAGTGAAATAGTAGATTCTGTTACAGCGACTTCAATACGTCTTCTAGTTCAGAGATTGTCTGATCAAGAAGCTGCTTGTACGGCGTGAGCTCTTTTCTGTCGGGTGTATCATCGAGCTTTTGGCGAGCACCGCCAATAGTAAATCCTTGTTCATGCAATAAAGAGCGAATCTGACGAATCAGCACAACATCCTGACGTTGATAGTAGCGTCGGTTACCGCGTCTTTTTACTGGGCTCAGACTTGGGAACTCCTGCTCCCAGTAACGCAGCACATGAGGCTTCACAGCGCAGAGCTCACTGACCTCACCAATAGCGAAGTAACGCTTGCCAGGAATAGGGGGAAGCTGATTGTTGTTACTTGGTTCCAGCATAGGTCTCAACTCGTGTTTTCAATTTTTGACCGGGCTTGAAGGTTACAACACGTCTAGCCGAAATAGGAATTTCTTCACCGGTTTTAGGATTTCTTCCAGGGCGACTATTTTTGTCACGTAATTCAAAGTTGCCAAAGCCAGAAATTTTAACCTGATCATTACTTTCGAGTGCAGTGCTTATCTCACTGTAAAACATCTCTACGATCTCTTTCGCCTCTCGCTTGTTCAGACCCAGTTGGTCAAACAGCATTTCAGCCAGATCAGCTTTCGTTAGAGCACCCATTAAAAATTCCTATCTTAACCTTGTTATTAGCTGTTGCTACGCCCTAAGTTCAGCACCGCAGGTTTCAGCCAGTTTTTGAACTACAGAGTCAATTGCGTGATTAATCTCTTGGTCTGTAAGAGTGCGCGAATCGTTCTGAAACGTCAACCCTAAAGCAATGCTTTTTCCTTTATTATCAACATCTTTGCTCTGATAAACATCAAATAACTTTAAATCAACCAGATGATCTCCAGCGGCTTCTCGTGCACTGTCAACAAGACTTTGCGCAGGTACACTGGCCTCAACCAAGAAGGCTAAATCACGCTTAACTTCGGGAAACTTGCTGACTTCTTTAAACTTAGGCAGCCTAACTTCGACGATCTCGCTAAAATCAACCTGAAAAAGATAGGCCTCTGTAGATAGACCTAAATTCTTTTGAATCCTCGGATGTAGCTTACCTACCCAACCAATGTTTCTATCATTACGGCTAATTAATGCAGTCTGCCCGGGATGCAGAGCGGGATGCTCTGCGCCCACATATGAGAACTCGTGAGCAAGCCCAGTCTGTGCAAATACGGCATCTAAGTCTCCCTTGATGTCATAGAAATCCACCTTATCTTTGGAGGACGTCCATCCCGTGGGTGCTCTTGATCCACAGATCAAACCGGCCAGCATCATACTCTGGGACAAACCAAGGTCACCTTTGTCCGAGGGAACAAAGCACTGTCCCATTTCAAATATTCGCACCCTAGGTTGCTGTCTATTGAGATTATAGACCGCTGTGTTGAGCAATCCTGGCCAGAGATTAGTGCGCATAACAGCCATATCTGCAGAAATCGGGTTAGCAAGCGGCACTGGCTTAACATTCGGATCAACCATAGCCTGTAGTTCAGGATCTACAAAACTGTAAGTAATCACCTCTTGATAGCCACGGCCAATGAGTTGCGACCTAAAGATACCCGGCTGCTGCTGGGACTCTGGGTTCGGCTGCAGATCCAAAGCCATGGTTGGAGTTGATGTAGGCAAATTATTGTAACCATAAATACGCGCCACCTCTTCCACAAGGTCTTGCTCAATGGTCAAATCAAAACGCCAACTAGGCGCAAGCCAAATAGCCCCATTAGCTGTTCGCTCCACCAACGTCAATCCGAGCCGGGACAACATATCGTCGACGTCGTCATTGGCAATCGCTACACCCAACTGTTGCGCCAAGCGCGCGTTACGAAGAGTAATTTTAGCCGGTACAGGTAAGTACTCAGCACTCTCCTCAACGATTAATGGACCAACCGAGCCGCCACAGATTTCAAGCATTAACGCTGTGGCTCGCTCCATCGCGGGAATTTGTAAATCTGGATCGACGCCTCGCTCAAAACGATGCGAGGAGTCCGTATGCTTGCCGTACAACCGCGCTTTACCCGCAATGGCCAGCGGATTAAACCATGCACTCTCAAATAGTATATCTGTCGTCTGATCACTCACTGAGGTCTCAGAACCGCCCATAATTCCGGCCAACGCCAAAACCTTTTTATGGTCGGCAATGACCAGCGTATCGGCATCGACTACAACTTCAGAATCATCCAGCAATCGTAGGGTTTGTTTATCACCCATTGTCACCACAATACCGCCCTCGATCTTATCCAGATCAAAAGCATGCATTGGCTGCCCTAATTCAAGTAGAACATAATTAGTAACGTCAACGGCAGGACCAAGACTGCGAACACCACTACGGCGCAGCCTTTCTTGCATCCATTGCGGTGTTGGCTGAGCGAGATTGAGGTCACGCATCACTCGACCCACATAGCGTGCACAGCCTGCGGGTACATTCAGCTTCACACTCACAACATCGGTGATGGATGCCTTAACCGGCGCGCAATCCTGTGTCTTTACGTCGGCTTTGTTCAGTACCCCCACCTCGCGCGCTAGGCCCCGAATACTCAGGCAGTCGCCACGATTTGGGGTCAAATCTACCTCAATAATCATATCGTCTAAATCAAGATATTCAATTAAATCAACACCAACAGATGCATCACTAGGCAATTCCCAAAGACCGCTTGCATCATCACCCAAGCCGAGCTCGTCCTGAGCACAGAGCATTCCAAATGACTCGACGCCACGCAACTTAGCTTTCTTGATCTTGAAGTCGCCAGGTAACACTGCGCCAACGGTAGCAAATGGAACTTTAATACCAACACGCGCATTGGGCGCACCGCAAACCACTTGCGCTTGCTCTGAGCCACCCAGTACTTGGCAGACTCGCAACTTGTCCGCGTCAGGGTGCTGTTCAACACTAATAATTTCACCGACAACTACACCGGAGATTTTTGGTGCTGCGGCTTCCACGGCATCAACTTCAAGTCCTGCCATGGTAACTTGGGCCACTAAATCGTCAACAGAGATAGCTGGGTTAACTGATTGTCTCAACCAGGATTCACTGAATTTCATAAGTTACCCCAGTTTAAAATTGTTTAAGAAAGCGAAGATCGTTTTCAAAGAATAGACGCAAATCATTCACGCCATAACGCAACATAGCGAGTCGCTCAACACCCATGCCAAAAGCAAACCCTGTGAACGTATCGGTATCTACATCGCAGTGCTCCAAGACGTTTGGATGCACCATGCCGCAACCCATTACTTCTAACCAACCTGTATGGCTACAAACGCGACAACCATCACCACCGCAGTTAGTACACTGAATATCAACCTCAGCGGAAGGCTCAGTAAATGGAAAATAAGAAGGCCTGAAGCGGACTGGTAGGTCGGCCTCAAAAAACGCCTTTAAAAATTGATCGATAACGCCTTTGAGGTCTGCAAAGCTAATATCCTTATCCACTACTAACCCCTCTACCTGGTGGAACATAGGTGTATGGGTCAAATCTGAATCGCAGCGATAAACTCGTCCAGGGCAGATAATTCTTATCGGCGGCGCATGGCGCTCCATTGTTCGGACCTGAACGGGCGAGGTGTGCGTGCGCAGTACCGTTGTTGGGTCAATATAAAAAGTGTCGTGCATGGCACGCGCAGGATGATGCGATGGAATATTGAGAGCCTCAAAATTGTGATAATCATCCTCAATCTCTGGGCCAACTTCGACATCGTAGCCAATCCGACTAAAGAACCCTTCGATTCTCTCCATAGTCCGAGTGACCGGATGAAGACCACCGACATCTTCGCCACGACCTGGCAAGGTGACATCAATTGTTTCATCAGCCAATTTTGCATCGAGTTCAATACTCTCAAAATGCATTTTCCGCTGACCAATGAGGTCTTGTAGACTTTGTTTGACGTCGTTGATTTTAGCGCCCGCTGCTGGTCGCTCCTCTGCCGTCAATTTACCAAGACCCTTAAGAAGTCCCGTTAGCCTACCTTTTTTGCCCAGGTATTCGACACGAAGGTCATCCAACACACTGAGGTCTTCAGCCGCGGCTATTGACGATTCGGCTTGCTTTGCAAGCTGTTCTAGTTCAATCATTATTGATCACTTTAACAATCTGTAGGTGCTATCTTAGTACTGCTAAAAAAATAGGGAAAGAGCTAATGCCCATTCCCTATTTGATTTGCTAAGTCACAGTCTGCAAAAAAGCAGGTGTGCCACACGCTTAACTAAGGCCGGTGCTACGCCAGGGCTGCTTTTGCTAGGTTGACAACCGCACCAAACGCAGCTTTGTCATGTACTGCCAAATCGGCAAGTACGCGACGATCAAGCGCTACGCCTGCTTTGCTAAGTCCATTAATGAACCTGCTGTACGATAAACCCTCAACACGCGACTGTGCATTGATTCGCGCAATCCATAAACGACGGAACGTACGCTTCTTAACGCGACGGTCACGATACGCATATTGTCCTGCTTTGGTGACTGCCTGAACTGCAACGCGATAAACTCGGCTGCGGGCTCCATAGTAACCTTTTGCTTGCTTTAAAATTTTCTTGTGTCGGCGATTAGCCTCTACACCACGTTTTACTCTAGCCATTATATTCTCCTACCAATTTAGTTATGTGACTTATACATTCCGCAACATGCGATCTACCCGAGGCTTATCTGCAGCATTAAGAATGCTGGTGCCACGCAATTGACGCTTACGTTTTGTAGTCATTTTGGTGAGAATATGGCTCTTATGCTGGTGCTTATGCTTATAACCAGAAGCCGTTTTTTTGAAGCGTTTTGCAGCTCCACTATGGGTCTTACCTTTTGGCATTTCGTTTCTCCAATAATAGTGAGGTTAAGTGACAAGAAGATACGCCCGGACAGCCTGCCAAAAAATGTGGCTGAACGCGGGTCGCGTTAATTATGTCTTCTTGCTGCGCGGTGCTAGTACCATGGTCATCTGACGACCTTCCATCTTCGGGTACTGCTCCACCTGGGCCAGCTCGGTAAGATCCGCTTCGACACGTTTCATCATTTCCATACCAAGCTGTTGGTGAGCCATTTCACGTCCACGAAAACGCAGAGTAACTTTAGCTTTATCACCATTTTCCAAAAACCGAACCAGATTACGCAACTTAATCTCATAGTCACCCTGGTCAGTTCCGGGTCGAAATTTCATTTCCTTTACTTGTGTCTGCTTCTGTTTCTTTTTCTGCAGAGCCACTTTCTTCTTAATATCAAAGACGTGCTTTCCATAGTCCATTATTTTACAGACGGGAGGCTCTGCATCCGGTGAAATCTCCACCAAATCTAAGGTCTCTTTCTGCGCTGTTTCCAGAGCTACTGTCAGGCTAACTACGCCAACCTGGCTTCCATCTGAAGCAACCAAACGAACTTCGGGTGAGGTTATATCGTCATTGAGACGAGCCCGCTTACTGTCTTTTTTAATACGCTTTACTCCGTTTCTACAAAAACACGTCCACGACGCTCTGTTGCCTCCGCAAACAATGACACAACTTGGTCTAAAGGCATGCTACCAAGGTCTTCACCATCGCGAGTTCGAACAGCTACCGTGCGCGACTCTTTTTCTTTATCACCTACAACGAGAAGGTACGGAACGCGTTGCATGGAATGACCGCGGATTTTAAAGCCGATCTTCTCGTTTCTCAAGTCACAAATCACTCTAAATCCGTTATTTTGCAACTTTTTGGTCACTTCTTGCGCATAATCGGCTTGAGAATCGGTAATATTGATAACTGCGGCCTGTTCGGGCGCTAACCAAAACGGAAATGCCCCTTCGTAGTTTTCAATCAAAATGCCAATAAAACGCTCAAATGAACCCAAAATTGCGCGGTGTAACATCACCGGAACCTGGCGACTACCATCTTCGGCAACATACTGAGCATCAAGACGTCCTGGCATTGAAAAATCGACTTGAACGGTGCCCATTTGCCAAACTCGACCAATGCAGTCTTTTAAGGAAAATTCAATTTTGGGACCATAAAAAGCGCCCTCACCTGGAAGCTCCTGCCAAGGCAACTGCTTGGCATCTAAAGCGTCAGCTAAGGCCTTTTCTGCACGGTCCCAATCTTCGTCAGATCCAACTCGCTGTTCAGGGCGAGTAGACAAACGATAGATAATATCGTTAAAGCCAAATTCGGTATAAACCTCATGCAAAAAATCAATAAACTGTGCCACTTCCGGTTGTATTTGATCCTCAGTACAGAAGATATGCGCGTCGTCCTGAGTAAATGATCGCACGCGCATAATCCCATGCAGCGAACCAGAGGGCTCATTGCGGTGGCACGAACCAAATTCAGCCAGTCGCAACGGAAGATCCCGGTAGCTCTTTAAGCCCTGATTAAACACCTGCACATGGCAGGGGCAGTTCATCGGCTTTATGGCGAAGTTACGGTCATCAGTGGACAGCGTAAACATATCGTCAGCAAATTTATCGGCATGCCCGGACTTCTCCCACAAACTAAAGTCCACAATTTGTGGTGTTTTAATTTCTTGATAGCCCTGCTCGACCTGCTTCTCGCGCATAAACTTTTCAATCGTATTGTAAATACTCCAACCTTTAGGATGCCAAAAGATAGAGCCTTGAGCCTCTTCTTGCATATGGTACAAGCCGAGTTTCTTGTTGATTTTGCGATGATCGCGCTTTTCCGCTTCAGCAATTCGATTAATATAGGCCTTAAGCTCTTTTTTGTTGGCCCAAGCGGTTCCATAAATACGCTGCAGCATTTCATTATTGTTGTCGCCACGCCAATAGGCACCTGCGACTTTGGTCAGTTTAAATATAGGTAATTTGCCGGTCGATGGAACATGGGGCCCGCGACAAAGGTCGACAAACTCGCCCTGGCGATAGAGACTAATCGTTTGGTCAGCAGGTATGCTGGTTATAATTTCAGCTTTATAATCCTCACCAATGCTTTTAAAGAACACCGCCGCTTCATCGCGATCCCATTCTTCACGAGAGATCACATGGTCTTCTTTGACCAACTCCGCCATGCGGACTTCTATGATCTCTAAATCTTCAGGCGTGAACGGACGCTCAAACGCAAAATCATAATAAAAGCCATCTTCAATAACAGGTCCAATCGTTACCTGCGCAGCTGGAAATAATTGTTTGACCGCCATAGCCATCAAATGCGCCGTGGAGTGGCGGATAATAAATAAACCTTCATCACTGCGGTCGGTCAAAATGGACAGCTTTGAATCTGACTCTATAACGTGAGATGAATCGACTTCACGGCCATCAACCATACCAGCAATCGTCGCTTTAGCCAGCCCGGGACCTATATCTGCTGCCACGTCAATAACGGACATGGGATTGTCAAAATTGCGCTGTGAGCCATCGGGGAGAGTAATAAGCGGCATAATAATGTCCTTTTCAGTGGTGACCCTTACCAAAGGCCACATGAGTTGTTTAATTCAACGGCATTCTACTCTGTATAGCCCCAGTTACAAGGGATTGTTACACTTTGAACGCGGATAAAATAGATTTCTTAACTAGATTAAAATAAACTCAGCTACCGTATCGACTTTTAAAGCAGAGCCCACTTCCAATGATTAAAATTTATGTCGATGCTGATGCCTGTCCCGGAACAGTAAAGGAAATTCTCTATCGAATATCCCAACGCACGGGGATAGAGGTTATCCTAGTGGCCAACCAGCCATTATCAACACCCAGAATCCCCACGGTACGCTCGATTCAGGTCAGTCAGGGCTTCGATGTTGCTGATGATCATATTGTTACCTTAGTCCAGAAGCACGACTTGGTGATTACTGCCGATATTCCGTTAGCGGCAGAGGTGATTGACAAGGGTGGTAAGGCGTTGAATCCTAGAGGTGAACTTTATACTGCGGCAAATATTAAAGCACGGCTAAACATGCGCGACTTTATGGACTCAATGCGTAATAGTGGCGTCCAGGTTGGTGGCGGCCCACCCCCTCTATCACAGCGGGATCGGATGGACTTTGCCAACGCGCTGGATAAATACGTCGCCCAGCATGGGTGAAAAAACACTGACAACTGCGGATTGAGGACTGGGGGGGTTGCCAGATTGAACCAAACTCCTCCAAGGGCTATCAGTCGAAAGTAGCGTCCAGCTGTCCTTTTAGGCAGGCCAGAATGTACGGGTAATGCTCAGTAATAAAGTAACCGTAAACGCCATCTATCTGCATCCCATTACATTCATCCAAATCGCCTAGGTCGGCTACGTACTCATAATCGTCACGATAAGTGCCGTCGTATACGCCCGTCGGTGTCGAGTAGCCAGCTACTGCCGCCCGCTGACCCTCACGCAGTTTATAACTGGGCTGCGCCTTACGAATCGTGCCGTCGTCGTCAAACCAAGAACCGAAAACTGGAAAGCCATCGGCTGCAAAACCTATAACCGGGGATTCAACCGGCATGTCCGCATCGAACATAGCATTCGGCATACCGTGGTAGTGATAGCTCCCATTAGGCTGAACATGAGCATTGTGACTGTCCACCCTAAACCCATTGGCGGCGAACATCGGATCGAAGCGCCAGGGTTGATTCATATTTCCGCAGCCTGTTTTTCCATCGCCAACGCCAAAACAAGCTGCTGCCAACAGATCAATTTTAACGCCATTAAGCATCAGTCCGTTGTCATTACCGATGGCCAGCTGTGTCGGCACGGCAGCAAAGGCTGGACTGGCGCTAATTTCGTAGTAGTAGGATTGCTCAGTTAAATTGTTGGGGAAGCCCAGCTGGCCATCGTTAAAGTCGTGGTTGGGTACACCATTGGAACGAAAGACACACTTCCCACCACTACTCGAGATAGTCAGGTTAGCCGTGAACAGAACTGAGCGGAATATATCCATCGAGGTAGCTTGATACTCGTCGATATAATCCTGACAATTACCACTGCGCTGAGTAAAAATCTCGCCGGTTATATCAATCAACAGAGTCTCACCGTCTGTATCGGTATCGCCGCCATCGGTTTGACGAATAGAGGCAGCCACCTCAGCGAGTCGCTCAACAATGTCTGCGTAGTCCCCTCCTCCCGCCAGCAGGTCCTCCGACTCCGATCGCTCGGCATCTAGATCGTACAACTGCCGTTGCCCATCCACCGTAGTGATGAGCTTGTAACGGGCGTCGCGCACCGCCCAACCGGAAACGGAATCTCCCTCAAAATCGCTGTATATATACTCGCGCGTATTGGTACCATTAATACCCAATAACGCAGCAAAACTGAGACTGTCTTCGATCTCTGTCACAGCACTACCCGCCAGCTCGACGATGGTGGCAAACAGATCGCTACTGTTGATCAATGCATCCTCGCGAGCACTCTGCCTGTTCACCCCCTTACCTGAGACAACCATCGGCACTCGCAAACCACCCTCGGTAAAACTTCCCTTAGTGCCATCGGCATAAACGGACCGATCTGCCGCACGACTAGGCGTACCATTGTCACCCATATAAATCACAAGAGTATTGTCGCGCTCAGCCTCGCTCATACCACTGAGTAGCCGGCCGATCTCCGTATCCATAGCCTCAATGGCTGCCAAATAGTAATCTCTAGGATTGGCCGAAATGTCGGCATCCGTGCCGGACAGAGACTGCGTATGCAGGCCCTCGGGCGGCATATGAAACGGGGTATGCGGAGCGACATAGGCAAGCCATAGAAACCATGGCCGCGCTTGACTGTCTATCCAATCTATCGCCAGATCTGTTATCGCGCTGGTATGATACTCAGTAGACCTATTGGTCACGCCATTAATCGTTAGATCCCAGTCCCTATAATCGGCAATCGAGCCGCGCAGATTGCCAGCATAGTAATCTATGCCCACCGCAGCTGGGTGATTGGTATTCGTAGCAGTGCCACCGAGATGCCATTTCCCAATTACTGCCGATTGATAGTTACTGGTTTTTTCATCACTAGCAAGAAAGCGCTGCAACGTCATGGCGTCCGTGGGCAACTCGTCACCGATATCGAGAATACCTGAATGCACCCCGTACTGACCGGTAATCACCGTACTGCGTGTTGTGGTGCAAGCCGGTGTCGCCCATACGTTATCAAAAACTATTCCTCCAAGCGCCAGCTGGTCAATAGTCGGCGTCACTGGTGGATTGTCGCTGAGACTGTACTGTGCTGACGAATCAAGTCCCTGATCATCAGAGATAATCAATAAGATATTTGGCTGATCAACTGAACCTTCCTGACCTGTCGTAGTATTGGTCACGTTACTGCCAGAGGAAGGCGTGTTCTGAGAGGGTGAAGATCCACCGTTACCACCACCGCAGGCTGCGACCACCATAACTGTGCAAAAAAGTAGTATGAATCGGATTTTAGACATAGTTTTTATTTTTTTAATAAGAAGTTAAGTTGCAAAAACGAAGGCTAGTGGAATTGGTTGACAGCTACATACTTTTTTATTCATTTACTAGTGAGGCCACAATGCCCCGCCAAACTGCATCTTTTACGACTCTACCAGTCTGCTAATTTGACCATGAGAAAAAGGCCAGCCCTTTTCCCAACCATCCGGCCCAGCTACCACGGGAATACGAATGCCATAGCGTTGCTTAAGATCTTCGCTGCCTTGAATATTTACCTCCACTAATTCCCAGCCGGCTTCCGATAATAGCGGATAAAGAATGGCTTTAGCCTCCTCACAGAGGTGGCAGTTAGGGCCCGTATAAAGCGTTAATGTTTTGTTCAAAAGATCACTAGCCAAAGGTTTCTCGCCGGGTAATTAACCATACATTATGAATTCTAGGGTTTCGTTCAAAATCGACATCCAAGGTTTTAGGGGTAATATTTTCACAATCAAACTGACGCAAGGTTAACTCGTCCATCTTGAATTTACGGAAGTTATTAGAGAAAACCAAGGTGCCGCCGGATGCTAGCTTGCCCATACAAGCACGGATTAAGTCGCCATGATCGCGCTGAATATCAAGTACTGTGTCCATCTTCTTAGAGTTAGAAAATGTCGGGGGATCTAAAAAGATAACATCGTACTGCTCACCCTCAACCTCCAACCATTTCAAACAGTCAGCCCGCAGTAATTTGTGCTTACCCGCGCGCAAACTATTGAGATCAAAGTTGCGTTGCGCCCAGTCTAGGTAAGTGTTGGACATATCTATACTTAAGGAACTGCTCGCGCCCGCCAGTGCCGCCTGCACAGATGCTGCAGCGGTATAACAAAACAGATTTAAGAATCGCTTGCCGGCGGCTAGCTCACCAATCAGTGAACGCACTGGCCGATGGTCTAAAAACAGGCCCGTATCTAAATAATCAGACAGATTAACCTCAAACTGTGCACTACCCTCACTGACCTGGAGCGTGTCGCTAGGGCCCTCATTGAGCCTTTCGTATTGGCTATCGCCTTTTTGTCGGCGGCGTTCTTTGTAGTAAATTTTGCCTCTAAAATTAGCTGAATACTCTTTAACTGCCAATTTAATCTCAGCAAAGCGTTCGCGAGCAACTTTCTCAGAAATAGTGTTAGGCGGCGCATATTCCTGCACATAAATCGACTGGTCATAGATATCGACAGCCACGGCATACTCAGGGATATCGGCATCGTAAAGGCGATAGCAACTGATATCTGATTTTTTCCGCCAGCTCTCCAGCTTACGTTGATTCTTCTTCAACCGATTGAGCACCATTGTGGCACCCTCAGTTAACTTCTGGGCTGGTGCTGGTGTACTTAATCGCGCAGCAATGCTCGCCGACTTGGATGACATGTCCTCAAAAACCAACAACTTACAAGGGATAGTTCCATTAAAAAGACTGTACTGCTTAGTGGGTGAAAGGTCGGTTTCACGACCTAATTCGAGATTGCCGGTGAAAATAGCGGCTCGCCACCCAGTAAAATTCTTTTGCAAAACTGTGCCCAACTTTTGGTACAACGGGATCAGTTCCTCTACCTCACCCAAGCGCTCGCCATACGGAGGGTTAGTCAGTAAGAGTCCACGCTCAGCGGTAGGTTTCCCAAATTGATCGATGGGCTTGTGTGCTAACCGAATATGGTCATCTAAACCAGCATTTTCAATATTCTTGGTGGTGTACTCAAGCACCCTCGGATTCGCATCATAACCACGAATATCTAGCTCAAGATTTTCAAGACCTGTAGTCTTACGCTGATGAGCCTCATCAACCAGGGTTTGCCACAACTCAGGGTCATGTTGCAGCCACTGGTCAAAACCATAACGCTCGCGAAGCATTCCTGGCGCAATATCTGCCGCCATCATCGCCCCTTCAATAATTAAGGTTCCACTACCACACATCGGATCAAGCAATGCTCCACCCTCTTTGATCATGGCGGGCCAGCCCGCTCTGAGCAGCAGCGCTACTGCCAAGTTTTCTTTAATCGGCGCGCTGCCTTGACCTGTTCGGTAACCGCGTCGATGCAAACTTTCCCCAGAGATATCCAACGAAACAGACACTCGGCCTTTGTGCTGCCGAACCTGTATGCGAATATCTGGGTTTTTAGTGTCTACGTTTGGTCTCTCGCCCTCGATGCGGCGAATACGATCAACTACCGCATCCTTTACTCGCTGCGAACCATACATGGTGTTATCGATTAAGCGTGAGGTACCAATAAAGTCGATAGCAATACTTTGCGCCGCAGAAAAGTGTGTCTCCCAGGGTATCTCATTACACTGATCATATAAGTCTTCTGACTCGTTGAGCATAAAGCTATGTAAGGGCTTCAGTACCCGGTTGGCCAATCGTGACCACAGGCAAGCTCTGTAGGCGACCTCCATAGGCCCTTTAAAGTGAACGGCGGCGACCGTTTCCTTTATACCTTCAGCACCAATAGCCTGTAATTCTTCAGCCAACAGCAACTCTAGCCCTTTTGGGCAAGTCGCTAACCAATCGGTTTGCGGGGGTACTTGAGACACTTAATTTACCTTTTGATTTAATTGACCGACGGTCTTGGATCAGAATATACAAAAATATATCTGAACTAAAACAACAACTGTAAGTCTAAAGTTTTGCGTATTTAAGAGAGCGCACATGATATAGGTGTTTAAACTATTTTGTTTAAAAATAAGCCTCCATCTGCAACCAAGCGGTTTAGCCGTGTACTAGCGTAGCATGAGATGAAACCTATATTTCCTTTGATCTAAATAGAGCTGGAGATGTCTATGAAGAAACACAAGAGAGACCCTGAGCATCGTTCATATGTGAAGGGTTACCAAGCTGCAATTCAGGGTCGTTCGCTATCCGTATGTCCTCATCAAGAAAACACAACAATAGCTTACCAGTGGTTAAGGGGTTGGCGTGAGGGTAGAAAAGATGGATGGTCAGGATACAATACCATTGCTTGTCAGCAGAAAGCCGGTAATTTAGTACTTAACCATTAAATTTTAACGCTTAATCCGAAAAGGCAGTGGCGGCGATGAAGACCTTATCGCCGCCTATTTTTAATTCCCACACCTAACTATCGACGGATGCCTGCACCAAATTGAGCAATTCTCGCAGCGCCACTGAAATCATTGCAAAGTCAGACTGAGGGACCTTACGTAAATCTTTTATCATGAGTTTCCAGCGATGAATAAGCTCATGCTGTCGATCTTGCCAGGTTTCCATTGCTGAGGAATCGGTCATACTTAATTTACACAAGCATGCGGTGAGTCTGCGGCGCTGACTTTCCAGATCATCGACGTAGGTTTCACGAGCCAAATCTTGCCATCGGCTGTCCGGATGTAGGTCGACAATTTGCGCCATAAACCAATCTAGAGAAAGGAACTCACCGAGACTAAAGTAGACTTCCGCAACCTTTTGCACGGGCATTTTCGCCACTAGAGCCGTCTGCACCACTCCCATACTCATAAACATACTATCGGTAGCAGCAAGACTCTCTGCTAACTTGAGCTCAACACCTAGGGCTGTCAGTTCGTCACGCTCGCCAGCCCATAGAGCTCTCCACTGATCTTTTTGTAGCACGGGGAGCTCTGCTAGCAACACTTCTGTGGGTTGTAAATATTTAGCAATAAGCAACTCACAGCTGATATTTAACCGATGATTGCGTAAAAACCAGCGAGTAGCGCGGCGAGCCAACCTCACTAAAACATGCAGTAAATCAAGCTCTAAGGCCGCAGGCAAGGGCGGCTGATGATCTTCGATTTGTTGCCAGAGCTCTCTAATGCCAAGCACTTCAGTAACCGTGGTGTAAGCTTTTACGACATCTTCTACCGATGCACCGGTTGATTCCATCTGCCTGAAGAAAAAGCTAAAACCAACCCGATTGACCATGTCATTAATAATTTGATTAACGGCAATTTCATTGCCCAAAGAATGAGCTACTACGGCATCACCAAAGCGAGACACCAAGGCTGCTGGGAAGTAATTGGTCACGGATCGAGCAAGCCAGGGGTCACTTAATAAATCTGATTCTGCCAGCGCTGCTTTGAGTGCAACTTTGGAATAGCAAATGAGCACTGATAATTCGGGCCTTGTCCAGCTCGGTTGTTGGCGATTAATTCTGTCAGTAAATTGGTCATCGCTGGGTAAAAATTCAAGATCCCGATCGATCTGATCATCATCTTCAAGCCAACTTAGATAACGCTGGTACTCTGAATGCTGCTGCTGGCTTCGTGCCATGGCTAGACTAATAGCCTTGGTCTGCCGCACATTATTGTCTAGCACTAGAGAGGCAACTTCGTCAGTCATACTGGCCAGTAAAATATTTCTTTCTTCAATACTCAGCGCACCTGCTGCTACCTGTTTGTTGAGAAGTATTTTTATGTTTACCTCATGGTCAGAGCAATCTACTCCGGCGGCATTGTCAATAAAGTCTGTGTTACACAAACCACCGCGCAAACAGAACTCTACCCGCCCAAGCTGAGTCATACCGAGGTTACCTCCCTCACCCAACACACGACATTGCAGTTCACGACCATCGACTCTCAACCCATCGTTAGCCCGATCTCCGACATCTGCATTATTTTCTGAGGATGCTTTTACGTAGGTGCCAATACCACCGTTCCAAATCAAGTCCACCTGCGCTTTAAGAAGATAACAAATTAACTCAGTAGGCGTTATCTTGTCATTATCGATACCAAAGCGCGCCTTGATCTCTGGCGTCAATGTCAGTGATTTTGCGCTTCGTGAGTAAACCGCACTCCCTGGTGACAGCAATGTTTTATCGAAATCGTCCCAAGTGGTTCTTGGGGTATCGAATAGCCGTTGCCGCTCTACAAAAGTTGCTTTGGCATTAGGTGTCGGGTCGACGAATATATGTAGATGGTTAAAGGCTCCTACCAATTGAATATGTTGGGACAGGAGCATGCCGTTACCAAACACATCACCACCCATGTCACCAATACCGACCACACTGAAATCCTGGGTTTGAATATCTAACCCAATCTCATGAAAATGCCGCTGCACAGCAACCCAAGCACCGCGCGCAGTAATCCCCATACCCTTATGGTCATAGCCATTACCGCCACCTGAAGCAAAAGCATCACCTAGCCAGAAGTTATTGGCTTCAGAAATCTCATTGGCAATATCAGAAAATGTTGCCGTGCCTTTATCTGCGGCAACTACCAGGTAAGGGTCGTCACCATCACGGCGTACAACCTCCTGCGGCGGTAACACTTTGTCATCTACGATATTATCACTAATATCTAAGAGCGCCTGTACGTAGAGCATATAGCTGGCAATGCCTTCTTGAACAAAAGCCTCACGGCCCGCGGCAGGATTCGCCTGCTTGGCCACAAAGCCACCTTTTGCACCGGTGGGCACAATAACCGCATTCTTAACCTGCTGAGCTTTTACTAGGCCCAACACTTCTGTTCTATAGTCTTCAACACGATCGGACCAGCGCAACCCGCCTCTGGCAACTTTTCCTCCACGCAAATGAACGCCCTCAACCCGCGGAGAGTAGACAAAAATCTCATACGCTGGGCGTGGCTTGGGCGCCAAACTAATCTGCTGAGAGGCTAACTTAACGGAGATGTAAGACTTAAATGTACCGTCCTCAACCGTTTGAAAAAAATTGGTTCGCTGAGTCGCCTCAACTAATTCAAGATAGCCTCGAACAACATTATCTTCATTGATGTTACTGATTCGGTCTAAACCGCTAAGTATCTTTGACACCAGCCCCTTGGCTCTTTCGGAGTGCCCTTCTGAGGCATAACGCGGATCAAAGTAGCTTTTAAATAAAGCGACCAGATTGCGAGTAATGTCTAAATACTTGGACAATGTATCGGCAATAAAATCTTGACTGTAGGGAACACTGAGTTGCTTGAGGTAACGCGCGTAGAGCCGCAACATTGCCACAGAGCGCCAGTCTAGCCTTGCACCAATGACCAAGCGGTTAAAGCTGTCATTTTCCGCATCGCCCCGCCAAACCTGAAGTAATGCATCTTTAAAACTTTGTTGCACAGCTGGTACATCGACGCTCACATCCAAGGAAAAAGCGAGTGAAAAATCCTGCATCCACACGGCATGCTCATCATCCGCTTGTATCTTATAGGGGTGCTCCATAACCACTCTAAAGCCAAGGTTCTCAAGCATCGGAATCATATCTGATAGCTCCAGAGGCGAGTCCCGATGAAACAGTATTAGATTCAGGTTTTGACTGTCATTAGTTTTGTCGCTTTGAAAATCAATCGCCAATTCATCGGCATTATCCAAAGCATCAAATTGAGTAATGTGCTGAAGGGCCTGGGCAGGCTCATATATCTCCCGGTACGCACCCGAAAAAGCATGTTGAAAACGGCGGCCCAGTCCAGCACCGTCGGCTTTTCCAAAGTCTATCAGAGCGAGCTCTGTAAATTCATCACTCCAGTCACGGGTAGTTTTTTCAACCAAGACTTGCAGTGAATCAGCATCGACTGTTAGATAATTTTTATTCTGAATTTTAAACACAAAGTAAAGTCTGACTAAGACAGAATCTGGTATAAATTGAGTGGTAAATTCGCTTTCCAACGCGTCGAGTTCAAGGGCGATTTTTTCTTGTAACTTTTCTCTCAAATCCGTGGTGAACGACTCTCTTGGAAGGTAAATTAAACAGCTAACAAACTTATCAAAAGGGTCTGCATGGATAAACACCTTGACCACTCGCCGCTCATAGATCTGCCAGATACCAATCGCGGTCTCAGCCAGAACCTCTCGGCTCACCAATAAAAGTTCATCTCGCGGGTGCGAGTCCAGAATTGCCTGTAATGCCTTGCCGTCATGACTATTTGAATTCAATCCGGAATTTTCCATCACCCAATTGACCTTCTCACGGAGCACTGGAATACGTCTAGGGCTATAGGAATAAAACTGGGTCGTATAGAGACCTAAAAATCTGATCTCACCGATCGGCTTACCATCACTATTAAAGCGCTTAACCACAACATAGTCAGAGTAGACATCGCGATGTACTCGAGAGCGTTTAGATGATTTTGTCGCGATCAATATCTGCTCATCGTCATACAGAGCCTTGACACCGTCACTGAGTTGATCGACCGATTCCTGACGCAGATCACCTCGATACTTTTGCAGCACACCGCAAGCGCTATTTGCTACTTCCTGCAGATATGCTTTATCGCTATCGACTTTTAACTCAAATTCAGCGCAACCGGTAAATACAAAGTAACCGTCATGAATCCATTGCAAAAAAGCCAAGGATTCCTCAAGTTGTTCTACCTTGGGCGCATTTTGTTTTAACTCTTCAATTAACTGCTCAACGCGCAGGCGCATGACAGCGTAACTATCAACAACAACACAGACATCATCGAGCACTAGCAGCAGCTCTCTTTGTAACTCTTCCATCTCTCTATTAGACAATAAGTCGACTTCAATCGTCATTAAAGCTTCTTTTTCTGCGCCCTGCACAAAAGCTGAAGAAATCTCCTTTACTGCTGTTGCGGCATCGCGTACCACCCATACCGGGTTGCTTTGTAGTGTGAAGATATTTAATCCACGACGATTAAGCGCCATACGCAAAGAATCAACCAGAAATGGCATATCGCGCTGATTAACGTAAATAGTGGAGTATTGACTGGACCAGCCATCTGTTTGTACCGATGGGTTGAACACTCTAACCTTCGCTGTCTTTTCCGCAGCATCGATAAAGGGCTGCTCGGCGAAAAGATATAAACCCCAGATATTCCAAAATATATCCTCGGACGGTCGTTTCAAATAGTCCGCATCGGGATAAAAATGGATGGCATTCGCCGTAAAGTTATTGAAATGTGCTTGTTGAGACTTATTGATTTTCTTCTTGGCAATCCCAGCCAATGATTCAATTAAATCTTGACGACGGTCATCTTTTTTTACATCCATGAGAAGAATTTGCAACCTTTTCGTGTTTTTAAAGTCTGTAAATTAAGCACACAGTGTGCTTTTAATCTAAGGTAACAAATTGCTGCGCTACTGTGTAAAACTATTGTTGTTTTTTCAACTGTTTCCGCGCAATTTTATGGTCCCATTACAAAATAGTTTAAACCATCAAAACAGAGTTTGTGTGTTGTAACTGAAGATACTAGAATCACACCCCGAAGAAATAAGTCACAACCATAGATAGAGGTAGCCCTTGCAACAAGATATCGAACAACTCAGACAGTGGCTAGGCGGCAGAATTGTTGGTCAAGAACATCTTATTGAGCGCCTTATGATTGCGCTACTCGCGGACGGCCATCTTTTGGTTGAAGGCGCGCCCGGCCTGGCAAAAACCAAAGCCATCAAGACGCTCTCTGAAGGGCTTGAGGCTGACTTTCACCGCGTCCAGTTTACACCCGACCTGTTGCCGGCAGATATTACTGGTAGTGACATTTACCGCCCCCAAGAAGGTACCTTTGAATTCCAAGCTGGGCCGTTGTTCCATAACTTGGTGCTTGCTGATGAAATCAATCGCGCACCGGCCAAAGTACAATCAGCACTCCTAGAGGCCATGGCAGAACGCCAAATTTCAGTCGGCCAAAACACCTACCCACTACCCGAATTATTTTTGGTAATGGCGACCCAAAACCCAATTGAGCAAGAAGGTACCTATCCATTGCCCGAGGCGCAAATGGATCGTTTTCTAATGCACATTATGGTTGACTATCCGGCACCTGAAACTGAGCGGGCTATTCTAGCTCTATCTCGGCAAGAAGCTCGTAACGAGCCTGGAAGTCCAATTACGCCTTTAAGTCAAAAAGCTCTACTTGCTGCGAGACAGGAGATTAGCCATGTACATATGTCCGAGGCGGTGGAAGAGTATTTAGTACAACTTATTTTAGCCACACGTAACTCTGAGTCATATGGTGGCGAACTCGCCCAATGGCTGGATTATGGCGCCAGCCCTAGAGCAACCATTGCACTGGATAGCTGCAGTCGGGCGCTGGCCTGGATGGAAGGTCGAGACTTCGTGACACCCGACGATATTCGCGCTATTGCCCACGATGTATTGCGCCACCGCTTAATATTGAGTTTTGAGGCTGAGGCCAGCGGCATAACCGCCAATCAAGTAATCGACAAACTCTTGGACACTGTGCCGTCCGCCTAGTGAAGCAACCGTAATGACAGTGATAGACGAACATCAACATCATCCCGCCATCGCCAGTCTCCACGATATGGTGAAGCTGCGTTATGGTGCTCGTGAGTTAACCGGATTCCCCAAGGTACAGGCACGGCAAATGCTGGCGGGCGGTCATAAATCTCGCTTCCGTGGTCGTGGCATGGACTTTGATCAAGTACGTATTTACCAACCTGGTGACGATGTTCGCAGTATCGACTGGCGCGTAACGGCAAGAACCCAAGTACCTCACACTAAAATATTTAGCGAAGAGCGAGAACGGCCTATTTTGGTGATTAGCGATCTACGTAGTCCGATGTTCTTCGGCAGTCAACGTTTAAAATCAGTGGTCGCCTGCGAGATATCTGCAGCCCTAGCCTGGGCCGGATTGTCCGCGAATGATCGAGCCGGCGGCTTAATCTTTGGACAGCAAGAACAAATGGACGTCAAACCTCGACGCAGCCACCACGCTGTCCTGAAGTTTATTCATGGCCTACAGGACTACAGCGTCAAATTACTCCATCTGAAAGACAGTGATAAATCGGATACTGACCGCTACAGTCTTGCCGAGATTCTTGAGGAATCTCGACGTTTTGTACTCCCCGGCAGCACCCTGTTTATCGTCAGTGATTTTCACGACCTAAACGACGACTGCGAGCGTCATCTATTTGAACTGGCACGCCACGCTAACCTCAATTTCTGTCATGTGTTTGACGATATTGAAAAACAACTGCCGCCACCGTCGCTATATGCAGTTAGTGATGGTCTGCATCAAACGCTACTTGACACGAGCAACTCCCAATTGCGTGAGCGCTTTCAGCAAGCATTCGTCGACCGCAGTATGCGCTTGCGTAAAATGAGTGAAAAACTGTCTGCAGGCCTACTGCCATTTAATACCGATGATAGCGTTATTAATGTACTGCGACGTGCCTATGGCAAAAGACGCAGTAGTCGAAGAAGTCGTTAATGATGCAAGCCGATTCCCTAGCGCAACTTCGCGACATTCAATTACCTGAACCCATTTCTTGGTGGCCACTAGCACCGGGCTGGTGGGTGTTAATTATCTTGGCTACGGGTATTTTTGGATGGGCTGGGTTGCAACTGATCAAACGCTACCGAGCCAATCTTTATCGTCGTCAGGCCGCACTCAAACTGGGGCAAATCACCACTCAACCAGACTTCACGTCTAATCAAAAATTGGTGTTGGTGTTTGAAATTCTTAAGCAGACAATCAATAGCGCCTATCCAGAAAAGAACGTTAGTAGTCGCGACATCACTCGCTTTGTCGAATTTTTGCAACTTAGCTGTAATGTTCCTATTTTTGAAGACTTACCGGCTGACTTAAATTCCATACTCTATGGGAAAGACGCTACCGTACAAAACAGTAATGAGCTTCTTGAAAAGTTGCTGGTCAGCGCGGCGATCTGGATCAAAAAGCATCATTCACAGAGTAAATTGGAGGCTATGACACCATGTTGAGCCTTATTTGGCCATGGGCGTTAGCCCTAGCACCTCTGCCCTTCATTTACCGCTGGTTGCGAAAACCGGCAGAGATCCATATCCGAGCTCTGCGCGCACCCATGCTCGCAGCCGCCGCCGCGGTTGAACCGGCATCACTAACCATGACCACCTGGCGTAACCGGCTGTTAATGACCTTATTAACGCTGTGTTGGGTCAGTGTGCTACTGGCAATTGCACGGCCCGTTTATATTGGAGAGCCCGTAGCACTGCCCACCGCGGGTCGTGACATCCTCATTGCAGTAGATATCTCTGGCAGCATGGAACGCAAAGATATGGTCATTCGTGGTCAAGCAGTTGATCGTCTGGTAGCCGTCAAAGCAGTGGTGGGCGATTTTGTTGTAGAACGGGCTGGAGATCGATTAGGTCTGGTTCTGTTTGGCGAAAAGGCCTATCTGCAAACACCTCTGACCTTTGACCGAGCAACTATGCAAACGCTTTTACTTGAAGCGCAGATTGGCTTTGCTGGCAACGGTACGGCAATAGGCGATGCCATTGGCCTGTCCGTAAAACGGCTGCAAGATCGCCCTGCAGATCACCGTATATTAATTCTACTCACAGACGGCTCTAATAACGCTGGCGCTCTCCAACCTGATGAAGCGGCTGACCTTGCTCGACGTGCCAAAGTTAAAATCTATACCATAGGGATAGGCGCAGAGCGCCAAGAGCAGCGCGGTTTGTTTGGTCGCACCACGGTCAATCCCAGCGCAGACTTAGATGAGCAAACTCTCATCAAAATTGCCCGAACTACCGGTGGCCAATATTTCCGAGCGCGCGACCCACAAGAATTGGCGTCAATATATGAGCAGCTCAACAAATTGGAGCCTATTGAACAGGATGCAGAAACAATACGTCCAGTAGCCACTTTATTTCATTGGCCTCTCGGCGCGGCCTTCTCGCTAAGCCTGATTATTTTTGCTGCTAATCGTCGCAGGGGGGAAACGCGTTAACCCTATGTTTGAGAACCTAATTGAGCTGAGTAATAACTTTCACTTTCTGCGACCCTGGTGGTTCGCGGGCTTTCTTCCTGTGGCTGCTGTGGTGGCTTTTTATAGCTGGCGCAAACGCAGCGCCGGTAGCTGGGAAAATATCATCAACCCGGAACTTCTACCTTTCTTAATGCAAGGCTCTGAGAGTAAAAAAGCCCTCAGTAGTACTTGGTTGTTGAGTATTGTTATTTTGGCATGGATCATCTGCTGCCTGAGTCTGGCCGGTCCAACCTGGCAACAACTACCCCAACCAGTTTACAAGCAGGATGCAGCCCTAGTAGTAGTGCTCGATTTGTCACCATCTATGCTAGCCGAAGATATTTCGCCCAGCCGTCTGGTGCGTGCTCGCTATAAACTCATTGATGTTTTAACGCGACGAACAGAGGGAGTGGCTGGTTTAATCGTCTACGGTGGTGATGCACATACTGTTTCACCGCTAACTGAAGACAGTAATACTATAGTCAGTATAGTGCCCGTGCTGGCGCCAAGTTTATTACCTGAATATGGCAGTAATGTTGAAGAGGCGCTGGCCAGCGCGGTTGATCTAGCCGTCACTGGTGGTTATCAGCAGGCGGATATCTTATTAATTAGTGATGGTATTCATAGATCCGCACTGAGCGAACTCACACCCATTATTTCACAGCAGGGGGACTTCCGTCTGTCGATTCTCGGCGTTGGCACTCCGCAGGGTGCGCCCATCCCTACCGGTGCTGGAGGCTTTGCAAAACAAGCCAATGGTAATATGGTGGTTGCAAAACTAAACGTCACCGCACTACAACAACTAGCCGCTAGCAACGGCGGTATCTATCAGACGCTGAGTGCCGATGATAGTGATGTCGACGCACTGTTAATCGCTATGGACTCCATCTTCCCCGATAACACCCGTGAGACTGATCGGTCTTTTGACCTTTGGGACGACCAAGGCTTTTGGTTGGTGTTACTTTTGCTACCCGTTGTATTGTTAAGCTTTCGCAAAGGCACCCTAGTCGCCGTACTTTTACTCCCCTTGGCATTTAACACCCAACCTGCACAAGCATTTGAATGGAAAGATTTGTGGAAAACCCCCAACCAACGGGCAGCAGAGGCTCTAAGTCGCGGGGATTATGAGACTGCTCAGGATCTCTTCGAAGATCCAATGTGGCGTGGCAGTGCTGCCTACAAAGCAGGTGATTTTGAGCAAGCAACCACTAGTTTTTTAAATAATGACACCGCGCAGGGACACTATAACCGCGGTAATGCATTGGCCCAAGATAGTGATCTGCAAGGGGCTATTGATGCTTATGATAGGGCCTTGAGTTTAGATCCGGATATGCAAGATGCCATTGCTAACCGTGCATTAGTAGAACAACTCAAAGATCAGCAACAGGATCAAGATCAAGATCAACAAAATCAGCAGAGCCAGGATCAAGATCAAGAACAGCAGGACCAAGAACAGCAAAATCAGGATTCATCGGGTCAGGATCAAGAACAAAAGAACCAAGATTCGCAGAGTCAAGATCAGTCACAACAAGACAAAGAGGAGAAGGGAAAGCCTGATTCAGAAAAGTCTGAGCAAGAAAAAACAGCTGATGAGAAGGCACTAGAACAGGCGGAAAAAGACGCTGAAGAAGCTGCAGCAGAGGCTGCACTGGACGAGTTAAGCGATGAGGAAAAACAAGAACAACAAGATATCGAAAAGATGCTTCGCCGTATTCCTGACGATCCGGGCGGCCTGCTGCGGGCAAAGTTTCGCTATCAGTCTCGGCAACAAAATCGACAACGCAAACCACCCAACAATCAAGAGCGCTGGTAAATGAATTTGTATTTCAAAAACGCTACTTTACTCATTAGCCTTATTTTAAGTCTGTCTCCCGCACTCAGTTGGGCAGAGCTAAGTACCAAGGTCGACCGTTCCGTGCTGGATACTAACGAAACACTAAGCCTAGAAATCCGCTATGACGGTCAAGTCCTTGCTGGTGAGCCTGACTTCGCCGGCCTAGCAACCGACTTTGAGATTCTGTCTAACAACCGGCAACAAAGCTATTCCAGAAGTAACGGCAAGACTGAATCATTTACCGCTTGGACCCTACAATTACGGCCGAAAAGAGCGGGTATGTTGCTAATTCCATCGATCAGTTTTAAAGGTGACGTCAGTAATGCCGTAGAATTGCGAGTTCGGGCAGCTCCGGCCAATCCAACAGCTGCGAATCCGGGTAGCCAACCCATTTATACCGAAACTTTGGTTGACCGTGAAACAGTCTATGTTAATCAACAAATCATCCTGACCCATAGGCTCTACACCTCGATCAATTTGCGCGACTACAGTCTTTCAGAACTAAAAATAAATAACGTCATACTTCACCGCCTTGGTGATACAACCTATCAAAAAGTTCTCAATGGCAGAAACTATTTGGTACTAGAAGTTAAGTACGCTGTACTGCCCAAGAGTGTTGGCACCGTAGATGTCCCAAAACTGCGCTTTGGTGCCTATGAGGTCAACAGTCGCAGTCAATTTGGCGTATTCAATAACCGTGGCAACCAAGTCTTTAGAGACACCGAAGCCATAACCGTAGACGTGTTAGCACAGCCCGCACAAGCTGATGCGAGCGGCTGGATGCCCAGCAGTGAGGTCAAGCTTGAGCAGCGATGGAGTGGTGATCTGGAGAATGCCACCGTTGGTGAGCCTATCACTCGCACCATCACCATAACGGCTAAAGGTTTAAGTAGCGCTCAGATTACCCCCTTAGAAGTACCGCAGAGTCAAGATTATCGTATTTATCCCGACCAGCCTCAGCTTAGTCAAACGCTCTCTAGTGACGGTTTGAATTCAATAAGAGTTGAATCTTTGGCGCTGGTCCCAAATCAACCCGGAGAAATAACGCTTCCTGCTATTGAATTGCGCTGGTGGGATATTAACCAACAACAACAGCAGATCTCTCGCCTGCCTGCAACGACTGTTCAGGTTTTACCTAGCACAAGCTCAGTGGATGACCAGACCAATCTAATAGGTCTGAAAGCAATTTCTAATAACCCTAGTGTCGCCGGCAGCAGTATTGCGACCGAGCCAGAACCTTCAGCGTTGAAAACCATTTCTCTAGCGCTTAATGCGCTACTTATTGCAGTTATTGTGGCTTTGTTGATGAGACAAAAGAATCAAGGGCCCAGAGATAAAACTCAAATAACATCGAAGCCAGAGCACTCTGCCCTACTGACGCTAAAACAGCAGCTGAAAGCTATAGAGGATGCTGCCAAAAATGATGACTATATGGCCATGCGTGATGCTATTTTAATTTGGGGTAAAACATTATTTTCTGAGCGGCCCCCAAACACCTTGAAAGCGCTTGCTGTAAGCTTGCAAGATACGGCTATTCAGCAACAATTTGAACAGCTTGATCGACAACTGTATCAAGGTATTATGGGTGATTCCGAGGCGCTAGATATTGACCAATTACTGCGTCACTTAAGAAAGCAATCCACTTTTAGTCGAGGAGCTAATCAGGCTAAAAGCGCCGGACATGGACTCAAGGATTTATATCCAACATAAACACTGTAATCCGTTAGAATTTCGGCTTATCACCGATACACTGAGAGATACATAAGAAAAGTTTTTAAGGCACCGGTATTATTGCAAACGAATGAGGAGCTAGGATGAACAGCGACGAACACACTAAGCAAGCCAGCGATGTCAGCCAGATCGACAATCAAAAAAACTACTGGAAAGCTAATTTAAAACTCCTCGCCAAGCTTCTAGTGGTCTGGTTCACGGTATCTTTCGGCTGCGGCATTATTCTAGCCGATTGGCTCGATCAATTTTCAGTATTCGGCTTCAAACTTGGTTTTTGGTTTGCGCAGCAAGGCGCCATTTATGTTTTTGTGGCGCTTATCTTCGTCTACGCTCGACAGATGAAACTGCTAGATCGCCAGTTTGGCGTTGGTGATGAGAATGACGCAGATCAGGAGTCTCAATCATGAGTACGCAAATGCTAACTTATCTATTTGTTGGGTTATCCTTTGCGCTCTACGTTGGAATCGCTATCTGGTCTCGAGCAAGCTCAACCAAGGACTTTTACGTTGCCGGTGGCGGTGTGCATCCCTTGGTCAATGGCATGGCGACCGCCGCTGACTGGATGAGCGCGGCATCATTTATCTCTATGGCTGGCATTATTTCTTTTATTGGCCGAGATGGCTCTGTGTACCTGCTCGGCTGGACCGGCGGCTATGTGCTTTTAGCCTTGTTACTAGCGCCTTACCTGCGCAAGTTTGGACGTTTTACCGTGCCTGATTTCATCGGTGAACGCTATTATTCTCAGACGGCCCGCATTGTTGCAGTCATCTGTTTGATTTTTGTTTCTTTTACCTATGTCGCTGGCCAAATGCGTGGGGTGGGCATCGTATTCTCGCGCTTTCTCGAGGTAGAGGTTAGCACTGGCGTTATTATCGGTATGGCCGTGGTATTTATGTACTCAGTACTTGGTGGTATGAAAGGCATCACCTACACGCAGGTTGCCCAATACTGCGTATTGATTTTTGCCTACATGGTACCCGCTATTTTTATCTCCATAATGATCACCGACAACCCTATCCCACAGTTGGGATTTGGTTCTGAGGTCAATGATGGTTCGGGACTTTCGGTGTTACAAAAACTGGATGGTGTGCTATTAGATTTAGGCTTTAGTGCGTACACCGAAGGTAGCAAGTCAACTATCGACGTATTTGCAATCACCGCAGCACTCATGTTCGGTACAGCGGGACTACCCCATGTGTTGGTTCGTTTCTTTACCGTACCCAAGGTCTCAGATGCACGCCTCTCCGCCGGCTATGCATTGGCATTTATCGCGATCCTTTATACCACCGCACCGGCCGTGGCTTCCTTTGCACGACTAAACTTGGTTGACACTGTGCACAATACTGCCTACGCGGATGCCCCAGAGTGGTTTGGCAACTGGGAGTCCACCGGTCTGATTGCTTGGCAAGATAAAAATAATGACGGCATTATGCAGTATGGCGCAGGCGCCGCCTTATCGCCGATTAAACCATCATTTGACGGTAACACTGGCGTGCATGGTGAGCGACTTTTGAGTAATCAGCCCACCGAATCGACCAATGAAGTGTATATCGATCGAGACATTATGGTCCTTGCTAACCCCGAAATTGCCGGCCTTCCCGGCTGGGTCATCGCCCTGGTAGCCGCTGGCGGGGTAGCTGCCGCGCTCTCTACTGCGGCGGGCTTATTATTGGTCATCTCCAGTGCAATCTCTCATGATCTGCTAAAGAAAACGCTGTTACCAAAAATAACTGAAAAACAAGAACTGCTATATGCTCGAATGGCGGCGGCTGTGGCAGTCTGCATTGCGGGGTTGTTTGGTATTTACCCACCGGCGTTTGTCGCCCAAGTGGTCGCATTTGCCTTTGGCCTTGCCGCAGCTTCCCTGTTCCCGGCTCTGCTATTAGGTATCTTCTCAAAACGCGCCAACAAAGAAGGTGCTATAGCAGGTATGTTAGTTGGTCTGGTGTTTACCTTCACCTACATTGCTTACTTTAAATTTGTCGCGCCTGAACTCAACAATACTGAACATTGGTTATGGGGTATTTCACCAGAGGGCATTGGCACCATAGGGATGCTACTAAACTTTGCTATTGCCATCAGCGTAAGTCGCGTAACGGCTAAGCCTCCGCAGTCTGTAGAAGAGTTGGTCGACAATATACGTATTCCCAGTGGTGCTAAGGCTGCTACCGAACACTGATAGTAGCGATTTGATAAGAAACAAAAAGGAGGCTACCGTCCTCCTTTTTGTTTTCGCTTGAATGGGCCAGACAAGTTTTTTCGGATAGTAAGATGCCTATAAAATAACAATATTATCCCTATCGTTTTGTGGGTAATTTCCGGTGTATACTTCGTTAAAATAATTAGAAAATAAAGAGGGTATTAACCATGAGTTCAATGAAATTCTTTACTTTGGCAACTTATTTATTGTCCACTTTACTACTGACGGCCTGCGGTAGTGACCCAGCAAAATTTGCCGACATTGATTCGCAGCGATTACTTAATGCCGCTGCAACCCCTGAAGAATGGCTCACCTATGGCGGTACCTATGATGAACAACGTCACTCTGGTCTGAAACAAATCGACACCTCCAACGTCAGTGAACTAGGTGTCGCTTGGACCTATGATCTAGCCACAGAGCGTGGTGTTGAGTCCACTCCGATTGTAGTCGATGGTGTTATGTACGTAACTTCAGCCTGGTCGGTGGTTTATGCCCTTGACGCAAAAACCGGAAGTGAACTCTGGGTTTATAACCCTAACGTTGATCGGGCGGTCGGCGCTAAAGCCTGTTGTGATGTGGTCAATCGCGGAGTAGCGGTATGGAAGGGCAATGTTTATGTCGGTGTTATTGATGGACGACTTGAAGCTTTAAATGCTGCCACCGGCGAAAGGGTTTGGAGCACAGTTACCGTTGACCAGTCTAAGCCATACACCATAACCGGAGCGCCACGTGTCGTTAAAGGTAACGTACTGATTGGTAACGGTGGCGCAGAACTGGGTGTCAGAGGCTATGTATCTGCATATTCTGCGGCAACAGGTGATCTGGTATGGCGCTTTTATACCGTACCAAACTCCAATAAACAGCCTGATGGCGCGATCTCTGATAGCGCGCTTAAAGACATTGGCAACCTAACCTGGGGCGATGAAGGTGCCTGGACCACCGACGGCGGTGGCGGTACTGTTTGGGATTCAATTATCTATGATGACGTGAATGATAGTGTCATTTTTGGTGTTGGAAACGGCTCACCATGGAACCGTGATATTCGAGATACCGGTAAAGGCGATAATTTATTCTTATCCTCCATTGTTGCCGTCGACGCTGAAACGGGTGCCTATAAGTGGCACTTTCAAACGACTCCTGGTGACAACTGGGACTACACAGCCACCCAAACTATTATTTTGGCCGATCTGCCAATCGGTACAGATGGCGCCACTCGACGAGTTGCCATGCAAGCACCCAAGAATGGTTTTTATTACCTCTTAGACGCTGCCACCGGCGAGTTCATTTCTGGCGAATCCTTTGTGCCTCAAAACTGGGCGGAGGGCTTAGATGCCGATGGACGTCCTATAGAAAACCCACAGGCGCGTTATGGTGAAACTCCGTTTATGCAGAACCCGGGTCCTTTGGGCGCGCACAATTGGCAGCCAATGGCGTTTAACCCAGAACTAAACCTTGCCTACATACCTGCACAAGAAGTGCCTGATTTTTATGCGAGTGACCTTCTATTTGAAGCGCGATCTCAGAGCTGGAATACCGGTACAAACCTCGCGGCAGGTTTACCGATGGATCTTGACCTTGCTACGGCCATGGCCCTTAGAGCCACGCTCAAAGGACGCCTGATTGCTTGGGATCCTATTACCCAGAGCGCGCGCTGGAGTGTAGAGCATAGTAATGCTTGGAATGGTGGCGTTCTTTCTACCGCAGGCGGACTGGTCTTTCAAGGGCGTTTAGAGGGAGAGTTTGCCGCCTATAATGCCGCAACGGGTGAGAAGTTGTGGTACCAAAATGTTAAATCCGGTGCGGCCTCAGGTCCCGGAACCTACCAAATTGATGGCGACCAATACGTGACTATAACCACCGGCTGGGGCTCTGCCTATGCTCTAGCTGGCGGATCAGCTTATGATCAACCTGTCCCCCCTATTGTTGGCAAAGTAGTAACCTTTAAGTTAGGCGCGACAGGAACGATTCCAGATCCAAATTTGGTTATGGCACCACGCACCCCTAAAGCAGACAGATTTGGTGATGCAGAGATGATTCAACTCGGCTTTGAGCAATACCACTTTAACTGCCGTGTTTGTCACGGCCCTCTGGCGATAAGCTCTGGCGTATTACCTGACTTACGCTGGTCATCTATTTCAGCAAGTGCGGAAGCATGGCAAGCCATAGTGCGTGGCGGAGCCCTAGCAGATAATGGTATGGTATCTTTTGCCGATGTGCTCAGTCCAGCCGATGCTGAGGCAGTGCGTGCCTATGTTATTAAGCAAGCGCATGATGGTGCCGCGCTGGAAGCCGAGGTTGCCGCTCTAATGGCCGCTCAGGCTGCCGAAGCAGTAAATCCTTAGGGATAGGTAAACCATGACACTGTCATCGAGAGACTTCCCTACTGACCAGCATGGTTGGAGTGAGCTTTTACCAGCACGACAAGCATGTAAATCGATCAAGGGAACTGTTCGAGTTCCCTGGGTTGTCGTCGGTGCGGGCCTAACCGGTCTGGCTTGCTCTCGGCGTTTAGCCGAACTCCATCCCAATACTGAAATTTTACTTCTTGATGCGCGCCTGATCGGCCAGGGTGCATCTGGTCGTAACTCCGGCTTCACGGTGGGTGTCAGTCATTTTCCCGGGGTTTTTAAGGCGCATGAAAAAGCAAACTTTGCCCGAGTCAACCGCATCAACCAAGCGGGTCTCAGCATTTTAGATCAGCAAATCAATACCCTCGCCATTGACTGTCATTGGGATAGCAGAGGATTCCATCATGGGGCAGCGGACATAGCATCTGTTAAAGAACAGAAAAATTTTATCGACTACCTTAATGCTATGGAAATTGAGCATAGCAGTCTTGACCAACAGGCAATGCAATCTCGCTTTGGCACGACTCTCTATCAGGCTGGGGTTCATGTCAGGCCAGGTGGGTTGGTACAGCCTGCGGCTTTAGTGCGCGGTTTAGCCGATGGCCTGCCTAGCAATGTAAAGCTTGTTGAAAACTGTCCAGTTCTAAAAGTCCAATCAGGCGACTCCATAAAACTGCAATTGGCTAAAGGTGAGGTAATCGCCGACAACTTGGTCATGGCGACTAACTATGAAGCTCCAAAACTAGGCTTTCTGCGCAGACGTCTTATCGGCAGCACATTGTCAGGGAGCTTTACCCGGGTCTTAACCGAGCAAGAATTGGCCAGTCTTGGCAGTCATAAAAGCTGGGGGATTATCTCCTTGCATGGCGGTGGTGCGACGCTGAGGTTAACCCAAGATGGGCGAATTTGCCTGCGCAATACCGCAGAATACAGCGGTGCGGCATTACTCTCATCCGCTGCGTTAAAATCGCGCCAGGCCATACATCGCAGTAGTTTTGAGAAACGCTTTCCGCAGCTTGCCCATGTGCCTTTCGAACATGCTTGGTCTGGGGTTGAAGGTATCAGCGGTAATGGGACGAACTTTTTTGGTCAGCAAGGAAAGAATATCTATCTTGCCGGTGGTTACAATGGTTCGGGTGTTAGCCGAGGCACGGCGTTTGGACAGACACTGGCAGACTATGCCAGCGGCGGCCAGTCGGAATTAATCACTGACTGTCTTAGCTCAGCCACTGCGACTTGGCTACCACCCAGACCGTTTTTAGACATCGGGGCCATGTTCAAAATTAGTGCCCGTTTTAGAGGCGTAGGACTAGACCGCTAGTAGGCCCAGTAATCTAGTGAACGAGCACAATAGTCGCTACCACTTCTTTAAAATCAACAAGCCGACGACCATTAACAGCATTCCCAACCCCAGCGCCCAAAGACTACCAGTGATCCCGGCGATTACATAAGCAATAAGACTGCAGCTGCCATTAAACATTGCATAGGGGATTTGGGTTTTAACATGGTCAATCTGCGAGCAGCCCGCGCCGGTAGCTGACAGAATCGTTGTATCTGAAATTGGAGAACAGTGATCACCAAATAACCCGCCTGACAAGACCGCACCAATAGCAACATACATTGGCGCATCAAATTGGTGAGCGATGGGGATAGTCAGGGGAATTAAAATGGCATAGGTTCCCCAGGAGGAGCCAGTAGAAAACGAAATAATACCGCCCACCACGAAAACAACAGCGGGGATTAAATAAGCCGGTAATCTGCCATCTATTAACGCAGAAATATAAGCTGGCGCTCCTAAGTCTTTGCCTATAGCCCCTAAGGACCACGCCAGAACCAGAATAATGAGCACACTCACTACCTTGCTCATGCTCTCCAAGTACAATGAAAATCCACCACTTAGCGAGCGCACGCCGTAATGCCGCATTAGGAGCATTAATACCGCTGCAGCACATATATATCCTGTCGACAACGACGCCCTAAAGGCATTGGATGGCATGTTAGCCATATCCATGGGAAACCCCTGAGGCACCAGAAGAGAAAACATAATGACCAACATACACCCAAGCGGCAACCAAACCATGATCGGTTTGGCTCTTTTTAGGCTACTATCATTTACCACCTCGGCTTCTAAAGTATGGCTACTTTCCATGACAATACCTTTAGCACAATCCTCCTCTGCTTTGCGCATTGGTCCGAAATCTACTTTTCCCATCACCACCACAGGTACCATCGCTACCGCCAAGATAGAGTAAAATTGAAAAGGCACCGCCTTGATATAGGCCATGAAAGCGCCCTCTTCAATTCCCAAATCTTTATATTCCTGGGCTATTAGACCTTGAGAGTAAAGCCCCCAGCCAATAAATGGGATTAAAACCGCCACCGGCGATGCGGTTGAATCAATAATCCAGGCTAATTTAGTACGACTTATTTTCAGACCATCGATAATAGGCCTAAACAGTGGGCCAACAATAAGAGGTGTACCAGAATCGGTAAAAAACAACATTGAACCAGAGGTCCAGGCAGCCATCTGAGCCTTTAACTTATTAGTAATAAACTTGGTCATCATCCCCGCAAATGCCGCTGCGCCGCCAGATTTTTCCATTAGACCGACCAAGCCAGCAACAAAAATCATTAGTAATAAAATACCCACATTAGAGCTTTTAGAAGCTTGGGCTACTAAGTATTGTTCGACCATAATGCTCATGCCGGTAAATATATTGGGGCCATTAAGCAAAAGTACCCCAGAAAACACTCCGACAAACAAACCCAACACTACATTGCGCGACCAAACAGACAAGACCAGTGTAATAATGACTGGTGCGAGGGATAACAAGCCAATTTCCGGCATAAAATACTCAAGATTAAACGTACGGGGGAGCAGAATAGCATTTTAATATACTCATGAATGTAGCTTCGTGTATTACAAGTAAATCGCATCAGCAACCTAAAACTTCAACTATTGGTATGCATTGCGATGCAGATATTATCTGCACACTACTTAATAAAGCCACAAATTAACATTCAATGCCACGCTGAGGAGCAACACGATTCCTTCAGGTCACAAAATTTTCACCGCGGGGGATTCTAGCTACGATATTGCCTTAATGAGCATCTAAAAAAACAGCTAAAGATCTTAGACTTACTGTCGATTACTTGGTAACAGGCAGGTGCGCGCACTGAGTAAATTATTTAAGACTTAATTATAATCAAAATGAAACAAAAAAAGAGGTAACCATGATCGATCCTAACTCAAAGATGGTCACCGTCTATAATTTGCGCGGAAATGACCTAGCTCTTGCTAATAGGCTGCAGTCGCGAGCCACGGATAATCCTAAAACATCACTATCATCTGGCGAATCCAGCTTGCGCATTGCCACTAAAATCACCTCTGAGGGCTCTTTTGTTGGTCAGAGTCAGACTGACGCTGTCACTGAAAAATCCCTTGTATTACAACTATCCAACGGCTATAAAATTTCAAAGATGGCAGATAACGTTGCTGAAGAGATTACTACGGTTATTCAGAAGCTGAATGGTCGCGCTGTTCAAGTTGCAGATTCTGTCCAGGCTACTAAATTAGAGACTAAAGCTTTTGAGGCTGATATTGCCAGCTCTAAAATTAAACTCCCCGCCACTTTAGGCGCTGATAGCCTTGCATCTAAATCAGGTCTCGGTGGATACACCGGCATAATACTAGGAACTATTGAGACTAACTCTATGCCTAAGGCGCCACTGGTTAATTTTTGTATCTCATGCGCCAATTCCTAGACTTAAGTTAATTCAAATTTTTAAATAGGATTAATAAATTAACCAAACATCACTTCAACAAAGAGAAACACCATTGGGGCTTCACGCATTCCATGGGGTCCTGAAGAAAAAAGAGCTAGTTAGCGCAATGAATAAATCGAGCGACTTAACTAAAAAGTCAATCGCATCAGCAATCTAAAACCACAGACATCTCGTTCCCGCCCTAGCTCGTCAGTAAGTTATAGGTAGGTATCCCCAAAAAATAAAGTAGCGCCTATTGGATTGATTGTGATTGATCAAGCCTTAACGATAAACTTGGTGTTATGATTTCCGAAACAGGGGTGCGCTATGGCTATTACAAAAAATTTATCATTTTCTTCACTTCAACTTGCGATGCTGGCGATGATTTTTTATTTCTCTTTGGGAGCTTCACTCAACGCTTTAGGAGCAGACAAGCATCCGGTAGCTATTGTTATTCATGGCGGCGCAGGCACCATTAGACGCGAATTAATGAGTCCTGAGATTGAAGCTGAATATCGCGCGATCTTGAGCAAAGCTATTTTATCGGGCCACAAAGTTCTGACCGCCGGCGGCTCTAGCCGCGATGCTATTATTGCCACAATTACTCTGATGGAAGATTCACCGCTATTTAACGCCGGTCATGGCGCCGTATTTAACCATGAAGGTAATATTGAATTAGATGCGTCTATTATGGAGGGGCGAACGCTTAACGCGGGGGCTGTTGCTGCAATAACGCAGATTAAGAGTCCTATAAAGCTGGCTAATGCGGTGTTAGATCACTCACCCCATGTGATGCTTGTCGGTGCAGGTGCCGAGATTTTTGCCCAGCAGCAGGGTTTCAAATTAGTTGCAAATGATAGCTTTAAAACCGAGCGTCGACGTCTGCAGTTCGAGCGCATTATTAACCAAGAACAATCGACCGCAGAGCTACCAGAGGCCTCTAATCCGCTGTTATTAAAGTATCAATTTGATGAGAAGAAACTGGGGACGGTGGGCGCGGTGGCGATTGATCAAAATGGTGACATTGCGGCTGGAACCTCTACCGGAGGAATGACCAACAAGCGCTTTGGCAGGGTTGGGGATGCGCCTATTATTGGTGCAGGAACCTATGCTGATAACGAGTCATGCGGCATTTCAGCCACAGGGCATGGCGAATACTTTATTCGTGCCGCGGTCGCGCATGATATTTGTGCACGCATGGCCTACAAGGGTATTTCATTGCAGCAGGCACAAGACGAGGTAGTGCAGGGTAAATTAGTAAAGATGGAAGCTTCCGGCGGTGTTATTGGTGTCGATAAGGATGCCAATGTGGCTTTCTCGTTTAACTCTTTGGGGATGTACCGAGCGTCAATTAACCAACATGGCGACTTACTGGTACAAATTTTTAAGCAGGATTAACTGAGCAATTAAAAATGACTTCAGTAAAAGAACACACTATTGGCACTCCAGGGATTCCTTGGGGTTCGGAAGAAAAAACCATCTGGTTAGCACAGCAAACGATTAAGCGCTCTTACCAACAACAGGTAGTTTCCAGGATAGAGGAGATTGAGCGCTCTTTTTCAGAACAGCTGTCGGTTGAGCAGTATGGTGCACTCTCCTGCGACCCAGACAATTACACCCTGTGGGTAATAAAAACCAAGCATTGGCGAGCGGACAAACCCACTGTATTACTGACAGGTGGTGTACATGGCTATGAAACTAGTGGGGTACAGGGAGCTTTGAGGTTTGTTGAGAGTACTCTATTAACATACACAGATAGATTTAACTTTATTGTCGCGCCCTGCCTTAGCCCTTGGGGGTATGAGACCATTAATCGCTGGACCCCTGCCGCTATTGACCCCAATCGCTCTTTCAATCAGGATACCGACATTGAAGAATGCCGCTACCTGATGACTTATGTGGCAGAACTTAATATTTCTATCTTGTGCCACATTGACCTGCATGAGACAACTGACACCGACAACTCTGAATTCAGGCCTGCCCTTGAAGCCCGCGATGCAGTTGAACAGACATTATGGGAAATTCCTGACGGCTTTTATGGCGTTGCTGACAGCGCCAAGCCAGAGCCTGCATTTCAAAAAGCGATCATTGATGCGGTAGAACAGGTTACTCATATTGCCCCTTCCGATGAAAACGGTTACCTCATTGGCTCTAAGACAGAGCAACGGGGTGTCATTAACTACCCTATTGAGGGCCTTGGATTATGCGCTTGCTTCACCGGGGCTCCCTTCGTAAGCACCACCGAAGTTTACCCTGACAGCCCCTTGGTGGATGATGAAAACTGCATATTAGCTCAAATAGCAGCAGTCTGTGGTGCTCTGAATTATTTAGTGACTCACGATCTGCGCTAGCTCGCTCTATTGACCAATAGGCCATGCCGGCAACCTCTATTCAATATTGCATTATATTGCTGTAATTCATTGCTTTGATGCATAGATGGTAATAATCTCTAAAATCATTTAGATACGAAATGTCATTTTTTAATGTCTAATTGTTCGTCATTGCTGGCGGACAGGGTATTGATGGACTTAATGTAACCTATACTTAAACAGGAAATTTGTTATGAATATTAAATTGATTTTATCTTCATCCATTCTAGTATTGATGTCTAGCCTTGCGGTTGCCGCGCACCATGAAGCTGCTGAAAACCCCAATGAAGCGGTCGCGGTTAACTGGCTTAAAGCTCAGGCAACAGGAAAGCAAGAGACCATCGCTTATGTTAAGGCCAACTTCGCAGAAGACGGACAAGTGTTTGGTGATCGTTATGTTGGTTTTGGCTTTATTTGGAATCCTAATGTTGAAGGAAAAATGATCATTGACCGTGTTATAACGGGCAGCCCTGCCTCTAAAGTGTTAAAGGCCGGTGATGATTTTGTTGAGGTTAACGGTATCAGAGTGAGTGAAGAAACCATGGGTCAATTGTCGTTTCGAGGCAAACCAGGCGAGCCCGTTGAAGCAACTGTGATGCGTGATGGGAAAGAAATCGATATCTCAGTTGCCAGAGGTATTATCAGTAGTACCTCCGATAAAGCAGAGTTAATGTCTGACCTTGAAATGGGTGATGCCGATGATTGGGGTGTTGAGCTGAAGGTTAATGAAGTTCTAAGTAAAGCCAATGTGGTGTACGTATGGACAACAATTAACAGTGTGGATACTCAGGTTAACTTGCCTTTTGAACAGCATGTTGTCACTAGGTTTGTTTTCAATGACGATGGTCAGGTTGAAGCTATTGGCAATATCTCTGAAGATCGCTTTGTCTTAGAGCAGACCGGATATACTATCTCCCGATAATACCTTTTTAAACATTCAAGCGGTAAAGCTATGGTCGGTTTCGAGCGACCATAGCTAACCTTTTACTCAGCCTACAAAACCTTTCCAGCCGGACATATAAGTAACAAACGCTTCCCCAAGCCCCTCTTTACGCAAATGGTCTGCCGATACTGGCGTCCTCATAGGAGTAAAGTTGCTGTCTTCCTGCATTTGCCGAGGAAAATCATGATGGATAATCGCCGCGCGCCCGAGCATAACAAAATCGATCTCAGCGGCCATAGCCTGATTAATTTCTGAGGGGTTACGAAGTTTACCTGCAATGCCCAATGCGACATTACCGCGTTCAAGCTCAGTAAAATAGGATAATAATGTGCGACCCTTAAACGCCTCGTCTTCCGGTTCTTTGAACGAGTCCCATAAGGACATATCAAGAAAATCAATTTTCCCCGCAGACAATACGTTTTTTGCCACCTCAACAATATCGGGTAGATGCACGTCAAAGCGCTCAGGAGAGAGCCTTAGCCCTAGTAAAAAGTCCGGACGGCATCTAGTGCGAATACCATCAATAATCTCTGTAATGGGCCGCATGCGGTTTTTAATAGAACCACCAAACTCATCCTGACGCTGATTAATCGTGCCGCTAAGGAACTGAGCAAGAATATAGCCATGTGCACCATGAATTTCGACGCCATCAAAGCCAGCTTTTTCAGCTCTTTCTGCACCACAGATAAAGTCTTCTATTAGCTGTTGCACACCTTCACTACTAAGCCCAACCGCACCAGTCTCCTCATGGTTGGATGGACACACAGGGGCCTGCCCAATAAGGTCTGCTGGCGAGCGCATACCCGCATGATGAAGTTGTACCACAGCCAGGCTATCTTCTCGCTTAATGCCAGTGGCCAGTTTGGTAAGCCCCTCAAGATGATCATCGGAAAAAATACCCAGTTGCCCAGGGAACCCCTGCCCAACAGCCTGTATGTGAGCAGCGCAAGTCATTGTAAGGCCAAACCCGCCTTGAGCACGCATGGTTAACCAGCGGTATTCATCGTCTGACAATTTACCATCCGGGTGGCTTTGGGTGTTGGTCAAAGGCGCCAGCATAAAGCGGTTTTTTAAAGTCGCACCTGAGCTAAAAGTCAGGGGTTGAAATAGATCTTTCATAATGGGATCTCAGGTGTAAAGGCGGTTGGGTTTAGAACGGTTTATGACTAATTACGTTAGTCGAGACAGTTATTCAGAAATGATAAACGCAGGCTTGATCACAAATCAACCAATTAGTAAGAAAACCTTCTTTCTTAAGCCTTTTATAATCCTCAGATAGCCAAATAATACGCCATGACAAGTCAAGGTTAGGCTCTGCCACCTGCAATATGTGGGCCGGCAAATTCAATTAAAGCTTAATGTCAAAATGCTTAACCACCGGCTCAGTAATCTCCCAAGTACCACTAAAGCCCGCCTCCACCACAAAGGCGTCTCCAGCTGACATAATTAAAGGCTCGCCGTCGTCTGGGGTAATTGTAATACTGCCTTCTATGAGATGCACAAACTCGTACTCGGCGTAAACTGCATGATAGGTACCCAGCGTGGCTGTCCAGATACCAGAAATCATGCTGCCATCATTTGATGTGCGCATAATCCACGTTTTCATGGTGGGCTGCCCTTCAATGACCTTCCAACCGTCAAGGTCTTCTGTAATCGGTTCAATATCATGCTGGTTATCAAGCTTAAATAAATGGTCCATCTGCATTGTCCTTTTTGGTGTGATGCTTTACGCAGCGATCTAGTTGAGGATGTAATAGCACGTTATGATTGGTAAAATATCCTATGCTAACTCAATTGACATTTTTCTCACCACTTGCCCAAAAAGGCTTACGCAACTCTGTCTTGAGAATTTTGCCCGCGCCAGACAAGGGTAAGGGTTCGGTCTGAAAGGTGATTGAGCGAGGACATTTAAACCCTGCAATCTGGGTTTTACAATAAGCAATAATATCTTCTTCAAAAGCACTAATTCCATCGTTAAGAACTACTACCGCATGCACCTGTTCCCCCCATTTTTCACTGGGAATACCAATCGCGGCGCACTGATTAACCCCTGGATATTGGTAAATTGCATTTTCGACCTCCGTTGAATAAACGTTCTCACCGCCAGATATAATCATATCTTTTACTCGATCAACGATGAACAGAAAGCCCTCATCGTCAAGGTAGCCGCCATCACCAGTATGTAGCCATTGATCGACAATTGCCTTACCAGTTTGCTCTGGCATATTGCGGTAGCCCTTCATTACATTGGGCCCACGCAGACAAACCTCTCCGACCTCCCCGTTTACCACTATTTGATTATTTTCATCAAAAATCGCAATATCAGTGCCAGGAATTGCTTGGCCAGCTGATTTTATCTTTCCTGCCAACGGACCATCAAAGGTGTGACGAGTTTTATCAAGTACGGTGATAATCGGCGAAGCTTCGGTTTGCCCATAAGCCTGATAAAAGCCCGTATTGGGAAGTTCTACAATAGCCTTCTTGATTACTGACTCCGGCATAGGAGAAGCGCCGTAGGCCACTGCCCGTAACTCCGTCAGGTCGAAATTATCGATATCCGGATGGTTAACCAGCATATTAATCATCGTGGGCACCATCAGCAGCCTGTCTATTTGATAATCTTGAATAGCGCGCATAGTCGCAACTGGCTCAAATCCTGGTAAAAAGTAATTAGTACCACCCACCGCTAGAGATGTCATACAGTAAAAAGCATCCGCAATATGAAACATTGGCGCGACATGCAAAATTTTATCCCCAGACTGGCAGTCCATAACAGCGACAGCCTGCAGTGCATTGACCACCAAATTGGTATGAGTGAGCATTACTCCTTTCGATCTGCCTGTGGTTCCTCCGGTGTAAAACAATGCTGCAACATCATTGCCTTGACGCCCTGCATCGGCAACCGGCTCTGCACTAACTAGATCGCTGTAAGAACTATAGCCATCGGGTGTGTCCTTCTCATCAACAAAGATAAAATGTTGTGCGTATTTTAACTGAGGTCGAATATCGTCAATCAGTGCCGTAAAACTGCTGTCTACCAACACAACCTTAGCTTCTGAGTCGTTCAGCCAATAGACCACTTCAGGGCCGGCAAGTCGGGTATTGATCGGCTGAAAAATAGCGCCTGCCCAAGGAACTGCATACATGAATTCGAAGTAACGGTCGCTATTTAATGCGAGCATCGCCACGCAATCATCTTCGCTCACTCCCAGTGTCTGAAGGCCGCCTGCAAACCTTGCTATCTTTTCGTTGAATTGATTCCAGGTCTGCTGGCGCTCGCCATTGACCGTCGCTAATTGCGATCCTGCCGTCTGAACCATTCGAGCAATAAGTTGAGATGTTGAGAACATAGACATTCCAGTTTGTTAAAAATTTAAGATAGCCTCAAACAGTTTGACCAAAAGTGTATAAATAGCCCCGTCATTCCCTCAGACTATATGCATATATTTTTGATACTTTACCAACGCATCCTTTAATTTACTTCGCATTCAAAATACTCTGGATACAGCATAGTTGCGCTCTAGTATAGTTGTAGCATCCAGTTTTTCAATCAGTAACCAACGCATGAGTATTTAAAGCGCAAATAATCCAGCGATACGATCGCTAATTTACCTCCTTCGAGCGACGACATTTAACGTCTTGATGGGCAAGCAATACGAAATCGAACACAAAAAAAGGAGGCTTGTGAAAGCCTCCTAAAGTTTAGGGTCAGATGTAGCTCATCTGCAACACATCGTTCCGAACCGACGTATATACCTGATCAAATGAGCATCAAAACCACCCACATTCAATAACGTGATTGGTCTGATACATTAAGATTAGTCCAAAAATTCACTCTTATCTAACCAATATTACATTAATTCATAAAGCCGTGCTGTCAGGGCCCATTTAGGACTTACAGAGACTTAGTAGCAATCTCATAGAGGTCTTTCACCAAACCCGGCTCATCAGCTATTGCCTGCAATTCACTACGCATTAACTCACTGTGGGGCGCTGCGAATGCTTTCCAGCGTGTCAACGGTGTTACCAGTCGAGCCGCTACCTGCGGATTGGTTTTGTTTAGAGACAATATTTGCTCACGCAGAAAGCGATAACCAGCGCCATCAATACTATGGAAGTTTACCAAGTTGGCATTACAAAACCCGCCAATAAGACTGCGTACCTTGTTAGGGTTACTCATGGTAAATGCTGAGTGTCGCATTAACGCTTCAACACGCGCCAATCCGCCAGCTTGACTGTTGGTTGCCTGAATCTGTAGCCAAAGATTCATCACCAGAGCTTCATCGCGATATTGTTGCTCAAATGCTGTTAGTGCTTGTGCTGCGTAGTCAGCTGCTGCAGGGCAATTGACCAAGGCGCTCAGAGCAGCCGCTTTATCAGTCATATTATCTGCCTGCTGAAATTGTGACCACGCCAGCTCTGCGCCAGTATCACCAACCAGCATAAGATAGCCAAGTGCCGCGTTTTTGAGGCTGCGACGGCCAATTTCATCAGCCTCAGGCTTATACTCAGACGGTATATTGAAGGTGTTGTATACAGCCAGCAATTCATTCTTTAACGCGCCTGCCAGAGCCACACGCACAAACTGTCGAGCATCATGAATCGCCTCTGGATTAATCGTGTCGGTTAATTGGTGCATAAGAGCTTCACCCGGTAGTTGCAGCATTAGTGCAACCATCGCTGGGTCTAAAGAATCATCCTTAAGCAACCTAGCAAAGGCATCAATTAGACTTCCATTTAGGGCGAGTTCATGACCGTTTAGACTGTCTTCAGCTAACGTCTGTAAGATCGTCAAGCTGAGTGTTTGACTGGCATCCCAGCGATTAAATCCATCACTGTCATGGGCCATTAAATGCGCCAGCTGTTCATCGCTGTATTGATAGTTCAATTTCACTGGCGCAGACAGACCACGCAGAAGTGATGGTACCGGCTCGCTCTCTATGTTCCCAATGACCAAGCTTTGCTCAACATCGGTGAGTTCAAAAATAATTTGTGTATGCCCATCGCTATTCAAAATCTGGTCTTTGCCATCTGCGCCAACCAAGCCCAATCTGATCGGAATTACAAACGGCATTTTGTCAGTTTGACCTGGGGTGTCAGGGCAGTGCTGCTTAAAGTTTAAGGTATAGGTTGCCGCTTGCTCATTAAAGCTGGAGGTAACCTCAAGAACGGGGGTTCCTGATTGTTTGTACCAACGCCTAAATTGGCTTAAATCTCGTCCACTGGCATCTTCCATTGAGACCACGAAATCTTCAACCGTAGCCGCTTGTCCGTCATGCCGATCAAAATACAAATCACTTCCTTTACGAAAGGTCTCAGCACCCAGTAGGGTGTGATACATACCCACCACCTCGGCACCCTTCTCATAAATAGTCACCGTATAAAAGTTATTGATCTCCATATAGGACTCAGGCTGCACCGAGTGCGCCATGGGGCCACCATCTTCAGCAAACTGGTGGGTACGTAAAACAGCGACATCCTCAATACGCTTAACGGTTGGTGAATTCATATCCGAGGAAAACTGGGAATCTCTATAAACCGTGAATCCTTCTTTTAAACTCAACTGAAACCAGTCTCGGCAAGTCACGCGATTACCCGACCAGTTGTGGAAATACTCGTGAGCGACAATCGCTTCGACCCTCTGAAACGCAGCATCTGTACTGGTTTTAGGATTCACTAACACGGCAGATGTATTGAAAATATTAAGCCCTTTATTTTCCATAGCTCCCATATTGAAATCATCAACAGCCACTATCATGAAAATATCGAGATCATATTCGCGACCATAGACTTCCTCATCCCAACGCATAGAGCGCTTCAACGACAGCATGGCATGATCACACTTATCTAAGTCTTTCTCTTCCACAAAGATCTGCAAATGGACCTCACGACCTGAGCTAGTCACAAAACTATCGTTGACAACACTCAGCGTTCCGGCGACTAAGGCAAATAAATATGCTGGTTTTTTAAACGGGTCGTGCCAGGTAACAAAATGACGACCTCCGTCAAGAACTCCACGATCTATTGGGTTACCATTAGACAGTAAAATCGGATACTGCTGCTGATCACCAATCACTTTGGTGGTAAATTCAGCCATAACATCTGGACGGTCCAGATAATAGGTTATATCTCTAAAACCCTCTGCCTCACACTGAGTACAGTACATAGTACGAGATTGATAAAGCCCCATCATGGTGGTATTTAAGTGAGGTTGAATAAATACCTCAGTGGTGACTACACAGTGATCTGGAAGATTAAAGATCGTTAATGACTCTGCTTCTCGCAAATAATTTGCGGGCGCCAATAATTCTCCATCGACTTTCACCCACTGTAGATCCAGACCGGGGCTTCCATCAAGCACCAAACTATCAGACTTATCATGACTAGCCACATTACGTGCTACAGTCAATTCAGCCACAACCGACGTTTTTGATTCGCCAAGATCAAAAGTAAGATTAGTTTTCTCAATCAAAAACACTGCGACTTTATAGTCTTTGAGGTAAACCGTTTGTGGTGCTGCATCTTTCATAAAATTCTCTCTAGATTTGTAGATTAAGCCTCAGCGCTGAACTCAACGTTGTAGGCGGTATATTTTCGGATATTAATGACGCCGGTATCGAGGATCAAGTACTGACCTTTAATACCCTTTAAAATACCCTCTATTTTAGGTTGTTTGTCGAGGTTAAAACTTTTTACTTTTTCTGGAAACTGCTGCACAGGAAAGTCAATATGAAGCGTCGTCTGTTGATCAAGATACTGCATTGCTTGAATGCCGCATTCATCTGCTAGCTGTGATAACTCTGACTGGCACTTGTCCACGAGTTCATCTCTAAATGCCGCTAAATCAAGATCTTCATTATTACCCTTGAGCATTCTTTGCCACTGCGTTTTATCAGCAACATGCTGTCGTAAGCGATCTTCAATAAGTCCGGCTTGGCGGCGGTTTTTTACTCTAAAAATAGGTAGCCCTTGGGTAGCACCTTGATCGACCCAACGCGTGGGCAATTGGTCGCCGCGGGTAATACCCACTTTGACACCTGATGTATTTGATAGGTAAACAAAATGATCGGTAAAACAAAACTTCTCACCCCACGCCGAATCGCGACATGTTCCTGCATGAAAATGGCATCTCTCCGGGCTCATAATACAGGTGTCACACTGTGGAAGAGAGATGAAGCAGGGATAACAATAACCCTGGGCAAAGCTTTTCTTAGACCGCCGGCCACAATGAATACAGTGGATATCACCGAGGTGCTCTATTGAAATGGCGCCTCCTATAAATTGGTTAAGCGGTAATCGCTGATCATCCAGGGGTAACTGATAGTCAACGTTGCCATCAGCGCCAACGCTGGCTTCCATTTTGAGCAAATGCCCAGATTGTCGGAAAGTCATTAGTTCTTCCAAGATAAAGGCTGCGGCTCACTAGCATCAGGCGCACAGGGGGTTGTTTTAGGCGGCACGTAGCCAGTTCTCTGATCTTCCGGTAGCGCCTGTTCATAGGCAATGATCGCCTGCATGCACAATTCTTTTTGCTCGCTAGTAAGGCTATTTCCGTCGGGCCATTTACCTATTTCCACACCAAGCTTCAGCCTTGAATAAATATCTGGAGTGATGCTGCTAAGTAGTTGTTTAAGGTCCATATTTCTCTCACCGGTTTTTTCAACGGAGTTATGATGAGCTCCACGTATCAAAAGGCTACCCTGCCCTATTTTTTAACTTTGCCAATAATCCAAATGATAGTCCGAGCAACATACCACTTAGAAGTCCGCCCAAATGAGCGGCATTGGCAATACCAACGCCCAATAAAAAGGTAACCACAGGCGTCATACATAGCACTAACCAGCCAATCATAAAAGTGACTATCCCTTTCGGTAGCGTCATTAATGGATGGGGTGCAATACTGTTGGCAACCCAAAGATACCCTAGCAACGCGTAAACCACACCAGACATCCCGCCGAAATTCACAGCCCCTGACCACCAAAACTGGATTGCGTTGGACATTAAACCAGTAACCAGAATAATTAGCGTTAGATGGAAGGATCCCATCACTTCCTCAATGCGTGAACCCAGCATCGAGAGCCATAAGCTATTAAAAACAAAATGAAGTATTCCAAAGTGCAGAAAGATTGGGGTAATCAACCGCCAATACTCAGCACTATTAAACCCAGCAAAACTAAAATAACCCAATGCAGTGCGGTAACTAAAACTAACTAACATGCCGCCGAGCGCACTCAAAACGACAAACAGTGTTACTGCAGGATAACGTTTAGCGAGAACATACCAATTGGGTTGTTGTGACATGGAACCAGGACCGTCTGTTAAAAAACGTTAAATCTAATCATCACTTTTCTGTACGTCCAATCGACTTCCCCAGCCCAGTTTTGAGCGGCAAACACTATAAAAGTTATTGTCTTGAGGATGGATAAGCAAAATGTCATGTTTATGGCGCGCAACGGTAATAACATCGCCCGGTTTAGTCACGATATCGTTTTGCCCATCACAAGTCAGCACTGGCTGTAATTTATTTCGCGTACTCACTCTGAGTTCCAGTTGTGCACTGCCGTGAAGCGCAATTGGCCTACTGCTGAGAGTATGAGGATTTAACGGCACTACCACCATGGCGTCTAACTCGGGGAAAAGCAGTGGCCCACCTGCCGATAAGGCATAGGCTGTTGAACCCGTTGGGGTGGCAACGATCAAACCGTCAGACCGCTGACTATAGACAAACTCACCATCCACATAGAGCTCAAACGTCATCATTCTCGCCGACATTCCTGGATGCAGGGCAATGTCATTTACCGCTGTGCTGGTTCCAATAAGCTCTCCATCACGCATTACGGTGGTCTCAAGCATAAAACGGCGGGTCTGCTTATAATCGCCCATCAGCACGGGTAATACGCGCGCTTCAATTTCGTCTGGAGAGATGTCAGTCAGAAATCCTAAGCGCCCCCTATTGATCCCTAACAAAGGAATACCAAAAGGAGCCATCTTACGGCTGGCACTGAGCATGCTTCCATCACCACCGACAACGATGCCAAGATCAATAGAGTCAGAAAAGTCTGTGATAGAAAAAACGTTCTCTACCGGCCAATCAACTAGTTTCGCAGTTTGCTGCTCATAGACAACATCACGTCCCTGACTGATAAGAAAAGTCTCAAGTCTCTGCAGAGATTCCTTAACTTCCGGTAAATCAAGATTGCCGAGTAAACCAACTCGCTGAAAATGGCCCATACACGCTAGCTCTGATAATGTTCTCGAAGATTATACAGTCTCGACTCACAATTCTATTACTTTCTTACAAAACAAAGCATCGATGCCGTAGAACCGCTCCACCCCCTCATGCAATAATTTTTATTATTGCAAAGTACAATTTGATGCATAATGCCGATAACAATGTATCTACGCTACTGAGAGCCTGCAATGTCTAAACAAACTTCTAAAGGTATAGTCCTTATAGGTATGCCTTGCGCGGGTAAAAGCACCATCGGAGTGCTGTTGGCCGAGACCTTAGGCATCGAGTTCGTAGACACTGACCACAGTATCGAGCGTATTCTTGGTAGCAACCTGCAAGCCTATGTCAATAATAGCGGCTACCAAGCCCTGAGGGCCGCGGAAGAAAAGGTGCTACTCGAGGAAAGCGCCTACGGAAAAGTGATCGCCACAGGCGGCAGCGCGGTCTACTCAGAGGTAGGTATGGCACATCTAAAAGCCCAAGCCACCGTGATATTTTTGGATCTACCTAAACAACAACTTGAACAAAGAATGACCAACTTCACGACTCGCGGCATTGCCCGTCGACCCAATCAAAGCCTGTCCAGTTTATTTGATGAGCGCCGAATTCTGTATGTGCGCTATGCCGATATTCGAGTAGACTGCGGCGATAAAACCATCGATCAGTTACTAGCTGAGCTAGTAACTCTATCAAGTGAATATCTCAGTCGCTAAACACCGCCAATTTTAACCCTCAGCATTATCTCAATACTGTTAACAACGACTGCTTCAGATATTCAATGTTGTTTGAATTGACACCGGCTAAGTTGATCCTCGTAGAGGATACAATGTAAATGCCGAACTCATTGCGCAGTCGTTCCAATTGCGGCGTGGTAATACCCAAAAATGAGAACATACCTTTTTGACGATTAATATGACTGAAGTCCATTCCTGCATCATTATCTTGTAGGCTATCGCAAAGCAGGCCTCGCATTGCTTTAACTCGAAGCCTGACTTCCTCCAGTTCTGCCTGCCACTGACTGCGAAGCTTTGGATCACCCAATACCATTGACACTAACAGTGCACCATGGGCAGGTGGCATAGAGTAAATAGAGCGTGCAGTTGACATTGCCTGACTGACCACAACATCTGCCCGCTCAGGAGTTTCAGCAATAAACGTAATTGAGCCGGTGCGCTCGCGATAGAGTCCGAAGTTTTTTGAACAAGACGAGGCTATTACCACTTCAGGTAAGCGCTGAGCCATCATGCGCATTCCGTAAGCATCTTCATGTAAACCATCACCTAACCCCTGGTAAGCAGTATCAATAAAGGGAATAAACCCTCTCTCAAGAGCGATATCAGCAATCTCATCCCACTGATCATGGGTTAGGTCTGCACCCGTAGGGTTATGGCAACAACCATGCAGTAAAACCATATCTCCGGCTGGCACAGTGCGTAGCGTATCCATCATCGCCTGTACGTTTATTTGGCGACTAGCCATATCGTAGTAGGGATACTGGTTGATCTCAAACCCAGCACTACCTAATAGGGGAATATGATTCGGCCAAGTCGGGACACCAATCCATAATTTGGACTCTGGCCGAGCTTTACGCACTACCTCTGCACCTACGCGTAAAGCGCCAGACCCACCCGGTGCCTGAATACTCTTTACTCGACCCGAATTGAGTATGCTGTGTCCCTCGCCAAACAACAGTTCCATCATACGTTGGTTATACTCTGGATCACCCGCCATACCTTGATAAGACTTGGTAGTCTCTAACACCATTAGCCGGGACTCTGCTTCCTTGACAGCAGCCATCACTGGGGTTCTTCCGTGATCATCTTGATAAACTCCCACGCCAAGATCAATTTTTTCGGAACGGGTGTCGGCCTTAAAAGCGACCATAAGGCCAAGAATGGGGTCTATAGCGACGGGTTTTAAATTCTCAAACATGTTGGGTGTCCTGATAGTGTATTTTCAGTGAAAAGAGTCTACTACGATTAAAATGATTTGTTCAGGGTCTATTAATAAATTCAGCGATATTGGCGTTAAATTCATCGGGCTTTTCAGCATGCAGCCAATGCCCAACACCTGCAATAATACGAATTGCACTGTTCGGAAAAAGCTGGTCAATAATTGGTTGATGTTTAGTTTGAATGTACGCCGAGGTTTCACCCTTTAAAAACAAACTAGGACCCTGGTAAGGTAACCCCTCTGGCGCTGCTACTAGCGTGCTACCATAATTAGCCACAATCGCTTGCATGTTGAGTTTTAACGAATAATTACCCTCGAAATTACGACTCAAGTTTTTAAGTAAAAAGGCACGAGTTTGAGAGTCAGACACGTGCTTCGCCATTAATGTATCAGCATCAGCCCTACCCAAAATAGTTGCCGATGACAACTCTATCAAGGCATCTAGGGCGGCATCTTGACGAGGTTTATAAGCAACAGGCGATATATCAGCAACCACTAGCCTTGCGACGCGCTCAGGATGGTTAAGTGCAACTTGCATGGCGATCTTGCCGCCGAGTGAATGCCCGACTAAACTCGCCTCGGATAGTCCCAATTCATCCATCAACTCAACGACGTCATTGGCCATCGAAGGGATATCCATGCTTGGGTCATGCGGTGAATCACCATGATTTCTTAAATCAACACTGATGACCCTATAGTGGGTGGCCAAATGTCTCGCCAAGTTACCCAAATTTGATAGAGAGCCAAACATACCGTGCATAAGTATCACTGCATGCCCACTTCCCTGCTCACTAAAGTTTAGTTGCATAATCTTTCGAATCCCCTAGTCAGTAACGCTGCGATTGCGATATTTATCTTTGTTCTTACGGCCCTTCGCATATAGTTTTGGACGCAATAAGCGCCGTAGAGCTGGGAAAAGATAGCTTAAAGTAACTAGTCTGCCACTAGCGGTCGGCATAGCTATTTCAGTTTTCTCGCCACGCGCGATGCTCAGTACGGCATCTGCCACTTCCTCTGCGCTACTCATTGGCTGGGAGAACACAATATCCTCAACGTTATCAATTTCACTCATGATAAAACCAGTATCAATCGGGCCTGGGGATACCACGCCGACATTAATGTCAGTGTCTTGTAACTCATCGGCAAGCGCATAAGCAAAGGCCCGCAACCCCGATTTGGTTGCAGAGTATGTCGCCGCTCCTTGCAATGGAGCCATACCCGCCAGTGAACCCACCATGACGACTGCACCCCCATCTGACTTTTTAATAAAAGGTAGTGCCGCACACGAGAGCACTAATGGCGCACGTAAATTAATATCCACCATCGCAGCCACATCTGCTGGCTTAACTTTTTCAATATCCCCGCGGCTATGCATCCCTGCGTTATTAATGAGCACATCGACTCTGCCAAATTCAGCCTCCGCTTTAGTCAACAGAGCTAGGCATTGATCAGTATTAGACACATCCATTGCAACGGTGAGCACTGAACATTGAGCTGATAGCTCCTCAGCAATGGTATCCAATCCGGCTTGACCGCGCGCACAGAGAACTAAGTTTGCTTTGTGGTTTGCGAATGCTCTTGCGCAGGCTGCTCCGACGCCCGCAGAGGCCCCGGTAATAATGACGGTTTTTCCTTTAAACACACTATTCATCGGCTACCCTATCTGTTTGATTACGCTTTATTATTAGCGTGTAAGTATACATTTTCTACTATCTGTCTCTAGCTCTTTTTAGTGCGACTTGAAGATTTATCACTTAAATCTAAAAGTGCCGACTTGAGTTGAGGAAACCTAAATTCAAAACCTTGATTGATTACTTTCGTAGGTAACACCCTCTGCCCTTGCAACAATAACTCGACACCCATTTCGCCAAATAATAATTTCACCATAAATGCGGGCATTGCCAGTAATGCAGGCCTCTTCAAAACAGCACCTAGGGTCTGGGTAAATTCTCGATTGGTCACTGGATGAGGCGCTGTTGCATTAATAGGTCCAGTCAAATTGGTGGTTAAAACACAGTACTTAAGCAATTCAACCATGTCATTGATATGAATCCAAGACATGAACTGTTTACCATCACCAATAGGGCCACCTAAACCCAACTTAAAGGGCATTAGCATCTTAGCCAGTGCACCCTTCTCGCCAAGAACGATGCCAGTGCGCACTAAACAAACCCGCGTACCTAAGGTTTCGAATTGTAGGGCGCTGGACTCCCAATCAGCACAAAGTCTGTGGGAAAAACCATCTTTACCAACACTTGATTCATCCACAGCATCTGTACCAGGCCCGTAGTAGCCAATTGCAGAACCACTTATAAGGGCATCTGGCGCTGATTTCCGCTGACTAAAAAATTCAAATAGCGCATCAGTAAGCCCACTTCGGCTGGTATAAAATCGTTGTTTGCGCGATTCAGTCCAGCGCTTCTCGGCCAAAGGTTCTCCTGCCAAATTAATCACCGTATCAATTCTTCTATCACTGGGTATTTGGTCAAGCGTAGCTAAGACATCAATCGAGTTCGGCAAAACCTTCTTGGCTGCTTCAACATTTCGGCTTAGTACTATTATGGACCAACCCAAGTTCTTGGCCTCGCGACAAAAATGTCTGCCAATAAAGCCACTGCCGCCAGTAATTAGAATTGTTGGCATTTTAAATAATCCTTTAATTGAGGGTCATACTTAGAAATGTTTCTATAATAACCCATATTAGAGACATTCTTTGCTTTACCCAAGCGATTCCGAATTGCTAAAATCCGTCTTTAGATTTTTTAAAACACTAATTTTAAAATTAACAACCTAGGCAACAATAATGAGTCTTGCGAACAAAGTATTAGCGTCAAATAACGATCTTCCCATTCGATCCGACCAGCCAGTGCACAGCGGTAAAGTCCGCTCTGTATATTGGCTCACCGAAAGTGATAGCAGACGGCTAATTAAAGAGAAGAATTACGATGTTGCCACGGATGCACCTCTAGCAATAATGGTCATTAGTGATCGTATCTCAGCGTTTGAGTGTATTTGGCGTGGTGAAGGGGATATGCGTGGTGTTCCAGGTAAAGGTGCGGCGCTAAATGCTATCTCTAACCACTGGTTTAAATTGTTTCGTGAACAGGGGCTTGCTGACAGCCATATTCTTGATGTTCCGCATCCCCTAGTCTGGATTGTTCAAAGAGCTAAACCCGTAATGATTGAAGCTATATGTCGTCAGTACATTACCGGCTCTATGTGGCGTTCCTATGAAAAAGGTGAAAGAGATTTCTGTGGTATCGAGCTAGAAAATGGACTGGGACGTGACCAAAAGTTGGAGGAGCTACTAATTACCCCATCGACCAAAGGTATTCTCACTGGCATTCCTGGCGTGCCTGAGGTGGATGATGTCAATATCTCACGAGCTGACATTGAACAAAACGCCGCTGCCTTTAAATTTAGCAGCAAAGACGATATCGATGAGTATGAAAAATTACTTAGAGAAGGTTTTGGGGTTATTAGTGCTGAACTGGCGAAACTCGATCAAGTTTTTGTCGACACCAAGTTTGAGTTTGGCTATGTAACAGACAAACAGGGTAACGAAAAACTTATCTATATGGATGAAGTAGGTACTCCTGACTCCTCGCGAATATGGGATGGCGCCAAATATAGAGATGGAAAAGTAGTAGAAAACTCTAAAGAAGGCTTCCGTCAACTGCTCTTAGCGCATTTCCCGGACCCTGAGATTCTTTTGGACAAAAATCGTATGGAGGAGCGCTACGCATTAGCTAAAGACAACGAACTTCCCGAAAGTGTAATGATGCAGGTCTCCGACACCTATGTTAGTCTTGCCGAGAAAATAACGGGTCAACCCTTGGTCATATCCGACAATCCAAAGGCGGAGATACTGGCGATATTGGATCGCGACTATGGACTTGTTGACTAAGTTTAGTTTGCTCAATAACTAAGTTCCTAAAGAATTAACCCATACCAGGCGATTGTAATGACTGAAGAAAATAATATTAATATAGACTCAAGAAAACTGTTTAATCTTGGTGTGAACTTACTCGTTGCAGGCTTTATTCGTCAGAAGCCGGAGGATGCTAAAAAGCTCTTTAAAGAACTTAAACAAGGTGATCTAGTGCACTCTGGTCAGCTCACGTCAGAGCAAAATGGAATGGTAATACCGATCAAATTGCAATTGGATCGCAGCGAGTATCGCGGTCAGTTTAACTATCCTAACTTCGAGATTTCAGTCAAAACCATGCTGCAGAAATTTGAAACTGAAGTACGCAAAGACAAGGACCTCAAAGACTTGCACACCTTAACTAATGAAGCCACCGGTGGATTACTGTTTAACGTACCTACTGGCGTTAAGATCGGTGAAGAGATTAACGTTCTGATGATGGCCGTGGAGCCTGCGGATGAAGCCTTGATTGTGAAGTTGATGTTCATGGATCCAGAACAATTCCAGTCATAGCGCAGCCTTAGATTGATATTACTTCCGCAAACTAATTACGGTGTGTCTTTCGACACACCTCAATACCTGTCCTATACTTAAGTTGAAGGCGCATGATTAATCTACGCGTTATCGACTGCAGTAAACGCAAGAATTTTCATCCGCCTGACCTTACAATAAAAAATCAAGGGGTCAGACTATGAGACGTCATTTTTATATCAGTAGTAATCTCGACGAGCTAGAGGATGTGGAAAAAGAATTAGAGAGCCGGGGCATATCCACACCACATATTCACGTGTTAAGCCTAGATGACGCTGCGGTCGCACAACACGACCGTCTTCACGAGGTTGAAGCTGTGCTAAGAACCGACGTAGTGCATGGTACTGAGATTGGCGCACTAATCGGGTTGGTTATATCTACAAGTATCTTACTCACAGCCTATCTAGCTGGTTGGGCCCAGGGTCCAACATGGATTCCTTTTGTCTTTTTGTCTATTGCTGTGCTTGGCTTTTGTACCTGGGAAGGTGGATTCTTTGGTATTCAAATTAAAAACAAGCGCTTTTCTCACTTCGAGTCTGAGCTTAAGGCGGGTAACCATTTGTTTTTTGTCGATATTGAATCAGAAAAAGAGCAACTTCTGGGAGATGTTATTAGCGCTCACCCGCAGTTAGTTGTAGCTGGTGAGGGACCTTCGGTGCCCCATTGGTTTATCCGCCTGCAGGATCGTTTCAAGCGTTTTGTAAAGATTATGCCTTAGAGTTACAGACATTATTGGAAAAACAATAAACGGTTAAAGTAAGTGTAACTAGCCTCACTAGCCATTAAGGCGATTAGCACAATAATACATAGTGGTGGCATCAAAATAGCTAATACAAAAGCCATTCGCTCCCATACCATATGCATAAATACAGCTACGATTAACCCGGCTTTTAGGAACATAAATACTAAAATTAACGTCCAACGTAGTCCACCCTGAATTTGCATGTAATCAACAAGGTAGGAAAAGCTACTGAGAACAAACAATAGGCCCCAGATTTTAAAATAGAGACTAATAGGATGTTCCTGAACTTGTGCATCACTACTATGCTGCATAGTTAACTCCTCTACCAAAGATAAAAGAAAGCAAATATAAAGACCCAAACAAGATCTACAAAGTGCCAATATAGACCGGTAATTTCTACAATTTCATAGCCTCTTTCCTCGTAGTCACCGCGCAGTACTTTCAAGGCGACAACGGTGAGATAAACCACACCGATGGATACGTGAAATCCATGGAAACCTGTGATCATAAAGAAAGCGGCTCCGAACTGAGCCGCACCCAGAGGATTCCCCCATGGGCGCACACCTTCCTCAACGATTAATTTAGTCCACTCAAATACCTGCATACCCACAAAACAGAGACCAAAAAATGCAGTAACTAACATCAGTGCAGCAGCCTTTTTGCGCTGGCGGCGATAACCACAATTAACGGCCATTGCCATGGTGCCACTGCTGGTAATCAGTACAAAAGTCATAATCGCAATAAGAATTAAAGGAATGTGTTCGCCGGCAATAGTGAGAGCAAACACTTCGCTGGAATTGGGCCAAGGGACCGCGGTGGTCATTCGTACCGACATGTAGGCGACCAAGAAACAACTAAATATAAATGTGTCGCTAAGCAGAAAAATCCACATCATGGTTTTCCCCCAGGACACATTTTTAAATGCATCTTTATCTGAGATCCAGTCCTGAACTAATCCATTGACACCCGATTTGGTTGAGGCTGCGGAATTTTCCATAGTGTTTATTCTCCTAATCCACAGAATTTAGCGATGGCCGCATAGGTACCTGGAGAGCTTGATAAAAGCGCAAAAAGTAGCATCCAGACAAACAATAAGAAGTGCCAGTAGGTCGTACATAACTCAATACTTAGCTTGGCTAATGAAACAGATTTACTGTCTAACTTTTGAGTAGCGAGCGATAGTCGATAGGTCGCAATCACCCATGCACACATACCTCCAAGAAGATGTAGGCCATGCAAACCGGTGAGTAAAAAGAAAAAAGCATTGGCGGGATTACTACTCGCAAGATAACCTCGATCAGTCAGATATTGCCAGAATACTAATTGGCCAATTAAGAATCCAAGAGAAGATAGCCCTGCCAGCCATAGAAACTCTTTACTGTTCCCCTGTTTCGGTCGATCTATATCTCGACGGGCCATTTCGAAGGCGATACTAGCGACTAACAGCAGCACGCTGTTTATCCATAGCTGAGCGGTCTTCGCCAGGGGTTGCCATGGCTCTGACAACGCCTCCCAGTCGGAAACTTGTGAGCGTAAAATATAAGAGAGTAAAAACAGCAAAAACATAGAGCTTATAGCTGCCATAAGCAGGTGCAGTCCTGTTTTTGCACTAGCACTGCGACGTTGAAAATGACTTCGCGGTGCAACCGTTGGCATCGAACTAGTTTGTACTAGCATAACTCTCTCCACTGAAATACGTTGGTCTTATTATTCATCCAAATCACTCTCATGGACGGGCACCTGATCTGCTGGAATAGTTTGAGGAACATAATCAAGCTCGGCTTCGGGTACCCCATAATCATAGGCCCAGCGGTGCACAACGGGCATCGACTCGCCCCAATTGCCATGTTTAGGCGGTGTCTCTGGGGTTAACCATTCAAGTGAGTTAGCGCGCCACGGGTTGCCACCTGAGGGCTTGCCTTTAAAAAGGCTGTAGACAAGATTATACAAAAATAATAATTGGCTAATGCCCACCACAATTGCAACCACGGTAATAAAGGCATTCAGACTCTGAGCCGAGTCAGGAATAAACTGATAGTCTTCGTAGGCGTAATATCGTCGTGGCATACCGAGAAAACCTAAGTAATGCATGGGAAAATAAATGAGATAGGTACCAAGAAAAGTTATCCAAAAATGTAACTTACCAATACCGTCATGAAGCATGCGGCCGGTAATTTTTGGGTACCAATGGTAGATGGCTCCAAAAACTACAAGAATGGGTGCTACACCCATAACCATGTGGAAGTGCGCGACGACAAAGTAAGTGTCTGACAAAGGAATATCCACCACTACATTACCGAGGAATAGCCCCGTCAAACCGCCTACTAAAAAAGTCACAATAAACGCTAACGAAAACAGCATGGGTACGGTGAGATGGATATTTCCACGCCACAGAGTTAATACCCAGTTATAGACTTTAAGGGCCGTAGGTACTGCAATCACAAGCGTAGTGGTAGCAAAGAAAAAACCAAAGTAAGGGTTCATACCACTGACATACATGTGATGAGCCCACACCACAAAACTAAGTACACCTATGGCTACGATTGCCCAAACCATCATTCTATAACCGAATATACTGCGTCTTGCATGAACACTGATTAGATCTGAGACCAATCCAAATGCGGGTAAGGCAACGATGTAAACCTCAGGGTGACCAAAAAACCAAAACAGGTGTTGAAATAAGATGGGGCTGCCACCGGTATGATCGAGTTGAGTACCGAACTGCATCATCTCAGGCATAAAAAAACTAGTGCCCATAGTTTGGTCCAGAAGCATCATGATCCCACTCACAAATAATGCAGGAAACGCTAATAGGGCAAGGATGGTCGCGACAAAAATCCCCCAAACCGTTAGCGGTAATCTGAACATTGTCATACCGTGAGTACGAGCTTGCAGAACAGTGGTTACATAATTTAGTCCGCCCATGGTGGCCGCGATAATAAAAATAATCAGTGACACCAACATTAAGATAATACCCCACTCAGAGCCCGGAGTACCTGCGGTGATCGCCTGCGGAGGATAGAGTGTCCAACCTGCCCCTGTGGGCCCACCCGGGACAAAGAAGCTAGCTATAAGCACCAGCACCGAAACTAGATAAAACCAATAGCTGAGCATATTTACAAAGGGAAAAACCATATCTCTAGCACCTACCATCAGCGGAATCAGATAGTTACCAAAACCACCCAAAAATAGTGCTGTAAGCAAATAAATGACCATTATCATGCCATGCATAGTCATAGCCTGATAATAACCGGTAGAGTCCATATCTATGCTGCCAGGAAACCCTATTTGCATGCGCATCATGCCAGATAGAACTAGAGCTACTAGGCCTACAGCAATGGCAGTTAGCGAGTACTGTATGGCGATGACTTTATGATCTTGACTCCACACATATTTTGCATAAAAGCTCGTTGGCTCATGGAGTTCTTCGTGTTCTGCATCATCTACATAAGCCATAGATCACTCCTCAGCCGGCTGTTTATTAAGTGGTTCAGAGCTCTCACTAGATAGTGATTCAATATATGCCACTAAACTTTGGAGCTGCTCGTCGCTAAATTGGTAGGCAACCATTACAGGTGGATAGCCCGCTACAATTTTTGCAGCGGGATCAATAATAGATTCAATAAGGTAATCGGCATCGACAAGTACTTCGCTGCCATCAACAAGACTCTCTTTACCACCGAACAAGTCGAGCCACCCTGGACCTAAACTAGCACCGCCATTGATACTGTGGCAGGCAAGGCAACCACGACTCGACGCTAACCGCTGGCCCTGTTCAACTAGCCCTTCAACGGTACCTCCGGTAAGTACCTGGGCAAAGGTAATTTGCTTTGATAACCATTGCTGATAATCAGAGGCCGTATCGACGACAATCTCACCACGCATGTTGTAATGACCAATACCACAGTATTCAGCACATAGAATTTCAAAGGTTCCTGGTACCGTGGGCGTAAACCAAAAATAGGTGATCTGGCCTGGGATGAGGTCCATCTTGGCTCTAAATTGTGGAACATAAAAATCATGCAATACATCTTTGGAGCGCAAAAGAACTTTGGTCGGCTGATTCACCAAAAGGTGCATTTGATTGCCAGCTACTAAAATATCGTCTTGCCCGTGGGCATCATCTGGATCAAGACCAAAGGTATTGATTTCATCCATTCTGCTGACACTACTGCGACCAAACTTTTGATCAGCCCCGGGTAGTCTGTAGCTCCATCGCCATTGCTCACCTACGGCCTCAAACTCCACAGCGTTTGGTGGGACATGAACAAAATCGTCGTATACCACTAGTCCAGGCGCGAGCAACCCACAGATAGCGACAGTGGTGATACCAATCAACCACCACTCAAGCTTCTTATTTTCCGGTTTATACTCGGATCTGCGCTCTGGATCGGCCTGATATTTATAGACGCAATAGGCCATGAAAAAAACGATGGCAATAAAGAAAATAGCTGTAATAACCAAGGTAATAGTGATGATTGTGTCAATAGAACCCCAATTTGATGCCAGTGGCGTTGCTTGCCATGGGCTGAGGAAATGAAACAATACTGAGATAATAACAATAGCGACCAAAATAACTGCAAAAGTCATATTGATTTGACCCCTGTTACAAAGGGCAGGTGCCTTATGTTGGCACTTTGCCAAAAAGACGAACGATTAGTCTCGCTAAATATTCAGAGCCTTTATCAAGCACGCTATGCATTGAGACTTTAGACGCCAATATATAATTATTTTTAAACTCTTCTTTGAGTCTAGCACACAGAAAAAAAACTGCTGGAAGCTTACCTAAAAAATTAAAATATGGCTGAGACCTCTCTATATTGATAAATATTGTGACATCAGTAGGCTTTTTTCAGTATTATTTGGCCTAACCGTTTTAAAAAAATTACTATGCCAATATGACAAACTATCTCGCCACTTTTAGTCTTCGCACTGCCGCCATCCTGCCGGAGATAGGCGGGGAACGCATGCCGTCGTTGCTCGTGAGCATGCTAAAAACTCTTGTACCATTTGATAATGCGGTCATTGTCCATTATCAGGGAGGTAGTAAACCCCAAGTCCATTACAATGACATGCCCCCGATGGAACAAGAAAGTCAAATTGACGGCTTTGTGAATGGTGCATTCTTACTGGACCCCTTCTATCGCGCTGCCATAGATAGGGGTATTGGTGGACTTCATCGTCTCAGTGACTTAGCGCCTGAAGGATTTAAAAAAACAGAGTATTACCGCAGTTACTTTAAGTTTACTGAAATTAGAGATGAGATTGGCTATATCGTTCATATAGACAATGAGCAGTTTATTAATATATCACTGGGCCGGCTGGGCTTGAACCACCGATTTAACCGAACTCAACTTTCCATACTTACGGATATTGCACCAATCATTGAGAGCATTTGCAATTTGCAGTGGTCTAACAATGAGAACCATGCCGCCGAGCCGATTAGTCAACTACCCGGACAATTAGACAGTGCACTGAAATGTTTCGGTACTGCCTATCTAACCGATCGAGAGACTCAGGTAGTTCAGTTGTTTCTGCATGGACACTCGACCAAATCAATTGCTGAGCGTCTGGGCATTTCGCCAGAAACTGTAAAACTGCATCGCAAAAATAGTTACGCCAAACTAGACGTGTCATCGCAGGCAGAGCTGTTTTATCTGTTTATTGATTCTTTGGCCAGTCTTAGCAACTATGTCGGTGGAGATCCTTTGGTTGGCTATCTCTGATCTTCAAAAAAAACAACAACTCCATCCTTCAGTTGCCCTCTGATATTACTTCCTGGAGGGAATATACCCGACAAAATCGCCTCCGCCAGTGGATTTTCAACCAGCTGCTGAAGGGCTCTCTTTAGGGGTCGAGCACCATAGACTGGGTTAAAGCCTGCCTCCATTATTTGATTGAGTACATCATCGTCAATACTCAAGCTTAAATCATGGTCTGCCAAACGTCTTTGCAGTAGCGCCAATTGAACGCTGGCGATGCCAAGTAATTCGGTCTTATCCAGCGGATGAAAAACCACTGACTCATCAATCCGATTAATAAATTCAGGCCTAAAATTCATCGCAACTACATCCATCACCGCAGATTTCATCACCTCATAATTATCTTCACCCGAAAGTAGCTGAATGACATCCGAGCCAAGATTAGACGTCATAACAATCACTGTATTTTTAAAGTCGACAGTTCGGCCCTGCCCATCCGTCAGCCGTCCATCATCGAGCACCTGCAAGAGCACATTAAAGATATCACTGTGAGCTTTTTCAACCTCGTCTAATAGCACTACAGAATAGGGTCTGCGACGCACCGCTTCCGTAAGGTACCCGCCCTCTTCATAACCTACGTAACCCGGAGGGGCTCCTATCAGCCTCGCCACAGAATGCTTTTCCATAAATTCTGACATATCGATCCGAATCATGGCATCTTCGCTGTCGAACAGAAATTCGGCCAACGACTTACACAGTTCTGTCTTACCCACGCCAGTAGGACCAAGAAACAAGAATGAGCCGTTAGGACGATTGGGATCAGCTAAGCCTGCTCGAGCCCGACGCACAGCGTTAGATACTGCTTTTACAGCTTCGCCTTGCCCCATTACTCGCTGATGTAATACCTCCTCCATGCGCATGAGCTTGTCGCGCTCGCCCTCGAGCATCTTAGTGACCGGAATACCGGTCCACTTAGCAACTACCTCAGCAACTTCGTCCTCGGTCACCTTGTTGCGCAGTAACTGCTTGTCTACGACATCATGCTGACTGGCTTCCTCCAACTGCTTCTCCAACTGGGGGATAATGCTATATTGTATTTCGGCCATTTTCTCTAAATTACCCACGCGGTGAGCAACCTCCAAATCAGACTTAGCCTGTTCTAGCTCACTTTTAATATGCGTAGCGCCTTGCATAGAGGCTTTTTCAGCCATCCAGATTTGTTCGAGATCAGCGTAATCTTTTTCTAAACTGCCAATGTCCTCTTGAAGCTTCTTTTGTCGCTTCTTAGCTGCCGAATCTGTCTCTTTCTTCATCGCTTCGCGTTCAATTTTCAACTGAATCAAACGTCGTTCTAGCCGGTCCATCACCTCTGGTTTAGAGTCTATTTCCATACGAATACGGCTGCCGGCCTCATCTATCAAATCAATGGCCTTGTCGGGTAACTGACGATCAGTAATATAACGCGCAGACAACCTCGCCGCGGCTATGATTGCACTGTCGGTAATCTCTACGCCATGATGTACCTCATAGCGCTCTTTTAATCCCCTCAATATAGCAATGGTGTCCTCTTCATTAGGCTCCTCAACAAGAACCTTCTGAAATCGACGTTCAAGGGCGGCATCTTTCTCAATAAACTTACGATATTCGTCTAAGGTAGTTGCACCAACACAATGCAGCTCTCCCCTAGCCAATGCCGGTTTGAGCATGTTGCCAGCATCCAGAGAACCTTCGGCTTTGCCTGCACCGACCATGGTATGCAACTCATCGATAAACAGAATGATTTGACCCTCTTGTTTAGAAAGGTCTTTAAGTACCGCTTTTAAACGCTCTTCGAAGTCACCACGGAACTTGGCACCCGCTAGCAGAGCGCCTAAATCTAGTGTAAGCACTCGTTTATTCTTCAAACCCTCGGGCACCTCACCGTTTATAATACGCTGAGCCAGACCCTCAACAATCGCGGTTTTACCGACACCCGGCTCACCAATTAGTACAGGATTATTTTTTGTGCGCCGCTGTAAAACCTGAATGGTTCGACGAATCTCGTCATCTCGACCAATGACCGGGTCAAGCTTGCCCTTTTCAGCACTCTCCGTCAGATCGACAGTATATTTTGCCAGCGCCTCGCGCTGCCCCTCGGCATCCGGGTCCTTTATTGAATCTCCACCACGCACGCTAGCGATACCGGCCATTGCTTGGTTAGTATCACCAAATTTACCCAGCATTTTCCCTATTTGACCGGAATCTTCTAGCAATGTTTGCAGTAGAGTCTCACTGGACATGTATTGGTCATTATTTTTTTGCGCCGCCCGATCTGCCAAGTTCATCAAACGCCCAAGCTCTTGACTAATATTCACATCTCCAGTGGGTGATTTGACCTTGGCTAACTTATCCAGTTGCTGATTTAATTGTCGCTGCAGGCCACTAACATCAAAACCAGCTCGATTAAGAATAGGTCGGACACTACCACCCTGCTGGTTTAGCAGTGCAACTATTAGATGGGCAACCTCAATAGCCGAATGATCATTACCAATCGCAATAGATTGGGCCTCCGCGAAAGCTTGTTGAAGTTGGTTGGTTAATTTCTCCGCGCGCATAACTCTACCTTTTTAATTTTAATCTGATGTCTATTAAATGAGTTGGGGGTGATACACCCAAATTTCAATGTCATTTCAAAAATGAGCACATCAAAGACTATGTGCTAGTTCTTTTGAGCAATCTATTGGTATTGCTGTAGACTCGAAACTGATACTGCAAGAGCATGACATCAACTGCCCGCCTGGAGACTCAGTGAAGTATTTAATGTTAGCGTATATCACCCTAGTACTAAGCGCCTGCGGTGCTGGAGGGCCTTCTTCTCAGGCACCTTTAGCCTTACAGACGATCACGCCCGATGACCAATGCTCTCTGCCCTACCTGCCTGATTATCCCGACGCCTATTTAGGTATTCATCCGATACCGGCGCCTAGCAGCACCCTATCCTCAACTATTGTTACTCGAAGTATTTCTTTTAAAGACTATAACGGCGCCTATGGGAACTGGAAAGACGATGACGGTGATGGTCTCTTCAATAACTGCACCAAACAGCAGTTTACCGAAAAACTATATTTGTATACGTTGGAGCGCATAAAAGCTGCCGGCGCCAATAGCGCTTGGATCTATAACTATGGCCCATGGGTCGATGCTAATGCTGAAAATTTGGAGATCTATGTTCCTGGTTATTCTTTAAGTGATGAGTTAGTTGGATGGTTAGTAAGCGAAGCGGCTGGTATGGGTATAGATATTTTTTATGCCTGGCAATTCTCGACGATCGACAAAAATCAAAATCAGATCTTTGAAATGGGCTCAATTCCGACTATGCCTGTCCTAAAAAAGCTAATGAATGCCCATGAGACCAATATGCTTAATCAGGCTATTTTTTTAGAGGATCTCGGAGTTAAACGAATAAGTCTTGACTGGAATGCCATGTTTATTTGTTTCTGCGGTGATACTAAAGAGGAGCTACTGGATTATTACCTTCAGCGTTTATCTGATCTAGCGGGCCAACTTAAAAATACCTTTAGCGGCAAAATTGAATACGGACAGATAGGCCGTGTCTATCCCGATGACACAGTGTTTTCTAAAATCGATAGTCTATACCTAAATCCCAGCTGGCAGGGTTTACAATTGACTGATGAACAAAACAGTATGCTGACCGTCGACATGGTTCGCGAAGCAACACTGATCTGGTTCGAGCAAGAATATTACAGAATCTACTGCTCCGAAGAATCAGAGTGCCAGACAACCGAGCAAAACCCCGTCACCGTTGGCATGCAGATCCAGAGTAGAGATAATATGTTTACTGAGGGCTGGGTTGAAGACGGCTTTTGCACCGAGGGTACATTAGAAAATGGCGCCGTTGTGCCCTGTATACAGGATTACTATACTACCGACTTTTCGGTTCAAGCTATTGGCTACGAGGGCATTCTTCAAGCCATTGATCAACAAACTTACTTCCAGATAACCGGAGTTGATATTCATACAGGTTATTGGCTTACAGACACATTGATTGGTAATGGTGAGGCAAATGTTGGCGAAGGCTTTCCAAATATTTCTCAGTCCATAAGAGGCAAACCAGCTGAAAAGATAGTTCAATATTGGTTTAACGGAATTGGTAATTAACTCTCCCTATGTATTCAAGAAAACTCAGTCAAGGCAAAAAACAGAAGGTCTAAACAGCTTCTTCAGACTTAACACTCGAGACTAGCCCAAGCTTTACTCACGAAGTAGGTGTATGTTAAGTTTCATGGAATGTTTATTGAGTAGCCTGTATGCATACGGTCGCCAATTCGGAGCGTCTGAAATTTCGATTAATGTCCTCAGATGAGGAATCTATACTTTGGGAGCTTGATCAAGATCCCGCTGTAATGAAATACATCAATGGCGGAATTCCCACATCTAGAGAGGCTCTGAGATCAATCTATCTGCCGCGCCTCAATCAGTATACGGACCCTCTTAAAGGCTGGGGAATGTGGGCCACGTCACTCCTTGAAAGCGATGTATTTGTCGGCTGGATTTTGGTACGACCTATGGCATTTTTCACTGACTACCCAGAAACTCACCATCTTGAATTGGGCTGGCGCTTTCAACAAGCCGCCTGGGGCAAAGGTTACGCAACTGAGGCTGCCAAAGCGGTCATATCCTCGTTTATCCGCTCTATAGATTTTAACAATCAACAAACCAAAAAACTCTTTTCCGCGCTCGCTGTTCCCGAAAATTTAGCGTCGATAAAGATTATGAAGAAATTAGGTATGACCTATGTCAAAACTGCCCTTCATCGCGACCCACTGGGGGATGAGGTGGCGGTTTACTATCAGCTAGAACTGTCTGAGTAGGAAAGACAACATTCCCCAGCCCGACTGACTTGGTGACAGAAAGCTCCGCACATAGCAGAGCTTTCTGAGTTTTGATGCTGACTTAAGCTTGATTGAGTGCTGTTGTCATCTCTACCACTGCTTTCTTGCCATCGCCATAAACCATAATGGTGTGATCCATAGCAAACAGCGGGTTGGGTAATCCAGCGAAACCAGGACTGAGCGAGCGCTTAATTACCACAACGTTTTTAGCCTTATCGACATTGAGAATGGGCATTCCATAAATTGGACTTCCCTCGGAATCTCTGGCCATCGGATTGGTCACATCATTGGCACCGATAACAATCACCACATCGGTATCTTCAAAAGTTGGGTTAATTCGATCCATCTCCACCAACTTATCATAGGGCACTTCTGCTTCCGCAAGTAATACATTCATATGGCCAGGCATACGACCTGCAACGGGATGAATACCGTACTCAACCTCAGTACCATTTTTCTCCATAGCATCTGCCAACTCACGCACAGCATGCTGAGCCTGAGCCATTGCCATACCAAAACCAGGCACGATCACAACCCGCTGGGCCGTTTCAAGCATCATCGCCACTTCATCTGGCTGGGCGCTTGTCACTTTCCCCGCGTAAATTTCATCAGCATCTATCTCTTCACCACCCGCAGCCATCTTGCCAAACAACACATTGGCCAGTGACCGATTCATGGCAACACACATTATTTTAGTCAAAATAAGGCCGGAGGTGCCCACCAAGGAACCGGCAACAATAAGTACCGTATTTCCAAGAATGAAGCCGGCTAAAGCTGCCGCAATACCTGAATAGGAATTTAATAACGCAATAACTACAGGCATATCTGCGCCGCCAATGGGCATTACTAAGAACAGTCCTAACAGTAGCGCAATTGCCAATATGGCAACCATAACTGCAACATCACCGGGATTATTGACTAAGAGGTAAACTGACACCAGCGCGCCGGCCAACAATAGGCCGTTACCCACAGGGCCTCCAGGAAGGCCGCGACTTTTCTTGATTAATTCTTGAAGCTTGCCAAAGGCAACTAAACTACCAGTTAAGGTGACTGCGCCGATGAGTACAGTGAGGCCAATCGATAAAATAGCGATGGTACCAACTAATCCATCGCCAAATGCGCCACTAGAGACTGCCACTGGCTCGAGGAATCCAGCCAGCGACGAAGGAGCCATGCCAACACGAGTCGCATATTCAGCCAGCGCAATGGTCAAGGAGGCACCGCCACCAAAACCATTAAGCAATGCAACCATTTGTGGCATTGAGGTCATCTGTACTTTCAGGGCCATCACCCCACCAATAACTCCACCGACAATCATCCCAGCTATAACATAGGTAAAGTCGACATCGTTTATCGTAATTAAAGTAACAACCACTGCAACCAACATCCCCAGTGCAGAAAGCATATTTCCACGGACTGCAGTCTTTGGTTTTGTAAGACCCTTAATGCCGAGAATAAATAAAATGGCCGACAATAAGTAAATAAAATTGATTAGATCTGGATTCATCATCTACTTCCTTTTAAACATAGCAAGCATACGGTTAGTAACCAAGTAGCCACCAACAACGTTGATAGTCGCCAGTGTGACTGCAGTGAAGCCGAGCCAATTGACTAGAGCTGGAGAACTATCAGTACCTGCTGCCAACAATGCCCCTACTAAAGTAATACCAGATACAGCATTAGTGCCGGACATCAATGGGGTATGCAATGTAGGTGGAACCTTTGTGATCAGCTCAACGCCAAGGAACAGGGCAAGAACAAATAGCGCTAGAAGTAAAATTAAGATTTCCATAGATGATTTCTCTTATTTTTGGTCGGTAGCTGCAGTATCTTCAGCCGTTTTTTGTTCTAGAGGAGTTGTTGCATCGATTTCAGCCAAACCGAGTAACTTTCTCATGTATGTATGAGGTACGTCGCCCTCATGAGCGACAACGGTTCCAGCTACAATTTCATCATCGAAATTAAGCTGAAGATCACCACCTTCATCGAGAATAAGCTCTAACAGGGTTTGCATATTTTTCCCATACATCTGGCTCGCATGATAAGCCAATTCAGAGGGAACGTTCTCAGGTCCAATAATGGTAACCCCGTGTGCGGTAATAGTTTTTCCCTGCTGCGTAAGATCGCAATTACCGCCACGCTCTGCTGCCAAATCAACAATCACTGCACCAGGCTTCATTGCTTTAACCATGTCCTCGGTGACTAGGATCGGTGACTTTGCTCCGGGAATCGCTGCTGTGGTGATGATAATATCTTGCTCAGCAACTACTGCTGTCATCTGTTCACGCTGTCTGCGTAAAAAGTCATCACCCTGTGCTTTGGCGTAACCACCCTCGCCCTCGGATTCGCCAGTATCCAGGTCTAATTCAACAGGCTTGGCGCCAACTGAGATAATCTGTTCACGGGCCGCGGGACGAACATCATAAGCCTCAACTACCGCGCCAAGTCTCTTCGCGGTGGCACAGGCTTGAAGTCCAGCAACGCCAACACCCATAATCAGTACTCGGGCGGGTTGCAGGGTTCCTGCTGCAGTCATTAACATTGGAAATATTCGAGGTGAGGCTGATGCTCCCATCAAAACTGATTTATAGCCCGACAAGGTCGCCATAGATGAAAGAACATCCATACTTTGGGCGCGACTAATACGAGGCACTAACTCAAGTGCTATTGCACTCGCTCCCGTGGCCGCAACGCTCTGGGCAGCCTGCGGCGATGCAAGGGGATCCATCATACCAATCACAAGCTGGCCATGACGTAGCAACTTTAAATCTGAATCGCTGTTTTCATTATTTGCACCGAAACTCTGCACTTGCAAAATAATATCAGCCTCGGCAAATATTCTTTCCCGCGCGTCGACAAGAGTTGCGCCGGCATCTGCATAGTCCGTATCAGGATACCCCGCAGACACACCGGCACCTGACTGAAAGAGTATTTCTACGCCTTTATCTGCCAGTGACCGCACATTAGATGGTGCCAAGGCAACACGGCGTTCACCTGTTTTAATTTCTGAAGGAATTCCTAAAAGCACTCAATTCTCCTTAAATAGGCATTAGTTTTAAGACTTATCTTTGGATCGTAGATTAGCAGAATTAGCACGACCGATAAACTTTCGTGATTGAATAGCCAATATCAGAAAAAGAGATATAAACGGAAGCAAATAATCTAAAGGCAACTATTGATAAGCTTCTGAGTTATTTAGCTGACCCGAGAGATTGAAAAGTCCGCTAGATCTAGAAGTACACTTTTATACTCGCTGGCAGGCATATCGGTTAGCGCATACTTTGCAAGCTCAACCTCTCTCGTTGCCTGCTGGCGACTATAGGATAAACCACCATGACTCTTGACGATTTCGAGAATTGCTCCAAAATTGTCTGCGCTTTTCTCTCCGATGGCATTACGTATCAATTTAGCATCTTTTTCGGCAGCATTGTCGCGGGCGTAAATAAGTGGCAGAGTCATCTTGCCTTCGGCTAAATCACTACCAATATTCTTACCAGTAATATCGATATCACCTTGATAATCTAAGACGTCATCGGCAATCTGAAAGGCCATACCTAGATGTTTGCCATAAACAATCATCGCATTTTGGTCTGTACCAGCCAAACAGGCTCCAACCTGAGCAGCAGCCTCAAAAAGTTTTGCGGTCTTGCGGTAAATGACCTGACGATAAATATCTTCAGTGATTTCCGGATTGCCGGCATTTGCCATCTGCTGTACTTCGCCTTCAGAAATCACGTTGGTCGCATTCGCCATCACACCCATAATTGGCATGTGCGCTATTTCAACCAGCATTTGAAATGCTCTTGAGTAAAGAAAATCTCCCACCAGCACACTGGGCGCATTACCCCACTGAGCATTAGCCGTTTGACGACCCCGCCGAAGGCTGGACACATCGACCACATCGTCATGAAGAAGCGTCGCAGTATGGATAAACTCAATCACCGCAGCCATCTTCAGATGCTCTTCGCCCTTATAACCGTTGGCCAAAGCGCTGAGTAATACAACCACTGGTCGCAGGCGCTTACCGCCCGCCTCAACAATATACTGGCCGATATTCTCCACTAAGCCCACGTCAGACTGCAGTTGGCTAATGATTAGTGTGTTGACTGCGGTAAACTCTTGTTCCACCGCTTTATGGAAAGGTTGCATTGAGAGCGTAAATAATCTGTATGGTTGACGAGACAGCACACTAGCCAGAGTAGGCTCAGGTGTCAACTGCTGAGGCGTAAAACAGTAGCCTACAGGCACAAAAATAGCGAATATCACGCTATTTGTTAACCCTTAGTAGTTGCCGCTGAAAGCAGAAGTGGTTAGGATATGGTCTTTAATAATGGTCAACGATTTATGAGTTTTTCCCCGAAGTCCTCCTATTCCAAAGAAGAAATACTGGGTGCCTCCCGCGGCGAGTTATTTGGCCCAAACAATGCAAAACTTCCTGCGCCTAACATGTTGATGATTGATAGAATTGTTGAAATCAACAATACTGGCGGCAAGAGTGGTCTAGGCCAGATTATCGCTGAAATCGACATCAAGTCTGATCTCTGGTTCTTTGATTGTCATTTTGAAGGTGACCCTGTTATGCCTGGTTGCTTAGGTCTAGACGCTCTCTGGCAATTAGTTGGCTTCTTTTTAGTGTGGAATGGCAATAATGGTAAAGGCCGTGCTCTTGGAGCCGGTGGCGTCAAATTCTTTGGGCAAATATTGCCCACAGCAAAAAAGGTAACTTACAAGCTTGATCTGACGCGTTTAATCCAAAGAAGACTAGTAATGGGAATAGCCGATGGTTCCGTCGAAGTAGATGGAAGAGAAATCTATACAGCCAAAGATCTTAAAGTAGGTCTGTTTGAGAGCACTGATAATTTTTAATACGGATTTTTATAAAATAGCATTCAACGAGGCAATTAGATGAGACGCGCAGTGATTACAGGCATGGGGATAGTTTCCTGCTTGGGCAATGATAAAACCACGGTTACAAATTCTTTAAGGAATGGAATCTCAGGCATCCATCGCCGGGACGATTTCGCTGAGATGGGTCTGCGCTGCAATGTCGGCGGAATGATAGATTTAGACCCCAAGGATCATATTGATCGTAAAGTGTTGCGCTTCATGGGTGATTCTGCCGCTTATGGCTATATCGCGGCTGATCGTGCCATTGCCGACGCCGGGCTCTCTGAGGATATGGTCTCGAATTATCGAACGGGGCTGATTATGGGATCTGGCGGACTCTCTGGTGAAATGTTTGTCGAGGCTGTCGATGTAATGCGTGCGCGCGGCATCAAGCGCGCAGGCCCCTATCGAGTGACTCAAATTATGGCCAGCACAGTGTCAGCTTGTGTTGCCACCCCCCTAAAGATTAAAGGCGTTAATTATTCACTCTCATCTGCCTGTGCGACCAGTGCTCATTGTATTGGTCACGCCGTTGAACTCATTCAACTTGGCAAACAAGATGTACTGTTAGCCGGCGGTGCAGAAGAGATGCATTGGTCTATGGCCGCCATGTTTGACGCAATGGGAGCCCTGACTAGCAAATATAACGACACTCCAGCAATCGCCTCTCGTGCCTATGATGCAAATAGAGACGGTTTTGCACCCTCTCTTGGTGGCGGCTGTGTTGTGGTTGAGGAGCTTGAGCACGCTCTGGCTCGGGGCGCCAACATTATTTGTGAAATCACCGGCTACGGTGCAACGTCTGATGGCGCAGATATGGTATCGCCCTCAGGAGAAGGTGCCGAACGATGCATGAAGATGGCTATGGAGACGACTTCAGGCCCGATAGATTATATCAACACCCACGGTACCAGTACCCCAGTGGGCGACGTTGCCGAGCTTGGCGCGATTCGTAACACATTCGGCGATAATTGCCCTGACATTAGTTCAACCAAATCTCTCTCCGGGCACAGTCTGGGTGCAGCTGGGGTTCACGAAACCATCTATTGTATGCTCATGATGGAAAATAACTTTGTGGCTGGTTCTGCACACATCGATACTCTTGATGAACATGCCAAAGGGTTGCCAATTCTACTTGAAACTAAAGAGGCCGTGCTTAATCGAGTGATGTGCAACAGCTTCGGATTCGGCGGCACTAATGCCAGCCTAGTGATGGAAAAGCTTAAGTTATAATTTAGAAGGAGTCATTATAAAAGCGGACTATTCTAAAATACATATTCTCATTTAAACTGCGGGCTGACCTAAAGGAGATAAATTACACATGTTGACAGAGAGTCCGACTGCTAGCCGTAAAACCTTCGACAAAAAAAGCTACAGACCGTTACCTAAGTGTCTAACTATCAAAAAAAGTGACATTGATGGACTGGGGCTCTTCGCGACAGAGAACATTCCGGCTAAGGTTTATCTGGGAGAGACTCATTTCAAGATTGATCCGCTAGCAGACTGGTTGCGAACACCACTTGGCGGTTTTATTAATCACAGTGATGCTGGCAATGCGATTCTCAAGTTGCTAGAGAATAATATAAGAGGTCTGACGACTGAGAAAGCTATATTAGAGGGCGAAGAAATCACTGTCTCCTACACCCTCTATTAAGCTATAGATCTTACTGGTCTTTTGAGCGTTTTAAACTCAAAGTACAAACGCTATTATAGAGCTGCCAAAATTGCTTCTGCACTGGAGCCTTCCAAGGCTCCTTGGTCAACATTGAGCAGACTAACAACGCCATCATCGACGATCATAGCAAAACGCTGACTACGCGTACCCATACCAAAGCCCGTGCCATCCAGTGTCAGTCCAACAGCTGTTGTAAAATCTGCATTACCATCCGCTAACATCAACAAATGCTCGGCATTCGCAGCCTTACCCCATGCATCAACAACAAAAACATCATTCACTGCCATACAGGCAACCGTATCAACACCCTTAGCTTTAATGTCATCCACATGGACAACAAAACCAGGTAAATGTGCCACAGAACAGGTTGGAGTGAATGCACCTGGAACCGCAAATAACACAACCTTTTTGCCGTCAAAAATATCTGAAGTACTTATCCCAGTGGGTCCTTCTGTACCCATTACTGTGAACATCCCTGCTGGAATCTTATCGCCTACTTTGATCGTCATAACTACCTCAACTAAAACTATTAATTAAATCAGCGGCTCGGGTGCCGCTAATGTCGGGAACATCTTTTTTTAAACACGTAATCCGTTAAATTTTAAAATGGAATGTCATCATCAAAACTGTCCATACCCTGCGGAGCTTGCTGCTGAGGAGCCTGTTGTTGGCCGCCTTGAGGTTTACTCTGCGCCGCTGGCTGCTGATACCCACCTTGCTGAGGAGGCTGATAACCGCCTCCCTGACCGCCATCTTGACCGCCACGACTATCAAGCATTTGCATCTCACTGGCTACAATTTCAGTCGTATATTGATCTTGGCCTTCTTTGTTTTGCCACTTACGTGTGCGCAGGGCTCCTTCTACATATAACTTCGACCCTTTCTTCACATACTCACCAGCAATTTCAGCAAGTCGATTAAAGAACACCACCCTATGCCACTCAGTTCTCTCTTGAGGTTGACCGCTGGTTTTATCTTTCCACGACTCTGACGTCGCAATACTGAGATTAGTGACAGCACCGCCAGAAGGCATGAAACGTGTTTCTGGATCCTGACCACAGTTCCCCACGATGATAACTTTATTTACTCCGCGTGCCATTTTATTCCCCTAATTTGTTAACGATTTAAGTATGGTTGCAGGCTTGGCATATCGACCTGCAAACGATCTATTTGAACATAGGCCAATTGCTCTCCCTTGACCAGAAGTATATCTTCAACGCCGGTAATATTTGAAACTATTTTTAGGAAATCTTGCTGTTCCAGATTTCCCACCGACAAGACCAGCGTCTGCAGCGGTCGAGGTGACTGCAATCCTGTAGAAACAAAAGCCCAAGCTAATAGAACCAGGCTAATAGTCACAAACAAACCATCCAATCCAAACTGATGCATGCTCCACCCGCCGGCTAGCCCTCCAGCAAAAGCTCCAAAAAACTGACTAGTAGAATAAATTCCCATGGCAGTACCGCGATTCCCGACCGGACATAGCTTACTCAACCACGATGGTAAGGTCGCTTCGAGAAGATTAAATGCCGCAAAAAACAGCAGCAACATCAGGGGAGTTAACACTGGGCCACGCTGGCTGCTCAAAACCGCAGTAGTCAATGCCATTAGAGCTACAGCGGCGACAAAGACTAACTTTTGATAACCCAGCTTTTCGGCCATGATCATCACCGGCAACATGACAAAAAAGCCGCCTCCAAGTAAACCCAAGTAAATCCATGAGAGGTTGCCTCCGCTAATACTAAGCTCGTCAGAAAGCATTGTGGGGATAGCGACAAAGGCCGCCATGAGCGCAAAGTGCAGAGAAAAAATGCCTATATTGAGGCGCATTAAATTCGACTCAGCCAGCAACCCCCGGATCTGCTGAGCATCTGTCATTGCTTCGCGATTGCGACGCATGGAGACCGCTTTAGGCACCAAAAACTGAGCTATAAAGATACCAACTACACCCAGGGCAGCCGTTACCCAGAAGACGCTTGGAAGACCGAAGTTAGCCGCCAACAAGGGGCCCAGTATCATTGCCAACATAAATGAGAAGCCAATACTGCCACCAATTGTCGCCATCGCCTTGGAACGATTTTGTTCCCCCGTCAGGTCGGCAACCAATGCCATTAAGGTACTTGCTATAGCTCCGGTACCCTGCAAAGCGCGACCAATGACCAGCCCAATCATCGTGTCGGCTAGCGCAGCGACGATACTCCCAGCAATAAACATCAACAAACCACCAATAATGACTGGTTGGCGGCCTATGCGATCAGAAAGAAGACCCAAGGGAATCTGCAGTATTGCTTGCGTTAGACCATAAGCACCCAGGGTTATGCCTAACATTAACGGCGTGAAATCAGGATAATCGCCAGTGGCTAAAGCAAGCACCGGTAAAACCATGAACAGGCCTAGCATTCTAAAACCAAACAAACTGGCAATAGAGAGCGTTGCGCGCCTTTCAATAGACGAAAAGGGAGTAGTTTCAGTCAAGATGAATTCAGATTGTAGTTAAGGGAAACCGCAGAGCACATAATAACAGCGCATTAGAAAAGACGACATATTTATCCCCTATTTTTTCTCCCATCAGCTAAATAGATCAATTTAACGCGTAATTTTAGGTCTAGGTCGAAGCAGTGGCCGTACCTAAGTTAATATTTATTTCCTTTGCCCAGCGGGTGTTCCGACCTCTATAATTGACGGTTTAATCTGACAAAAAGACGCTTTAATGAATACCATTCAGGTTCGTGGTGCTCGCACCCATAATCTTAAAAATATTGATTTAGATCTTCCTCGTGACAAGTTTATTGTTATCACAGGGCTGTCTGGATCAGGTAAGTCTTCGCTTGCTTTTGATACGCTCTACGCAGAGGGTCAACGGCGCTACGTCGAGTCGTTATCGACCTACGCCCGACAGTTCTTATCAATGATGGAAAAACCCGATGTCGATCATATAGAGGGGCTATCTCCAGCCATCTCTATTGAGCAAAAATCTACCTCTCACAATCCACGATCGACGGTCGGTACCATCACCGAAATTTATGACTACTTGCGCCTTTTGTTTGCTCGCGCAGGAGAGCCTCGATGCCCAGACCACAATAAACCGTTAAAGGCACAAACCGTCAGCCAGATGGTCGACCAAGTTATGGAGTTGTCAGAGGGTACCAAACTTATGCTCCTAGCCCCGGTAGTCAAGGATCGGAAGGGAGAGCACTTACACCTTTTCGAAACGCTGCGGCGACAGGGTTTTATTCGCGCCAGAATTGACGGCATAGTCGTTGACCTTGACGAAACTCCGGCACTCAATAAGAAACAGAAGCATACGATAGAGGTTGTCGTAGATCGCTTTAAAGTTAAAGATGACATAGCTCTGCGCTTAGCTGAATCATTTGAAACGGCGCTGACTTTAGCCGAAGGCTTAGTTGTGATTAGCTTTATGGATGGCGAACAACCCGACCAACTATTTTCTGCTAAATTCGCTTGCCCTATATGTAACTACAGCCTAAACGAACTAGAACCACGCTTATTCTCATTCAACAACCCGGCCGGCGCGTGCCCTACCTGCGATGGTTTAGGTGTTCACCAGTTTTTCGACATTGATCGCGTCATACAACATCCTGAGGCCTCGATCTCCGAGGGCGCTATCCGCGGTTGGGATAGACGAACACTATTCTATTACAACATGCTGACATCACTAGCAGAGCACTATACCTTCGACATCGATACACCATGGGAAAAATTATCCCCCATACATCAGCAGAAAATACTATTTGGTAGTGATGATGAGGAAATCACTTTTAATTATGTTAACGACCGCGGTACTGTGTTCCGTCGTGAGCATAAGTTCGAAGGTGTTATCCACAATATGGAACGCCGCTATCGTGAGACGGAGTCTCAGTCTGTACGGGAAGAGCTAACCAAATTCATGGCAACATCAAACTGTCCTGAGTGCTCTGGGACTCGTTTGCGCAAGTCAGCGCGCAACGTATTTATAGACAACAAACGCATCGAAGATATCGTCTGTATGCCAGTGGGGGATTGTGCCGACTATTTTGAACAGCTCAGTCTTGTCGGTCGCCAGGGCGAAATTGCCGAAAAAATTGTCAAAGAAATTCGCCAACGATTTACCTTTTTGGTTGATGTTGGCCTCAACTACCTGTCTCTGAACCGAAGTGCTGATACCCTCTCCGGTGGAGAGGCTCAGCGTATTCGACTTGCCAGCCAAATTGGCGCTGGACTGGTCGGTGTAATGTACATTTTAGATGAACCCTCGATAGGACTGCACCAACGCGATAATGAAAGGCTTTTAAAGACCCTCATTCGACTGCGAGATCTCGGCAATACCGTCATCGTTGTAGAACATGATGAGGAAGCGATTGCGGCGGCTGACTATGTTGTAGACATTGGCCCAGGTGCAGGAATTTATGGCGGCGAAATTGTCGCCGAGGGTACCGTTGACGATATCCGCGAGAATGGAAAGTCGATCACAGGTCAGTTCCTATCCGGCGTTAGATCCATTGCAATTCCCAAGAAAAGGCATGCGGGTAAAGGTAAGATGCTATCTGTTGAAGCCGCTACTGCGAACAATCTTCAGTCCGTCAATTTGAATATTCCAATCGGTGTATTCACCTGTGTTACTGGGGTATCCGGCTCAGGAAAATCTACTCTGATCAACGAGACGCTCTATCCAGCAGCTGCCGTTGCACTGAACAAAGCAACCACACTCAAGCCTGCGGCTCATAAAAAGATTACTGGGCTCAACCTTCTAGACAAGTGCATTGATATTAATCAGAGTCCCATTGGTCGCACGCCACGCTCTAATCCAGCGACCTATACAGGAATCTTTACGCCGGTTAGAGAAATTTTCGCAGGAACACAAGAAGCGCGTTCGCGGGGTTATGCACCGGGCCGATTTAGTTTTAACGTTAAAGGTGGTCGCTGTGAGGCATGCCAAGGCGATGGCGTCACTAAGGTTGAGATGCATTTCCTTCCCGACATCTATGTGCCCTGTGATGTATGCGTTGGCAAACGCTATAACCGAGAAACTCTAGATATTCATTTCAAGGGTAAGAATATCCATCAAGTCCTAGATATGACCATTGAAGATGCTCGTGAATTTTTCGATGCTATCCCAGCAATCGCCAGAAAACTACAAACCTTAATTGATGTAGGGCTCTCCTATATTAAATTAGGGCAAGCCGCGACCACACTCTCAGGCGGTGAGGCTCAGCGTGTTAAACTGTCTAAGGAGTTGTCTAAACGCGATACCGGCAAGACCCTGTATATCCTCGACGAACCCACTACCGGGTTACACTTTCATGACATTGAGCAATTACTCGCGGTATTGCATCGACTTCGTGATCACGGCAACACTGTGGTGGTTATTGAGCATAATCTAGATGTGATCAAAACCGCGGACTGGGTGGTTGATCTGGGCCCAGAAGGTGGTTCTGGAGGCGGTCTAATCATTGCCGAAGGTACGCCGGAGCAGGTTGCAGAAACAGCTGGGTCCCACACCGGACATTTTCTAAAAACCGCTCTAGCGGTCTAACTTATAGGTAACTATGCTCAGACTGCCAACCGAGGTAGTCTGAGACCATGATATCCACCGCCCCTTGTTCAAAAGGCCTTAACCCGCTGAGAATAAGGTGTTTAACGCCCCTACCTATAAGCGTTGCACCATCCAGCACGTCGAAATGCAGATGAGCATCCCCGCGCTTGCCATCAATCTTCAAGGTGGTTTGTGATAATTTTAGTGTAGGATTATTTAAATTAAGTTGATCTAATTGCAAAGACATAGACTGGTAGATGATCAATGGGCGTTGCGCATTAATCATCACATTTTGCTCAGTCATTAATGGCACTAAAATATGAGGAAAATTTTGTCCTGAAAATCGCACATAGGCCCTGACAAGTGCCTCCACTCCGTCACTAAATGCTACTCGCTCACCGCCCAAAGAGACATGTAGATACTCCTTTCCTCTACCATCCAAAATCTGGAACTTATCACATTGTTCAAACGGAAAAATAAGTATGGTATCCGCAGACACTAAACCAGAAAAATGAAATTGCATTGATTGAGCAAGACCATAACGTTCAACGGCTAAGGCAAACAGTAGATCTCCCGGCACACAAAAACGTCGATTACCAGGGTCATGAATAGGGTTAAAGTCGTTGCTGACAGTTTTAGCAAAGTCGCTGGCCTGATCAGCACCAATAGACAATTGGGCGCCGTTTTGGCGAGAAAATTGATCAATAAACATAGCTTAATCCAATTCTGCTTCGAACTCTTCAAGCAGATCAAGGGGCTCGATTTCTGCCCCTTCTAGATCAACATTCCAATTCACACCGACCAGTAACACATCACTATGCATGCCTGGCAGCCAATCATCTAAAAACTCTTCCATTTCGATGGCCACGGGTTTATAGACATCCCAGTCGCCAATACAGAGTTCTTCGGCCAGTGACTTGGATGACCAAAATGGAATCACATCAATATCGTCATGATCAGTGGAGCCCACCAGCGCCCAATTTTCGGTCGCATCTTGAAGCCCCCACACACAGCCTTGCTCAAGACATTCAACAATTAAGCGATCAAAATTTTCCTGGAGGTCGTCCGATAGAGGTTGCATAGGGTTGTTCCATCTTTACGTTACAGTTCGAAAGGCGCTCATAGTAACCGTTTTAGTCTGGTATCCCAACACTCAATATTTGATCCACCAAGTCGCTAGCTATGTCACTACCAAACGATAGCCTCTCTAAAATTATAGCCTCCTAGCATGAACTTCGATGCCATCGCTATGTATAAACACCTAGCGGGCAATATCTCCAATTTTGAAATAAACAACTAAGGCCAGCGAGGCTGGCCCGACTATTGATTACTTGGTGTTATTCATAATGCCGCGAACTGCAGCGGGAATATCGGCCGGTAATAACACTAATTTTGCATTGTCAGACTTAGCCATGGAGTGAACCGCTTCAATATATTTTTCACCTAGCATGTACATCGCAGGCAGCTCTTTATCTTGAATTGCTTCATTAATTTTCGTCAATGCAGACTTAGTTGCTTCGGCTAAAACCACCTTAGCTTCGGCATCACGCCGAGAGGCTTCGAGACGACCATCAGCTTCAAGAATTGCAGCGGTTTTCTCACCGTCAGCGCGGGTTACCGTCGCACGCCTCTGTCGCTCTGCCGCAGCTTGCTCTTCCATCGCTGATTGCATAGTTCCCGACGGCTGAATATCCTGAATTTCAACAGTCTTTAAAGTAATACCCCAATCGGCAATGTCATCAGATATTGATGTTTTCAATTTAGCTTTAATTTGGTCTCGTGAGGAAAGTGCATCATCGAGGGTCATCTCACCGACAATCGAACGGAGTGACGTCTGCACCAAGGTCCTAATAGCTAACTCGTAGTCCTCTACACCATAAACAGCCTTCTCTGGGGAAAGAATATTAATGTAAGCAACTGCATTGGCAATAATGACTACGTTGTCACGAGTAATAACTTCCTGTGAGGGAATTTCCAAAACAATATCTTTAGTGGTCGCTTTAAAGGCAACAACATCGATATACGGGACCAGAAAGTTTAACCCTGGGCTAAGTGACTTATGAAACTTTCCGAGCCGCTGTACAACCCATTTTGAGCCCTGAGGCACCAACCGTATAGCCTTGAATAAAGTGATTAAAACCACTAAAAAAACTGTACCTATCGCAATAAGATTACCCATTTTTCAATATCTCCCTAATTAATTAATCGAGTCTGACAACCACAAGGGTTTGGCCAGAAATTTCCTGTATGTGAAGCCTGTCTCCAAGATCAACCGGAACATCGCAGCTAAATTGCCACTCGTCACGATCAAGAATGGGTGTGCTAAACCTCATAGTTCCCAAAGTACTCTGTGTTGGTAGTTTTACCACTAACCCAGATTCACCAATCGCCGATTGCTGCGCTTGACTATCTTGATTCGCCGCGGTCATTTTTGGTTTTATAAGCTTAAACCAACCAGCGGCAAAAAATACTGAGGATACGGTCCACAGTAATATCTGAATTGTCATTGGCATAGGAGCAAATATTTCTACGACACCAACCAACAGAGCGCCCAGACCGAACCATAGGACAGTAAAGCTGGGTACAAATATTTCTGCGACAACCAATAGCATGCCAATGACTAACCAATGCCAGTACAACAGTTGAATATCCATTTAAACTCCTTGTGTAAAATTAATAAACTAAGGCGTATCAAAATTTGATCAGTATACAGTTCCCTATTCATTCTGATTACTTTAGCACTTTACAAGCCGGTAGTAATGGCACAAAGCAATTTACTTTGGCTAATCAGGAGATAGCTAAGCACATCAGTAGCGCATCCTCGCGGCCGAACTCTGTTGGATAATAACCTCTGCGCTGCCCAACTTCAGTGAACCCAGTCTTATTATATAACCGTATCGCCGAAAAGTTGGACACTCTCACCTCTAGATAGACTTTACTGACGCCATCAGTAAGATTTTTGATGGCGTGTGTGAGCAGGTACTCGCCATAACCCAACAACTGATAATCAATATGAATGGAGATATTTTGTACTTCGGCTTGGTCGACGATAACCAATAGCGCTACAAACCCTACGACTTTCTCATCGATCACCAAGACCTGAGTGCAGTGCAGTGCGTCCCTAACCTGCTTTTCATTCCATGCGTGTTTTGCGTTGCCCTGCTCAATCTCAAGTACTGCTTCAAGGTCCTCAGCAGACATCTGACGCACGTGAACTGCGCCAACGGCAGCGGTCATGACGTCTCTTGCTGCCGATGAACCTGGCTGCTGGCAGCTAAAGGCTTGATTGTTTGCCAAGCCTGACGCTTTAAATTAGGTTGAGCAATCATTTCTGCGAGCGAGGGAACCATCACAGCAATCACCTTATTGCTAACATTGACTTGGCCATGCTCGAGATCAGATTGTTGCTGATCTGACAGTACCCAATCAGCAGTCCTTGACCCTAAAATTAGTATAATTTGCGTCTGGCTACTTTCTAACCTAGCAGTGATAAGCGTCGATAAAAAATCTCTGGCTTCTATTACTCCGCCTTGCATATTGGGGAACGGCGGCCACTGAGCGATCTCGAGTTGCGGTAACACACCGCTGCTAGGGTCCATGGAGATGAGGATATTGGATAATAACTGAAGCTGTTCAGGACTAGGAAGCTCATTCTCGACGGCACTGCACACCAGTAGTTTATCGGCAGGTTGCCAGAGTACTATTTGCACCTCAGCGCTATCACTGATAACCGAGGCTGTCTCTATCGATGACGTCTCCGTATTAGAGACTATCTCAATGGACGCCACTGGCGGTTTTTCAACAACCTTAACTTTTGGCGCCTCAGAATGGTCGGCTAAAAGTTGGCTGATCGCCGCCGTCCTTGTTTCGGTTAAGGGCTGTGACTGGGATGGCTGGGTAATCTCTTCACTATCATCGACAAAATCTCTAGGAATGTACTCGGTAATCCCTAAAGTTTTTAGATAGTGATGGCGAAGAGAGTCAACCATTAAACGCCTCCCAACTGAGGGTGTAATCGGCCTGGGTTACGCATCAGTGTCAAAGCATGCAGGTAAGCATTAGCGCTTGCTACCAAAATATCCGTATCGGCACCCTGACCATTAATGATTCGTCCATCTTTTTCTAAGCGAACAGTCACATCACCTTGGGAATCTGTACCTTGCGTAACCGCATTCACTGAATAAAGCTGCAGCTCAGTGTCACTTTTTATCAGTTTTTCAATGGCATTGAAGATCGCATCGACTGCACCATCGCCACTGGCTTCAGCATCATGATTTTGATCCTGATAACGAATAGTTAGTTTTGCGTGGGGCAGTTGACCCGACTTTGACAATACTTCCAGATTGACAAGAGTCAGAGCTTCATCTTCAGTACCCATCTGTACATCCGACACTAATGCCTGAAGATCTTCATCAAAAATTTCACGCTTCTTATCAGCTAAATCTTTGAACCGTCGAAAGGTCTGATTGAAATCTTCCTTACTATCAAAACTAATACCCAAATCCTCTAAACGAGCGGCAAGCGCTGCGCGCCCTGAAAGCTTACCTAAAGACAATTTGTTTGTAGACCAACCCACATCTTCGGCTTTCATGATTTCATAGGTTTCGCGCATCTTCAAAATACCGTCTTGATGTATTCCTGATTCGTGAGCAAAAGCATTAGCCCCTACAATCGCTTTATTGGGCTGTACAGGGAATCCAGTAATACTTGATACCAAACGGGAGATAGGCACTATGTGGGACGGATCAATTGCCGTTTCAACGGGGTATAAATCTTGGCGTGTTCGAATGGCCATCACCAATTCTTCAAGCGAGGCGTTACCCGCTCGCTCACCCAAACCGTTAATCGTACACTCCACCTGGCGCGCACCGTTTTGGACGGCAGAAAGGCTATTAGCAACCGCTAAACCCAAGTCGTTATGGCAGTGAACCGAAAAAACAGCCTGGTCTGCATTGGGAACCCTGTTCAAAAGACGTTGAATCATCGAGCCATATTCGCCGGGTGCTGAATAGCCAACAGTATCTGGGAAATTGATGGTTCTCGCACCAGCTGCAATGACAGCTTCGGTGACCCTACACATAAAGTCAAAATCAGTTCGACTGGCATCTTCAAGAGAAAATTCGACATCATCCATCAAGTCTCGAGCAGTTTTTACCGCGCCGACAGCCTGCGCTAACACCTCGTCAGGTTCCATCTGTAGTTTATACTTCATATGGATCGGCGAGGTTGCTATAAACGTGTGAATACGTCCTGCGTTGGCTCCACGAAGGGCCTCGCCAGCTCGTTCTATGTCACCAGTCATCGCTCTGGAAAGACTACATATTCGACTATCCCGGACAGTGTTTGCAATCAGTTTTACCGCATCAAAATCGCCTTGACTGGATACCGCAAAGCCTGCTTCGATAACATCCACATTCATTTTTTCTAGAACCTTAGCGATTCTGAGTTTCTCATCTTTGGTCATTGAGGCGCCGGGGCTCTGCTCCCCATCACGAAGAGTAGTATCAAAAATCACTAATTTTTCTTTTGTTGTCATGGTCAAATTACCTTTTAAAAGCCATACCGATCGATTAGTTCCATTGTAGAACGCAATCGACCTATTATTCTACTTGCTTCTGAGCACACCGAAAAATGACAATTTATTCATGGATACGCCATTACAATTAACGAATCATGCTCGCTTTATACTATTTTTGAGGTATAACGATAGATGCCCCTCAGGGCAGGAGAACTAGGAGAGCACGCACAGCCAGCACACGGGATGCGCAGCTTGATAAGTTTTGACGAGTTTTAATACAATTCATGGCTTCATTTAAGCAGATTTAAGCGACAAATCCAAGCATTGAAGGGCCTATTCTGCCGGCGAAGACGGTCGCAATTTTTTTCCCACCCAGAGAAGTGGTGCCGAAAGGGAAAATACGACAGCCATAGCAAACAATATTCTCGGGGGATCAATAGTAATCACAACAAAGCCCATTACTACCGATAAAATCACTATGAAGGGCACTTTGCCTTTCATATCAATCTCTTTGAAGCTTGGATACTGGAAATTAGATACCATCAATAGGCCAGCAGCTGTGGTGATAACAGCACCTAAACTAGACAGCCAGAATGATGGTTCAACATCATGCAGCGACCATACAAACCCAGCAACCAATGCTGCCGCAACTGGACTGGGGAGTCCGGTGAATGTTTTACCATCGGAAATACCTGCCTGAACGTTAAACCGAGCCAGTCTCAACGCCGAGCATGAGGCATAGACAAAAGCAGCAGCCAAACCCAGTTTTCCCAGATCGCTGACGCCCCAGCCATAGGCAACAATTGCCGGCGCAACGCCGAAAGACACCATGTCAGACAGGCTATCGTACTGCACGCCAAAGTCGCTTTGAGTATTTGTCATCCGAGCGACACGACCATCAAGACCATCAAACAGCATAGCGGCAAATATCGCCATGGCTGCCCACTCATACTGCCCGCTAAACCCGGATAGAACCGCGTAAAAGCCACCAAATAGTGCACCAGTGGTCAGTAAGTTGGGCAGTAGATAGATTCCCTTGCGAGCAGGTCTAGATGCCTGATCAGGAGCCTTACCCTGTTTCAGTTCAACCACTTTTTCTACTGATTCTGACTTGTTTACCATATTACGAATCTCAATATTGCCGTTGAATTCGGCGAATTAGTATACGCCAATCACCGCTAGTCATCCAAAAACTGTTTGCGCATGCTGTCTAAGTCATCTTCTGACAACCCCAGCGCATCAATTAGATAGCGTTTCATTGACCCGTATTTAAGATCAATCGCATCTAAGAATGCCTCTATATTATCTTGGTGAACAGACACATAGGGAGTAAGCCATGCCCTCTCCCAATTATCAACATTTGCCTCTCGTAAATGCCCCTCAATAATGTCGATCAACTTGGTTGAATCGTAATGCTGACGGGTCAAAAGGTAATCCTCAATAATAGTTTCACGAGGCACATCAAGCGCTGACAATATTAAGGCGGCAGCCATACCGGTTCTATCTTTACCTGCAGAACAATGGAACACACATGAATTTTCTGCATTGTCGACAACCTTGCGCATGAAATGGCTAAAGGCCGGAATAACTACATCAATGCAAGAGCGATAGGAATTAACCACGAGTTCATGTGAGGACTCAGGTGTTAGCTCTCCCTCAAACAAAAATTCCCAAAAGCGGGAAATATCACCAATAGATATTTGATAATCGTCTATAAACTCTGCTCTAATCGCACAGCTCGGAGACTGATTTTGCTCATCCTTACGCCGAAAATCATGTATCTGAGTAACACCCATATCCTCCAATATATTCAAATCTTGGTCGCTAAGATTTGCAAGGTGCCCGCAACGCATAATTTTACGCCACTTCACCGTCTTACCTTGGTTATTTGAATAGCCGCCTAAGTCACGGAAATTGATGCCTCCATCTAGGTCCACTACTCTTGAAAAAGTACTAGCTTTGCTCATTTGACACTCGTTATTTCGTTAATTTTATGCAGTATTGCACAGGGTAAAAAACAAAACGACCCTCTTCACGAGGGTCGTTGATATTATAAAGCACAGCGCTAATATTTCTCGCTATCAATTAATACGAATAAACTTATCACCGCGCGAAATACCCGTCACGCCACTGCGTGAAACCTCCATAATACCAATCTGACTGACGGCTTCGATGAAGGCATTAAGTTTGTCACTATCCCCCGCTAACTGCACAGTATAGGTGGCTGGAGTAACATCAATAATATGACCGCGGAAAATCTCAACACAATTCTTTAACTCAGTCCGGCTGTCAGTGTCGGAGGCCTTGATCTTTACTAACATTAACTCTCGCTCAATATGCGGCCCTTCGGTAAGGTCAACAACTTTTATAGTGTTAATCAACTTATGCAGCTGCTTAACGATCTGTTCCGCCATCTGGTCATCGCCATTGGTGGTCAGAGTTAAGCGAGACAACGTGTCATCGTCAGTAGGGGCCACCGTCAGCGTATCAATGTTGTAACCACGCTGAGAAAATAGGCCGACAACCCTCGAAAGCGCACCAGATTCATTTTCCATCAAAATAGAAATAATACGTTTCATTAGGTTCTCTCCGTCTTATTCAGCCATAGATCACGCATAGAACCACCGGGCATCTGCATGGGGTACACATGCTCAGAGCGATCAACACAGATATCCATAAACACCGTGCGGTCTTTCATAGCAAAGCACTCGCGCATTTTCTCTTCCAGCTCATCGATATGGGTAATCTTCATACCCACATGACCATAGG
>Ga0209711_10000044_pt1 | contig 108437 bp, 99 predicted proteins | sample ArcticOcean_MG_C_7_FD_187441 | JGI IMG/M metagenome (GOLD analysis project Ga0209711, IMG submission 187441) | Marine microbial communities from western Arctic Ocean - ArcticOcean_MG_CB11_88 (SPAdes) (version 2) | ecosystem: Environmental > Aquatic > Marine > Oceanic | place: Arctic Ocean... | reverse complement strand
GGCCTCCGAAGGCGATATTTATTACTCCGGTGCGTCAGACTTCTTTTTCCAGGTGGTGTTCGTGGCGACCGCCATGTCGATCATCTCCGGCGCTGTGGCCGAGCGGATGAAATTATTCGCCTTCCTTTTCTTTGCGGTTGTGATGACGGGATTTATCTATCCTGTGCAAGGCTTTTGGAAATGGGGCGGTGGGGCACTGGATGAAGCCGGGTTTTTAGATTTCGCAGGCTCTGGTGTGGTGCATATGTGTGGTGCTGCGGCGGCGCTGGCCGGGGTCCTGTTGTTGGGAGCACGAAAAGGTAAGTACGGACCCAATGGTCAGGTGAATCCACTGCCCGGGGCGAATATGCCGCTCGCAACGCTCGGCATGTTTATCCTTTGGTTCGGCTGGTTCGGTTTCAATGGAGGCTCGGAACTGGTGATCAGTAATATCGAAGAAGCGAATGCGGTTGCACTGATTTTTGTGAACACCAATACGGCGGCTGCGGCCGGTCTCATTGGCGCGCTGCTGACGGCCAAAGCGTTTTTTGGCAAAGCAGATCTGACGATGGCCTTGAATGGGGCGCTGGCAGGTTTGGTTTCGATCACGGCAGAGCCCTTAACGCCGATGCCTGGTGAAGCGGCGCTCATCGGTTTGGCGGGTGGCATCTTGGTTGTAGGGTCCATCGTCTTGCTCGACAAGCTTCGAATCGATGATCCGGTCGGTGCGATTTCGGTGCATGGCACCTGCGGTATTTGGGGATTGTTGGCAGTCTGTTTTACCAACTCAGATGCCACCATCATGGCGCAGTTGATGGGGATCAGTGCAATCTTCCTTTGGACCTTTGTCGTCGGCGGGATCACTTGGATGATCATTAAGATGGCGATGGGACTGAGGATCTCTGAAGAGGAAGAGCTTGCGGGTTCTGATCTCACCGAGATCGGCATCGAAGCTTATCCAGAATTTACCCGATAACCAGTTTGGTAGGGGGTGCCAGGGACGGCGCCTCCTGCCTTTTCTTTCCCCCCCGAGTCTCAAGTAAGACTCTTTAGGCGTTCACAGTGTGAGCGCCTTTTTTTTAATCCTGAAAAGCACCTGGAAACGGTTCCAACGGTTCAGCGGGAACTTTGGCGGTGAAGTGTTCCTCTTTGAAAAGATTAAAGCCTTGTTTTTGATAGTTGGGCAGGGCATTGGGATGATCGAGCGAGCAGGTGTGGAGCCAGACTCGGCGTTGATCTGGCTGAAAGCCGTGATGGATTGCGTCTTGGAGTAAAGGGCCGCCCAGGCCCTGCCCGACCCAATGGGGCATCAGTCCAAACAGGCAGATTTCAGAAGAACGATCGCTGGTGTGTTTAATCTCAAAGTAGCCCACGGGATTGCCTGCCAGATAAGCGACCCAAAACTGGACCGCGGCTTGGTTAACGTGATGCCGCCACTCCGCCAATGACCAACCAATTTTTTCATACCAGAGCCATGGGGCGCCAACGGTTGCGTAGAGATACCGACAAAATGCTGGGTCCGGGTTCACAAGGTTCACGAGTTCATACGGGCGGGCTAGCTGGGCGCCCTGCAGGGGCACCAATCGCTCTAGATGCCAGACGGTGATGTCCCTTAATTCCCAATGCATTGTTTCTAGGCGTTAATTGCCCAACCTCCCGAGAATGGAAAGATTTGGCCGACAAAGAAATCACTCTTGTTGGAAGCCAAAAACAGCGCGAACTCGGCTTGTTCTTCAGCCCGTGCAACCCGCTGAATGGGGACGTTGCGCGCTAAGTGTTTCTGAAACCGCTCACTTTGAACCAGTTCGTCCGGGTAGTAGACCGGGTTGCTCACATAGTTTTGAGCAATCGCATTGATCTGGATGTTCTTGGCCGCGAATTCGAGTCCGGCGGCTTTGATAAACGCGTTTTGGGCGCCTCGTGCGGCACAATAGGCGACGGATCCCGGCAAGCCCTTGAGCGGTGCGGCGCTCGTGATGGCGATAATTTTTCCATGACCTTGATTGGCCATCCTTGGCGCAAAATGTCTTACGAGGGCCATCAGTGGATGAACCATGGTGTCAAAGAGTTTCTCCCAGCTCTCATCCGCTAAGGTTTCGAGTGGGCCGTTGCAGGGGTCGTGAGCGAGGTTCGCAATCACGACATCAAAATCGCCTAAATCATCGACATAGCTTTCAAAGTTGCGGCCAAACGGGACCAAGCCCGGGCGCTCGGTCACCTGCGCGGCTTCTGCTTGAAACAACGATGCAATTGCAGGTCCCATATAGTCACCGGATTGGGTGATTAGAACCCTTTTGTGTTCGAGTCTATTCATGGATCTTGATTCACAGGTTGTTGTTGGACCAGTTTTAGTGCCCTTTTAATTTATCGTGACAGCGTGGGCTAAAAGGTGCTCCAAGGGTACGATTTTAAGCGCTTCTTGATGTGTGCTGGCAAGGATAACCTTGGGGGCAATGCCCGCTTCAAACGCTTCGAGCCAACGCCCTGCACACAGGCACCAGCTGTCGCCTGGTTTGAGTCCGGCAAAGCCAAATTCTGGGTGAGGGGTCATGAGGTCGTTGCCTCGCATTTTGGAGAAGAGTAAAAACGCGTCGCTGATTTCGACGCAAACGGTGTGCGATCCGGCATCTTCCGAGCAAGTGTTACACAGGCCGTCCCGAAGGAATCCGGTTAACGGTTTGTTGCTGCAAGGAGACAGTTCAGTGCCGAGCACATTGATTGAAGGCGCTAAGACTAGTGGGTTATTCATCGGGTTTTTGCTCAAAATCAGCAGGTCGAACTGCTCGGTCTGTTTGTGGATTCGCCGCCTGAAGGTGTTCACGTTGAACCGCCATTCGGTCACCGTGAACTCGAAACTGACGGAGGTCTAAGTCGGGATAATCACAAATATCGATGGCACACCGGGTGCCGCCCATCAGGTAAACCAGATCCTCTGGATTCGGGTTGTACAAACTGTGGGCGTCAGAATGCGTTTTAAAGCCCATGAAGTCACCTTGGGAAACGGCTTGATGGGTGTTGCCAACTCGAGCAATGCCGCCCCCGGACAAGATATAGATGAATTCCTCATCTTCATGATGGCTATGATATTCCGTCGAGAAATGCCCCTGGGTCAAGTTCACAAGATGAAGGCCTAAGGTTTCAAGGCCAGCAAGGTGAGATAGTGATCGGGTGAACCGGATGGCATTGGCATTGTGCTGGTGCACATGCCGGACGGGTTCTAAGGCCTCGATATCGGATCGACTCAAGAAGGCCTTTATGGGCTGTGCTGTTGGTTGGGGCATGGCTAGCCTCTTCTTCGGGGTGCTTTCCGAGTATCTTTGTCTTTCGGAATCAGGTCATTGTTAACCCGTCGTGCCCGAACCGGGGGCGCGAGCTGAATCAAGAGGTCATCCGGCGGATACGTGAAGCTCAATGACTCACCTAAAAGTTCTTCAATACTGGGCATCATGAACGCATCGCTCTCGCAAACTAAGCTGATCGAGATGCCTTTAGCGCCGGCTCGGCCCGTTCGGCCAATCCGATGAACGTAATCTTCCGGGTCCTCGGGTAAATTATAATTCACCACATGGCTGATGTTATCGACATGGATGCCGCGTCCTGCAACATCGGTTGCCACCATGACCTGAATGTCACCCTCTTTAAATTCTTCCAGCGTCTTGATCCGTTTTCGTTGCGCAACCTCACCCGTGAGTAGTCCGGTTTTAAACCCTTGGCGATACAGCTTTTCTTCAAGTCGCCGGGTTTCGTCGCGGCGATTAACAAACACGATCACCTTGCTTTCGGTTTGCTGCGCGACGAGGTTACACAGAACCATAAATTTTTCCGATTCTGAGGTGAAATAAATCAGTTGCTCGACACTGCTAACCGCGACCTGTTCGGGTTCGATTTCGATCCGAATGGGGTCGAGGGTCCAAGTTTTGGCCAGTCGTTTGATGTCTTCGCTGAATGTCGCGCTGTAAAGCTGGGTTTGTCGTTTGTCTTTCTTCGGCGTTCGCTGAACGATGGCTTTCACGTCAGGAATGAAGCCCATGTTCAACATTCTGTCGGCTTCATCAATGACCAGCATTTCTACTTGGCCAAGGTTAATAACGCCAGAGCGACAGAAGTCGAGCAGTCTGCCGGGGGTCGCGACAATGACCTCAACAGGCCTTTCGAGTTCTCGTTTCTGTTTTTCATAATCGATGCCACCCACGACGGCCATCACGTGAAGGTCCGTAAATTCGGTGAGTAGTTCAGCATCCGATGCGATTTGCATGACCAGTTCTCGGGTCGGCGCAATAATGAGCGCAAACGGCGTGCCGGGCTTGCGGGGTTGTCGTTCGGGATTTTCTAACTGGTAGGTGATAATTGAAATTAAAAAAGCAGCCGTTTTACCGGTACCAGTTTGCGCTTGCGCGATCACGTCTTCGCCATCCAAGCTGTGGGGCAAGACTTCTTTTTGGATCGGTGTACAGTTCGAAAAATTAAGCTTGCGTATGGCAAGGTTCAAGGGTTCTGGCAGATCAAGGTCTATAAAATCTTGGCCAAGCAACGGTAGGTCCGTTGGGGGCTGTTTCGCCCGTGGCTTGCCGCCGTCACCGGAAGGCTGCTTGGTGAGCGGCTGCTTCTCTGCAGGGTTTGGCGCGGGACGCTGCTTTGAGGATAGCTTCTTTTGCGCGGGCTGCTTTTGAGCGGGCTTCTTTTGAGCGGGCTTCGCGGCCGACGCTGATTTCTTGACAGGTTTGGCGGGCGATTTTTTGGTTTTGAACAGGTTTGAAAAAATACTCATACTTGGCAAGCTGTACTGAATGCGACGCCGGGTTGGGATTGGCTTAATTTCATAAGGTTTTTGTCTTATTGCTTTAGGAATTTGCGCGCTTAGTGATCAATTTGGCTGGCTTTGAATATGCAACAAACCAGTACATCAAGCGCCTGATCGAGCTCCATCATATCAGGAAAGCTGGGTGCAATTCGGATATTCTTATCCTCGGGATCGCGTCCGTAGGGAAAGGTTGCGCCGGCTGGCGTAAGCTTGACGCCGGCGGCATTGGCCAAGGCAATCACCGTTGTGGCGCTGGCCATCTTCAGATCCAACGAAACAAAATAACCGCCTTCGGGTTGACTCCAAGCGGCTAAGTCTGCTTCGGCCAACGGGGCTAGTTTTTCTTGAACCCGGTTGAATTTAGGTCCGAGAATGTTCCGATGCGCGGCCATGTGCGTTGCGATGTCGTCTGCCCCCCCAAGTAGGCGGGCGTGGCGCAGCTGATTCACTTTGTCAAAACCAATCATCTGAGGCATGAGAAAGGTTTCGAATGCTTTCAAGGCCGTTTCACTTAGGCCGCAAAATGCGAGGCCAGCACCGGCAAAGGTGATCTTGGAGGTCGATGCGAACAGCGCAATTTGATGATCCGTTTTGGCCGCCTGCGCGTGCGCCATAATATTGGCAAGCGGGGGCGTCAAGGGATCCAAATCGTGCGCCGCATAAGCGTTATCCCACATGACGACAAAGTCTTTGCCCGCGAGGTTGGGCAGGTTGGCAAGCCGGGTGACCGTTTCATCGCGATAGGTGTGCCCGGTTGGATTGCTGTGCTTTGGCACGCACCAGATGCCTTTGATGTGTGGGTCTTGACGGACGAGCGCCTCAATTTCGGTCATGTTAGGGCCTTCTGAGTCAAAGCCCACAGAGATCATTTCAATCCCCAAGTGTTCACAAATCGTAAAGTGACGATCATAGCCCGGCACCACGCAAATAAATTTGAACGTTTGCGATGGGGCATCGGCCTGCCAGGCCGCTCGCCGCCAAACCAGGAATTGATACATCAGCGTTAGGCTGCTGTTGCCCCCTGCCATGACGCACTTTGGATCAACCGCTAATAGCGCGCCGCCCAAAGCGCGCGCTTCGGGTAGGCCCAAAAGGCCGCCATAATTTCTAACATCGGTGCCATCTGCCGCTTTAAAGTTGCCTCCGATGGCGTCTTCTAAGGCGCAGCTGAGATCAAGCTGATCTGAGCACGGTTTGCCTCGGGTCAAATCCAGCGCGAGGCCAGCGCCTAAGTATTGTTCATACTGCTCGTCAATCGAGGTGGTCATGGGTTGATCCTTGGGTGCGCATCTTGGGCTGACAAGCCAGTTTGCTCATCGATGCCCAGCATGAGATTTAAGTTTTGAACGGCAGCGCCAGCAGCCCCTTTGCCAAGATTATCTAAGCGGGCCACAAGCAGGCTTTGATGCGCGTCGCCAAAGGCGAAGAGGTCAACTCGGTTGCTGCCATTGCAGGCCTGGGGTTCTAGAAAATTCCCGGCTAATTCGGGTGTATGATTGGGGTCTTGCACCTTGATGTTGGGTTCATTGTGGTAATAATGCTGCCAAAGGGCCGTAATGCTTCCGGCGCTGACCGGCTTTGAGAATTGGCTTGCGGTCAAACCGATTTCAACCAACATGCCCTGATAAAAGTCACCCACATGGGGCAGGAATACCGGGTCATTTTGAAGTCCTGCAAATTGCGTCATCTCAGCCAAGTGTTTGTGCTTGAGCGTTAGGGCATAGGGCCTGCAGGCCGTCTGGGATTGTTCTTGATAATCTTTGATCATGGCCTTGCCGCCGCCAGAATATCCGCTCAACGCGCTGACAAATATGGGCTGGTCTGGTTTTAACAAACCCAGCGCAATCAGCGGTCGCAGGAGCAAGATGAACCCGGTTGGGTAGCAGCCCGGGTTGCTGACCCGCATTGCATTTTTAATATTCTGTCGTTGCTCCGGACACAGTTCTGGCAGTCCATAGGTCCAGTCAGGATGGGTTCGATGGGCCGTACTGGCATCGATCAACCGAGTCTCGGTCGTAAGCCCCGCGGTTTGACGCGCCGCATCATCGGGTAGACACAAGATCGCAACGTCTGCAGCCCGCAGCGCCGCCCGTTTTGCGGTGTCGGTTTTGCGCTCAGCATCGGATAACTCGATCAGTTCGATATCGTCACGCTCGGCTAAGCGGTCCTGTATTTGCAGTCCCGTGGTGCCGTTTTGGCCATCGATGAAAATTCTATGCATAAGGCTGTCCTATCGGTGCCTAATGATATCACGCCCGGTGGCCGAGCCTAGAAGCCTTATCTTGAGGAGGGCATTGAAATGAGGGATGTTACGTGAGATCTCGGACTTTTTGGAGTCGGTCGTGGCTCATATCCAGGGCCTGAGGATAACGAAACCAGGGCGCCAGCAGAACCTGGTCCAGGGTGACATCCGGCAGGTCAAGATCGCGTAAATGGTGGATAAACTTGAGCTGCTGAAACCCATCAAACCAATCGAGCAAGGCGCGTTGGAAGTGGCTTGGCAGTCGGGTATTGGCTTCAAGTTTTCGGAAGGTGCTCAGGCAGTTACTGCTGGCGAAGTAGCTTTGAATTTTGGCGTTCGGTATCGCTTCGATCAGATCGGTTGTCTCGGCGGTCGTTAAGGTGGCCAGCAGCGTTTTCAGATGAGAAAACGTTTCTGGGTTATAAAAAAGGGCTGTTTTTTTTAAATTACAATCGATGAGCGCGCGAACCCCAGTGCCGGTGCCGATGGGCACGCGGTTAGAGAGTCGGGGCGACAATACGACCCGAGCGCCCTGAAGGCGGATGATCGGGCCGATTTTCGCCAATTTATTGAGCAGGTAAAAATCCTCGCCCGTTGGGCGCTTTGGGAAACCCCGTACCTGAGCATAAGCGGCGGCGCTGATGGCGATGATTGAGCCGAGGCTTGCGTGGCCGAAACGCGAGCGGGCCCAGTTAAGCCCGCCTGTAAAGTGACTTAATTTTAATTCGTACAAGCGCATCGCGGTTTTGAGATGCTCCGGCGCGGGTAACCGGTGCCGATAGGCGTAAACCCAGCCGGCAGCGTCACTGGGTTGGGTTTGGGTAAAGTAATTTTTGGGCAGACGCGCATCGGCATCGGTTGAGTGAATAATCGGACTTTGAACGATGCCCTGATTGATCAGTTTTAAGGCAATATCGGCGCCGATCTTGCGCGCTAAGCCTACGCCCTGTCGTTCTGGGATGTACGCACCGGGATGGCACCGGTTAATCACGAGTAAGCCAGCTTTGTGTTTTTGAAGGCTGGCTCGCCAGCGCGCGTGGGGTGCTGACAGGGTGCAATCTGTCTCAAAATGAGCAAGGAGTGCGATCGTTTTGGGGTCATAGGCTGGGGCATTGATTACCAGAATAATTAAGACATCGGCTGGCATTTCAGCCCACAGACGGCTGAGGGTCGCCGGCCGCTCCGAATAGGCCGGAATCACGAGCACTTGCGCGAATTGCCGGTTCATTGTGATCCCAAGCCCATCGGCTTCGGCATACTCCGCGAGGTATTGGTCAATGGTGGTTTGTTGTCGATGGCTGAACACGCAGGGTTAATGCAATCGGGGTCTAACCGGCAGGGCTGCAAGCACGGCGGCTTCTTCGGTCAACCAAAATTCTAACCGGGGATCGACCTCGCTTGGGTCAAAGTAGGTCAACGCAAGATCCAAAAACAATTGATGGTGCTGAGACTCACTGCGCGCGAGGGTTTGATAAAAACTTGCGAGCTTTGCATCCTCAAGGGCATTGCCGATCATCTCGAACCGCTCAGCACCTCTGGCCTCTATTACCGCGGCAGAAAGCAATCGATCGAGGAAGTAGTCGTGACTGGGCTTGCGCAGCTTTTGCCGAAGGGCGTTGACGTAAAGGTCTTTGACATCCGCCGTCAGCTTCAAACCCCGCTCCTCGATCAGACGATAGACTTGCCTGAAGTGGTTTAACTCCTCGAGCGCAAGATCAATCATTGCGCGGGTTAATTGGGTGCGGTCTGGATAATGGGACACCATCGACATGGCCATAGAAGAGGCTTTGCGTTCATTTGCGGCATGGTCTTGTATAAACGTCGTGAAGTCCGACAGCACGCATTGCAACCAAGCGTCGGAAGATTGGATTTTTAATTTCACAATATCTCCCGAATAAAGCCCGCAATGTCTTCAATCTCTTCGAGGCAGACTTGGTGAGCCATGGGGTAATCACGCCAGGTCACGTCATAACCTAACCGGATTAAGTTTTCTCGGGCGGTCGCGGCTCTCATGATTGGAATCATCGGGTCGCCCTGGCCGTGACCCATAAAAATCGGTAGGGCCAGGTTTTCGTCGTGACGTTCTGCCTCGGCGGTCTGTGGGTCGTGAAGATAGGTGGACAAGGCAATTACGCCAGCAAGCCGGTCTTGAAGACGAAGCGCCGTGTGCAGGGCAATGACACCTCCTTGGGAAAACCCGGCAAGGATGAGGCGGTTACTCTTGATCCCGGCTTCAAATTGCTGATCAATGATGAGGCGTATTTGTTCCGCAGAGGCTTGGATATCCTCCGAACCGCTGCCTTCTGAATGGAATTGAAAGTCATACCAAGCCCGCATCTCGTCGCCATTGTTGATCGACACTGGGCGAATCGGCGCATGGGGAAAGATATAACGGATGGCGATATCAGACAGTCCGAGTTCCGGCACAATGGGTTCAAAGTCATGACCGTCGGCACCCAGGCCATGAAGCCATATTAAGCAAGCATCAGCAGTTGTTTCGGGTTCGATGGTGATGTGCTCAAGCATTATTCAGTTCCCTTATTGCAAATGGGCAGAGCATAACTCGGATACGGTCTGTGCTCTATGTTTGCTCACAGCGAGTGATTGTGCCTAAATATCCTAAGACACATTGGAGACGGAAAATGGGACCATTAACAGGAATTAAGATTATCGAATTGGCAGGCATCGGGCCGGGTCCTTTCTGTGGAATGATGTTGTCAGATATGGGCGCCGAGGTGATCCGAGTGGATCGATTGGGTAGCCGCGCCAGGGGGCAGGATGTCCTTGGCAGGGGCCGTCAGTCGATCGCGGTTGACTTGAAATCGGATGCAGGCCGGGAAATCGTCCTGAAACTGTGTGAGTCTGCAGATGCTATTTTTGAAGGGTTTCGACCGGGCGTTACCGAACGGTTAGGGCTTGGGCCTGAGGAATGCCGTGCCCGGAATAAGCGCCTGGTTTACGGCCGAATGACGGGTTGGGGTCAAGACGGTCCGATGGCGCAAGCGGCAGGGCATGATATCAATTACATTGCACTCACCGGGGCGTTACATGCGATTGGGCCGAAAGACGGGAAACCGGTCCCGCCTTTGAATCTGGTCGGTGACTTTGGCGGCGGCGGGATGTTGTTGGCCTATGGTTTGGTTTGCGCGTTATTAGAAGCGGCGCGTTCTGGTGAGGGTCAGGTCGTCGATGCGGCGATGGTGGATGGTGCGGCGGCCCTCATGGCGATGTTCTTTACGATGAAAGCGGGCGGTATGTTTCAGGAATCAAGGGCCAGCAATATGTTAGATGGTGGCGCCCACTTCTATGGCACGTATGAAACCAAAGATGCAAAGCACATTGCCTTAGGCTCTATTGAACCGCAATTTTATGCCTTGTTGATTGAGAAGGCAGAATTAGATGCTGAAGATTTTAGTGCTCAGATGGATCAAAGTCGCTGGCCTGAATATCAAGAAAAGTTAACGCGCGTCTTTAAAACCAAGACTCGAGACGAGTGGACTGCAATCATGGAAGGCTCGGATGTGTGTTTCGCGCCAGTGCTTGCACTCAGTGAGGTGGCCGATCATCCTCACAATAAAGCCCGCGGCACCTTCCAGGAATTGGACGGGGTCACCCAACCGGCGCCAGCGCCTCGTTTTAGTCGGACGGGCGTGAGCCTAACCCATAGTTCTCGAGCACCGGGTCAGGACAGTCAACAGGTTTTGCTCGATGCCGGCTATGACGCCGATGCGGTGGCGGATTTGATTCGAGCAGGCGCCGTCAGTATCCCGGAGTAACCCTTGGCAAATTTAGTGCGCTATGCGTCGGCCTTTGACGCGGCTGTTACCAATCCAGATGCCTTCTGGTCGGAAGCTGCCAAGCGGGTCGCTTGGATAAAACCGCCGGTTACGACTCGGCAGTCTCGGGACGATGGTTTGGCAGACTGGTTTGGCGGGGGCACGCTGAACACCTGTCACCTTGCTCTGGACTTGCACATCGAGCAAGGTCGAGGCGATCAGCTGGCGTTAATTTACGACTCCCCAGCCTCTGGCGAACGTCATCAATGGACTTATTCTGAGCTGCTCGTTGAAGTCGCTCGGTTGGCTGGGCTCTTGGCGGGCGAGGGCGTGACACTCGGTGATCGGGTGATCATTTATTTGCCGATGGTGCCAGAAGCCGTATTTTCCATGCTGGCGTGCGCCAGAATAGGGGCAATCCATTCGGTGGTTTTTGGTGGTTTTGCTGCAAAAGAATTGGCAACAAGAATTGATGATGCAACGCCAAAGGTGTTGCTAACGGCCAGTTGCGGCCTCGAATTCGATCAAGTCATCCCGTATCTGCCTTTGGTTGATGAGGCTTGTCAGCTGGCGAGTCATTCGGTTTCGACTCGGGTTATTCTGCAGCGCAGGCAATTGAACGCAGTCTTACAACCGGGGGACCTTGATTGGCAGGCGGCCATTGCTAACGCCGAACCAGTCGGTTTTGTCGAAGTCCCCTCAAGTCATCCGCTTTATATTCTTTACACGTCCGGCACCACCGGCAAACCCAAAGGCGTAGTTCGAGATCACGGTGGGCATGCGGTCGCATTGCTGCAAAGTATGGCGGAAACCTATGGTGTGTCTGCGGGCGATGTGTTTTGGGCCGCCTCGGATGTGGGGTGGGTTGTTGGACATTCCTATATTGTTTATGCGCCGCTCATGGCCGGTTGCACAACGGTTTTGTTTGAGGGCAAACCCGTCAGGACGCCAGACGCAGGCACCTTTTGGCGCGTGATTGAATCGCATCGAGTGAATGTTTTTTTTACCGCGCCGACGGCGTTTCGCGCCATTCGCAAAGAGGATCCTGCTGGCGACCTGCTTGCCAATTATGATTTAAGCAGTTTGCGACAGGTGTTCGTGGCGGGCGAGCGCACGGATCCGTCAACGTTTCAGTGGCTGAGCGCGTTATTGATGCGGCCCATTATCGACCATTGGTGGCAAACCGAAACGGGCTGGCCCGTGGCGGGTGTGCCCCAAGGTTATGCCGATGAGGTGTTGATCACAGAAGGATCCGCCGGGGTTGTCTTGCCGGGGTTCGAGGTTGTGATTGTTGATGAGCATAATCAGCCCTGCGCCGCGAACGAAACCGGCGCCGTGGTCCTGAAACTGCCGTTGCCACCTGGGTGTTTGCCCACGGTCTGGAACAATCATGCTCGATTGGTCGCGGCGTACTTAGAGGAGTATCCGGGGTATTACCATACTGGCGACGGCGGGTATGTTGATGAGGCGGGCTATTTGTTCATCATGGGCCGAACCGATGACGTTATTAATGTTGCGGGTCATCGCCTGTCAACCGGTGAGATGGAGGCCATCGTTGCGAGCCATCCTGCGGTGGCAGAGTGTGCCGTCATTGGCGTTCAAGATCCAGATAAAGGACAGGTTCCGGTTGGGCTGGTGATTCTCAAAGATAATAGTGAACGCGCATTTTCGGAGATCCAAAAAGATCTCGTTCAACAGGTTAGAAAAGAGATCGGCGCCTTTGCAAACTTTAAACTGGTGATGCAGGTCGATCGATTGCCGAAGACGCGATCGGGGAAGATTCTGCGAAAGACGCTGCGCCAAATCGCAGATGGCTTGGCTGTTGAGGCGCCGCCGACGATTGATGACCCTAATATTCTTGGTGAGATTGCAGCTGGATTCGTGATCGAAGGCATTGGGGAAATTGGCAGGCAATCCCATGAGTAGTGTCGTCATTACCGGGGCGAGTTCAGGGTTTGGCCGAGCGGCGGCAAAATACTTTGCAGATGCAGGCTTTGATTTGGTGCTGCTGGCGCGGCGCGCAGACCGACTTGCCGAGGTGAAAGCGGCGCTTTCGGATCAGGTCGATGTCGTCACCATCGCGTTAGATGTTCGTAATAAGGTGGATGTTTCGTCATCCCTGACAACGCTGCCGGATGGGGTGAGCGAGGTCTCGATTTTGATTAATAGCGCCGGCCTAGCGTTAGGGTTGGGTGGGGCTGATGCGGCGGACCTAGACGATTGGGATGCTATGGTGGATACCAATATCAAAGGTTTGATGTACTGCACGCATGCGATTCTGCCAGGCATGGTTGCCCGAGGTGTTGGGCAGATCATTAATTTAGGCTCGGTTGCTGGCAGTTGGCCCTATCCTGGTGGCAATGTCTATGGTGGCACCAAAGCCTTTGTTCAGCAGTTTAGTCGAAATCTTCGATCAGACCTTTTAGGGAAAGGCGTTCGGGTCACCAATATCGAGCCGGGCATGTGTGAAACGGAATTTTCCAAGGTACGATTTGATGGCAATGAAGCCCAAGCGGCAGCGGTTTATCAAGGGATGCAACCGTTGTCGGCGGAAGATGTCGCGGAAGTCATATTTTGGGTGGCAACACGACCGCCCCATGTCAATGTTAATCAACTTGAGCTCATGCCCGTTTCTCAGGCATGGTCTGGCTTTTCAGTTCATCGTGATGATTGAGGGATTATAGATGCGAATGCAGGTACTCGATGGGTCCAGCTTATGATTATTGTGCACGGTGTTTTTCCTGTATTTAAAGACCAGCGATCACGGGCTTTGTTGTTAATGCAAGAAATGGCGGCTGCTAGTCGGCTTGAAGTGGGTTGTGTCAGTTACGAGTTCTATGCCTCGTTGACCGAGCCTTGCCAATTTTTACTGTTCCAGGAATGGGCGTCGGTTGATGCGCTCCAAGATCATTTCGAGACCGTGCATATGGAAAATTTCCTTGAGCAATTGCCGGAAATTTTAGACGGTAAGATTGTGACGCGCCGTTATGAAGTGCGGCAACAGTCTGGGCGCTCAACCCGACCCGATGCTTCGGAGCCCGACTCAGATCTGTTAGTGCGTGAACCCGAGGTGTCGGTGCCGAAAATCATTCATTGATGAGGGTGTTTTTGGGTTAACCCCACGGTTGAAATGGTCGCGGTGAGTGCGGGTTACAGGGGCTTGATCGATCAAGTTGGCCTGGCAACGAGCGGATTAAGGCGGGGCTTGAATCGCCAGGGATTGGTTTCAGACATCTGGATTTTAAGGGCTGTTGGACAAGATGACCCAGCGCATTGCTCGTTCAATGAGACCATAACAATAGAAACCGCTCAGTAAAGCGATTGCCTTATCGTGCCTGCATCGGCTTGGTTTCGTCGTTTGATCAAGGCGTGGGGCTGAGGCTTGCGCTGCGGTTCAGGAGTTGGGTCAGATTCTCGATGGGACGACCAATGCAGGCTGACGCCTGATGAATCAGGATTGGGCGTTCAATCAGAATGGGGTATTGCACGCAAAGGTCGATCAAGGCGCCGTCATTAAGGCCTGCAAGGTTTATGTCCTGGGCTTTCAGAACGACCTCATTAACCCGAATCAAAGCCAGTGGCGTCAGCTTGAGTAAGTCGAGAAGTTGCTCCAGTTCGGCTCGGCTGGGCGGGTCTTGCAGATATTCCCGAACCTCAAAAGGGATGTTTGATGCCTGTAACAGCGCAAGTGCTGCGCGGGATTTTGAGCAATTTGGATTGTGGTACAGTAGCGTCTGGGTCATAAGTATCGAGCGAGTCTTGGACGAGTCAGACAGTGATTTTGCCCAAAAGGGCGCGGTTTTAACAGCGCAGTTCAGGGTAGCGGCTGAGAAAGTTCGCCGTTTTGTCCAGAATTGTCAGACGGATCGTTGCCAGATGATTGCGGGCGCGCTCACCATTCAAACGCTGTTTGCATTGGTGCCTGGGCTGACCATTGCGTACCTCTCCTTATCAACTTTTGATGCCTACCTGGCATTGAGTCGGTCTATGGAGGATGTCATTTTTGCGTATGTGGTGCCTGAGAGTGTGGGTGTCATTCAGGAATATCTCAGACAGTTTTCAGATCAAGCCCAGACGTTAAGTATTCCGAGCGCGGTTTTACTGGGAATTACCGCCGTTTTGATGCTCAACACCATCGAGGAGACCTTTAATCAGATTTGGCGCGTTTCCGCGCCGCGAACGGGGTTGCGCCGGTTCGCAGTTTATACCGCCTTGTTAACCTTGGGCCCGTTGCTATTGGTCTTGGGTTTGTCGATTACAATCTATGTTTTTTCTTTGCCATACCTTTCTAATTTAGCCGGTTCCCAATGGGGGCTTTGGATCTTGCCTTTCGTGACCAGTGCTGCCATGTACACCTTGGCGTATTGCGTGATTCCCAACGTTGCAGTGAATTGGCGCCATGGTCTGTTAGGGGGCGTTGGTGTTGCTCTCATCTTTGAGGTTGCTCGTTTTGGCTTTTCCCTCGTGATGGCCTATTCCGACATGGCTGTGGTTTACGGCGCCTTCGCGGTACTGCCTGGATTGTTGCTTTGGATCTATATTTCTTGGTTGATTATTTTAGCGGGCGCAGAGCTGGTTGCTCAAATCGGTGGTCGCTAAGGGCATCAGGGGTCGGGATCAGGCCCAGTTTAGAGTTAACACGATCTAAATTGACGCGGTGGCCCAATGGCCCGCCACCCTGTTGCGATGGCTGCTTATCACCCTATTGCGATTAACCCGTGCTCGAGATGCTAGACATCCTGGGCGCAGTGTCTGCGTTCGGTCTGTCATTTAGGTCTTAACCTGGGTGGCCGCAACGTCATGATATTGGGCGATCTGGGTTAATATTGGCGTGAAATGAGCGGGTTTTCGGGCTGCTTTGCCCCTTGATCAGGGGGGCAGTTTGACCGCAATAACACAACGAATGGGCCTTTGCCCACATCAGGTCGGCGCGCGTTGCGCTAGAATGTTTTTCAGAATTAAACGAGAGGAAGTCGTGCACATGAAGCGATGTTTTTTGATCTTAGCCTGCGTCTTGTTGATCGGTTGCGAGCGGCCGGTATTCGATGTGGTTGGCGGCAGCGGATTCTCTGACTCAGATCTCAAGGATCGATGGCTGGTCATTAATTATTGGGCGACCTGGTGCGGGCCCTGTATTACCGAGATCCCTGAATTTAACGAGCTTCACCATGACCAAGGCGCCGAATTGCGCGTGCTTGGGGTTAATTTTGATGCGCCAAGCGAGGCGTCGGTGCAGCAGGCTGATCTGAAAAAAATGAAAATAGAATTTCCGGTCGTGATTCAAGACCCGGCGGCGCGTTATGGTTATGACGTGCCATCGGTGCTCCCAACAACGGTGATTGTCAGGCCAGATGGCACCATTGCCGCTCAATTGGTTGGCCCTCAGACGAAGGCGGCTGTGATGCGGATCGTCGGGCAAACGGCGAGTTGACCTCTAACGTTGGCGCGATGACTTCAGCTCGTTAAGACGCGTTTTTGAGGTGATCGACAAGGCGTTGTACAACCGCATCGACCGGCCAGGCCTGGGTTGTCCCCGTTTCGCGATCGGTATACTCAACCTCGCCTGTGGCCAGCGCTCTGTCTCCAATCACAATTCGGTGCGGAAAGCCCAAAAGTTCCGCATCAGCGAATTTTGCACCGGGCCGCAATTGGTCTCGATCATCTAGCAGGACTTCAACACCGGCTTCCCTCAATTGCGTATAGAGTGAGTCGGCGGTGGTTTGAACGGCCTCAGACTTGTGGGCATTGATGGGGATAAGAATGACGTGATACGGGGCAATACTCGCTGGCCAGATAATCCCTTTGTCGTCATGGTTTTGTTCAATCGCCGCGCCCACAAGGCGAGATACGCCAATGCCATAGCAGCCCATGAGCATTGTGAGGGACTTACCGTCAGCATCGAGTACGGTGGCTTTCATCGGCGCGCTGTATTTGTTCCCGAGCTGAAAGATATGGCCGACCTCGATCCCTCTGCGAATCTCGATTGTGCCGTCATCGTTCGGTGCAGGGTCTCCGACTTCAATGTTGCGGAGGTCGGCGATTTTGTCGAGATCGGCGTCTCGGTCCCAATTAACGTTGCAAAAATGCTGGTGGTCTTGATTGGCCCCGCAAGTGAAGTTTTTGATGACGCTGGCTGACCGGTCTACGATGATCGGGCACTGGATGCCAATCGGTCCGATGGAGCCTGGTTTGCAGTCGAGTTCTGACGCAATCTCAGCCTCGGTTGCAAAGGTCATGGGTTCGTGGATGAGGCCGGTTTTTTCGGCTTTTAAGGGATTGAGCGTGTGGTCACCCCGCAGTATGAGTCCCACCAAAGGGGTGTCTTTGCCGCGCACAATGAGGGTTTTGACTGTTTTTGTAATATCAACGCCGAGAAAAGAAACCACGTCTGCGATGGTCTTCTGATCTGGGGTGGCGGCCTCGGTAAGGGGCTGCGCAGGCTCGTCTTGCGGGCTCGGCAGGAGGGCCTCAGCGAGCTCGATATTCGCAGCATAGGTGCCCTTCGACCCGAAGGCGATGAGGTCTTCGCCGCTGTCTGCCAAGACGTGAAATTCCGTTGAGGCAGACCCGCCAATACTGCCGCTGTCCGCATCGACCGCGCGGAAGTCTAAGGTCATGCGGTTTAAAATGCGTTCATAGGTTGCGTGCATGACGTTGAACGTATCTTGGAGGCAAGCACTTGTGGCGTGGAAGGAATAGGCATCTTTCATAATGAACTCGCGGGCTCTCAGAACGCCAAAACGCGGTCTGGTTTCGTCTCGGAACTTCGTTTGAATTTGGTAATAATTAACGGGAAGCTGCTTGTGACTCCGCAATTCGGCGCGAGCAATGTCGGTGATGACCTCTTCATGGGTCGGTCCTAGGCAAAAGTCGCGATTATGACGGTCTTTGAATTTGAGCAACAAGCCTTCGTCATATAGTTGCCAGCGCCCAGATTCTTCCCAGAGTTCTCCCGGTTGGGTGACAGGCATCAACAATTCTTGAGCGCCCGCGCGATCCATTTCTTCGCGCACAATGCGTTCTACCTTTCGGAGTACACGCAGTCCAAGGGGCATCCAGGAATAGATACCCGAGGCCAGTTTTCGAATAAAGCCCCCTTTTATAAGGAGTTGATGCGAAATAATCTCTGCATCAGAGGGCATTTCTTTGAGCGTCGTGATCGTAAATTGAGATGCTTTCATGGCCTTTGGATTCCTTGCTGGTTAGAGACCGACGCGCATTCGTTCGATTGAAAAACCACGATCTGTTTGCTGAGGCGTATTCTTTGCGGTTGATCGGGGCATTTTATGCCAGATCCAAACAACTCTGAAGGCGTTTCTGCTATTGGGCCAAAGTCAGGTCATTCGCCATTGATCAAAAGGGTCAAAAGGATCAAAAGGTTCAAAAGGTTGAAAAGGCAGATCAGGCGGCGCCTGGGCTCGAAGGGTCGGCGGCTTCAAGCGGGTAAGATCGAGGTTGCCAAGGTTTAATTCACGCGAACCCCAAAAAATTTGCGAGGGGCTTAAATTCCTGGTCAACGAACTTGCGAAACCGGCTGTTTAAAGGCGCGCGCCGTCCCAAAATTGAGCTCACTAAAAGGCTTTGTCCCCTTTGGTGCAAAGAGCGTGCTGAAACGAGGGTGCTGAAAAGAGCGTGCTGAAAAGAGGGTGCTGAAACGAAGGCGCTGTAAACGAGGCGCTGCAATCGGGGTGCGCCGGCCTGTGATGGGCCCTGATGGATGGACCGGTTTGACCGTGCCACTGCCTGCGCTTCAGTGGTCGCAAGGCTGTTGCTAATATTAAGGGCATGCTTTGCAACCCATTTAGAACAATTCAGGCAATTAACCGCGCACCAGTAAGTCGTGCTTAAAACAGATGGTTATCGGCCGGGTATTAGCGGTGCGCCGGTCAAAATGGTGCGCCGGTCAAAATGGTGCGCCGGTCAAAATGGTGCGCCGGTCAAAATGGTGCGCCGGCCAACATAAAACGGCGCTTAAAGGGCGTAAAGGCCCTGAAAGCCCTGAAAGCTCTGAAAGCAATGACAGCAACAAAAGGTTAACGGTCTAGTCATCGGGGCAAAAAAAAAGGCCGCTGAAGCGGCCTTTTCGAAAGCACTTCGATCAAACGAAGTCTTTCATCCCTTTAAGTGGAAGGATCTTAACGGCTGTGCTCGCAGGCTTTGCTGCGACATCCATCGTTTCACCTGGCTTGAAAGGATTCGGAACACCTTTTTTAGCCTTTCGGGCTGGTTTCTTAACTGTTTTGATTTTCATCAAGCCAGGTAGCGTGAACTCACCGGCACCGCCTTTTTTGATATGTCTTTCAATGAGGCCTGTGAGCTCGTCCAATACAGCGTTGACTTGCTTCTTGCTAAGATCAGTGCTTCCGGCAACGGAATCAATGATGGCGCTTTTGGTGTATTTCGTTTTGATTGCAGGAGCTTTTTTTGCTGCCATGGAAACCATCCTTTTATTTTAAAGTTGATTGTTTGGGTCAAGCGCTTGCGCAGGACCCGATACGATGAATCAAAAAATCAAGATCTGACCCCCTGATTGACCATGGAAGCTTTTATAGCGGATGAAACCCTTCTGGGCAAGTGTTTTAAGTCGGCAGGCAATTGTTTTTTCCTATTTTTATAGTTTAAGCGCTCGGTAGTGTTGTGCAGGGGCTTGTTTGGGTATAATTCGCCGCCCAGGAAGTGACCTGGGATCATGCTGGGAGTTCCTTTATGCCAATCTACGAATATCTGTGTGGTAACTGTCAATTTCGGTTGGAAAAAATTCAGAAATTTTCGGATAGTCCGCTACTGGATTGCCCGGCCTGTGATAACCCGGCCTTAAAAAAATTGATTTCTGCTGCGGCGTTTCGTTTGAAAGGCGGAGGGTGGTATGAAACCGATTTCAAAACAGGCGCAAAGAAAAACGTGTCAGCATCGAGTGATTCGTCGAGTGATTCGTCAAGTGGTTCGTCGAGTGGTTCAAACGGTGGGGAGTCGTCATCGGGTTCGTCCTCCAGCTCGGCTGATTAAAAGATTAGATCGTCATTTTCGGCGAGGGTGGGGCGCGATGATGCGACCGCTGAGTCTCTAAAAGAACGTATTGGGAAAACATTATGAGAAGTCATTACTGCGGCGATGTGCGTTCGGATCACATCGATGAGCCAGTCAGCCTGTGCGGCTGGGTACATCGAAGACGAGATCACGGCGGCGTTATCTTCCTCGATGTCCGAGATCATGCGGGCATTGTTCAGGTTGTGTTCGACCCAGATACCGTTGAGAGTTTTGCCTTAGCAGATCAAGTTCGGAACGAATTTGTTGTTGCGATCGAAGGTCGGGTCAGAGCGCGAGATGGCGCCGCGGTGAACCCGAAAATGACCACTGGGGCCATCGAGGTTCTGGGGCAAACTCTGACCATCCTCAACCGAAGTAAAACACCGCCGTTTCAATTAGATGAGTATTCCGAAGCTGGGGAAGATGTGCGATTGCGCTACCGGTATATTGATCTTCGACGCCCGGACATGCAGTACCGCATGCGGTTGCGGTCAGCCGCGACCCATTTTGTTCGAAATTATCTGAACGATCAGAGCTTCGTTGATCTGGAAACGCCGATTTTAACGAAAGCGACACCAGAAGGTGCGCGGGATTACCTCGTGCCTTCCAGGGTTCATCCGGGTAGTTTTTATGCCTTGCCGCAATCGCCGCAGATTTTTAAACAGTTGCTGATGGTGTCTGGTTTTGATCGCTATTATCAGATCGCACGCTGCTTTCGCGATGAGGATTTGAGGGCCGATCGACAACCTGAGTTTACTCAAATCGATATCGAAGCTGCGTTTGTTACAGAACAAGACATCATGGGCCTCGCCGAAAAAATGGTGACAGGCATGTTTGAGCAGCTCATTCAGGTTGCGTTGCCAACGTTTCCAATATTGACCTACCAAGAGGCGATTCGCCGCTTTGGTAGCGATCGTCCGGATCTTCGTTTCGGTCTTGAGCTTGTCGACATTGAAGACCTGATGACCGATGTTGAGTTTAAAGTCTTCAGTGGCCCAGCGAATGATCCAGGCAGTCGGGTTGCGGCCCTGAAGTTACCCGGGGGCGATCGTCTGAGTCGTAAAAATATTGATGGTCTGACCAACTTTGTGGCAATTTATGGTGCGAAGGGGTTGGCCTATATCAAGGTCAATGACCGGGCAGCAGGGATTGCAGGTCTGCAATCCCCGATCTTAAAGTTTTTACCCGAGGCGGTGGTTTATCAGGTTTTGGACCGACTGGATGCCGAAGACAATGATCTGATTTTCTTTGGCGCAGACAAAGCCTCGGTTGTGAATGATGCTTTGGGCGCCCTGCGGGGCAGATTGGCTGAAGATCTCAATCTGTATGAAAAAGAATGGGCCCCGTGCTGGGTGATTGATTTCCCGATGTTTGAGCAAACTGAGTCAAAAGCCTGGACTGCGGTTCATCACCCGTTTACCCATCCCACTGGTTCGATTGAGGCAATGCTGGCGGACCCTGGCGCTGTCGGATCAAGAGCCTATGATATGGTGATCAATGGCTATGAAGTGGGTGGCGGGTCTATTCGGGTTCATGATGCAGCGCACCAACGGGCCATTTTTAATGTATTGAAGCTGTCCGACGAAGAAGCGCAGTCGAAATTTGGCTTTTTGCTTGAAGCGCTTGAGTTGGGCGCGCCGCCCCACGGCGGGGTAGCCTTTGGTCTCGATCGGCTGGTGATGCTGTTATCGGGCACCAAGGCGATCAGAGACGTGATTGCCTTTCCCAAAACCCAAACCGCGACGTGTTTGTTGACCGCGGCACCGGGTCAAGTGGAAGACAAGCAGTTACGCGAGCTGAGCATTAAAACAAACCTTTGATTCTGGTGAGGTCGACATGGCAGGTCACAGCAAGTGGAGCAATATAAAACACCGTAAAGCGGGCCAGGATGCAAAGAAGGCCAAGGTGTTTACGAAGCTCATCAGAGAGTTAACCGTTGTCGCGCGGGATGGCGGCGGCAATGTTGAGGACAATCCGAGCTTGCGTAATTTGGTGGATAAAGCCAAAGCCGTGCAGATGCCGAAAGAGACCATGGAGCGCGCGATTATCCGGGGCGCTGGCGGTCAAGATGGTGCGGAACTTGTGCAGCTGGTTTATGAAGGGTATGGCCCGGGCGGCGTGGCCGTGATGGTTGAAACCATGACGGACAACAAAAATAGAACGGTCGCCGAAGTGCGTCACGCGTTTAGTAAGGCCGGTGGTAATCTTGGGACCGATGGGTCGGTGGCTTATCTTTTCGAAAAGAAAGGCCAGATTCTTTTCGCCGGAGCAGGCCAGGAAGATGCCATTCTGGAAGCGGCAATTGACGCTGGCGCCGAAGAGTTCGATGTTGCGGATGATGGTACGGTTGAAATCACAACGCCGCCAGAGGACTTCGGACGAATTAAGGATGCATTGGCCAGCGCTGGGTTTGAGGCGGAAGGCGCCGAAGTGGCCATGATTCCCCAAACGTACACCGATTTGAATGATGAGCAATCTGAAAAAGTATTACGGTTGCTTGATCTGCTCGAAGACCTTGATGATGTGACCAATTTGTACACCAATGCGAATTTCCCAGACGAGGATGCGTCCGACTAAGTGTTGACCCTGGGGTTTGCGCATCGCTTTTGTCGCGTCAAAGGCGCAGCCTTTGGGTCGCGATGATGGCCTATGCTAGACTTCAAGTTAGAAAATAGGATGTCGCTATGGCGGTGGTTTTAGGAATAGACCCCGGCTCTCGTGTAACGGGTTTTGGGGTAATCGAGCACGCCACGGCAACGACCGCTTATGTCACCAGTGGCTGCATTCGCGCCACACTGTCTCATTCGGCTGAGAATCGGTTGAATGAAATCTACTCAGGGTTAATGGAGCTGATTGACCAATATCAGCCAGATCACATTGCAATTGAACGCATTTTTATGGCGCGGAGTGCAGAATCGGCGCTTAAACTCGGCCAAGCCCGAGGGGTCGCATTGCTGGCGGCAGCAAGACACAGTATTCCGCTGTTTGAGTACGAGGCCAAGAAGGTAAAGCAAGCGGTAGTGGGCAGTGGTGCCGCAACCAAAGCGCAAGTTCAGCGTATGGTTCAAGTCTTACTCTCGCTTGAAGGGATGCCTCAGGAAGACGCGGCCGACGCCCTAGCAATTGCCCTGTGTCATACCCAAACGATGGGTAACCTTCATCGCCTGGGCGCAACCAAGGGTCGTTTTCGCAAAGGTCGATTGGTGGAGCCTGAAGTATGATTTCACAAATAAAAGGCTGGTTACTCGAAGTTTCTGACCAGCAGCTGGTGCTGGATGTGGGGGGTATCGGTTATGAGGTGGAGGTGCCTTTGGCCACCGCTTTAACCCTTCATAATCAAGCGGAGTTGGTCCAGCTTTATACCCATTTTGTGGTTCGCGAAGAATCCCACACCCTTTTTGGCTTTCTTTATAGATCCGATCGGGACCTGTTCCGAGCACTGATTAAAGTCAATAAAGTGGGGCCAAGATTGGCGCTGTCGATATTGTCTACTCTGGATGCAAAAGGCTTTGCGCGGCTCATTCAATTGAATGATATCAAGACGCTCAACTCGATTCCTGGCGTGGGTCGAGTGATGGCCGAACGCCTGATTATGGAAATGCGAGATAAAGTGGAAGAATGGCAAGATGCTGGTGCGGGAGAGCCTGTTGCTGTCGGCCTAAGATCTCAAACCAATGATGCTGAAGTCGCGCTGATTGGCCTCGGTTATAAACCGCAGGCAGTAACCAGAGCGCTGGCTCAAATTCAAGATCCAGCCGATAATATAGAAGGCCTGATTCGGCAAGCGTTGAAACTACTGGGATGAAGACCGAACTATGATCGAAACCGATCGATTAATCGCGCCTCAGGCGGTAGCCCGGGAGCCACAGCAGGACTGGGCCATTCGACCTAAGACCTTGCGAGAGTATGTTGGCCAGCCCGCGGTTAGCGAGCAAATGGGGTTGTTCATTGAGGCGGCCAAACAGCGTAAAGAGCCATTAGATCATACCTTGATCTTTGGTCCGCCTGGTCTTGGGAAAACGACCTTAGCCAACATCATTGCCAGTGAGATGGGGGTTGCGATTAAGTCAACTGCGGGTCCGGTGATCGAGAAAAAAGGCGATTTGGTTGCGGCGCTGACCAACCTCGAGGCAGGTGACGTGCTCTTTATTGATGAAATTCATCGGCTCAGCCCAGCGGTTGAGGAGGTGCTCTATCCAGCGATGGAAGATTACCAAATCGATCTCACGATCGGCGAAGGGCCCTCGGCCCGATCGATTAAGTTAGATCTGCCAAGGTTTACCTTGGTGGGTGCCACGACCCGGACGGGTCTTTTAACCTCTCCCCTAAGGGATCGATTTGGCATTGTGCAGCGGCTTGAGTTTTATCAAGTCGATGACCTGACGCAAATTTTGATGCGCTCAGCACGTCTATTAGAGGTGCCGTGTGATGAGCCTGGCGCCCGGGAGATTGCCGTTCGCTCAAGGGGTACGCCAAGAATTGCGAACCGGTTGTTGCGTCGCGTACGGGATTTTGCTGAGGTGCGTGGGGACGGCGTGATTCGCAAAGACAGTGCCAATGAGGCTTTGAATTTGCTCAAGGTTGACGCCTTAGGGTTCGATGCAATGGATCGAAGGCTGATGATGGCAATGATTGAAAAGTTTGAAGGCGGGCCGGTTGGCATCGACAGCATTGCGGCGGCGATCGGTGAAGAGCGCGATACCATAGAAGATGTCTATGAGCCGTATTTGATCCAACAAGGGTTTATTATGCGCACGCCGAGAGGCCGGGTTGCGACCAATCGGGCTTATCTGCATTTTGGGCTCCAGCCGAAATCAGCAGAGCCCGATGCAGGCTCAGTTCAGTCGTTGGCCGATTAGGATGGATGGGGTTAATGATCAAAGGCGGTATGGCGTCGTGCGGCGCGAAATGACAGCGTCTGATGATGGATCAGGATGGCAATTGAGTGAGCTGAGGAAGTCCGAATGAATGAGCCTATTTCGATTTTAGAGTTGGTTTTAAACGCATCGGTTGTGGTGCAGTTAGTGATGGCCATCTTGGTGATGGCCTCTTTGGTGTCCTGGGTGTTGATTTTTCAGCGGGCATTTTTGTTGTCAACCGTTAAAAGGCTCGCGACCAATTTCGAAAATGAGTTTTGGTCTGGTCAAGATTTAAGAGCAATTTTTGTTGAAATCGAAAACTCTGAGGCTGAAATCATCGGCATTGAGCACCTGTTTCAGGCAGGGTTTAAAGAGTTCACGCGTTCAAAACAGCAATACGGTAATCAAGCTGAACGCATTATGCAAAATGTGCAGCGTGCTATGCGCGTGGCGCTGGCCAGAGAAGAGGAACGCCTAGAAGGGGCGCTGGCCTTTTTAGCAACCGTTGGTTCGACCAGTCCCTATATTGGTCTTTTCGGTACGGTCTGGGGCATTATGAATTCATTTCGTGGGCTCGCCATGTCCAATCAAGCCAGCCTATCGGTGGTGGCGCCCGGGATTTCCGAAGCGTTAATTGCCACCGCGATCGGGTTATTTGCCGCGATTCCAGCGGTCATAGCCTACAACCGATATTCCGCACAAGTTGAGGTGATGATGAATCGGTTTGAAACCTTTTCCGATGAGTTTAGTGCCATCCTCAATCGCTCTATTGCGGATACCTAGCGATGGCGAAGACCTCACGCCGCCGGCCTATGTCTGATATCAACGTTGTTCCTTACATTGATGTTATGTTGGTGTTGTTGGTCATTTTCATGGTGACCGCGCCGCTGATGACCCAAGGCATCCGCGTGGTTTTGCCTGAAGCCAATAGTGAGGCCATCGCCGTTGAGGATCCGAATCAATTTTTGGTGATCAGTATTGATGATCAAGGGCGATATTTTATGGACATGGGGGGAGACGAAGCGGTTGTTGAACTCGCGTTGGTTGCTGAGCGGGTCTCAAAGATCACGCGCGCAAATCCAGACCTTAAGGTTTTGGTTGAAGGCGATGCGAGCATTGCGTACGGGCGCGTCATCGAGCTGATGGATCGATTGCAGAAAGTTGGTGTGCAAGATGTTGGGCTGATCACGCAGCCGCCAAGCCGCTGATTCGGGGCCATGCTTAAGCAATTCTTAGCCCCGTTGATTCTCGCCCTTGGCTTCCATGGGGTCGTGATGGGGTTGTTTTTAATCGAGTGGCCTCAGGATGAGGTCAATCGGGTGTCCCAGGCGCCGCTTTTTATTTCAGCGGCGTTGATCCAGCCCACAGCACCTGAAATCGAGCCTCATCAACAAAAACCTCCGCGCGCCCCCAAATCAAAACCGGTTGTTAAGCCGGTTGCCGTCGCGCCAAAAACAACCCCGAAGGTCAAGGTTGACCCGAAAAAAACGCAGGTTTTGCCCATAGAGCCGATCGCGGTCGAGCCGGCGACACCGCCCGCGCCCATTAATCCGGTTAAGAATGAACCACTCGCCCCAATTCAGGATCAGGCGATGGACGCACTGATGGCCGCGGTCACGGAAGAGATCGGGCGCCAAGCGGTGACCAACGATGAGCAAATTTTGGCGTACATCGGACAAGTTCAGCGGGATATTGTGAGCCGTTGGTCGCGGCCACCGAGCGCTCGCAATGGAATGCAGGCCATCTTGCGGGTCCGGTTGGTTCCAACGGGAGAGGTTATTGATGTTAGCGTAGAACAAAGCAGTGGCAACGAGGCGTTTGATCGGTCTGCGCTGTTGGCTGTTGAGCGGTCTGAGCGATTTCAGGTGCCCTCAGACCCCAGCCTCTTTGAAAAAAACTTCAGGTCGTTTACGGTCCTGTTTCGTCCCGAGGATTTATTGTTGTGAAATTACTGAGCGTAGTGTGTTGTGTTGTGGGGTTTATTCTGGCCTTGCCTGCGGTTGCTGAGCTGCAGATTGAGGTCACTCAAGGCGCAGATGATGCGGTGAATATCGCAGTTGTGCCCTTCGGTTGGCTGGGTCGAGGTGAGTTGCCTGATGAGGTTCATCAAGTTGTTGCCTCGGATTTGCAGTTGAGCGGCCGGTTTCAGGCATTGCCGGTGAATCAAATGCTGTCCTTACCCAGTCGGTCCAGCGACGTTTATGGGCGCGACTGGGCGCTTTTGAATACGGAATATTTGGTGTTGGGCCAGATAGAAGAGTCCGGTGCGGATTTGGCCGTGACCTTTGAGTTGTTTGATGTTTTTAAGGGCGCTGTCGTTTTCAGGCAGACCATTATCGGTCGGGATCTGGATCTAAGAGATATGGGGCATCACATCAGCGATGCCGTTTATGAAAAGCTGACAGGTGTCCCGGGCGCTTTTTCAACCGAGATCTTGTACATCACGGTCGTGGAATCTGAAAACGGTCGGATCTTTAGGCTCAATGTGGCCGATGCGGATGGTCACCATGTGCGCACGGTGCTGCAGTCACGTGAGCCAATACTTTCTGGGACTTGGGCCCCGGATGGGGATCGCATTGCCTATGTTTCGTTCGAACGCGATAGTCGACCCGCGATTTATATCCACGATATTCGGTCTCGAAAGCGACAGCAAGTGACCAATTTCAAAGGGTTGAACGGTGCGCCTGCCTTTTCCCCAGACGGTACGAAGCTCGCTATGGTGTTGTCAAAGGATGGCAATCCGGAAATCTATGTTTTAGACCTTGCGTCACAGCCAAGAAAATTGCGTCGGCTAACCCGTCATTACGGCATTGACACGGAGCCGTCTTGGAGCGCTGACGGTGAGTCCATTATTTTTACTTCGAACCGTGGGGGCCAGCCTCAGATTTATTCGATGAGTCTCAAAGATTTGGAGGTTGAGCGGTTGACCTTTGAGGGCGATTACAACGCCCGGGCAGTCTTGGCCAATCAGGGTGAAGGACTGATTATGGTGCACCGTAAGCTGGGTGTTTTTCATATCGCGTATCTGGATTTAAAAAGAGGCTTTTTGCGGGTTTTGACAGAGACCTCGCTCGATGAGTCACCGACCATCGCGCCGAACGACAGTCTTTTGATTTACGCAACCCAAGTTGATGGCCGCGGCATTCTAGCGGGTGTTTCGATCGATGGCGGGGTTCGATTTAATTTGCCAGCAACGGAAGGCGACGTTCGAGAGCCGGCTTGGTCGCCGCGCAAAAAGAAAATATTTACCCCGATTGCAGAAACCGACTTAAAATCTGGCGACGAAATGGAGTAAACTGCGTAAAGGTTCGCCAGAAACTGTGCCGTAATGATAAACTTGGGCGGTTTAATGGTCGTAAATCTGAGGCGCGTTGTCGGGCGTTTTGAATCAGATGGTGTGAATCAGATGTTTTGAATCAGACGTTTTGAATCAAAAGTTTTGAATTAAGGATGAGAACACGCGTGTTAGAATCCGCCAAAGAAGCACCAGCGGGTGCAAAGTATTTAACCTAAAGGACGGATTTAACGTTAGGTCAGCACGAAACTTAGGGAACGCAATAACCCTAAAGGATGCTAAGAAAAATACTGTGCAGGTTATGGCTTAGCGAAAAATAAAGGACGGATAGCGGTTGGCGTTTTCAACCGAGTAATGAAACAAGTTGGAATAAACTGGGTTGAGGCGCTGCTTTAGCGAAAGTCAAAAGTGGCGCAACTTCTCAAGAAAAAGGCCAAGCGGCATACCAATTAAGTTCGGTATGGTCGAACGTCGAAAATAGGAGTGGATTATGTCAATGATAAATAAAGCCTTGGGTTTAGGCGCGATGTCCTTACTGCTTGTCGTGGGTGGGTGCGCTAGCAATAGTCAGCCAACCACTGAAGCCGTGGTTGAAGCGCCGGTCGAAACGCAAGCGGTGGCAGAAGTTGTCGAAGTGGAACCGATTCAGCCAATGGTTCAAGGCGGAAAGGTTGTTTTACCAAACGATCCACTGGATGCCTCAGCCGGTTCCAATGCATTGCAAGGCCTGTTCTACTTCGATTTTGATCAGGCCATCGTCCGCCGGGATGGACACGCAGAGCTTGATCAACACGCCAACGTGCTGGCCAATAACCCACGTCTTACGGTTCGGCTTGAAGGCCATGCCGATGAGCGTGGGACACGAGAGTACAACCTGGCCCTCGGTGAGCGTCGAGCCAACGCGGTGCAGTCTTATTTGTTGTCCCAAGGCGCCTCCAGAAGCCAGATCGACGTGGTGAGCTATGGTGAAGAAAAGCCAGCGATGAACGGGCATGATCAAATGTCTTGGGAAAAAAATCGTCGGGTTGAGATCGTTTACCGATAATGAGGTTGCAAGTCATCGACGAGGACGTTGTTAAGCTGTGCTCGTTAGATGACCTATGTGTTGGTCGTCATGGCAGGTGAAAATAAAATGATGCGTGCAGCGTCTGTTCGTGACGGGGGAATGCCTTTGATGACCAACTCGGCACGAGCCGCGGGTATCGCGTTCGCTCTGCTTGGATTGCTCAGCTTGTCACCCTTGAGTTTGGCTGCACCAATCGTTGTTGAGTCTCGATCGACGGAGCTCAAGGACCGTTTTCGAGAGAGTCTCGATTCAGGTCAATCCACCGATGAAATGTCGGCAGATACAACCCCGATCGAAACTGAGCCCATGGCGATTGAGAGTGAAGAGGCGTCCCTGTCCGCGATGGATATGACCTACCAAATGCAGGTGCTCCAGCAGGAAGTGATGAGCCTTCGTGGACTGATAGAGCAGCTGAGTCATGATCTTCAAAAATCCAAAAGCATTCAGGAAGATCGCTACCTGGAGCTCGATCGCAGACTACAGAGCCAGCCAACAGTGGCACTATCAGTGGCACTATCCGACAGCGTTGAGGTTTCAGCTGACCTTAGCCTTGTGTCTGATTCTGACGCGGATACGCCCATCGTGGACGACGAAATTAAGCCAGAGCAGTCGTATTATGATCAAGGGCGCACATTGATTCTGGCACGAGATTACGACCAAGCGATTGCCTCATTGAGATTGGTGATCGAGCATTACCCCATTGGGGTTTATGCCCCGAACGCCTATTACTGGATTGGTGAGGTGCACGCCGCCAAGCCAGAACCCGATTATGAGGCCGCTCGGCAAGCGTTGGTTCAGGTGATTAAGAGTTACCCAGACAGCAACAAAGTGCCAGACGCTGCGTTCAAATTGGGCAAGGTCTATCACCTCATGGGGGATTGTCAGCGCGCCAAGGCATCCCTCAGTGACGTTGCGAAGACCTATTCGACGAAGTCTGCAGGCAAGCTTGCAGAACGGTATGTACTCGACCAGATTGCCTGTTAGCCGTAATCGGACGCGATGATTCATGACAGCTCGATTGCGTGTGACCGAAATCTTTTATTCCTTGCAGGGCGAGGCCAGTACCTCTGGTCGGCCAACGATATTCATTCGGTTAACCGGTTGTCCTTTGCGATGTGTCTACTGTGATACGGCTTATGCCTTTCAGGGCGGGGAGTCTTTGTCCTTGGCGGATATATTGGATCAGATTGCGGGCTTTCCTAGCCAGTACGTGACCGTCACAGGGGGCGAGCCCTTGGCCCAGCCGCAGTGTTTGGGCTTACTGAACGCGTTGGTTGCAAAGGGGTACTTCGTGTCGCTTGAAACCAGCGGCGCCTTATCTATTGAGGGTGTTGATCCGTTGGTTTCGATTGTTCTCGATTTAAAAACGCCGGGCTCGGGTGAAGCGCATCGTAACCTCGAGGACAATATCCCCAAGTTAAAATTTGAAGATCAGGTCAAGTTTGTGATTACAGACCGCGTCGACTATGAATGGTCCCGGTTTAAAATTGACACCTTGCAATTGAACGCGCGGGTCGGTGAAGTGCTGTTCTCGCCGGTTTACGAGATGCTTCAACCGTCGCTCCTTGCAGACTGGATTTTGGCCGATGGCCTGAATGTTCGGATGCAGGTTCAATTACACAAATTGTTATGGGGGGATAAGCCCGGTGTCTGATCAGAAACGCGCAGTGATTCTGTTGTCCGGTGGGCTTGATTCGGCAACGGTACTTGCTGGCGCCATTGCAGACGGTTTCAAATGTTATTGCATGAGCTTTGACTATGGACAGCGTCATAAAACAGAACTTGAGTTTGCCGCGGGGATTGCCCGCAGCCTGGGCGCGACTGAGCACCGGGTGACGACCATCGACTTGGCCGCTTTTGGTGGCTCAGCGCTCACGGATGAGCGGTTGTTGGTGCCAGCGTTCAATGCGGCCGCAACCGATATTCCGATTACCTATGTGCCGGCCAGAAATACCATTTTCCTATCCTACGCGTTAGCTTGGGCAGAAGTGCTCGGCGCGCTAGACGTATTTGTGGGCGTGAATGCCGTGGATTATTCTGGCTACCCAGATTGTCGACCGGAGTATATTGAGGCCTTCCAAACGATGGCGAACCTCGCAACCCGGCGAGGCGTTGAGGGCGAATTCCTGACCATCCATGCGCCGTTAATTGCGCAATCTAAAGCGGAAATTATTGTGAAGGGCCTGTCGCTTGGCGTTGATTATGGTCAAACCGTTTCCTGTTATCAGCTGGATGAGCAGGGCGCGGGATGTGGTGTTTGTGACAGTTGCGGCTTGAGACGCGCCGGGTTTCTTGAGGCGGGTATTCCAGATCCGACGCGTTACCAGGCATTGCCTGTCGGATGATGGCGTATGCCCAGGAACTCGCCAGCTGGGCCGATCAAAACCCAGAATTTGCGCTGGTTGGATTCGGGTTGCTTGGGTTTGCTGAAGCCTGTCCTGGGATCGGTTTGTTGGTGAGTGGCGCGTTGCTTTTGTCATTGGCGAGTCTGATCTATGTTCAAGGCTTATTAACCTTACCTGAGCTGGTTCTGGCGGCAATGACGGGCGCGTTTTTGGCCGATCAATTGGGGTTTCATCTGGGCCGCTCGCTTGGCGATAGCGTGCTGCAGTCGCGTTGGGCGCAAACGAGGTCCAGCGCGGTCGTGCGCACTCAGAATTTTTTGATCCGTTTTGGCGGATATGCCGTTATTTTAGGCAGGTTGCTGACCATGATCAGAAGCTTGGTGCCCATGCTATTGGGTGTGAGCGGGTTCTCGCCGTGGACTTTTTTGTGGTTAGATCTATTGGCGTGCAGCATTTGGGGCGCGGGGCTTGCGGGCTTAGTGCTCGGCGCAGACGCTTTGTTTGGTTAGTCTTGACGGTCAAGAAGGCCTGTTAGGACACGGTCCGGTCGCATCACGATGCATTCTTCGGCAGTAAAGCACTCGCAGTTGATTGATGCTTGCAGCGCAGTTGGTGAGCGGGGCGGTAAGCGGCCAGAGTTGGTCTTGATACGTCGAGTGCGCGGCCTTAATGGCGGCGGAAGCGGGAGCTCTCGTAAAAGGGCTTAGCAACAATGGGTAGTGCCTACAGCCCAATCAATAGGGTGGCAGGACTTGGCATCTAACCAGCGACACGGGAGCGTTCAAGGCTAGAGGCTGAAATTCAAATCAACTCAATCGATGCTAAGCAGGCATGACCGTTGTCAGGGACGTTCGACAGTGCAAAACGGTATTGGGAGGGTGTCGGAATTGAGTCGGAATTGTGTCGGAAAAAAATAAGGGGCTAAGCAGTGACTAACTGCTTAACCCCCTTTCACTTGGTGGGCCGTCCGCGACTCGAACGCGGGACCAATTGGTTAAAAGCCAACTGCTCTACCAACTGAGCTAACGGCCCTCGTAAAGGCGCCCATGATACCGATTCGTACTGAAAACTCAAGATCTAAGTCCGAAGGATTCTCTGGATCACCTCGCGGGCCTGATTTGCTTCGCCGAGCGAGATGAGCGTGCCAAGCCCCCCCGGATTAATGATATTGATTTCAATGACGTAGGGGTAAACGAGGTCAATCCCGATGAATTCGGCGCCGAGCTTTGAGCAATAGGCGCCGAGCTTTATCGCAAGTGCCTGCTCTGCTTCCGATAGCGTGGTTCGCGCTGCCCTGCCGCCTTGCATCAAATTGGTACGATGATCCCCGCCTTGGTTTCGAAGGTAGGCGCCGATCAGGTGGCCTGCCGCCATCAAGACGCGTTTTTCACCGCGCTCTATACTGGGGATACGTTCTTGGAGAATCAGATAGTGATCCTCGTTTTGGCCCAGTAGGTAGCGAATGAGGTTCTGATAATCGTCAGTTTCCCGGTTCAGTAAAAAAACACCTTGCCCAAGGCTGCCAGCAGCAGGCTTTAGAATCCAATCGCCGCCGCGCTCAATGATGTCAATGAAGGTCTGAGCTTGATTACTGGCGAATGTTTTTGGATGCTGAAACAGATCGCCCAATTGGGTCAGGCCGTATTTACTCCTGAGGTACAAAAGGGCCTCGGTGCTGTTAATGACCCGAGTTTGGGTTTCCAGTATTTTAAGGAGCTGAATCTTATCCAGGAAACTGTGCCGTTTGCCGAGGGACAGTAACCAAACGAGATCAAAGTTGCGGCAGGACAGTTCCTGGTTGGTGTCTGGATCACGCTGAAAAGATTGTGGCGTGGTTAGAACTTGGCCATGGGTGAACACCTCGCCGGCAACCAGGCTCAGCTGGTCGACGTGACCCCAGGCGACTTCAACGCCGGCCGATATCGCAGCGGTTGTCAGCAAGGTTAAATTGCTGTCTTCTTTGACATCAAGCGGTTGGGTAAGAAACAATAGCTTCATGATGGGTATTGTCGGCTACCCCTAGATTAATTACTACTGAGTAAAGTCTGGGCGTTAAATTTAAGAAGCTGCCCTGGGCTGATGAAATAAAAGATAAAGAGCAACCCTATGAATATTACGATTCCAAAGCATCCGGCACCGCATGGCCTTACTGGCTCACAAAAAGCAGCGTTGGTGACCCGAATTAAGGCCTTGCTCAAGCAGCATAATGCAACGCTCGTAGCGCATTACTATACCGATCCTGACTTACAGGCCTTGGCGGATGAAACCGGCGGGTGTGTCTCGGATTCTCTAGAGATGGCGCGGTTTGGCGCGATGAGTTCGGCGGAGCGGATTGTCGTTGCGGGGGTTCGCTTTATGGGGGAAACCGCGAAAATTTTGAGTCCGGATAAAACCGTTCTAATGCCAACGTTGCAGGCAACCTGTTCCTTGGATTTGGGGTGTCCGATTGACGCCTTCGAGGCTTTTTGTGATGAACACAGCGATCGAACCGTTGTGGTTTATGCCAATACGTCGGCGGCGGTCAAGGCCCGGTCGGACTGGGTGGTGACCTCAAGTATTGCGCTGGATGTCGTTGACCATTTGAGTGCGCAAGGCGAGAAAATATTGTGGGCGCCCGATCGATATTTGGGCGCCTACGTTCAGCAACAGACCGGTGCCGATATGTTACTTTGGCAAGGGGCTTGTATTGTCCATGAGGAATTTAAGGCGCGCGGGATTGCGGATCTAAAACAGGTTTATCCGGAGGCTGTCGTCTTGGTCCATCCAGAATCACCTGAAAGTGTTGTTGCAATGGCGGATGTTGTGGGCTCTACCTCGCAACTGATTAAAGCGGCGGTTGAGACCGATGCCGAAACCTTTATCGTGGCCACTGATCGCGGGATTTTCTACAAGATGCAACAGCAAGCGCCGAATAAGCGCTTTTTAGAGGCGCCTACGGCGGGCAATGGCGCGACCTGTAAAAGTTGTGCCCATTGTCCCTGGATGGCCATGAATAGTCTGGCGCAGGTTGAACGCGCCCTGGTGATGCAAGATCAAGAGGTGATCGTGCCCATTGAGTTGGCCGAAAAGGCGTTGGTGCCTTTGCAGCGCATGCTTGATTTTAAACGCTAGTTTGCGCAACAAAGCCTAACGAGACGATTGGTCTTGCATCGCCCAGATTTCATCGATGCGCTGTTTGATTTTCGCACTCAGCTGAAAATTCTGACGCACCAGCGGTAGCGCGTAACCTAATTGTTTCGCCGCCCCATCCAAGTCGCCATTGAGTAGGAAATATTCTGCGCGGGCTTGGTGGACACCCGGTATGTCGTTCGCCAAACCCAGGCTTTCTGCCAGCTGATACCAAACTTGATCGTCGTGAGTTCGACTCAGAACCAACTGATTCAGCACGTCGCTTGCAAGATCCGGGCGCTCTGACTGATCGAGCAGTTTTGCGTAAATCACCGAGATTGGGTAATTACTGGGACTGATGGCGAGCACCCGACGCGCAGCCGCTAGGGCCTCGGGTAATCGGCCGTTCTCCGCCAAGCGTTCTATCTGCGCGAGTTCGAGGGCGATGTGATTGGGGTACTGATTGAGCAGGTCATCTAATACGGCCTTGGCTTCATCAAAGCGCTTTGCCTTGGTATAGGCCAACGCTAAACCATATTGGTTCGCGCTCAAGGCAGCGCCTTGCCTTACCAGTGCATAATTTTCAAACCGCTTAATGACACTTTGAATGGGGTCGGCATCAGAAACCATGACCCGGGCGCGGATGAGTTGATAATCAAAATCGGGTTCCCATTTCTTCTTGGCGAGGCTTTCCGTTTGATTATAGGTATCGCTGATTCGGCTTCGGGTCACGGGGTGGGTTCGAAGGAATTCAGGAATTTGATCGCCACTGCCTCGATTGAGGCGATCAAGCCGCTCGAACATATAAGCCATCGCTCTGGGGTCAAGGTTTGCGCGAGTCATGGTGCTGATGCCAATCCGATCTGCTTCGGATTCACGGGTTCGGCTGTAGCTGAGTTGCTGGGCGCTGGCGAGGCCACGGCTGGTTGTGACCGCCGCCATGCCGGCCTCGGATCCTGCGGTGGCAGCAAGGATCACGCCCGCAAGCAGCCCCGCAATTGAAATCACACCGGCTTTTTTGCTGGCCTCAATGCCTCTTGCGAAATGTCGTTGGCTAAGGTGTGCTAATTCGTGCGCAAGAATGGCCGTAAACTCGTGCTGGGTTTCTGCGTGCAGAAACAAACCGTGATTGATCCCCAATACGCCGCCCGGTGCGGCAAACGCGTTTATCGAAGGGTTCTCGATCAATGTGATATAAAGGCGGCGGTCCTGGAGGTCACTGTGTTCTGCCAGTGAGAACACGAGGTGCTCTAAATAGTCAATCACCAGTGGATCCTGATAGCCTGGGGTCTGCGCCCGGACAGCTCTTAAAAATCGTTGTCCGAGATCATGCTCAAAGGCGAGTGACGTGGTTGCTGGACTGCTCCCGCCAAGTTCAGGTAGATTCAAATCATTGTTTGCGGTCTTTGCGTTGGTTGCAAAGACCGCAAGCCCGGCAAGCCCGGTGCACAAGACGAAGGTAATGATGTTGCGCGATTTCATCAGGCTATGTTCGCAGGGGTAAGCCCTTGAGTTCAACCTGAATCACAGGCGTTGGCCTGATATACTTTTTGGTGAGCTTAAAAAGGACGGTGTTGTGAATTTAGAGTGTGATGATCCTGTGCATCTAGACACCAAAGGGTTGAATTGCCCGATGCCGCTTTTGAAGGCAAAGCAGATGCTCAATAAGCTGCTTGCGGGCCAAGTGCTCTTGGTCGAGTCGACGGATTCTGGGTCGGTTCGAGATTTTCAGGTGTTTGCTAACCAAAGTGGTCATGCGCTGTTAAACCAGACCGACGAGGCTGGGGTTTATAAGCATTGGTTGAAAAAAAGTGATCTCCTGACGTGAAACAGATTCTTAAAAAATGGGTTGGGCGGTATTTTTCTGACGAAGAAGCCTTGGTCCTGCTCGCGATATTGCTGGGTTTGAGTTTACTGTTTGTGATGCTGGGTTCGGTATTGGTGCCGATTTTGACCGGGATTGTGCTGGCCTATGTTATGCAAGGCGTGATTAATCAATTGCAGCGGTTGCGCGTGCCGCGCTCGTTCTCGGTGACGTTCACGTACTTGTTGTTTCTTGGGGGCTTTGTTGGTTTCTTATTATTTCTCATGCCCCGGTTTTGGCGTCAGCTTGGGAGTCTTTATCGCGATCTGCCGGAGCTTAGTGACCGGTTATCGGCAACGCTGGTTTCGCTGCAAGAACATTTTCCTTTGGTGATTTCCGAACGCCAGATTAGTGTCTGGGTGAATCTGCTCAGTGATGAAGCGACGGCGCTTGGACAATGGCTCCTGACCGTATCAATCTCTCAGTTGCCGGTGTTGATTACGGTCTTGGGTTACACCTTGCTGGTACCTATTTTGGTTTTCTTCTTGCTCAAGGATAAAGATCAACTGTTGTCGTACGTTTTGGGCTTTTTACCCGAGGAGCGCCCTTTAATGAATCAGATCGGGGATGAGTTGAGCGGGCAAATGGAGAATTATGTCCGTGGGAAATTCCTAGAGCTGATCATCGCCGGATCGGTGACCTACGGACTGTTTGTGTTTTTCGGGCTCAATTACGCGGCGCTACTTGGTTTTCTGGTTGGTTTGTCAGTCATTATTCCCTACCTTGGCGTTGCTGCGGTCACGGTGCCGGTCACCATTGTTGCCCTGATGCAATTTGGTCTTTCTAGCGAATTTTTTTACTTAATGGTTGGTTATCTTGTTATCCAGGCTTTGGATGGGTTGCTCTTGGTGCCGCTGCTCTTTTCGGAGGCGAATAATTTGCATCCGCTCGCGATTATTTTGGCCGTTCTGATTTTTGGCGCTTGGTTCGGCTTGGCTGGGGTGTTTTTTGCGATTCCCTTAGCGATTTTGATGAAAGCGCTTTTGAGTGCTTGGCCAAGGCGATCGATTTAGTTTTGGCGCGCCTAGGCGGTTGTGCCGGCAAACCAGCATGGCTATTATGAGCTCCTTTTTTCGATGGAATCATGCTTTATGATCCGAGGCAGTATTGTCGCCCTGGTTACCCCGATGCAATCCGATGACTCCGTTGATTGGGAGGGGCTTGATGCACTGGTGAATTGGCACATTGAAAGTGGTACACAGGCCATTGTTCCCGTTGGAACCACGGGTGAGTCGCCGACTGTGACGCCTGATGAGCACTGCGAAATCATTCGAGCGGTGGTTACCGCCGCCAATGGTCGTGTGCCGGTGGTTGCCGGAACCGGCGCCAATTCAACCCGCGAGGCCATCGAGTTCACAGCTTCTGCGAAGGACTCTGGTGCTGATGCGTGCCTTTTGGTGACACCCTATTACAACAAGCCGACGCAAGACGGATTGTTTCTGCATCACAAAGCCATTGCCGCCGCGGTAGATTTGCCTCAAATCCTTTATAACGTGCCGGGCCGAACGGCGTGTGACTTGCTGCCTGATACGGTCAAACGACTTGCTGATATTCAGCAAGTGATTGGCATTAAAGAAGCGACCGGGTTGGTCGAGCGGGCGGCAACCATTCGAGCTTTGTGCGGCGATGCCCTAATGATTTTCTCTGGTGATGATGAAACTGCCTGCGAGCTGATGCTGCAGGGCGGCCAGGGTACGATTAGTGTTACGGCGAACCTCGTGCCGGCACAAATGGCTGCCATGGCGGAGGCTGCGGTTGCCGGTGATCGTGCGCGTGCTGAGGCCTTGAATGAACCCTTGATGGGCCTACATCAAAGTCTTTTTGTTGCGTCAAATCCAATCCCGGTGAAGTGGGCGTTGGCAGAAATGGGGCGCATTCCAAGGGGGATTCGACTACCATTAACGCCTCTTGCCGAGCACCATCATGAGAGGGTCAAACAGGCGATGATGACAGCGGGGATTAACCCATCATGAGAAACGGAGTATTAGGCGCATTAATTTGTTTTGTCACCGGCTGTGGTTGGTTTGGCAACGAAGAGATGATTGGGCGACTGGAAATGGGCACCTCCAAGATGACTGAGGTCCCTGACGGGCTTGAGACGCCGGCCTATGTGGAAATGATGCCGATTCCGGAGATTCAAGATCCGAGGGGGCTCGTGGGTACTCGCTACGAACTCCGGCGGCCAGAACCCTTAAGCACACGCTATGGCGTTGACCAAATCGTCATTAAAAAGCTCGATAATGCCCAATGGGTGTTCCTCGATATTCCCCCGTCGGTGGTTTGGCCGAAAGTCGTGCAGTTTTGGGAAGCCAATAATTTAGAGGTCTCGGCTGCTGATCCAGCCCTAGGCATATTAACGAGCAAATGGTTGACGGCGAGGCAAGGCGAGGCAGAAGCGGTCTTTGAAAGTATTCGGCAAGGCAACGTCTTTAGAAATACTCGGGACATCAACCTGTATCAGTTTAAATTAAGGCTTGAGCCTGGGGTTCGAAGCGGTAGCACGGAATTGTACATTGAGCAGCGCGAAGTGCCTGCCGATGCGCCTTACCGGCTGGACAATATGGTTTGGAACGGCAGCAGTGATGATTTGGCATTGGAGCGCGAAGTCTTAAAAGCCATGGCCTATTATCTGGGCGAAAATATCAGCCAGGGCACCATGAGTATGATGGCCTCAGGTCTAACGGAAGGCCGGACGCGTTTGATTCCTGACCGGATTAAACCGGAGCTGCGTTACAAGCTCGATTTTAATCGAGCTTGGGCAACGGTTGGGGATGCGTTGGAAAATGCCAATATTCCGGTGAATGACATCAATCGAAGTACCAAGACGTATTTCGTGCATTACACGCCGAGTCATCTCTCTAAGCCGTCATTTTTTCGAAAAATATTTAGTGGCGGCGATAAGGGCCAAGCAGCGGAAGATCTCTATGAGGTCCGTTTGGAGGCTGTCGAAGGAGAAGTCCTGGTTACCGTTTATCAAGGCGAAGGCTTTGCCGATGGCCTGGCCGCCGAGCGATTGCTCAAGGTCATTAAAGAGTACTCGACTTAACCCATGCGGGTTGCATCCTTAGGCAGTGGCAGCAAGGGCAACAGCACCGTCATCGAAGGGCGCGAGGGTCGCCTGTTACTTGATCTTGGGTTCGGCTTAAAAGAAACCATTCGCCGGCTAGCCCGGCTCGATTTAACACCGATGGATATTGATGCGGTGCTGGTGACCCATGAGCATGCCGATCACATCAATGGGGTTGCGGCGTTCTCGCGCAAATTTCATATCCCTGCTTACATGACGCCTAGCACCTATGATGCCAAGCGAATGGGCCCGCTCCCGGCGTTAAAGCCCATTCAATATGAACGATCCTTTGCCATTGGCTCGATCCAGGTTGAGCCCGTCGTTGTGCCCCATGATGCTCGGGAGCCTTGCCAGTTTATTTTTAGTGAAGAAAGCAACCGAGTTGGCGTTTTAACGGATTTGGGGCACATTTCCGCACATGTTCGAGACCGCTATCACGACTGTGACCTGCTTATGTTGGAATGCAATTACGACAAAGAAATGTTGGCGTCAGGGCCTTATCCCGCCGCCTTAAAGCGTAGGGTTGCCGGTGATTTTGGTCACTTATCCAATGACCAAGCCGCGGAACTTGTTGGGTCGCTGAACCTGCCCCGGTTACAGAATCTGGTCATCTCTCATGTCAGTGAAAAAAACAATCAGCCAGCGCTGGCGAAATCAGCGCTGACCCGCGTGCTGTGTGACTGGGAAGGGGTCTTGACCCTGGCAAGTCAAGCGGATGGTTTTGGTTGGATCGATTTATCCCCTTAGGCACACTTCAACGTCTGTTGAACCTAGAGCGGGGCGGTTGTCCTGCTTGGTGGCACGGCGGCGTGCTCATCAGAGCCTTTGAAGGGCCTATCGCAATGCCTTGCAGCAAGGGGTCCACGAAAACGGCGGGTTGATGGCGCGGGTTCCCCAAGCTTGCTGCAAAGTCTGCAATCGAACATTCTCCGGTTGATCATCGAGACACCCTAAAACGTCGGACTCGGGCGCAGTCGGGCATCCAGACGCGGCCCCTTTTTGATTACAGGTCTTTTCTACGCAGGGCGCTTGGCAGATCTAAAGTCATTGTCCAAGCGGTTCCCTAAGTCATCCAAGCGGGTTAAACCAATCGTCGTTCGTTCTGCTATTTGGCGGCTTGAAAGCGGGTTCTTAAGCCGGAGTCTTAAGCGTTCGCGTCATCGGGTTGCATTGATCACATGAGCAGTACTGTTTTTTTATACATACTGTATACTTAAACAGTATTATTTGCTTTAATGGGTTCCCCGCTGACGAAAGCGTCTAGTGGGTGATTGAACTGGTCAGCTTGTAACCACTGCATCCGTGATTATTGCGACTTTGATTAAAGGCGAACAACAGGACTGCCGAAAAGACGACAAAAGGGTGATGCCAGGTGGTATGACAGTGCGACAAAGCGCGAATGGACCCAGTAAGAGCCGATAAGCGGATTGAACCCCTGCCAAGACAGGCAAAACTGAGCTTAGCAAAACTGAGCTTAGCAAAACTAAGCAGGGCAAAACTGAGCTTAGCAAAACTAAGCAGGGCAAAAGTAAGCAGGGCAAGCATTAAAAGAGCAGCAAGAACCGCTAGAAAAGTAACAACAAAATGAATAACAAAAAATAACAAATAACGTCATAAAGGAAGATCTCTATGAGAATTAAGCATATCAAGTCGTCAGATACCTGGTTGATTAGCAAAGGTCGAAAAATCCTCTATCGGGGTCGTACGAACCCGCTCAGTTCCAGTCGTATCTTGGCCGTTGCACTCAGACGAGATGGTCTCAGGCTCTTGGGTTAGTTCTAACGTCTATTCCGCCTAGCGGTCGCGGTTGGCTTGGCCCAGGCAGCCTGGTTTCAAATTAGCGCTTCCGGGGCTGATGGGCTGAATGATCAATGATCTGGTTATTCGATGGGTTGATTGGTCAATAAGGGATGACGGAAGCGTTCATTGTTTTACTTCACCGCTAAGTACTTCGCCGCTAGTACTTCACTGCTAGTGCTATATCGCTCGATACAGAAGAACCCCCGGGTTAAGAGCCAAGGGCTCGAGAACTAATGGCTTGCGATCTAATGGCTTGAGTAATAACAGCTTGAGTAATAACAGCTTGAGTAATAACAGTTTGAGAATTAGGGTCTTGAACATTAGGCCCTTCATAAATAAGGGTGTCAGACCGCATTGCTCGAAGCTTTGGTGCTGAAAGCCTGGTTTAAGATCTTATGTTCTGGAAGGAACAACCCCTGCTCAAAAAAATGGGGCCTCGTCTTGATTCCTTAAAACATCGATCCTTGAGGCGCCGTCCGAGTCGCACCCCGATTTTTTGGGGCGATGCTAGAATTTGGCACAGATTATGGCGTAACTCAGGTCAAGTGTCTGTGCCGGTCGCGGTCTTTGCTAGCTCCAAAATCCTACTCGCTCTATAATGCCCGCCAAGCCTGACCAAAAGGTACGGCTCGCGAGTTTTTGTTCGCGCTGAATATATCCAAGCTTGGTTTTTAAGCGCGGCAACACTGCGCTCAAGCACCGTTTTAAGGAAAACACCATGCCCGCTAACGAGATTAATCCAGCCGACTTCGTCACCGAGATCACGGCTCAGAATTTTCAAACCGATGTGGTTGAAAAATCACAAGAAAGCCCAGTTATTTTAGAATTTTATGCCGAAGGCGCAGGCCCATCCGATGAGCTTTCTAGGCTTTTAGGTACCTTGATCCCAAGCTACCAAGGTAAATTGTTTTGGGCCCGGGTGAATGTGCAAGCCAATCAGCAATTGGTCCAGCAGTTGGGTGTTCGCGGTCTGCCAACCCTCAAAGTCGTTAAAGGGGGACAGTTGCTGGATAACCTTGAAGGTCCCCAGACCCAAGCCGCGCTCAGCGCGTTATTCGATCAGCTGACCATGAGTGAAGGCGATCAGATCAGAGCCCAAATTGCACAGTATTTAAGCGTTGGCGATCGAGACAGTGCCATGGGGATGCTCCGTGAAATGATGGCTCAAGAACCGAATAACGTTTCGTTGAAAACAGAACTTGCCGATCTCATGATTCAAGCGAACCAAATACAAGACGCGGAAACCTTGCTTGCAAGTTTGCCAGCCGATGCCGATGGTATCGAAAAAGCCAAAAGCCGCCTGCATTTTGTTCAGCAAGTCAGCGAGTTGGGCGCGATTGACGCGCTTGAAGCCTTGGCAAAGGCCCATCCTGATGATCAATCCCATTTGTATCACTTTGCCTGTGCGCTCGTGGCCTCGGATCAGATTGAAGCAGGGTTACAGGTTCTTTTGGACATGTTGCGGCAAGACAAGTCTTGGTCGGACGATAAGGCGCGGCACACCCTGATTCGTGTGTTCGAATTGCTTGGGAAGGGTGACCCGATGGCCTCAAGCTATCGTCGGAAGATGTTCACGCTGATGCATTGATCACTTTATCCAGGCCCGCCTTCTGACGCTGGCTGTTTTTAGGGGCTTGGTTTAGGCTATTGGGGGATTGCGACCAGCAGGATGGTTGGGCTGGATCGCTCAAACGTTACCCTGTGGTTCACCGTGATCCTGACGTGGAGTCGAGATGGAACTAAGCGAAATAATCCTGTGTCTGGTGGTGGGCTTTCTGATCATCAGCCAAATTTTTTGGATTCGGCGCGGGGACCGGCGTGACGCTGCGGCCAAGGCCGAGATCAGTGGTCTTCAAGCTGTACTGAGTGCCGGTACTGATCAGAATCAAGCCCGGATGCATGAAGTCACGCAACTCGAAACCAGTTTGGTCGCCAAGGCCGAACTCGAGCAGGAATTGCGCCAGAGGCTGCAGGCTGCGGATCGCGCCGTTGCGGCACTAAGCCAAGAAAAAATCGAACTCCGAGAGCAGCTGGCTCAAGTTTCAACAGCGATGGCGCAACAAACCGCTCACCATCAAGATAAGTTGGTTTTGCTGGATCAAACCAAAGAAAAGTTGTCCGAAACGTTTAAGTCCCTGGCCAGCGATATCTTCGAATCAAAGCAGCAGACCTTTAAGCACCAAAGCGAAGAGCAGCTCACCCATTTGTTGAAACCGCTGGGCGAGCGGTTGAAGGATTTTCAAACTCGGGTCGAAACCGCCTATAGCGAAGAGAGTAAAGAGCGGTTTTCCTTGCGCAACGAGTTAAAGCACCTTCGAGATCTCAATACCCGAATCAGTCAAGAAGCGGTCAACTTGACCAATGCCCTCAAAGGCGAAAGTAAAACCCAAGGCGCATGGGGCGAAGTCATTTTGGAGCGGGTGCTCGAAAAATCGGGATTGGTCAAAGGCCGTGAGTACGATGTTCAGCTGTCTTTGAAGAGCGAGGAAGGTCGACGCTATCAACCGGATGTCGTGGTGCATCTTCCCGAAGGCAAAGACATCATCGTCGACTCGAAAGTCTCCTTGACGGCTTACGAGCGGTATTGCTCGGCAATAGATGTCGAGCAGCCCGCACATCTGATTGCGCACGTGCAATCATTGCGGAACCATGTGAAGCAGCTGGGCGAAAAGGATTATCAAAATTTAGCCGGCATTGAATCGCTGGATTTCGTGCTGATGTTCGTTCCGATTGAAGCGGCCTTCTCGGTTGCGATGCAACAGGATGATGCGCTGTTTGGCGACGCATTTGATCGAAACATTGTCATTGTGACGCCGTCAACGTTGTTGGCAACGCTCCGAACCATTCAAAATATTTGGCGATATGAGCACCAAAGCAGTAATGCTCAAGAAATTGCCACAAAGGCCGGCGGGCTGTTCGACAAACTGGTGAGTTTCGTCACGGATCTTGAACTCGTCGGTACGCGATTGGCATCCACCCAGAATGCGTTTGATGATGCGCATAAAAAACTTTCGAGTGGCCGAGGTAATTTGATTAAGCGCGCTGAGGCGATGCGCAGTTTGGGCGCCAAAACCAGTAAAGTGATGCCAAAGCATCTCGTTGATGGTCGGCCCATGGAGTCGATCGGGCTGCTCGAATCAGATGACGACGACGAGGTCATCATCAACTGAGGCGGCCCGATATCAGGAAAGCGATCAATCAATGATAGGTTGCTCGGTGCTTGATCGGTACAGTAGAGGTCATCTGGGTTGGGTTTGAAGTTCGCAGGCCATTGGGTCATTGGCTTTTCGATAATGGATCTTTGATTGTGGGTGCGTCAATCAGTCTGCCTCTTCTTCGTGGCACGTCGGTCAGAGCGACTTTCCTTGAGAAAAGTACAGCAAGGGGTCAGCCGCCCCATTATTCATAGCTTGGATAGAAAGTAGTTTGGATAGAAAGTAGCTTGGATAAAAAACAGCTTGGATAACAAAAATTGGCGAAATAAACCGGTTTGGGCAACAATTACCTAAAAGATGGCCGGGATGCGGAATCAGCCTCTGGCCGCTCAGTGCAAACTAAAACCAGGCAAGAAAGCGCCTAGGACCGGAAGCATTGTTTGCCAGAAAGATAAGCAGCAAACTAATGGGGGTCGCGTCGGCAAGTTGTTGACGTAATGGCATAAGGAAACGACGAATGAGCCAAGAAGATCAGCGGCAAGCAGAAACTGAGTCAAGCGCTGCTCGGCAACCAGACGAGCCGGTTGGGGTCTCGGACGAAGCAGGGCACGAAGCTTACTGGCGGGCCAATGTGAGAACCTTACTAAGCCTCTTGCTCGTTTGGTTCTTCGTGTCTTTTGGTTGCGGCATCCTTTGGGTCGATGCTCTCAATGAGTATAGTTTTTTTGGCTGGAAACTTGGGTTTTGGTTTTCTCAGCAAGGTGCGATTTACACCTTTGTGGTCCTAATTTTTGTTTATGTCTTTAAAATGAATGCCCTCGATCGACGATTTAACGTGGATGAGGATCGGTAATGTCAGCCCAAGTCTTAACCTACATTTTTGTCGGGCTCACCTTTGGGCTGTATATTGCGATCGCTATTTGGAGTCGTTCAGGCTCAACCGCAGACTTTTATGTGGCCGGCGGGCATGTCCACCCACTCGCTAATGGTGCAGCAACCGCGGCGGACTGGATGTCGGCAGCTTCCTATTTGTCGATGGCTGGGATTATTGCCTTTGAGGGGGCTGATGGTGCGCGATACCTGATGGGTTGGACGGGCGGCTATGTTTTACTCGCATTATGTCTTGCGCCTTACTTGCGCAAGTTTGCAAAATTCACGGTCCCGGATTTTGTTGGTGATCGCTATTACTCTCAGACCGCCCGGTTAGTCGCGGTGCTGTGCGTTGTGTTCATCTCGTTTACCTATATCGCTGGGCAGATGCGCGGTGTTGGCATTGTTTTTTCACGGTTTCTTGAAGTCGATATCGATTTGGGCGTTGGCATCGGGATGGGGATTGTCTTTTTTTATGCGGTTCTAGGCGGGATGAAAGGGATTACCTATACCCAGGTTGCACAATATTGCGTGTTGATTTTCGCCTATTTAGTGCCGGCGATTTATATCTCGCTGATGTTAACCAATGTTCCGCTACCCATGCTGGGTTTTGGGTCGACTTTAAATGATGGCTCGGGGATGTTTTTGCTCGATAAACTCGATGGGTTGACCCAGGAACTGGGAATGGCGGCGTTCACGGAAGGCAAAAAGTCGACGGTGGATATGTTCTTCATTACGGCCGCGCTCATGGCCGGCACCGCTGGGTTGCCCCATGTCATTGTGCGGTTCTTTACTGTGCCAAGCGTGCGAGATGCCCGAGTTTCCGCAGGTTATGCACTGATCTTTATTGCTTTGCTGTACACAACGGCGCCGGCTGTGGCCGCATTTGCCCGGCTCAATATCATCGATGCGTTGAACGAAACAGAGTATCAAGCGTTACCAGAATGGTTTAGTAAGTGGGAGGATTCCGGGCTTTTGGCCTGGGTGGATAAAAATCAGGATGGGAAATTGCAGTATCGCGGCGGCGCCGCGCTCGAGCCGGCGAAACCAATTTTCTCCGGTGAGCGCGGCGCATCCGGTGAGCGACTCGTGTCCAACGAAGTTGGTGCGAGCGCTAATGAGCTTTATATCGACCGAGACATTATCGTGCTCGCCCACCCGGAAATTGCCCAGCTCCCCAATTGGGTTGTTGCGTTGGTTGCGGCGGGTGGTTTGGCGGCAGCGCTGTCAACGGCAGCCGGTTTACTGCTGGTCATTTCATCGGCGATTTCTCATGATTTGCTTAAAAATACCTTGGCGAGGAATTTAACCGAAACCCAAGAACTGCGATGGGCGCGGGTCTCTGCAGCCGTTGCCATTCTGATCGCGGGGTTGTTTGGTATCTATCCGCCTGGATTTGTTGCGGAGGTCGTCGCCTTCGCGTTCGGTCTGGCGGCGGCCAGCTTCTTTCCTGTGATCCTACTCGGGATATTTTCGACCCGAATGAATAAAGAGGCCGCGATATCAGGGATGCTCAGCGGACTGATTTTAACCACGTCCTACATCAGCTATTTTAAGTTTATGGCGCCAGAGCTAAACCATGCCGAACATTGGTGGTTCGGGATCTCCCCCGAAGGCATTGGCACGTTAGGCATGCTGTTGAATTTCGCAGTTGCTCTGGTTGTGATGCGGGTGACGCCACCACCGCCCGAGTCCGTGGTCAACATGGTGCGCGCAATTCGAATTCCAAAACAGGCGTCTTAATATGAGTCAAGGCACAAGTCTGATCGATACATACCGCGCGGAAGGGATCCGTCGGGTCAAGGTGGTCTTCACCGATATTGATGGCGTCATGCGGGGCAAATATATTAGTTTGGACAAATTCTCAGATGTTGCCGAAGGTGTGTCCGGGTTCTGTGATTGCGTTCTGGGTTGGGACGTTAATGACCAGCTTTATGACAATGCAGAATTTACCGGTTGGCATACCGCCTTTCCAGATGCCCTGTATCGGATTGACTTAAATACCGAGCGCCGACTAAAAGAGGAAGGGGGGATTCCGTTGTTTCTTGCGGAATTCGTCGGTGATGACGGCCCGCATCCGATCTGCCCGCGTAGCCGTCTACAAAGCGTGATTGCACAAGCCGCGGCCTTAGGTTTTCAGTCGCACATGGCGTTCGAGTATGAGTTCTTTGTTTTTAAAGAAACATCACAGTCTGCAGCCGACAAGGGCTACCGTAATCTCATCCCACTGACGCCTGGAAATTTTGGCTATTCCGCACTCAGAACCTTTACGCTCTCCGATCTGTTTAATGAGTTGATGGATTATTGTGAGGATCACGATTTGCCCTTGGAAAGTGTCCATTGTGAAACGGGCCCGGGGGTTTGGGAGGCGGCCATCGGCGTGGATGATTGTCTTAAGGCTGCTGATAAAGCGGCGCTCTTTAAGACCTTGGTGAAGGCCTTCTTTCAAAAACGGGGCATGATTGCTACGTTTATGGCGAAGTGGTCTATGGATTATCCAGGTCAAAGTGGTCATCTCCATCAATCCTTAACCTCGAAAGACTCCGGCGTCGGGGCATTTTATGACCCAGCGGATCCGCTAATGATGAGCGAGGTGATGAAGCGTTATGTCGCGGGTGTGCAGCAGTACTTGCCAGAATTGCTCGCCGTTGTTGCGCCGACGATTAACAGCTATAGCCGTTTGGTGAAAGGTGCTTGGGCGCCGACGGCTTCAACCTGGGGGATTGAAAATAGAACCTGTGCGCTGCGGGTGATCCGAGGGTCGCAAAAGTCGCAACGAATGGAGTTTCGGGTTGGCTCAGCGGATGCAAATCCTTATTTGACGGCGGCCGCGACCTTGGGCGCTGGGCTTTTGGGTATAGAGTCAGCGCTTTTGCTCGATGATCCGCTGTCGGGTAATGCCTATGATGCGCAAGATGCGCTGCCCGCATCGCAACAGTTTTCGAGTAACCTTTTAGACGCGACCCGAAAATTTGCAACCTCGAATGCGGCGGCCACAATTTTTGGTTCGGCATTCCAAGCCCATTTTGCGGCGAGTCGAGCGTGGGAAGTCAGAGAGTACGAGCGGCATGTCAATGACTGGCAGTTGGCTCGATATTTCGAAATTATTTAAGCGAGCAAAAAAAACGCGATCAGGAGGCTGGTGTGACGGTTGTTGGAATTTTAAAGGCCGATAGTGTGCTCGATGACTTAAAACCCACGCACGGAGATTACTCCGATATGTTCACGCGCATTTTAAGTGCGAGCGCGCGGCCGTGTGAGGTTAAAGTTTATGATGTCGAACATTTCGAGTATCCGTCAGATCTCGATGCCTGCGATGGCTATCTGATTACGGGCAGCAAGCGTAGTGTGTATGAAGAGGCGCCTTGGATTCAACGGCTTGGGGACTTTGTTCAGACTCTGCATCAAGCCAAGAAGAAGCTCGTGGGTATTTGTTTTGGGCATCAACTGGTCGCGCACGTCCTCGGCGGCAAAACCGAAAAGAGCGATCGGGGTTGGGGCGTGGGTCGCCACGAAACCCAATTATTGGTTGATTTAAATTCGGACGCGATCGCGGGGACGCAATTTTCCTTGCTCTCAAGCCATCAAGATCAAGTGTCTCAATTGCCCGAGTCTGCCAGGGTTCTGGCCCAGAGCGATTTTTGCCCGATTGCGGGGATGTTGATCGATCAGCATATTTTAACCTTGCAAGGCCATCCAGAGTTTGACACGGCTTATGCCCACGCCTTACTACAGATTCGCCGTGCGGCTGTGGGCGAAGCGAACTATGAAGCGGCCACAGCATCGATGTTGCAGTCGCCAGATCAAGCACGGGTAGCGGATTGGATCCTGAGGTTTATAGAAGGCGACGCAGCTTAATCTTTAGGGTAATTCAGACATATTGCCGATGAGCATTTTAAGGTAAGATTCTCGACTTGACCCTATTCAAGGTACATCTGTTGCGGCCAAAGGTAAATCAAGGGGATGTGATTGAACGATTGGATACGGCCATTTTTAGGGCCTGTGATATCCGTGGGCGGTTTCCCGATCAGATTGATGTAGAGCTGGCCTTTGCCGTCGGTCGGCTGCTAGGTCGTTGGTATCCCCAAGCAAAAGTGGGCGTTGGTCGAGATACAAGAGTATCCAGTGCTGCATTGGCCGAAGCGTTGATGGCAGGCTTTGTTGCCGCAGGCTGTGAGACCTTCGATTTGGGCCTTTGTCCGACGGAAGTCGTGGCCTTTGCGGTTGGCCGCGATCGAATTAACTTCGGCGTCATGGTGACGGCAAGCCATAACCCCGAACCTGATAATGGCTTTAAAGTGTTTAAAGCGCGCGGCGATCGAGAACCGATTGCCGATTTACTCGAACGATTAAGAGCAGCCCTGCTTGAAAATTTCAGAGGTCAACGCCAGCCGAGCCCGAAAGCGCCTAAGACGCTGCCGTTGATTGACCCGTTCGTAGAACACCTCGCGCAGCAAGTGCAGTTTGATTGGACGGCAGGTCCCCTTGCGCTCAATGGCCTTAACGGTACGGCGAGTCTCGTTGCGGTCCCGCTTGCCGCGCGCTTGAATTTAGACGTGCTGTGGGTCAGAGGCGAGCAAGCAGACCTACCGATGGACGGCCCAGACCCCCTTAAGCCGCTGTTAGCGGCAGAAATGTCCGCGTTCGTAACCGCTAGTCGAGCGGGGGTCGGGGCAGCCTGGGATGGTGATGCCGATCGCTGTGTATTCTTTGATGAAGCGGGCGCTCTCCTGCCCAATGCCTATGTCATGGCAATGATGACCGATCACTTCTTAAAGGATCCTGAATCTCAGAGCGTGGTCTACGACCCAAAACTGGTGCTGAGTATTGAAAAATCAATTGCTCGCCATCAGTGCCACGGGGTTCGGGTTGCGACGGGTTCAGCCCATATGCGGGCAGCGATGCATCAAACGGGCGCCGTTTATGGTGGTGAGTCTTCAGCGCATCACTATTTTGGGTGTTTGGGTGGGATCGACTCGGGCATGCTGGCTTGGATCACAATGCTTCAAATCATCGCGCATTCGGGTCAACCCCTCTCTCAATTAACGCAAAGCTACCGAGGGGAAGTTGCTGTGTTGCCGGAATTGAGTCTGAAGGTGGACGACCCAGAGGCGATGATTCTTGATCTGGACCAAACACTGCTCAAAGGAAGTGGGTGCCTTGAGGTCGTGGGTGTTGGCGAAACCTTTGGCGCGGCAACCCATCGAGCGTATCGATTGGCGTCGGGCGTTCGGTTTAGTCTCAATCCCTCGACCACCGAAGCGGTTATGCGGTTCAATTTCGAGTCTGAGGGAGATCCGCAACACCTGCTCGAGCAATCGGGTGACATTCAGCAATTGCTGTTGCGGCATTCGGGTAGTGATCAAAGTTCGTTACCGACCTTGGCTTTGGCCTGAATCAATTCATTGCTTTAACGGAACGTCGAATAGGCGCTTGGCGACCAAAGCCACGCCGCGCCTCGAACGCCACTGGCATCACCATGTTGGGCAGATTCAATGCGGGTGTCGACTTGATCTGAAAAAACATAGTGCGCCCAATGGCCTGCAATGGCGGCGCAAAGCCCGGGAGTTTTTGAAAGGCCGCCGCCCAGAACGATTATTTCTGGGTCAATGAGATTGATGACCGTCGACAACGATAGGGCGCAGAGCTGACTATACTGTTGGAAGGTTTTTTGAGTTGCCTCGGATTGATCTGGGTTTTCAAAGATTTGCGCGGCGGTCCAACGTTCACCGGTTAAGGCCTCATAGCTCTTAGCGACGCCTGCGCCGGATAACCAAGTTTCGATACAGTCTCTCTGGCCGCAATAGCAAGGTCGGTCTAAGGCCCATGGAAAGTCGATATCGGATTGCAGGCGCTCAAGGGGAATTCGATTGTGTCCCCATTCTCCCGCGATGGCATTGGGTCCGGCTAAGAGGGTTTGATGAATTGCGATGCCGCCACCCACACCGGTCCCCAAGATGACGCCGAAGACGCAATGGTAATCTTGACCGGCGCCGTCGATGGCTTCTGACAAGGTGAAGCAGTCCGCATCATTGGCGATTTTAACGGGGCGGTTGAGGACCTCACCTAAATCAGCGGCCAGGTTCCGATGATTTAATTCGGTGGTATTACAGTTTTTCATGAGGCCTGTTTTTTTTGAAACAGCGCCAGGCATGCCAATCCCGATCGGCTTCATTAAGCCTGGGTCTGTTTCTGGGTCCGCTAAATAAATGGCGTCAGCGAGGGCTTTCAGGATGCTCTCATAACCATCGCGAGGGGTATCAAATCGTTTTTGGTACGACACGAGGCCGCTGTGCTCTAAGCAAATAACTTCAATTTTAGTGCCGCCAAGATCAATCCCAATGCGCGCCTTCGGTGTTGCTGGCAACGCGTGCTCGGGGTTTGAATCAAGTGCCACAGAAGGTTCTTTTGACGATTTCATGGTTTGCCGGCGCCTGCGCAAAAATAGAGGCGCTCTGGGCTGGGTCAAAGGGATTGGTTACCGCCTGCAGGAGTGCCTCAAACTGATCAAACTGGGCGTCGGTGTAAGCTTGCTGGATGGCGTGTTCGATCAGGTGGTTGCGCGGAATGATATAAGGGTTGGCGTGTTCCATCCGTTGTCTGGCCGGCGCCTTGTCTTCGCTGTGAACCCGCGCCGCTTGCCATTGATGCATCCAATTCAGCCAGTCATCAGTGGCCAGCAAGGGTGTGTTGGTTTCAAGTCGACCCGCGAGTCCAGAGAAACTGTTGGTAAAGTCGAGTTCATGGGTTTCAAGCAAGGCCAGGAACTCTGAGAACAGTGCCTGAGAAATCTGGGAGGCGGTCAACCCCAGTTTGGCCGCGCTCTGCTCATTGTAGTAGTGGTCAAATCGGTCTGGAAACGTCTGCAGGGTGGCTTTGGCTTGTTCGACCGCCGCGTCTTCATTGGCATCGAGTAACGGCAGCAGCGCTTGTGCCAAGGTCATTAAGTTCCAGTGCGCGATGGCGGGCTGATTTTGGTAGGCGTAACGCCCTTGCTGGTCGATGGCGCTGTATACGGTTTCTTGTTTGAAGGTATCCATAAACGCACAGGGGCCATAATCGATGGTCTCACCGGTGATCAGCATGTTGTCGGTATTCATCACTCCGTGAATGAACCCAAGACACTGCCACTTTGCGATGAGCGCCGCGATCTGCTCAATGACCTGTTCCAAAAGGCCCAGGTAAGGTTGATCTGAATCAAGCAGCATCGGGTAGTGACGGTTGATGGTGTAGTCCGCTAGGTGCTTTAGGTTGTCCAGATCTTGCTGGCCTGAAAAGTACTGAAAGGAACCAAATCGAATATGACTGCTTGCCACCCGAGTGAGCACGCCGCCGGGTTCAGACTGTTCACGATAGACCGTTTCGCCCGTTGTGACTGCGGCTAAGGCGCGGGTCGTTGGCACGCCGAGGGCATTCATGGCTTCAGAAACCAGATACTCGCGAAGAACGGGACCCAAGGGTGAGCGGCCATCACCGCCTCGTGAGTAATGGGTTGGGCCTGAACCCTTGAGTTGCAGGTCAAAGCGCGAGCCGGTCTGGGTCAGAATCTCACCGAGTAAGAGCGCGCGGCCGTCGCCCAGGCGAGGATTCCAGTTGCCAAACTGAAAGCCGGCGTAAACCGTGGCTAAAGGATCCGCGCCGGGGAGCAGTTCATTGCCGGCGAAAACCTGGGTCGCTGCATTGGACCTTAGCCAGGCGGGATCGATGCCAAGATGCTCAGCAAGACGCTGGTTGGTTTGGATTAGATCGGGTTTGGCAACCGGTTGCAGTGCTTGGCGAGTATAAAAACTGGCCGGCAACTGGGCAAAGGAATTGTCGAAAGTTATGGGTGCACTCATTGTTAAACTTTAGCACAATGACCGGGTAATCCATTCAAGAGAGGTGCAGTGCGAGGATGTTTTTTGATGATCGTAACACCTTCGAAAATTGGGCAGAAACCTTGCCCGCTTATGACACGCACGACCGCCACGGCTGCGCGTGTTGTTCAGCCTTGCCGAGTTTACTGGCCGAGCAGTTTGACGATATTGAACAGCTCACGCAGCCCGAGCACTGGGCCGCTCGGGGCCAGCAGCCCAGCAAAGTGATCAATGGCCTCTGGGTGAACGCAAAAATCTATACGATGGATTCAGCAATGCGGGTTGTTGATGCCCTCGCCATTATGGATGGCAAAGTTGTTGATTGTGGCGATGCCGCGGACCTGGTCAAAGCCTATGGCGACACCCTGCAGGTGATTGATGCCAAGGGCCGCACCATCCTGCCGGGTTTTATCGAGCCACATATGCACTTTTTGCCGATCGCGACCATTGGCGGTTTGGAAGATGTGGGACCTTACCGGTTTTCAAAAACCCAGGATGCGCTGACCCATTTAAAATCGCTCGCCGCGACCCTCGCGCCAGGCGAGTGGTTGATGGGGCGCCAATTTGACCCATCTTTGCAGGATGGCCCAGATCAATTGACCATCACCGAGCTCGATGCGGTCTCGGCCGTTAATCCGGTGTTTATTTATAACGCGTCGCTTCATTTTGCCTACTGCAACTCAGCGGCGCTTGCCGCGGCGAGTATTACCAAGGCGACGCCTGATGACCCCGCATCGCCTTACGGACGAGATGCGTTGGGCGTGCCCAATGGCGTGTTGAAAGGCGGTCGGGCGATTGGCAGTGTGGCCCGGCATAATCTGGCCCAGCGGGAATATGATCTTGCGGAAGCCGCGCTGGGCGTTTGCGGTCGGGCAAATCGAAAAGGCATCACGACCTTTTGTGATCAAGCAACTGGAATGGTGCGTGGGGTGAGCGAGGTTGATATCTACGAAGCCTTGGCAAAATCGGGCAGCATGACCGCAAGGCTTCGGTACTCCTTAAGCTATGGGCTCGCTGAGAAGTGGGACGCTACGGGCATTCGGTACGGGCATGGCGATGCACTGGTCCGGGCGGTTGGCTGGAAAATCGTGTCCGATGGGTCGAATCAGGGCTTTTCAGGACTGCAGCGCGAACCGTATTTATACAAAGAGGATGCGGGCTTGGCCTATGTCGAGCCGGATGCGCTAAATGACATGGTTCGAAGTCGAACTGAGCAGGGTTGGCCGTTGGTCATTCATGCCAACGGTGACTTGGCGATTGACCGCGTACTCGATGCCTTTGAAGCCGTTGTTGAGGCCGGTTTAGTGCTCAATGCACCCTGCCGGATTGAACATTGCAGCATTCTGCATGACGAGCAAATACAAAGGATCAAAGCGCTGGGTTTGTCACCGAGCTTCCTGATTGGCCATGTCTATTATTGGGGCCATGCGATGCGGGATCAGGTGTTTGGCGAGGCCAAGGCCGTGCTATTAGATCGCACCAAAGCCTGTGAGGATGCAGGCATACGGTGGACCCTTCATTCAGATGAACCCGTAACCGAAATGGGTCCGCTGCGCTGTATCGAAAATGCGGTAACGCGAAGTCTCTGGAAAGAGCCGGGTCAACACCTGGCGCCGTGGGAGGCTGTGAGTGTTATGGCGGGACTTCGCGCCATGACCATCGATGCCGCCTGGCAATGTCACTCCGATCATGAGATTGGCTCCCTCGAACCTGGAAAGTTTGCCGACTTTGTGATTTTAGAACAAGATCCACTGACCTGCCCGGTCGATGCCATCAGTCAGATTGCGGTTTGCCAAACCTGGCTTTCGGGTCGCCTGGTGTACGATCGAGGCACGGATTCGGTAGATGATGTTTCCGAAAGCGTCGATTAATTCAGGTCACAGCATGCTGAGAGAACCCCTCTGAAACGCCAAGTGGCGCGACGGACATGAGCAGAACCCATTCAGACAGGCGGGTTCGCATCATAGAATCGGGCATCAGAGCAGCGCAACAATCTAACAAGATAACAAGCAGTACAACACCTGAACAACAATAGGAGTGATCAAAAATGAATGGCGCAGAAAGTATGTTAGAAACCTTGATCAATGCGGGTGTTGAGGTTTGTTTCTCAAACCCAGGGACTTCCGAGATGCACATGGTTGCCGCCATTGGAAAGAGCGACAAGATGCGGTCGATCTTGAGCTTGTTTGAAGGGGTTTGCTCTGGGGCGGCAGATGGCTATGCCCGTATGGCGGACAAACCTGCTTTAACCTTGCTGCATCTTGGGCCTGGATTGTCCAATGCCTCGGCGAATCTGCATAACGCTAAAAAGGCTCGCTCGCCGGTGATTAATCTTATTGGGGATCACGCCACGTACCATAAAAAATATGATGCGCCGTTGAATTCGGATGTCATTGGCCTGTCGGCGCCGATCTCGCATTGGGTCCGAAACGTCGCCAGTGCCGCGACGTTACCCATGGACGCCGCCGAAGCGGTTCAGGCAGCGATGGTCCAGCCGGGTCAGATAGCGACCCTAATTATTCCGGCAGACTGCGCTTGGGATGAATCGGTTGCACCGGTTGCCGCACTCCCGCAACACCCCAATTTGCTCGCGGATGAAGCAATGATCGATCTAGCCTGTCAGCTTTTGAACAACTCTCGTAAAACCGTTCTCATGCTGTCCCACGGCGCACTGACCGAGGCGGCGCTGGACTTGGCAGATCAAGTTGCCCAAGCCACGGGAGCGCGCCTGATCTGTGACACCTTTACGCCGAAACTCGCCAGAGGTGAGGGCCGGTGTGAGGTTGAACGGTTGGGGTATTTCGCCGAGCAAGCCTTGGTTCAACTCGAAGACGCAGAACAAATGATTATGGTCGCAACCAAAGCGCCGGTTGGTTTCTTTGCTTATCCCGGCAAGCCCAGTGAGTTTTACCCAGCGGGTTGCGCGCTTCATACCTTGGCCGACGTTGACCAGGATCCATTGGATGCCTTGAGTCGGTTGGTTAAGGCGCTCGGCGCCGAGGATTTGAGTCCGCGCAGAAGAAAACTGCAAAAACCGGATTTAGCCTCCGGGGATTTGACTTTGGAAAGTATGGCCCGAGCGGTCGGTCATTACCTGCCGACCGACGCCATCATCGTTGATGAAAGTGCCACATCTGGTGCTTATATTCCTGCCATGACGCGGGCCGCGGAACCCCACGATTGGTTATCCTTGACGGGTGGCTCGATTGGGTATGGGTTGCCCGTTTCAATTGGTGCGGCAGTCGCCTGCCCCGATCGAAAGGTATTGTGTCTGCATGGCGACGGCGGCGCGATGTATACCATCCAGTCACTTTGGACGATGGCTCGAGAAAACCTAGACGTCTGCGTGGTGATCTTCGCCAATCGGAAATATCAGATATTACAAGTCGAGCTCGCGCGAGTTGGGGCCCAGTCGATGACGAAGAAAACGCTGGATATGTTGGATTTGAGTAACCCAGATTTAGACTTTGTAAAACTGGCTGAGGGTATGGGCGTGCCGGCGAGCCAAGCGGCAACGGCAGAAGCCTTTAACGATCAACTCAAGGCCGCAATGCAGCGCAAAGGGCCTTGTTTGATTGAAGCGGTTTTCGATTAATTCAATCGATTGAGGATGTCCTCGGCATAGTTGTCCAAAATTTTCAGAACTTCATCCGGCGCGATGGCGGGTAGCGGTAGCAGCACGCGATCAATGCCAGCGTCTTGATAGCCTTTCAGAGTTTCAAGGTCGGCCGGCGCGCCGAATACCGAGGTTGAAATCTCATCGATGGGGCGGCCAACGGCGGCGCACATGCGCCGCAGTCGGGCTAAATTGTCGCTCGGGTCAAAACCATGCCGAGCTCTCGGCAGCCAGCCATCGGCAAAACGTGCGATCCGTCGAAGGGTATGGTCGGTTTCGCCACCAATCAAAATGGGTGGGCCAAGCGGTTGCGCAGGTTTCGGCGATGAATAGGCCGCTTCAAACTGGATGTGCGCGCCCTGATATTCAAAAACCTCTTGGGTCCATAAGCCTTTTAAGGCTTGGACTTGTTCCTCAAGTTTTTGGAATCGAGTTTTGAAGTTCGCCCCGTGATTGACCAGTTCTTCTTCATTCCAGCCGGCGCCAACCCCAAAAATGAGACGCCCATCGGACAATCGATCCAGGCTGGCAGCGAGTTTTGCCGTGATGAGCGTGTCTCTTTGGGGGAGCAGGCAGATCCCAGTGCCGAGCTTAAGCTCGGTTGATGCGGCGGCGGCAATCGATAACCAGACGAAGGGGTCAAAGGTGTTGTAATACTCCTGGGGCAAGGTCGGGCCGCCTGGCCAAGGCGATTTTCGGGACGTTGGGATATGGGTGTGCTCGGGTACAAATACGCTCTCAAACCCCCGTTCTTCGAGGGCTTGGGCCAGTTGCATGGGTCCCATCGTGGTGTGGGTTGGAAAGATCATAACGCCAACAGCTAGTGTACTCATCGTCCGATATACCCCCGGTTCCAAGTGGGACTGATGGTGATCTCGTTCAAGCAGACATGGGGCGGGGTTCTGCAGACATGCAAAATCAAGTCGCCCAAGTCCTCAGCCTGCACCATGCGCGATCGATCTTCAGCCGAGACCGGCACCGGTCGCGCATCTAAAATTTCAGTGGCGACTTCGCCCGGACAGATTGCGCAGGCCCGGATGCCATCCGCACAATATTCTTGATTGATGCTCTCGGTCATGGCGTTTAAGGCATGTTTCGCCGCAGAATAAGCACCGCCCGAGACGCGGCTCACATAGCGTCCTGCCCAGGAGGAAATATTGATAATCAGTCCATCTTGTTGCTTTTGCATAATCGACAAGACGCTGTGGCAGCAGTAAAAAGCACCATTAAGGTCGACGTCGATGACTTTATTCCAGTTCGAAGTCGATAATTTTGGCCAAGCGCGATCAGTGATATTCAGACCGGCACTGTGAACGAGAATATCAATCCGGCCGTATTGCGCCATAATTTGATCAACAACCTGGGTCACATCCTCGGCAATGCTCACATCGAGCGGGGCTACCAGGGTCTCATGATCCAAATCTGCCGCGATGGCGCGGAGCTTTTCTGCCCGCCTTCCGGAAAGGATCACCTTAGCGCCCGCTTGGCTGAGCGCGATGGCCGCGGCAGCGCCGATGCCACTGGATGCGCCGGTAACCCAGACGACTTTGTCCACAATGTCCGTTAGCATAAAGCTCTCCTGAAACGGTCATCATTCCTTAGTTGGTCATTTCAGGTCAATAGACATCGAGGTAAACCAGCGACTGGGTGCACATAGACACGATGAATCAGATTGATTTTATACAATTGTTAAGCCTCAGTAGTCTGGCAGCCCACGATGCCAGCGCGGTTTACAGCGCTGAGTCGCCGAGTCAGTGCGGCCAGATCTGGCGGCCTGCGGGTGATGGGCCGTATCCCGCGGTGATGTTTCTTCATGGCGGCTGCTGGTCTTCGGCCTTTGATCTCACCCATGCGCGGGGCTTTTGTCAGGCATTAGCCGAATGCGGTTTTCTCGTTTGGCTGCCAGAATATCGTCGCCTCGGAGAACCCGGCGGCGGTTGGCCGGGCACTTTTGTTGATGTGACTGAAGCCGCGCAGTGGTTTTGGACAACCTGGGGCGTGCAGATCGATCAGGATCGGAGTTTTCTCGTGGGACATTCGGCGGGCGCGCACCTGGCACTTTGGCTCAATCGCAGGCAGCAGGGCCTAGACCAGTGCGCACAAGACTCAGTTGTGCCTTGGCGGCAGGTGCTTGCCTTCGCGCCGATCACCGACCTTGAAGGTTACGGTCAGGGCAGTAACAGTTGTCAGGTAATGGCCTCGGCGCTGTTAACATCAGCCCAAGGGATTAGTGCTGAAACGCTCTCTCCGCGGCATTTGCTGATGGCGGCCGGGGTGACGGTTTTCTATAGCCCGGTGGATGCCTTAGTGCCAGCCGAGCAGAGTTTAGTCTTTGCCGCAGCCTCGGGTTGCGAGCTGGTTGAAGCCCACGAGGCAGGGCATTTTGATTTTATTTATCCTCAGAGTACGGCCGGCCGGCAAGTTCTGAATTACTTAAAAGGACTGTGCAATGGTCGGTGAAATCGCGGCAGAGCAGAATTGGTCGGCAGTCGAGTTAGACCAGGCGGATCCACTCGCGCAGGTTCGGCAAGGGTTCGAACTACCCGAAGACCTCATTTACCTTGATGGCAATTCTCTGGGTCCTTTGCCGAAGGCGGTACCCGACGCGATGGCGCGGGTGATTCGAGCAGAGTGGGGCGCTGCGCTGATTAAAAGTTGGAATGATCACGATTGGATTAACCTGCCCAGCCGCGTCGGTGAAAAAATAGCGCGTCTGATTGGCGCTGCGCCCGGACAAGTGATTTGCACCGATTCCGTGTCAGTTAATTTATTTAAGGTTTTGGCCGCAGCGCTTCAATTGGGCCGGCGTCCGGCCAAGATCTTGAGTGAGGTTGATAATTTCCCGAGCGATCTCTATTTGGTCGAGGGCATCACCGCCCTGCTTGGGCCCGATGCCCCAGTGTTTGAGGTGGTTCAGGCGGATGCGCTCATTGATCAACTGGACACGTCCGTCTCCATTGTGTTGCTCACGCAGGTCAACTTTAAAACCGGTGCAATGCACGACCTGGCCGACTTGACCGCCCGCGCCCATGCGGTGGGGGCGCTGGTTATTTGGGATTTATCGCATTCAACCGGCGTGGTCGACCTTGACTTGGATGCCGCAAAGGTCGATTTTGCCATCGGCTGTGGCTATAAATTTTTAAATGGCGGGCCCGGCGCGCCTGCATATGTTTACGTGGCGAGTCGTCATCAACAGCGGGTCAGTCAGCCGCTGTCGGGCTGGATGGGGCATGCTCAGCCCTTCGATTTTTCGCCGAATTATCAGCCCGCCGAGGGCGTCAAACGATTTTTATCAGGAACGCCGGCGATCCTCTCAATGACAGCTTTGAATGCGGCCTTAACGGTTTTTGGAGGCCTTGACTTAAGGCAAGTTCGCGCGAAATCTGAAAAATTGGGGGCTTATTTGATTCACCTTGTGGATAACGTCGAGGGCGATTTAGAACTGATTTCGCCGCGAGATTCGCGTCTGCGAGGCAGTCAGGTCAGCTTTCGACATCCTTTGGCCTATGCCATCGTCCAAGCCTTGATCGAGGTTGGGGTGGTTGGGGATTTTCGAGCGCCTGACATCCTTCGGTTGGGTTTTAATCCGTTGTTTAATTCGTTTGCCGATATCCAGCGAGCGGTACAGTCTTTGGCGATGATTTTAATCACGGAGCGGCACCTTGAGGCGCGATTTAGCGCGCGCAAGTTTGTGACATGATTGTGGCCAAAAGCCATGGTATGTTAAGTCGAAAAGTATCTTGAGCTAAAAATTAAGAGGCCATCCTTTGAATATTGATTTTGATCAGGTTACGGCGCCAGTACCAACACCCGAGACGGAACATTTCTGGTCGGGTTGTGTCGCAGGCGAACTCCGGTTGCAGCAATGTGATGATTGCCACGGGGTGTACTTCCCGCCTCGACCCTTTTGTCCGGCGTGTGGACAACAAGCCGTGACGGTGATCTGCGCCAGTGGCAAAGCCCGGTTGCTCAGCTATGTGATTAATCATCGGCCGCATCCTGCTTTTGAGGGCCCCTATGCGATTGCAGTGGTCGAGCTTGTAGAAGGGGTCAAGATGATGAGCAATATTTTAAACGTGTCGCAAACCCCAGAAGCGCTGGTTTTAGATATGCCGCTGACGGTGGCTTTTAGACCGATTCGGGGGGGTATTGTTTTGCCCTATTTCGAGCCCGATGGTGCTGCCTCATGAGCGCGGCGAAGGTTGCGATCGTTGGTGCAGCAGAAACCACTTTTCTCGGTCGAATTCCGCAGATGAGCCAGATCCAGCTCCATGCCGACGCCGCCCTGAATGCCTTACAAGACGCGGGGCTATCGATAAAAGATATCGACGGGGTTGCCACGGCAGGAGAGTCGCCAACAGCGGTGGCGCATTATCTCGGGATTGCGCCCAGCTGGGTGGATGGCACCGCGGTTGGGGGCTGTAGTTTTATGCTGCATGTTCGACATGCGGCGGCGGCCATCGAGGCCGGGTTGTGCCAATGCGTGCTGATTACCCATGGCGAAAGTGGCCGGTCTAATGTGGGCCGAGCCGGTTGGGCGAGCTCGCCGGGTTCTTTGGCAGGCCAATTTGAAGCGCCTTTTGGGGGTATGGGGCCGACGACGATGTTCACCCTACCGGTACTGCGGTTTTTAAAAGACACCGGCACAACGCTTGAGCAGCTGGCATCGGTTGCCGTGATTCAGCGGCAATGGGCGAGCCTGAACCCGCGCGCCACGTTGAAAGATCCAACCACGGTTGAGGCGGTGCTGGCCGACCGAATGATTGCGTACCCGTTCACAAAGTCCCAGTGTTGCTTGGTGACTGATGGTGGCGGCGCGCTCATTTTAGTTTCGGCCGAGCGCGCGAAAGATTTTCCGCAAGCACCGGTTTATATCCTAGGTTCCGGTGAGAGTACCGAAACCCCGATGATCAGTCAGATGCAGGACCTCACTCGTTCGAGGGCTTTCCAAATGGCTGGTGCTCGGGCTTTCGAGACCTCCGGAATTAATCACAGCGATGTGGATCATTTGATGATTTATGACGCTTTTGCCCACCTGCCGCTATACGGTCTAGAGGATCTTGGTTTTTGTGGTCGCGGCGAGGCGGGTGCCTTTATTGCCTCGGGTCAGACGGCGCCGGGCGGTAGGCTACCGCTCAATACCAATGGTGGCGGATTGAGTTATATGCATTCTGGTATGTACGGCATGTATGCGCTCCAAGAAAGCGTCCGACAAGTGCGCGGGACGGCAGCGGCTCAGGTTAACGGGGTTGAACTTTCGGTTTGCCACGGGGTTGGCGGCATGTTCGGCGCGAGCGGAACGATTATTATGAGCGCAACGGAAACTCGGTAGGTCGTCTGAGACGGTTTTCGGGAACACTCGGCGAGAGGGGATGTTATTATTGGTTTTTGAAACCAAATCGCCTCTATTAACGAATAACTCATGGCGAGCTTTTGGGTTTGCAGTGGTTTAGCTTATCAAGGAAATAAAATTATGAGTACGCGTCGACAATTTTTAAAGCAAGGCGCAGCCCTCGCGCTAATTCCCCTAGTGCCCGCAGTGAGTTTGAATGCCCACGGCGCTGGCAAAGTGCCTTTAGATGATCCTGCTGCAAAAGCGCTGCGTTACGTTGAAGATGCGACGCAGGCCAACCGGGCCGACAAGATGGGCGTTGCCGCCAGTGATCAAATTTGCCAGAACTGCCGGTTTTACGTGACGAGCGATGCCGGCGCAGCGTGGGCGCCCTGTCAGTTGTTCCAAAGCCGATTGGTGGCCGGCGCCGGTTGGTGTGCAGGCTGGGTACCAACAGCCTAATGCGGATCGTGTGCTGGGCGGCGTAATCAGGCGCGCTGACTTGGCGCTGCCGACGCGTCGAAATGGGAGGTTTATTTGACGGTCACGACGACTGAGCCGAGGGTCCGGTTGCCGCAAGGCTCGCTGGTCGGTCGTCAACGCGATGGTGTGCAAGCCTTTTGCGGCGTCCCTTACGCGTTACCCCCGGTTCTAGCGCGGCGATGGCAGCCGCCAAGCCCCGTTGTGGCAAGCGATACCATCATCGATGCGCGGTTGTTTGGCCCGATGGCACCTCAGTTGTCGGAAACCGGTCTTGCGCTCGCGGAAACGTCCGAAGACTGCTTGAACTTGAATATCTGGACGCCAGATCAGGCGCGGGGCGCGCCGGTGATGGTTTGGCTCCATGGCGGCGGTTTTTGTAGCGGCTCGAATCGGGTTCGGGGCTCGGTGTTTGCGAAAGAGGGGGTGGTGCTGGTTGCACCGAATTATCGTCTCGGGATGCTGGGCTTTGTGGCCCATCCTTTAGTTGAAAGCCAAACTGCAAATTTTGGCTTGTTGGACCTGATCCTCGCGTTGCAATGGGTCAAAGATCATATCGAAGCCTTTGGCGGCGATCCCGAGAACGTCACGATTTTTGGTGTTTCAGCCGGCGGGCAAGCGGTCAATTTGCTCATGACCATGCCGCAGGGGGCGGGACTGTTTCACAAAGCCATTGCTCAGAGTGGTTATGGCACCTGGCCTTTGTTGCGCGTCAATCCCAAGGATCAGGACCCACGGGATATCTTGCATCAGAGCCCAGAGACCGCTGAGGAGAATGCCAATGAGATCTTGCGGCGCATTGCGGCCCTTGAGCTTTCAAAAGCTTCGCTCTTGCAGCTCCCCGCGAACACCATCATCAGGGGCCAAAGCGGCTTTCAACGACCGATTGTTGATGGCAGGACGGTCTTAGATGAACCGGGACGCTGCCTTGCGCGGGGGATAGGGGTGTCGATTCCCTATTTAACCGGTGCCAACAGCTTTGACGGCTCGGTCATGCCGAGCTACCAAATAACGCCGGAAGGCTATGCCAGGGTTTGGGATCAGTGGGATCCGGGCTGGCGGGCGCTGTATGAGGTGGAGCTTGATGCGGGCACAGAAACGGGGATCCAACGTCTTTTTGGTGATGAGCGGTACTTGCTGTCGGCGTGGGTTCTGTCCGAGGCGGTCGCAAGCCATGGGGCGCCGGCCTATCGCTATTACCTGGATGTGCCCGGCCCTGAAGGGTTGCCCTTGATGGGCAGTCCACATGGTTTCGACAGTTTTTTATTGTTTGAATCAATGGTTTTCAGTCCGGCCTCGGCTTGGGAATCCTGGGGCAACCAATTGCGTCGTGCTTGGATCGAGTTTGCTCGGGTGGGTGAGCCCTGCGCCCTAGGCGAGGATCAAGGACCTTGGCTGCCGGTCGGTCAAAGCAGCAGCCCGTGGCATCGACTCGGGTCGGCCTCTGGTATCAGTGCTCAGGCGCTCGATGCGCGGTTATCATCGCTTTTGAGTCGATATCATTATCGCTGCAATGAGGTCGGCAGGGCTGCGGTGGCTCCGTCATGACGCGCATGGTGAGCTCGAAACCGAACCGCGTCTTAGGGTTATTGTGAGGGGGCAGCGACGGTGTAGGCTTGCGGCGCCTGATCGCTCGCGAGGGTAATGCGCTCACCATATCGATGGTAGCCACTGTAATCGAAGATTGCTTGGTGTTGAACACTGTAGTTGTCCCAGAGGGTGATCATGTTGGGCGTCCATTTGATTCGGCACTGGTGTCTTGCGTTCGTTCTAATGCGTTGAAAGAGCCCCTGCAGAATAAGATTGCTCTCAAATGCGGGCACACCCAAAAGGTGTGCTGTGAAACCTTCGTTGACGTACAGCACCGGTTTTTTTGTTTTGGGGTGCTGAATGACCGCCGGGTGCGCGTGAGCAGGATAGGACTGACCGGGTTTGAGCCGTATGCCATACCGCATTAAGTCCAGCTCACCATCATGGAAGGCAGATTGTTGCATGAGATAGTGTTGCAGATCTGGCGACAGCTCTTCAAACGCCGCTTGCAAGTTCGCAAAGAGGGTGTCACCGCCAAGATTCTCTGGGACTTTCGTTAGGTACAGCATCGAGGCATAGGGTGGTATCGCCTCACAGGTGATGTCCGAATGCCAGGTTTCGCCATTGCTCTGTTTCGATTCTGGCTTGATGTCGATAAAAAAGATGTCGGGGTCTTCGTCTTGCTTCAGATTGCGCTTTGAAGGGTGCACGTGGATGGGGCCGAAGTAACTTGCAAAGGCTTTATGGGCCTCGCGGCTTAACGTTTGATCTCGAAACACCAAGACGTGGTGCGTTTCAAAGGCAGTCTGAAGCGCCTGGATCTGTGCGCTCGATAACTCTTTGCTCAAATCTAAGCCTTCAACTTCGGCGCCCAAGCTAGGGGTGATGCGGACTAGGTTCATTCGGATAGGCCTCATTGGTTTTAAACCGGGTACTGGATCTGAGCTTTTCGAGATGCCGATCCAAAATGCTCGATTGCCGGGCTAATTGGCATGACAACCAGAGGGCCAAGGCGATTCGGAATCTTGATTCGATCATTCTACGGAGTCTCAAAAACATGGAAGCGACGGGTTGCGGGCAGCACCGAATCCGTTTTGATCATCTTGTCAGGCGGCGCGCGTGGGTTGCCTACCGAGCCCGATTGTCCGCCAGAGTATCGTGCTGAGCTGCCTGAATCTGCACAAGCGATGTGGCGATCGATTTTAAACAATCTAGCATCGAATCGGGTATGCCTCAATGAGATGAGCCTCGCCGCGCCGCGGGGTTCATAGGAGGCTCTCGCTTAAAGCCTCGATCGTGCCGCAGCGGGTGCTGCGGTATCCGGGAAGGGTTGCCACCCTAGCTTGGAATGCCTGGCTGCGGATCTGATCTAAAAATTGTTGGCAGGCAACTTGTCGAAGCGTTCGTCGATGACAAATCATCAGATAGTGTTCTTGCGCGATGGGGATAAAATCCAAGCTAAACTGTCGGGCTGCGGCTTCGACGCCAAAGCCAATGTCCGCCATGCCGGCGGCAACAAAAGCGGCCACCGCTGTGTGGGTGAATTCTTCTTCTAAATAGCCGTTGATGGTCGTGTTGTTGATCTTTGCGTCGGTGAGTAAGCGATCAAGCAATGCGCGGGTTCCCGAATCTTGTTGGCGATTAATGAATTTTAATACTGTGCTGGCGAGGTCTTCGATTCCCTGCACCTGGTGGGGATTGCCTGGCGCGACCATCAATCCTTGCTGCCGGGTGATGAACCGAATGACCCGGTAATCTTTTGTATTGAGGTATTCAGCATAACGTCCAATGAGGGGCTCGATTCGAATATCGGCCGGAACGTGAATGCCTGCCAAGTCGCAGGCGCCACGATTGAGCGCGGCTAAGGCATCGATGGGTGATTTATATTGCAAGTCGAGTTGAAACCCGAGCGCGAAATCGGGGAGCAACGCCACAGCGTAACCGTGACTCGCATGTAAGCGGAGTATCGGGCTGAGTTCGGCGATCTCTTTGTGTATTTCGATGTTGAGTTCAGACGCTAGGTTTTCCATCTGTGGCTTCAGTCGCGCCGCCACGCGCTGTTCAGCCCAAAGTAATTTTTCGCCCAAAGGCGATAAGGTGGCGCCTCGACCTTTCTCAAGGTAGACGACTTGACTGTCGAAAAATTTACGAGCCTGGTCTAGCAGATTCCAGCCGTGGCGGTATGAAATGTTGGACAACGCCGCCGCTTTGGTTAATTTTCCGGTCTGTTTGATGCCGCTCAATAGTGTGAAGAGTTGCGGGTTTAAGGCTTGACCGCTGTCATCGTGAAAGGCCCAATTTGGGCTGATGTAGATGCGTTTACTCATGATGATTGCCTAGCCTTGATGTCAGCTCGATGGGTCTGCGCTGAACGCTAAATAAGAACAAGTTTGCATATTCTTGGGCGGTGATTCAACTGCTACTATTTGATCGAAGGCGAGTGATATAGGGTTAGTGCGTTAATAACGGGTCAGTAAATAGGCATTCACTTACCTATTTAAGACACTCTGATTGAAGGCTGCTCTGATTGAAGGCTGTTCTGAGCGAAGGCTGTTCTAGATTAAGACTGTTCTAATTTAAGGCTGTTCTAGATTAAGGCGGTTCTAACTTGAGCGTATTCTAAGGCGTGGTTTTGAAAACCGCTTCTGAGAGGATTTATGAAACAAAGTCATCTCGAAGATCCCCCGAATCTAGCCGATGTCCCGGCTTTGATCGCCGAAATGGGGCAGCGTCCAGGCGCTTTGCTGCCAATATTGCATGCGCTGCAGGACCGGTTCGGATACATCCCACAAACCAGTTTTTTGATGATTGCCGAAGGGTTGAATCTCTCCCGTGCAGAAGTGCATGGGGTGGTGAGTTTTTATCACTACTTTCGCACCGTTCCCCCAGGACGCCACGTGATTCAAATTTGCGCGTCAGAGTCGTGTCAAGCTGCTGGCGGTCGCGCGCTTGAGGCACACGCCAAGCAGCGGCTTGGCATCGAGTTTCATGAAACAACACCCGATGGCGACGTCACCTTAGAGCCGGTTTATTGCCTTGGCAACTGTGCTTGCTCGCCAGCGCTTCGGGTCAATCGAGACGTGCATGGGTTGATGACGCCCGCAGCCTTTGATCAGTTGCTTGCGAGTCTGCCCAGCCGCGATTCCCGCGGAACAAGTTGGGTTGCTGACGCACCGATAGCAATCGATGCAAAAATTAAGCTGTATGTCCCAAGGGATACAACCACCATCGCGCTCGGCGCCGATGAGGTGGCGCAGCGCCTTCAGGTTGGCATTGACGCCGACGGCTTGCCCTTAACCATTGTCCGCAATGGCTCAAGAGGACTTTATTGGTTAGAGCCGATGCTGGAAATTGAAACCGATAAGGGCCGGATTGCGTTTGGGCCGATTCAGGCGGTCGACGTCGAACCCTTTCTTGCCAGCAAACCTTGGCTTCATCCGGATCAATATCCCGATTACTTAGGGCTTACCGAGGCGATACCGTTCTTGAAACAGCAGCAGCGACTGACCTTTCGTCGAGTGGGCCGCATTGACCCACTGTCGCTGTCAGCGTACGAGGCAGAGGAAGGCTTTGATGGTTTGAGGCGGGCGCTGTCGATGGGTCGCGAGGCCATTGTGCGTGAGGTCACCCAGTCGGGTCTTCGAGGTCGCGGTGGCGCCGCCTTCCCGACCGGTATCAAGTGGCAAACCGTATTGGATACTTTGTCTGAGACAAAATATATTGTTTGTAATGCCGATGAGGGCGATTCAGGTACCTACGCCGATCGCATGATGATGGAAAGCGATCCGTTCGCGCTGATCGAGGGCATGACCATCGCGGGCTTGGCGGTGGGTGCAAGCCGCGGCTATATCTACTTGCGCGAAGAGTATCGTTATGCCCAATGGATGTTAGGCGAAGCAATCCTGCGCGCTGAGGCCGCCAATTTTATAGGTCACGACATTCTGGGCAGCGGTCAATCTTTTGCCATTGAAGTGCGGCTTGGCGCAGGCGCGTATATTTGCGGCGAAGAGACGGCATTGCTCGAAAGTTTAGAAGGCAAGCGCGGCATGGTGCGGCCGAAACCACCGCTGCCCGCGATCCATGGCTTGTGGCAGCAACCCACGGTGATCAACAATGTCTTGACCTTGGCAACCGTGCCGATTGTGTTAGCCAAAGGCCATGCCTTTTACGCGGACTTTGGTGTGGGACGTTCAAGGGGCACCTTGCCTATCCAGTTGGCGGGTAACCTCAAACAGGCCGGTCTCGTTGAAATTGGTTTTGGGCAGTCGTTGCGAACGCTTCTGACCGAGTTTGGTGGCGGCTCACGATCGGGTCATCCGATTCGGGCGGTACAGGTTGGTGGGCCCCTTGGCGCTTTTCTGCCTGCATCCAAGTGGGATACGCCACTCGATTATGAAGCCTTTGCAAGCATTGATGCCATGTTGGGGCATGGCGGCGTTGTCGTGTTTGATACGACGGTTGATCTCAGCGAGCAAGCACGGTTTGCGATGGCCTTCTGCGCGGTGGAGTCCTGTGGCAAGTGTACGCCTTGCCGGATTGGCGCGGTCCGGGGTGTTGAGGTCATCGATAAAATTAAGTCGCCTGTTCAAACCCAGGCATCTCGAGATGATGCGATGGATTTGCTGAAAGATCTTTGCGACACCATGGTGGCTGGATCTCTTTGTGCAATGGGGGGTATGACGCCGTTTCCTGTCCTGTCTGCACTAGAACATTTTCCAGAGGATTTTCGTGGCATCGAGGTCATTGCGACGGACGCGGCGAACCCTTCGCGGTGAGGGTTCAGATTGGTGAGCGGTAAACAAAAAAGGTTTAAAAATGTTGCAGTATTTTGATCCAAGACAACGCAGTAACCCGGATATCGATTATGGTACGCCGGCAGTACAGGGCGCACTGGTTAGCCTGACCATCGATGGCAGAACCATTGAGGTGCCCGAGGGGACGTCCATCATGCGCGCGGCCATGATGGCGGATATCAAAATCCCAAAGTTATGTGCGACGGACCAGCTTTCGGCCTTCGGCTCTTGTCGTTTGTGTCTCGTGCAGATTGAGGGTCGGCGGGGATTGCCATCTTCCTGCACCACCCCGGTCGAGGCGGGATTAGTCGTTCAAACTTACAACGCGCGCCTCGCGGAGGTCCGGCGCAATGTGATGGAACTCTACATCTCTGATCACCCGTTAGATTGTTTAACCTGTTCAGCCAATGGTAATTGTGAGTTGCAGGATGTTGCCGGCGAAGTCGGACTCCGAGATGTCCGCTACGGGTTTGAGGGCGAAAACCATTTGGCCGCTGAGCCGGATACGAGTCATCCCTATTTTTCCTTTGATCCGAGTAAATGTATTGTGTGCTCTCGTTGCGTGCGAGCTTGCGAAGAAGTGCAAGGGACCTTCGCGCTCACGATCGATGGCCGAGGGTTTGATTCCAAGGTGGCCGCGGGTCAAGACGAGTCTTTTCTAGACTCTGATTGCGTGTCTTGTGGGGCTTGTGTACAAGCCTGTCCGACCGCCACCTTGATGGAAAAAACGGTTATAGAGAAAGGTCAACCCGAGCACAGTGTCATAACCACTTGCGCCTATTGCGGCGTGGGGTGCGCGTTCAAAGCGGAGCTCAAAGGCGATCAAGTGGTCCGGATGGTGCCGTACAAGGGCGGCGCGGCAAACCAAGGACATTCCTGTGTTAAAGGCCGATTCGCGTTTGGGTATGCCACCCACCAAGAGCGGGTGACGACCCCGATGATTCGCGACAGTATTGATGCGCCTTGGCAAAAGGTGTCCTGGGACGAGGCGATGACCTTTGCAGCGGACCGAATTCGACGAATTCAGCATCAGTATGGCCCAGATAGTGTGGGTGGCATCACCTCCTCTCGTTGTACCAATGAAGAAACCTACTTAGTTCAGAAATTGGTTCGGGCCGCGTTCGGAAATAATAATGTCGATACCTGCGCCCGGGTTTGCCACTCCCCAACCGGTTATGGCTTAAAAACCACGCTGGGTGAATCGGCAGGGACCCAAGCCTTTGATTCGGTCGAGCAGGCAGATGTGATTATGGTGATCGGTGCCAACCCAACGGATGCACATCCGGTCTTTGCCTCAAGATTAAAGCGGCGCTTGCGTGCTGGCGCGCAGTTGATTGTTGCCGACCCTCGGCGGATTGATTTAGTGAGTGGCCCGCACGTTCAGGCGAGTCATCATTTGAAGTTGCTGCCGGGTACCAATGTCGCGTTGATCAATGCTTTGGCACACGTGATCATAGAAGAAGGCCTGCAGGATCAAGCGTTTATTGATGCGCGCTGTGACCTGGAAGCCTTTGCGCGTTGGCGCGCCTTCATCCGTGAACCCAGAAATGCGCCGGAAGCGCTGAGCCTGGCCATCGGCGTTTCGGCAGAAACACTGCGATCGGCGGCCAGGTTGTATGCGACCGCTGGGAATGGGGCGATTTACTATGGCCTAGGTGTGACCGAGCACAGTCAGGGGTCGACCATGGTGATGGGGATCGCAAACCTTGCGATGCTGACCGGTAATTTAGGCCGAGAGGGGGTGGGCGTTAACCCCCTACGCGGACAAAACAATGTCCAGGGTGCATGTGATATGGGGTCCTTCCCACACGAGTTACCGGGGTATCGCCATGTCTCTGACGACAGCGTCCGCCAGACCTTTGAGGCGAGTTGGGGGGTCACCATCGGTGCCGAGCCTGGTTTGCGTATTCCCAATATGCTCGATGCCGCGATTTCCGGCACTTATAAAGGACTCTATTGTCAGGGCGAAGATATTGCGCAGTCGGATCCCAATACGCACCATGTCGAAGCGGCGCTTCGAAATCTTGATTGTCTCATCGTGCAAGATATTTTCCTCAACGAGACCGCAAAGTATGCACACGTGTTTTTTCCCGGGGCATCCTTTCTCGAAAAAGACGGGACCTTTACCAATGCAGAGCGCCGAATTTCGCCGGTTCGAAAGGTTATGTCGCCGGTGAGTGGCAAAGCCGATTGGGAAGCCACCATGGCGTTTTCCAATGCGCTTGGGTATCCAATGAACTATCAACATCCTTCGGAGATTATGGCTGAAATTGCATCGCTCACCCCGACCTTTAGTGGCGTGAGTTATCAAAGGCTCGACGAAGAAGGCTCGCTGCAATGGCCGTGTAACGAGGATGCGCCAAGCGGTACGCCCACCATGCATGTCGATCAGTTTGTTCGAGGCAAAGGTTACTTTGAGCGAACGGAGTTTATTGAGTCGGAAGAAAAAGTGAACCGGCGCTTTCCGTTTCTGTTGACTACAGGCAGGATCTTGTCGCAATACAATGTTGGTGCACAGACGCGCCGCACCGCCAATATTGGTTGGCATGACCAAGACCTGCTCGAAATTCATCCACAAGATGCCGAGGATTTGGGTATTAACGACTTTGATGCTGTGCAGGTTGGCAGTCGTGCTGGCGAGACGGTGCTCGCGGCGCGCATTACCGATCGTGTGCAACCTGGGGTGGTGTATACCACCTTTCATCATCCCGAAAGTGGGGCCAACGTTGTCACCACCGATAACTCGGATTGGGCGACGAATTGCCCGGAATATAAAGTGACTGCGGTACACCTTAAAAAAGTTGAACAGCCCTCGGCGTGGCAGACTCGGTATCGCGCCTTTACGGATACGCAAGTGGGCCTGATGAACAATGTCGTAGCGTCGCCCCTTGATTAAAGCGCTTGAGCAAGGCGCGACTCATCGCGCCATCATTGAGTGGCCAGAACTGACCGGAACGGGGCAGGTGGATGCGATCGCAGAAGAGGTGCCTGTCGCGCTCATTTACAATGGTATTTCGCATGCCGTGATGATGGCCAGTCCCGTTAATCTGGCGCCCTTCGGGCTGGGTTTTTCGTTGACCGAAGGCATTATTGATCAACCAGAGCAGGTGTATGGCATCGAAGTGTCTCTTGATAAATCGAGCGCTGAGGTGTCGTTAACTATCGCCACGCGGCAATTTGAGCGCTTAAAACAAATGCGCCGGACGTTAACGGGACGGTCCGGTTGCGGCTTGTGCGGCAAGGAGTCTTTGGATCAAATCCGTCGGGTGATGACGCCCGTGTCGGGGCAGTTTGCCGTCACCCACAGAGCCATCCAACGAGCGACCACGGACCTTGCGTTACACCAACCGCTCCAGCAACAAACAGGCGCGGTGCATGGTGCCGCTTGGTGTCAACTGGATGGCGCCATCGAGGCGGTTTGCGAGGATGTTGGGCGACACAATGCGCTGGATAAATTGATCGGCAGTCTGTGGTCTGATGGTCGCCTGCAAGGCCCCGGATTTTTGCTAATGTCGAGCCGGGCCAGTTTTGAGATTGTTCAGAAAGCAGCCATGGCGGGGATCTCTGTGGTTGCAACGTTATCAGCACCCACCTCGCTGGCAATTGATTTAGCGACCTCCGCGGGTATGACGTTGATCGGTTTTGCGCGAGAAAGCCGCCATCTAGCCTACAGCCATCCTTATCGATTAACAGAGGATCATCCTGAGGTATCCGATGACTGACCAAGAACTCAATCACCTCATCAAAATGGCCAATCAAATCGGTGCGCATTGCGCGCCAGGGGAATCGGCAGTCGTCACGGCGGCGCGCGCCGCCAACCATATGACTCGGTTTTGGGCGCCCTCGATGAAACGCCAGATCAAAGACTATCTGGTTGAAGGCGGCGATCTTTTGAGTGACGTCACGAAAGCGGCCGTAAAACAATTAGGATAAGGATGGGGCCGTTCTTGCGGCCTGAACTTGGGGTACGGGTTTAGGGAAAGCGGGAAAGCGGGAAAGCGGGAAAGCGGGAAAGCGTAAAAGAATGCTCTAAGTCCTTGCTCAGAAGGTTTAAGGTTTCTTTGCAGGGGCTACTTTCTCGCAACCACGCTACCGTGTCGCCGCAGTCACGATGGGCTCGCTGTCCGCGTGATTTAATAGTCTTGGGCATCGGGGCTAAATCGACGCGATGTTCAATTGCGTTTAAGCCAGCAAGTTAAGACAGGAACACAGGGCTGTGACGCCAATCTCGCAGGGTCGCGGGTCATGATGGTTGGAAGAACGCGCTAAAGCCCAGCCAGAGAGATACGGTCCGGAAACACAATGATTAAAAGAGACCTTCGACCTCACCCGTGTCATTCAGCCGGATATTATTCGCAGCAGGGTGTCTCGGTAAGCCCGGCATGGTCATAATGTCGCCGCAAACCACCACAATAAATCCAGCACCATTTGCTAAACGCACTTCTCGAATCGGAACCGAATGATGGCTGGGCGCCCCGCGTAAGTTGGGGTCTGTCGAAAAACTGTATTGCGTTTTCGCCATACAAATCGGGAAATGGCCGTATCGTACTTGCAAGGCCTTAATTTGATTACGGACCTTTTGATCTGCGATGACGTCGTCTGCACCATAGAGACTCTGAGCAATGCGTTCGATCTTATCCCAGAGCGGCAAGTCGTCTTCATATAGCGTTCGGAATTGCGAGTGGCTGGTGTCACTTAACGTGACAACTGCGCGGGCTAAGGTTTCGGCGCCTGCTCCGCCCTCGGACCAGTGGGTGCAATCGATGGCCTCGACATTGAGAGCCTCGCAGTGAGTGCGGATCTCATCGATCTCTGATTGCGCATCGTCGTCGAATCGGTTGATCGCGACCACAACGGGTAATCCGAAATGGCCCATGTTGCGAATATGGCGCGCGAGATTCGCGCAACCTTTAGCCACCGCCTGAACATTTTTGGTTTTGAGCTTGTTCTTTTTGATGCCGCCATGCATTTTCAGCGCGCGAACGGTTGCGACAATGACTGCGGCAGAAGGTTCTAGTCCCGCCTTCCTGCACTTAATATCAAAAAACTTTTCCGCGCCCAGTTCGGCGCCAAAGCCCGCTTCGGTCACCACGAAGTCACCCAAACTTAACGCCGCTTTCGTTGCAATGACTGAGTTGCAACCATGGGCAATATTGGCAAAGGGGCCGCCGTGAATGAGGGCGGGATTATTTTCAAGGGTTTGCACGATATTTGGCTTGAAGGCATCTTTGAGTAGTACCGACATGGCGCCATTGGCTTCAAGGTCACGCGCGTGAACCGGTTCGCCTTCGAAATTATGACCAATCACGATGCGCCCTAGATTTTCCTGAAGCTCGTCTAGGGTGTTCGCAAGGCAAAAGATCGCCATAATTTCTGAAGCCACCGTAATGTCAAACCCGGACTCTCGAGGGACGCCATTGCTGGCGCCACCGAGACCGATATTAATATTGCGGAGCGCGCGTTCGTTCATATCCATAACGCGCCGCCACTCGATCCGCCTAGGGTCGATTCCCAGTTCATTACCCCAATGGATATGATTGTCGATCAAGGCTGAAAGGAGGTTGTGTGCGGCGCCAATGGCATGGAAATCGCCCGTAAAATGGAGATTAATATCTTCCATCGGCACCACTTGTGAATAGCCACCGCCAGCGGCCCCACCTTTCATGCCAAAGCAAGGCCCAAGGCTGGGTTCTCTTAGGCAGATGACGGCTTTTTTACCGATGCGATTGAGCGCGTCACCCAGTCCGATGGTGGTCGTGGTCTTGCCCTCCCCGGCAGGGGTTGGTGAAACCGCGGTGACTAAAATTAATTTCCCCCGGGCCTTATCTTGTTGGGACGCGATAAACGCGTAGTCGATCTTAGCTTTGTCGTGGCCATAGGGCAGCAGGGCGGTTTCAGGGATGCCCAGGCGTTGGCCGATCAAAGCGATCGGCTCTAAGCGTGCTTCACGTGCGATTTGAATGTCGGTTGCTTGCATGGTCATTTCCTCTTGGTTGCCCTGATCTTGAAGTCAAAAGCGTCAGCTTTTAGGGTGATATTACGAGGAAAATGGGCGTTGGAGAATGCCTATTATTGCTTGGCCAGAACGGCAATCCTGGCTTCGGTGTGGCGGCAATGGGTGCGGTCTCGGTTCAAAAAAACCTTCGGCTTTGAGCTTCGTGCGGGCGAATACCGAGCCGTCAGCGGACCGTTGTGCCCCGAATGCGATCCGTTGCATTCTTCGAGCATGAGCGCCGGTGAGTCTTGGTCAGCGATAGGTTCTTTTGCGCGCGCGTTAGCCTGCGATCTGTCCGCGCGTCAAATCAATCGGTCTTAGTTCACTGCGCGGCATTAGGCCTTGTTGCGAGCGCCATCAGAGGTTGATTGGGCGGGTTTCGGCGCGTGCTTCTTAGGGCCCGCCTCTAATCGCGTTTAGGCGGGGTCTTGAGAGCTGAGTGAGTTGGCAACCCGCCGCGCGCCTTCAAGTCGAATTAAGCGGCGCGTTGTTCATCTCTTGGCGCGAGGGCTGCAATCAAGTGATCTCGACTTGGGCCTGGTACGTTGCGGGCCTTTTTGTTGTCCGCGCCATAGCGGATGAGGGTCCAGAAAATCAGAGCTTGGGTGCCGATATCTTTTAGAAACGCGCCGGGTAACTCCATAAGATTGAAGGTTCTAAAAGCGCCACGAAAGACGCGCAAGTGAATCTGAGTGGATCTCGTGAGCGCATCGCCATAGGCGATCGCGAACCGTTTCTTAAGGGTGAGTGGGCGAGACGTGCTAGAGGCCGTGAGGATTATTTGTGCCCGTTTAATACCCGCCCGATCTTCGTCGAGGCTGGCTTGCCAGATGGGACGCAACTGTTTGTGAGTTTCCTCGGAAAACTGTTGCGCGGCGCTGACCGGGTCTGGATCTTTGGCTAAAACATCAGTGAGAATTTTGCTGTGGATGGCGCCGGTGCTGCAGCCACGACCATAGAGTGGGTTGGTTCGAACCGCCGCATCACCGACCGCATAATAATTCAATAGGAGTGGTCGATCGTTGTCGCTGAAATCATGCCAAACCGCTTTGATGTTGCCCATCCCAAACGAGGCGGTGGTCGCAACGGCTTGATCGGCTCCGAGCCAGGGTTGAAGGCCCGGGATTTCCAGACAGATTTGATCAAACTTGGCATCGTCCTTAACCGCATCATGCAAAATGGTGTCATGACTGGGTACGCAGAGGATGATGGCAAAGTGCCCGCCTGAGCCGGGGAAAACGCCATATTTCAAGTAGCCTAAATCACCAGCAGAACGGGTCTTGCCGTCTCGCGCGGGCTCATCAATGCCTGCTTTAAATTGATAATGCCGGGTGTAATAGACAATGTCTGCATCGTGGGATTCGGTTTTAATGGCAAGGCCTTCCTGTTCAAGCCAGCGTTTAAAGGGACTGCCTCGCCCGGCGGCATCGACAACGATATCGGCCGTGACGTTTGTTGGCAGCTGGTTTGTCCCTCGGGCCTGAACAGTTAAACCCGTAATCTGCTTTTGGTCGCCGGATAGCTGGGTCACCATGGCGTTGACGCGGGTGCCAGACGCGATCGTAATGTTGGGTTGTTTGAGCGCATAGCGCCTTAGCACCATTTCCATCGTCGCCCGTCGACACATCATGAGCCAAAGCGACGCATCTTCAGGGGCTGCTTTATAGGATGCACTGAATGCGGGTGGCAGCATCTCTTCAAAGGTCACTTTTCGAGCGCCCGCTTGCCAAAAGTTTTCAATGAGGTCCGGGAACTGTTCGGTCAACAGGTTGCTCATGACCGCGAGAAAGGCGTGGGGATGCCGAAACTGAGAGGCCCCTCGTCTCAGCCAGTCAAAAAAAATCTCGTCCGGGCCGCCATCCGGTAACGGATCATCACGCTCATAAACGGTTACTCGGTGGCCTTGTTTCGCAAGGCCTAACGCCGAGCAAAGACCACAGATACCCGCGCCGACAATGGCGATGTGCTTCGAATTGGGTGGCGCGTGCATGGCAATGAACCTCATTGGTTGGTTTTGGGCTGCAGTTCAGACCGATAATCGGTCGACTTCGCGGCAGTCTAGCAAAAATTTTCAGTCGGGTGGATGTCCGGATTTGGGCGACGTAGTGTTTGCAAAGTGCAAGCTCCGGGCAGTGCCTGCAGTACGGCAAGGGTTAAAGCGGGCGCTACGACGTTGCTGGTATGCCCGGAGTCATCTTGCATCCAGGTGTTACAAGGGCGCACCAATTGGCGAGGCTTTATACAATCTGACCGGTGCGAGCGCCGGTATAACCCGTCGTTTTCTCGAAGGCGACCGCGCCGCTGATCAAGACATGGGAAACACCAATGGCGTCGCGGGTGTAACGGTAGCCGTCGCCTGGAACATCCTGAACAAAATACTCGGCGCCACGATCGATGGTGGCCGGGTCAAAGATGGTGATGTCGGCAATGTATCCTGGGGCGAGATGCCCGCGATCCTGGATCCCCCAAATTTCGGCAGGCTCGGCGGTAATCTTTCTGATCGCCGTTTCAAGGTTGAGGCTTTCGCTGTCTCGAACAAATTTTGAAAACAAGTAGCCCGTATCGCCGTAAGTTGAAAACGATAAAATATGTGCGCCACCGTCGCTGGCGCCGATCATGACGTTCGGGTGTTTGAGTAATTCCCCGACCGCCGGGACATTATTGTGGCCCATGTTGGCTGCTAGAAAGTGGGCATCTAAATCTTCTTCTAAAGAGAGGTCGATCATGACGTCGAGCGGGTTGCTATCGCGGGCACTGGCAATCTCAGTGAGGGTTTTACCGATTAATTGGGCGTTGGCTTCGGACTGAACACGACGTAAGACCAAAGCGGACCAGAGCGGCATCATGGGCCGAGCTTCTTGCGTCAGCGCGGCACGGCGGGTTGGATCAAGCAGGGCTGCGAGGATGTCGGCCTTGGTGCCAAACCGGATGAGACCGTACCAAGTTGGCAGGCGCATGAATAACAAACTCGGAACCTCAAACGAGAAGCTGATGTCGATTGGGCGGGTTTGGACCTGTGGCCAGACTTTCGCGCCGCGGGCCATCTGTTCATCAACCCGCGCCATAATGGCCGCGACGCCATCGGCATTGTCGGCATTCAGGAAAAGCGGCGAGAGCGTCGTTGTGATGTGATGCTTCAAGCTGAGTTCCGCGAGTTGATCGACCCGGGCAAGCGTCAGGTCGATGTCATAAAACTCGTGCACAACCTGCAGCAACTTACCGGTTTGACCCAAAACAGCGCAGAGCGCATCGAGTTCCTGAGTGCTGGCATAACGGCTTGGCACCGGCTGTAAGCGCTCGTCCATATCAACGAAACTGGTGGAAAGCCCGACGGCGCCCGAGGTGATGCAATCTTTTAAGAGCGCGCACATACGTGCAACTTCATCTGGTTGCGCCGTTCGGGTCATCGCCGCATCGCCCATGACCCAAAGGCGAAGCAGACTGTGGCCCGCCAAGGGTGCGACATTGATGCTGAGATCCTTTTTGATTCGAGTGATGTATTCCTCAAAGGTTTCCCAATCCCAAGTCACACCCTCGGAAAAAGCTTTGTGCGGCATTTCTTCAATTTGGTTGAACATGCCAACGAGCTTCATCCGATGTTCGGCCTTGAGCGGCGCCAAAGACAAGGAGCAATTGCCCGGAACAATGGTCGTGACGCCATGTTCAATGGCGGGTTTTGCGGCGCCATCCCAAAGGAGTTGAGCGTCAAAATGGGTATGGGGATCAATAAACCCTGGGCTGACGATTTTGCCTGAGGCATCAATTTCTTGCTGAGCTTGCTGTGTAATCACACCGATCGCTTCAATCCGATCGCCTGTGATACCGATGTCGGCTGAAAATAACGGGTTTCCTGAACCATCGGCAATCGTGCCATTTCGTATGATTAAGTCCATTGTATTACTCCTGGGGTTGTTCTTTTGAGCTTCTTGGCAGTTTAAGCGCCGTTAAAGGATTCGGTTAAGGCATCGCGAATGTGCGTCCAGTCTTGACCCACGAGATCATCGATCGATGCTGCCGCACAACGCGTCATTAGCAGATCACAAGTTTTCGGGTCCAGCGGGATTTGCGACTGACCACCATCATCATAAGAAAGGGTGACGAGCAATTCAGCATGACCTTCGTGCGCGGCGCCTAGGCTTACCCTTGAGATGGTCGCGCTCAACTTAAGGCTTCCGCGTGTTGGGTTTGGGGTGATTCTAAAAAGAGGATGTCACTCGGTAGAATCGGATTCGAGGGCTGCGTGCCGGCGTCATTCTTACCTTGATTAATGGTCCGGCGAGCAAAAATATGCAGGTTCCAGCTTTGGAGTTGGGCCACGGCTTGTTCGTGATCAAGCAAAGGCAGATGCTGCTCGGCAATCGATTCCCAAGTGTCATTGGCCTCTGGGGTGATGGATTTTCGTAAGGTTTTCAACGTTTTTTCCTAGATCTTCAGTCGATAGCATTTCTTTGTAGCTGAATTCAGATGGGGATACAACCACGCGGGCGGTCTGGGTTCTTGATATGATAAAAGTCCGAACGGGTTCAATGATGAGGGCGCCTCAATGAGTCAGGGTTGCTGTGATGAGTTGCTAGAGGTCAGCGGTTTGCAAGCTCGGCAGCGTCGAGTCTTAATCTGGGTGATGCTGATCAATATCGCGACGTTTCTCATGATGGTTGCTGGATCCGTGATGAGCGGATCATCCGCGCTGCTTTCTGGCACCCTCGATAACTTCGGTGATGCATTAGCCTATATGGTGAGTTTTGCTGTTGTCGGCGCGAGCGTGCAAGTCAAAGCGAAGGCGGCACTCTTTAAAAGTGTTTTGATTGGCGTCGCGGCGGTTGCCGTTTTAATGCAATTGGTGATGAAGGGGTTGAGCCCAGAGACGCCAATCGTTGCAACAATGGGCCTTGCCGCGGTCTTAAACTTTCTGGCGAACGGGGTCTGTCTGATGCTTCTGACGCCGCATCGCTTAGACGACGTCAATATGGCGTCAGTCTGGGAGTGCTCCCGAAATGATGTGTTCGAGGGCTTTGGGGTGATTGTGACGGCTGTCTTAGTCTACTGGACGGGATCGGCCTATCCGGACCTGATTGTGGCCGTGCTGTTACTCGCACTCTTTACCCGTTCGGCGGTCTCGATGGGTCAAACGGCTTGGCGTGCGATGCAGTTGGCTTAGCGGATCCTGCGATTGTCTAGAGCGTTAAGGGTTGTCTGCCAATCCAAAGGGTTGTGGCATAGGCCAAAAGGGTTTGCCGTTCATCGAATAGAGCAGAACCTGCTAGGTGCTTTTTGCCGGAAACCTCAATGGTCCAGGCGGTCACTTGTAGCCGGGCGCCGGCCCTTGGGGCTGTGAGTACTTTGGCCGTCATGCGGCCCAGCAGACCGGTGCGAATACCTTCCGCCAGAAAGGCATACTGCCCAGGGCAATCGAGCGCGGTCCAGATGAACGCGTGCGGTAGGTTCCCTGCGGCATCCCCCCAATGGGCCTGAGTTTCCCAGATCCCAGAAACTTGACGATCTACCGGGGCGACGAAAATTCTAAGTCCTTCAGGATGCTCGGGGCCACAACAAAAACAGATCGGATGAAAACCTTGCTGGCCAGGCAAGAGCGGGTTGATGTTGGGCATCAGCGCGGCTGATCGCGGCGCGGCTGCGAGGGTTTCAGACCAGTCGGGTGGCGCCGGGACGTCTAAGTCGAGCATCACGCCCCGCACTTCAGCAATCAGGGTATCCTGGTCCTGAATCCGGCAAGTACGCGGATTGTCGGCCTCGAAAAGCGCCGACATCGATTGATCAAGTGGAATGGGGGAGCGCAGGGTCACTTCAGCACTTTCGCTCGGGGCAAGATCGCCAAACGCTGCAAACCGACCACTGACGTAACCGCCATGTCCTGAGGTTGGGGGGCCACGAAATCGTTCCAAGATGGTGACGCTGGTATTATTCGTGGCGGTCTGGCTCATGGTGGACTATCTTATCGATTGGTGAATAGGCTCATGGGAGGCAAGTGATGCGCGTTGACAGTTTATGGATTTACCCGATCAAGGGGTGTCGGGGTCAAACCCTTGAAGCGGCTGATGTTACCACAGAGGGTTTTGAGGGAGATCGACAATTTGTTGTAACCGACGCCGGGCAACCGCAAAGCCAAAAAAGCCTGCCGGCGCTCAAAGATCTGTCAGCGATTTGGCAAGCGGGGGAGCTGACTTTGTCGTTCAAAGGCGGCGACTCCTTTCGAGTACCGTTTGAGGAATGTCCGCAATCTGAGCCGATGCCGTTGATCGGTAGAACAGTGGCCGTGATCGATCTTGGTGAACCGGTTGCGCTGTGGCTCACTGAGGTTTTCGGCAAACCGTTGCGCTTGGTGAAAGCGGCATCGGGCGAGGCCATATCGATTCCGCTGCCGGTTTTTGCGCGCCTCGAAGGCACGGTGCAGTCAAAAACCGTGGATGTCGCGCCGTTGCTTTTAGCCAATCAAGCGTCGCTCGATGATTTAAACCAGCGCCTGGAAGCCCCCATACCGATGGATCGATTTCGAGCGAATATCGTCGTCTCGGGGCTTGATCCATACGCCGAAGATGATACTGCGGTGCTTACCCTTGGCGAGCTGTCCTTTGAACAAGTTACGGCCTGTGAGCGCTGCGCGGTGACGACCTTTGATCAAGCTTCCGAGACCGCCAGCAAAGAACCGCTGCGAACGCTGAGCCGCTATCGACGACGAGATAACGGGTATGCCGGCGGCGTGATGTTTGGCACCTATATTGCGCCACGGGACACCGGTCGGATTCAGGTGGGTGATGCGTTCACGCCAAATCCCAACGGATAAGCCCTAAAAAGACCGTGGCATTTTAAGGACATGTTCGCCGATGAAACTCAAAATCAAATTGGTTGAGATGGGCGCGATTTGATAAAGACGAGTTTCCCGAAACTTGCGTTCAATATGATATTCCTTGGCAAATGCAAAGCCGCCATGGGTCTGCATACACACGTCGCCCGCACGCCAGGAGGCTTCGGAGGCCAACATTTTCGCCATGTTGGCTTCGGCGCCACAAGCGTCGCCTGCATCAAATAGGTGAGCCGCTTTTTCGACCATTAACCACGCGGCTTCGACTTCTGCATAGCATCTCGCAATGGGAAACTGCACCCCTTGATTTTGACCGATCGGACGGTCGAAGACGATCCGGTCGGTAGCGTACCGGCTGGCCTTGTCGATGAAGTAACGGCCATCGCCGACGCATTCAGCGGCGATCAGAATTCGCTCTGCGTTCATGCCATCTAAAATAACTTTAAAGCCTTGTCCTTCAACGCCCAGGAGGTTTTCACGAGGAATCTTCAAATCGTCGAAAAACAATTCGCACGAGTGGTGATTGATCATGGAATCAATTGGCCTGATCTCGAGTCCATTGCCGACGGCTTTGCCGACATCAACGATGAAGGCCGACAAACCTTCAGTTTTCTTATTGGTCTCTTCCTTTGGGGTCGTGCGCGCCAGTAGCACCATTAAATCTGAATGCTCTATTCTGCTGATCCACACCTTTTGGCCATTCACGACATAGTGATCCCCATCCAGTCGCGCTGTGGTTTTAAGGCTGGTGGTATCGGTGCCGGTTGTGGGTTCAGTCACCCCGAAGCTTTGAAGCCGCAGTTCGCCGGCGGCAATTTTGGGCAAATAATGCTGTTTTTGAGCATCGCTACCGTGCCGTAACACCGAGCCCATGACGTACATCTGCGCATGACAGGCGCCAGCATGGGCGCCGGAGCGGCAGACTTCTTCCATGATGATGGAGGCCTCAAAGACCCCAAGACCAGAGCCGCCGTACACTTCGGGAATCAAAACGGTCAGGAAGCCGCTGTCGGTAAGGGCTTGAACAAATTCTGTGGGATAGCCTCTGTCTCGATCGAGTTCGAGCCAATAGGACTCCCCAAATTTCGCACACAGTTGCCGGACGGCGTGACGGATATCGGTAATGTCGCTGGCTTCAGGCATAGGGAAAGGCTCTTTGATGGTTAGGTTTTAAGTTTGGATACCCTATCGAACTCCGGGCCTTGGCTCAATACAGGATTCCTTTAGAGAATCTGGGCTTATTGTAAAGATTTGAGGCGGTGCTCGAGTGGCGGGTGACTGCAAAACAATTGACTAATACCCCCCCTGGACCCCGAGATCCCAAACGCTGCAAATGCGCTCGGTAAATCTTGCGGCTCGCTAACCTGTTGACGTTTCTTCAAGGCGTTGATCCTTTTTTGCTTACCGGCTAAATGGGCCCCGCCTTCATCGGCGCGGAATGCTCGTCGCCGTGAAAATCAAAGGGCGATGAGGATTGCAAGGTACAATCGGAAAATCTAAGCAAGAATTCAGGTGATGACATAATCGATGCCCAAGCTCCGCTGATTTTTGAGAACAACCTTGTCGACGTAGAATCCCGCAAGTCGAGACAGGAAGATTACCAAGGTGTTGAGCAGTCCTTGTAACAAAGTCATGCCGCTTTGACGAAAGGGTTGGGCCGGGTGCTGGGGATTTCAAGGCGGCTACCCAGCATTGACGCGTCTCGGGCGTTCCGTTGGGTTTTCATATGGCAACAGGATTCAGGGTCTTGCCTCTTTGTTTACCGGGGCGCTTACTTGTACGATGGTGGCCTCGAAAGATTTTTTGGGTGCAGGCGCGCGCAATGCGTCGACAACGCGCCTTGAACGCCGGGCGCCCTGTAAAAAGCACCCCGGCTGCCGATGAGGTCTGGTTTTTCTAAGGGATGGCGGTCTGCATCAAAACGAACACGGGAAATTACAAATTAGACGGCGCTGAATTAATTAGTAAGGATAAGGCTTATCAAACAAGAAACGTTTAAAACGCCCTTTGGTTTTTTAATGGCCGCCGTGGGGTTTGCCGTTGGGTTGGGCAATATCTGGCGCTTCCCTTATATCACTGGCGAAAACGGCGGCGCGGCGTTTGTACTGGTGTATCTGGGCTGTGTGCTCATCATTGGGCTACCGATTGTGATGGCTGAGATTGCGCTCGGTCGACGGGGTCAGGGCGACCCGATCCAGACCTTCGGCCGTCTTGCAAGAGCTTCCGATGCCGCCTCGCTTTGGCGCTGGGTGGGTGGGTTGAATCTGCTCACGGCATTTCTAATTATGGCGACCTATGCAACCGTTGCAGGCTGGGTGCTTTACTATCTTTGGTCGGTTTCAAGCGGCGCTTTCGCCTCGATCGATCAGGCCGCATCCAATCAGTATTTCTCGACCCTTTTGGCAAGCCCCATGGTCATGTTTTTATGGATGACGGTTGCGATGACGCTGACCGGCGTCATCATCGCTGGGGGCGTTCAAAAAGGCATCGAACGCGCCGTGCGGGTGCTCATGCCGTTGTTGTTTGTGCTCATGATTGGGCTTGTAACGTATAACGCGTTTCATCCGAGCTTTTGGGTGGGTTGGGACTATCTGTTTCAAGCAGATTTTTCGAAGATTACCCCCCAGGTGTTTTTAGCGGCAATCGGGCAAGCCTTCTTTTCAATTGGGGTTGCCATGGCTGGGTTAATGATTTTTGGCGCCTACTTGCCGCCAGGGCAGTCGATTGTGCGGTACGGGGTCTTGATTATCATTGCGGATACCGCCATTGCCCTCTTAGCAGGGTTGATGATTTTTCCGTTGGTGTTTCGCTACGGTCTAGACCCGGCCGGTGGTGTTGGCCTCATCTTTAAAGTGCTGCCCATTGCCTTTGGACAACTGCCCTTGGGCGCGCTGGTGGGTGGCCTGTTTTTCTTGCTTTTGTCGGTTGCGGCGATGACCTCGATGGTGGGGTTTGTGGAACCCTTAGTCGCAACCCTTGCTCGGGTCACTGGCATCAGTCGAATCAAAAGCACCTGGCTTATGATCCTGTCTTTAATGCTGGTGTCTCTGGTGAGCATCTTGACCTACAGCACTTGGTCCACGCTTCAAATCCTCGGATTTGATTTAAATGGACTGACCGACTTTATCTCCAATCAATTGTTATTGCCGGTCGGGGGTTTGCTGATTGCTGTCTTCGCGGGTTGGGTTTTAAAGCGAGATCAGCTTGCTGCGGAGGTGGTCTTTCCACGGGCTTGGCAGTTCCGGCTTTGGTATGGGTTGCTCAAATATCCTTTACCGTGCGTCATTCTGGTGATTCTGATCTCGGGCCTGGCAACCTGATCGAAAACCCTCGAAGAACGACGAAACCGGTATGAATGGCTGGACGACCAGGTTGATTGCGCGGCGTGAGGGGTAGGTTGGCGCGGGATCACAACCGCTGATCCTAGGTGCCTCTAACCCAAGTGCGGGATTCCTGAACCGCTGAACCGGTTCGAACGCGGCCGTAATTTGGAGGTTGCGGTGCCACGCACCGGCGAGGCGCTTAAGCTGCGAGGGCATCACAAAGCAGCGTCTGCGCTGTGGCACGTCATTGACGTTGTGCTGACAAGAAAATTGTCAGAGACTGTGCGGTCTTTGCTTAATTTGGTAGTCAATGACGATCCATCGATTAAAATTCCCGGTCATGTTTAGTTTTGGTTTCGGGCAGTTTGCTGAGGCCATTAAAAACGCTGGGTTTAATGTCTTTTTATTGTTTTATTACAATCAAGTGCTCGGCGTCTCGGCAACGCTAACCTCCATTGCGCTGGCGATAGCGCTGATGTTTGATGCGGTTTCAGATCCGTTGATTGGGTCATTTTCGGACAAGTTACGGACCCGGTTTGGCAGGCGACATCCGTTGATTCTGATGGCAGCGCTGCCGCTTGGCGTGAGTTTTTATTGCCTGTTTAATCCACCTGGCATGGCCTCCGATTGGGCGCACTTTCTTTGGCTGCTGGTTTTTGCGGTTTTGGTGAGAGCCTCTTTGACGCTCTATCACGTCCCCCACCTGGCCTTGGGCGCTGAGTTGGCCGAGGACTATCACCAGCGCTCAACATTGTATGCAATGAGTACGTTTTTCGGGTTTCTGGGTGGGGCGCTGTTTGTCCCGATCTCATACACCTTGTTTTTCCCAACCACCGAAGTCTTTAATCCGGGGTTGCTCAATAAAGCTGCGTATCAGCCCTGGTCTTTAATGGCCGCTGGGTTAATGATTTTTGCCATTATTGTCTGCGTGGTCGGCACCCGTCGCGAGATTCCCAGGTTGGTTCGTCACGTCGATCAGGACCCGCGTCAATTGATGCGGTTAGCTGATTTGATTGGAGAGTTTCGAGACGCCTTTAATAACCGATCATTTCGAGCCATCTTTTTTGGCATGATGCTGAGCACGTTGGTCCTGTCGGTTGAAGGGGTGTTTAATCCTTTTATGGGTTTCCACTTTTGGGGATTAACCACCGAGCAGTTACGCTGGATTCCATTGGCACAGCTTTTCGGTTTGTTTCTGTCGTTATCCTTCTTGCCAATGATGACGCGATGGCTCGATAAAAAACGCACGCTAATTGTTTCGGCCTTATTGGTTATTGTGAACATTAATATCCCGATTGTGCTGTCGCTTTCAGGCGTCTCATGGTTTCCGGCACAGGGCAGTCAAAGTTTACTGGCGGTTTTAATTTTGAGCGGTTTGGTTACCGCGTCCCTCGCGCCGATCATCTTCGCAACCCTGAATTCGATGTTTGCTGATATTGCGGATGAACACGAACTGGACACCGGTTTTCGCCGGGAAGGGGTGATTTTCTCGGCGCGTTCCTTTGCGGTCAAGGCAACCAGTTCGATGGGGTTGGTTTTTGGTGGAACGCTACTGGATTTGATTCAATTCCCTCGGGGGGCTTTGATGGGCTCGGTCCCAGCCGACACGGTTTGGCTGCTTGGGTTTATCGCGGGGCCCGCCACCTCGGTGTTTACGGTACTCGGCGTGCTGATGTACTTAGGTTATCAAATCGATGAGCGCCGGCACCAAGAAATCAAACGATTATTAAAAGAACGGTTTGACTCGGGTCAGCCGCGATGAAGGTTGCCTTTGGTCTCAAGCGCCAATGGGTGTTCGGCGCCTTATTGGTCTTCTTTGGGGTGATTGCGATTTTCTGGCTTCAACCCACGCCGCCGGAAGCCGTTCCTGATTTTAGCGCCTATAAAGAGGTTGCTGAGAAAAAACAGGCGTTTTTCGATTTTGTCAGGCCCAGGGTCCGCATCGAAAATGGCAATATCCGGGCGGAGCGTCAGATGCTCGAGTTGATCAAGGCCCGTGCTCAGGCTGCTGGCATTGATTCAGGCGATGATGCCCTGGATATTCGGCGCCTGGCTAAGAAGTATCGGGTTCCCAATCGGGAGACGTTATCTGATCGTGCGGTGCTGAACGATTTACTGATGCGCGTCGATGAGGTGCCCGAAGGGTTGGCGCTGGCGCAAGCAGCGAATGAATCCGCCTGGGGGACGTCTCGGTTCGCCCAAGACCATCGAAATTTTTTTGGCCTTTGGTGCTTTACCAAAGGGTGCGGTGTGAAGCCCCGACGAGCCAGCGCTGAATCAACGCATCAAGTTGCGGCTTTTGCATCGGTTCAGGCGGGTGTCGCCTACTACCTGCTGACCTTAAATAGTCACCCGGCCTATGCGTTGCTCCGTCAACGCCGAACTGATCTTCGGACTGCCAACAAACCGATTACCGGCGAGGCGGTCGCAGATGGTTTGCTGCGGTATTCCGAACGAGGGCAGGACTATGTCGATGAGATTCAGCAAATGATCCGCGGCAATGGTCTCGATCAGGGCGCTGATGGGATTGAGTCATAACCAGACATGATTTGGATAACCTTACCGGCTTAAGCCCTGTTGGATTATGCGCATCAGGCGCACGCGCCGCGTTTGATGAAACGCGAGCGGGCATTGCGCGCCCGAGATTAGAGTTCAAGGGTCGTCATGAAGCGATTGATCAAGGTTTCGAGTATCGTCATGATAAGGCGTGACCCCTGACGACGGGTTGATGAGAACAAAAGGGAGCAAGGTTCATGAAAATTACGCCGTTGAATGCGGTCGGGGCAGAAGTCACCGAGGTGGATGTAAAGACCCTGACGGATGGGCAGGACGTGCAACTCAAAACAGCTTTTGCGCAGCATGGCTTGCTGATTTTCAGAGGTCAGGACCTGGCAGAGACGGACCACTTGGCGCTCGCTGAGCGTTGGGGGCAGGTTAATACCAATCGATTTTTCAAAGCCCATTCGGATTACCCACAAATCGCGATGGTTGAAAAAGAACCGGATCAACAGGAGAACATCGGCGGTGGTTGGCATACCGATCACTCCTATGATCAGATTCCCGCTCTGGGCTCGATCTTGGTCGCGCGAGTGCTGCCGGAAACTGGCGGGGACACGTGGTTCGCCAGTATGTATCGCGCCTTCGATCAATTGTCTGATGGGTTGAAAACGGTACTGTTGACCCTGAATGCGGTGCATTCTGCGAAGCATGTTTTTGGTAACCAATCCGAGTACATGCAAAAGAATATTAGTCAGGCGAGGATGGGCCGGCCGGATCTAGCCGATGCTTTGCCGGACCCGATTCATCCCGTTGTCGTGCGGCACCCCTTGAGCGGTCGTCCTGTCCTATATGTGAACCCAGGCTTTACGCTTAGGTTTGAGGGCTGGACTCAGGAGGAGTCAGCGCCCTTGTTGAACGATCTTTACCAGTCGGCGGTGGCGGACGACCAAGTCGAACGGGTTGATTGGCAACCGGGGACGATTGCTTTTTGGGATAACCGGGCCACTTGGCATTTTGCTCAGAATGACTACCAAGGTCAGTCTCGGCGCATGCATCGAATCACCATTGAAGGTGGTCCGCTGCAGGCCTATCAATGAGCGTGAAGGCCCCGTCGTTTGGTGTGTCGCGATTGCCATGTAGTGGACCTCATCAGTTTGATTGGGTGCGGTTTAGGCTCGCTGGCGGGCTGAATTGATCAAATGGCGCCGGTTTAGCGTGCTGTTAACGGCTAACGCGCCTCCGAAGACCGTCATTGCGGTCGAACAAAGTCGATGAAGTAATTTATTTTCAGGCGGTTTTCCCTTAGAGTTAGGCCTCTTTTTTTCCAAGGGGCGCGACGTGGCCAATTATTTCAATTCTCTGTCTTTGCGAGCGCAATTGGCGCAATTAGGTCAGTGCGAGTTCATGAACGCCTCCGAGTTCGAAGGCGGCGTTGATTATCTACGTGGCAAGAAGATCGTGGTGGTCGGTTGTGGCTCCCAAGGCTTAAACCAAGGGCTAAACCTTCGGGACAGCGGGCTTGATGTCGCTTATACCTTGCGGCAATCCGCGATCGACGAAAAGCGTCAGTCTTTCCTGAATGCAGACGGCAATGGCTTTCAAGTGGGCAATTACCAGGAAATGATCCCGACCGCCGATTTAGTGCTGAATTTGACCCCGGACAAGCAACACAGCGCGGTGGTTGCTGATATTGAGCCTTTGATGAAAGCAAATGCCTGTTTGGCCTACTCTCATGGTTTCAATATTGTTGAAGAAGGTCAAAAGATACGGGCAGATCTAACCGTTGTGATGGTGGCGCCTAAGTGTCCCGGCACGGAGGTCCGCGAAGAATATAAGCGAGGCTTTGGTGTACCAACTTTAATTGCGGTTCATGCTGATAATGACCCGCGAGGGGAAGGCCTTGCCATTGCCAAGGCCTATGCTGCCGGCACAGGTGGCCATCGGGCCGGTGTCTTGATGAGCTCTTTCGTTGCCGAAGTAAAATCTGATCTCATGGGCGAGCAGACCATCCTTTGTGGAATGCTTCAAACGGGCTCACTGCTCTGCTTCGATAAGATGGTTGATAAAGGCGTCGATGCGGCCTATGCGGCAAAGTTGGTCCAGTACGGTTGGGAGACCATCACCGAGGCGCTTAAGCATGGTGGGATTACCAACATGATGGACCGGCTCTCCAATCCGGCGAAGCTGCGCGCGTTTGATCTTTCCGATGAGATGAAGCAGATCATGCGTCCGCTGTATGAAAAACATATGGATGACATCATGACCGGGACCTTTAGCGGCGGCATGATGGCGGATTGGCAGGATGACGATGCCAAACTTTTAGGCTGGCGCCATGAAACCAGCCAGAGCGCATTTGAAACAACCGCTGTGACCGATGCTGACATCGGTGAGCAAACCTACTTTGACCAAGGCATTTTGATGATCGCCATGGTTAAGGCTGGGGTTGAGCTGGCTTTCGAGACCATGACGGCCGCGGGCATTAAAGCAGAATCTGCCTATTACGAAAGCCTGCATGAGGTTCCGCTGATTGCAAATACCATTGCGCGCAAAAAGCTTTTCGAAATGAACAGTACGATTTCAGACACTGCCGAGTACGGCTGTTATTTATACAACCACGCTTGTTTGCCTTTACTGGCGGAGTTTATCGCGCCGCTCGAGACTGATGTGATTGGTCGGGGCTTGGGTTTGAATGATGTAGGGGTTGATAACCAGGTTCTGATTGCCGTAAACCAAGAAATCCGCAGTCATCCCGTGGAAGCCATTGGGCAAACGCTTCGGGGTTACATGACAGCGATGAAAGCCATCGTGTAAAGAGCCCGTTGTGGATGATTCATCCAGCTGGGCGAGGTCGGTATGAGCCCGCTTGTGACGCTCGATCAAGCGACCTTCAGATTTTCTGAAACGGGCACCCTGGGGCCAATCAGCTGGCAGATTGAAAGCGGCCAGAAATGGTTTATAGCGGGTCGCAACGGTTCAGGGAAATCGGTCTTGCTCGGGCTTATTGAAGGCGGCGGCCGGATTCAGTCAGGGCAGGCGCGCGGAATTCCCCAAAATGCGGTTGTGGTGTCAGCGGCGGCACACCTAGCGCTTATAGACCGTGAGCGGCATCAATATGACGGTGCTGATGATAAATTTAAAGGCTCGTCGGTCGCCGACATTCTAAGTGAACTCAATCCCGTCGACAAAGTTTTGACCGAACTCATCCGCCGCTTTCAACTCCAGCCTTTGTTGGGCCAGCGGTTTCGTCAGCTCTCAACCGGCGAAACCAAGAAAGTTCTCTTTGTCCGCGCCTTGGCTGCTAATTGCCCGCTGCTTATATTAGATGAACCCTTAGCGGGCCTTGATGATGGCAGTCGCGAGGTGGCCATGGACAGTCTTGCGGATTTTGTCGGCGGTAAAACGGTGCTCCTGGTACTAAACGATTGGGCTGCATTGCCTGACTGGATTGATCATGTCGCGTACTTATCAGGCGGACGCATTGATTATCAAGGTCCCATGGATCCGACGGCGGCGAGATCTTGGCTTGGTCAAATGGTTGTTTTAACCAATGAAGCGCAAGCTTTGCCAGCCCCCTTGCCCAGTTCGGTGCCAGGGCTTTCCGCTGAGCGAGCACTGGTTGAGATGCGCGATATCCGCGTCCGCTTTGAAGATCGGGTCATCTTTGATGGTCTCAATTGGCGCATTGATCCCGGTGTGCACTGGCAAGTCTCTGGCGCGAATGGCTCAGGTAAGACCACCTTGCTCAGCCTGATTACGGGCGATAGTCCGCATTGCTACACCAATGATTTGGAAGTATTTGGCTTCAAGCGGGGCAGTGGTGAAAGTATTTGGCAGATCAAGCAGTACATCGGGTTTGTTTCCTCTGAATTACATTTAGCGTATCGCGTCAGCGGGACCGTTGAGAGCGTCATTATCTCTGGATTCTTTGATAGCGTTGGCGTTTACCAACGCCCCACTGCGGCGCAAAAGTCAGCGGCGGCTTCATGGCTTGCGTTAATCGGTTTAACCGGGGCCCGGCAGCAACCCTTTACCCAGCAAAGTTTTGGCAATCAGCGGTTGCTTTTAATTGCGCGCGCGCTGGTCAAGCAGCCAGCACTGCTGATACTCGACGAACCATGCTTGGGGCTGGACGCTTTTAATCGAGGGTTGGTCCTCGCCCTGATCGAAAAGTTAATACAGGGCCGCGAAACCACGGTGCTCTATGTCAGTCATGATCATCGAGATCAACTGCCCAGTATCAAAAACACGCTGCGTCTCGAGCGCGATTGAGTCGGTTCCCTCGCGCTTGGGTTGTTTGATGCAAGGGGCTTTTACCGCCCGAAGGGTTCAGCGGCGCTAGGCGCTACTTTTCCCACGCCGGCGCCACCAGCCTTGCTTGGCCTCATTGAGATCGAGTATCTGATCCTTGGCGGCTAAAAAGGATTCAAAGTCAGCATCGGCGCCTTGGTTTACGCCCTCATTACTGTACATCGCTGCCATGCTGAATCGGCCATTACCCGCTTGAAAAATCTTTCCGGTTGGCGCGTCCTCGCTGCACATATATAAAACAGCGGGGGTTACCAGGTGTGGGGCTCTTTCTGGATCGGGCTGTTCAAGATCCTCGTCACGTCCGGGTATGGTGTTGGTCAGTCGAGTCGCGGCAGCCGGGGCCAGCGTGTTGATCCGGATGTTGTGTGAGGCACCCTCGAGTGCCAACACATTCATCAATCCCACCATGCCCATTTTCGCGGCACCATAATTACTTTGGCCGAAGTTTCCGAAAATACCCGAGGTCGAACTGGTGAGCACAATCCGGCCGTAGTTTTTCTCATAAAGGATTGGCCAGGCAGCGTGGGTTACGTAAGCCGTGCCGTTTAAATGGACATTAATGACGATATCCCAATCATCCAGGGTCATTTTCTTAAAAGATTTGTCGCGTAGAATGCCCGCATTGTTGACCAAAATATCGAGGGTCCCGTATTCGCCCACGGCATCATCGATGATGCTCTGAGCGCCAGCACGATCGGCAACGGAGGCCTTATTGGCGATCGCCACGCCGCCGAAGGCTCTGATTTCTTGCGTCACCTGATCGGCCATGTCGCTCTGCCCTGCCCCATCGGCGGTGCCGCCGAGGTCATTGATCACAAGGCGCGCGCCCCGTCGAGCAAATTCAAGGGCATGCGCTCGACCCAGTCCGCCGCCAGCGCCCGTAACCACAACCACCTTATCTTTAAAGTCATTCATCAAGGGTCTCCTTGTTTTGGTGAAACGTTGATCTCGATTGAAGGGTAGGGGTTCCGACTTCAATCGAGGTTGAAGCAGCCGTGAATTGTTTCTGAAACACGTAATCGTCAACGTAAAAGCCAGCGCCGATGGGTGCCAAGACCGATTGATGATGGGTGTAGCCGGCTCGGCGATAGGCCGCAATGGCGCGGGCATTGTGTTTGTTGACATTCAAAAATAGTGCCGTTGCCCCGAGTGCTTGCGCGCACTGTTCGGCTTGGTCAAGCAAGCGTTTTCCGAGTCCTTTGCCGTGGTGCTGCGTTGCAAGGTAGAGCTTTTCGAGTTTTACGAATGATGGATCCAAGGCCTGAAAGGCGGCAAAGCCGATGGGCTGGCTGTTTTTTTTGAGGATTAGGAAGTTTGTGCCCGTTGCTCGATCCTTTTGTAATTGATCAAGGCTATAATCCGCCGCCAGCATGAATTCGATTTGTGGTCCGGAGATGATCCCAAGGTAGTACTCCCGCCAGATCGAGTGTGCAAGGTCGCTAATCTGCGACAACTGCTGCGGGTCAGCAAAATCAATGGAAATGGTCATGGCTTAAGAATAGCCAAGGAATAGGTTGAGTACCATGCAGGATTTACCCAGCGCCGAAACCCTCGCTGAGACGAAGTTTGATTTGATTATCATCGGTGGCGGTATTACCGGTGCGGGTATTTTTCGACAAGCCGGGCTGCAAGGGTTAAAGGCGTTATTGCTGGACGCTCAGGATTTTGCCAATGGCACGTCGAGTCGATCCACCAAGCTGATTCATGGTGGGATACGCTATCTCCAAAACGGCGAGTGGGCCTTGGTTCGAGAAGGTGCTCGCGAGCGGTTGCGAGTGCTAAAGCTCGCGCCCCACCTTGCTGAGCCGATCGATTTATTGTTGGTTGCCCCGAATTGGTTCACCTGCTTAAAATATTTGATTGGGGTTCGTCTCTATGAATTTTTGGGGCAGGTCAAGCCCGAGGACCGACACCGCCTGGTTTGGGGCCGCGCGCTTGCAGCGGCAGAGCCATCCTTGGATCGCAGTCGATTTCCTTACGGGATCCTTTATCGAGAATATCTAACCGATGACGCCAGATTGGTGATCGCAAACGTTCGGGCGGGCTGCGCCCTGGACGGCATTGCGCTGAGCTATACACCGGTGGAAGGCTTGCTCGAAAAAGCAGGCCAGGTGGCTGGGGTGATCATTCGTCATCAGGATTCAAAGACCCCGATTGAGGTCCAAAGCACCTGTGTGGTGAATGCCGCCGGGCCTTGGGTACCGAATGTTTTGGCTATGGATGAGCCGACACCGAAGTCCTTGATCCTCAGTAAAGGCGTGCATGTGGTGCTTGCTCGGTCAGATCTAACAATCAGTCAATGTTGTCTTTTGGTTGCTGATGACGGTCGTCCAGTGTTTGCGATTCCAACCGATGAGGTTGTTTACGTGGGCACAACGGATACGATTTATGAGGGATCGGACCTGACCTGGCCACCAGTGCTCGATGAAGAGGTCCAGTACTTGCTCGGCGTGGTCAACACCCATTTTAACAAAACGCTTCAGTCGAGCCAGGTGCTCAGCAGTTGGGCGGGTCTTCGGCCATTAATTACCGAATCAGGTAAGAAAACGACAGAAATTTCGCGCAAAGATGAAGTTTGGGTGAGCCAAAAGGGCTTGATTACGATTGCGGGTGGTAAATTGACCGGTTATTTGAAAATGGCTGAGACGGTTGTTCAGCAGGTTGTTCGGCAGCATCCGGAATTTCGTGATGCGGTTCAATCCACCCTTGCCTGGTTTCCGGGGGCCAGTCAGCCTAGGCCACCCGAGGGATTGCTCGGGCCGTTACTGGATTCTGAAAATGTCGACGCGCAGATTCTGGATCGCCTGGTTCGTCGCTATGGCGACGAAGCGCAAGCGGTATTGGCCTGTGGTCGGGATCCTATCGCGCCGGGTGCCCGGATGATCATGGGCCAGGTCCATTGGGCCGTCACCCAGGAATATGCTCGGACCTTGGAGGACGTGGTTTATCGGCGGTTGCGTACACCGCTCTACGAGCCCAGTTTGAGTGAGCGTGGGCTTGAGCGAATCAGCGAGTTGTTGTCAGAACTGCTGGGTTGGGATGAGTCCGAGCGTTTGAGCCAACTGGACAGTACTCGACGGCGCTTAGCCTTCGATCAGAACTTCCCGGATAAAACCCGCTCCGAATAAATCGGGTTGGGGGTTCTTGTTATTTGAGAGGCTTAAATCGACAGCGCCCATGGGGCGGGTTCGCTCGATCGTTGTTGAACCTGCTTGCGCAATTGATAATTGAGCTGGGGCGTTGATCGTCGCGTGGTTTCAAAATCTTCTCGGGTGATGACCATTAGTTTGACCGCTGTCTCAGCGACCGCCTGGCCAACGATCTCCAGGCCAAAGGGCTGCCAGCCTAACGTCTCATTACTCGCAATCAAGGGGTTGTCGCTGCTGAGCTCGCCGTCAATTTTGAAGTAGAGGTGCGCGTTGTCAAAGGCGATGCTCGCCCCTAACGGATGCTCAACGAGTTCGGAAATCGCACTGACTTGTTCATTGACGGTTGAGTTTAAGGCTTTGAAGAACGCTAGATTCTTGATGATGGGACGTAGCTGCCACCGTTTGGTCAGTTGTGCTCGCAGCTTTGGGTCGTTCGATAAAGCAGTAAAGGCATCTTCAGAGAATTGGCATACTGTTACCGGCGTTTGCGCAACAATCGAGGCATTTCGAGCGCCTAGATCAGTGAGGGCTGCCATTTCGCCTAATAAATCCCCAGCCTGAAGGGTGGCGATCGTCTTGGTATCGTGGTCGCTGTGATGCACCACCGAGCAATAGCCCGTTAGGATCAGGTACACATAACCTTTGGATTCTTGGCCCTGAACGAGAACAACATCGTCTTGATTGTAATTCTTGATGGCCGCGTTTGTGACCAAGCTTCGAAGCCAGCGATTTGGACCGACATCCCCGATCCAAGTTTTTAAATAGTGATGAATCAGCGCGGCGTATAACGACAGATCACCTTCAATTAAGGTGTAACGTTTGCCGGCGCTGGCGACAGAAAAGGTCGCGGCAAACTGTCCCGGCAGTTCATCAATATGAACAAAGACGATCCGCTCGGCGGGTGACGTTGTGAATTCTGCGGGATCACCATGGAGTGGGCCCGCGCCGCCATCGGCAATGAGCAGATTGAACCGGGCTTGGTACAGGTGTTGCAGCGGCTCGAGCGTCTCTGACCGTACGATTCCGGCTTCATGCAGCGATTGAACTTTTTGGAGCGCATGATTATCACCCACCACGCAAATCTCGTTTGTCTGCTGGCCGTTGCGAACCGTGAAGGTCGCACCAATGGTTGGGATACTGTGGACGGTGTGATGCGCTTTGATAATCAAGCCGAAGTGATTAATGGGTTGGCCGGGGTCAATCGGGATATGGTGAAAGTGCTCTCGAATGACGGTGTCCTGCCAGCCTAATCCCAGGGCAAGTTTCTCGATGGCCATTTCAAAGATTTCGGTGGTGGTGATGATGTCTATAACCCGTGCCGCTTGCATCAGCGGAAAGAGGGCGCAGTGATCGTCATGAATGTGGGTTAAAAAGCACGCTGAAATTTGATTTTTTGATATGCCCCGCGCCAGCAAATGCTCATCCAGAAAAGGAATGGCGTCCACCAAGAGGTATTCACCGTTATGGCAGAGGGCAAGCCCGGTGCAGGGTTCGTTCGGAGAAAAGCCCGAAGCGCCGCCCAAGACTTCCAAAGAAAATTTAGCAAGGCCCGCAGAATGATAATCCTTCAGCGTTGGATAGCTGGGCTGAATTCGAGTGTCTTCGCTGAGATCAAGATCTTCGCTTTCGCAGCCATTGGAGAATCGGTATTGATCAAATCCGGTGTGCTCGATGACGAGATCCCCAATTTGGACTTGATTGGCATCAAAGGTATAAGTCGTGAAGAAGTCATCGACCGTTAAGATTTTTTGATCAGGCCCCCGTAACGCGGCGTCATCAGAGATACCGAGCCACTCTTGGGCCAGTGCGGGATCGCTGTTCCACTGCTTGAATTGATCTGGGTCAGGGCCAAGCAAGGTAATCTTCATGAGTCGTTTGGCTTGTTTGATCGCTTGGTCGTCGCCGATGAGCAGCAGTTTCTCACCACTGGCATAGGCGCCAAGATTGAACAAAAAGTGGTACAGCAAAAATTCCACATGATTCATGAGCGAGCCATCTCGCTCCCGGGTATCGATTAGCACCACGCCATCAAAATGTTCTTGGCCAGAAAGCTTTAAACCTTTGAGGACTTCCGGTGGTTGGCCAACTAAGAGTGATCGCCCCGCAGCCTGAACCAGTCGACTCCCGCTGGCAGGTTTGGTGATATCAATATTGGGCATAATCGGCCTCTTGGTTCTCAGTGCCTTGCGTTCACGGTTGAAGGCGCTTGGCACGCACGTTAACTCATTTTGCGCGACCGGGTCGAGATAGACAACCCGTAAAAGCAAGGTCATTTTTCGACCATAAAACGGCTTTTATGGCGGATTCGACGGCATTGTGTGGACCAGCTTATAATGCGCATCAACTATTTGATCGAGTCCCGTTATGAATCAGCCGGTTAGTTTGGATCCCCAAGAAAAGCGCTTGTTCGTTGATAATCTTCACCGCTTTTTAAAGGCTGAGGTCGCGCCCCATTACGATGAATGGGAAAAAGCCGGTATTTGGCCGAGGTCGCTTTGGCGCAGCTTCGGTGAGCAGGGCTTCTTATGTGTTGATGTGCCTCAGGCCTACGGCGGCTACGGCGTGTCCTTTGAGCTCAGCTGTCTGGTCGTCGATGAGGTCTCAAAATTTGGTTTTGGCGCCCTGGCGAGTGGGTTGTCGGTGCATTCAGATATCGTTGCGCCTTATATTTTGAATCTTGGCAGCGAGGCTCAGAAAGAAAAATATCTGCCGGGCATGGTCTCGGGCGAAATTGTTGGCGCGATCGGTATGACCGAGCCCAGTGCTGGTAGTGATCTACAACGGATCAAAACCCATGCTGCCCGTGACGGTGATCATTTCAAGATTAATGGCCAAAAAACCTTCATTACCAATGGTCAGCATTGTGATCTGATTGTGCTGGCAACAAAGACAGATCCAAACCAAGGCGCCAAAGGGATGACGTTGTTTACGGTTGATTGCGCGTCATCCGGATTTAATCGCGGCCGAAATCTAGACAAAATGGGGCTCCACAGCGGGGACACCTCGGAATTGTTTTTCGATGATCTGATTGTGACGACGGATGATATTCTCGGTGGTGAAGGTCAAGGCTTTGTCAATATGATGAACGAGTTGCCGAGGGAGCGTTTGATCCTAGGCGTTGGCTGCGTCGGTGCGGCCCAAGGGGCGTTTGATTTGACGGTTGGGTACATTACCGAGCGGCAGGCTTTTGGGCAATCGGTTGCAGCCTTTCAGAATTCGCGCTACAAGCTGGCCGAGATGAAAACGGATATTGAGCTCTGCCGAGCAATGGCGGAAAAGTACACGGCACAATTTCTTGTGGGCGAACTGAGCAGTGCGGAAGCCTCGATGCTGAAACTGGCCGCCAGCGAAATGCAGGGGCGCGTTGCAGACCAGTGCGTTCAGATGTTTGGTGGCTATGGCTATATGAGTGAATACCCCATATCACGCGCCTACTTGGATGCCAGAATCCAAAGAATTTATGGTGGCACCAGTGAAATTATGAAAGAGTTAATATCAAGAAGCATTGTGAGCTGACCCTATGCGTTAGGGCGAGGCTCAATAATTGAAGTGTGTATTGAACTCGGGATCATTTTGAGCTGGGTTCGAAGACCTAGGAGAGCGCTGAATGAATGTGAATATCGGATCCTTTCTCACCCGCCGTGCGGACATTAGCCCTCATCGAGAGGCGTATGTCGATGCCGCGACCGGCGCCAGGCTATCCTTCTTGGAACTCAATCAGCGCGCTAATCGGCTCAGTCATCAGCTTCGTGGACTGGGCGTTGAACAAGGTGATCGGGTCGCGCTGTGTTTGATGAATAGTGCCGAGTTTATCGAGGCTTTTATCGCGGTCGCGAAGATTGGCGGGGTTGTGGTGCCGCTGAATTGGCGTCTCGTTGCGGATGAGCTTGAGTTTATTATCAAGGACAGCGGTGCAAAAACGCTGATCTATGGCGAAGAATTCCAAACGGTCATTGCGGACTTACATGGACGCGGTGATCAGACCGACGTGCAGCACTGGCTTGAAGTCGCAAGCGTTGGCGATTGCCTCGCCTTTGCAACGGATTATGCCCAGTTTTGCGCCCAAGGGAATGTGGTTGAACCGGTGGTGACTGCGAGTGGGGATGACCTGCTTTACATCATGTACACCTCAGGCACCACAGGGCTACCTAAGGGTGTGGTGCATTCTCATACAACGTCTTTTTGGGCGCTGCTGACCTTTGAGGCCAGTTGCGATCTGCGTGACGGGGATCGCTACTTGGTGGCACTGCCATTGTTTCATGTTGGCGCGCTAACGCCTGTTGCTTTGAATATTTATCGTGGTGTGACCAGCGTCGTGATGCGTGAGTTCGACCCGGTGTCAGCCTGGAAGTTGATTCGAGATGAGGCGATTGGGGTGTCTTTGTTAGTGCCCGCCATGCTCAATTTCATGATACAGGTCCCACGGGAACAGTTTACATTCGATCACCTTAGATGGATCCAAAGCGGCGCGTCGCCACTGCCTGTGAGCTTGATTGAACAATATTCAAAATTGGGGATCGAAATCCATCAGATCTACGGTCTAACGGAAACCTGTGGGCCTGCTTGTGTAATCAGCGCCGAGAATGCGCTGCAAAAGATTGGTTCAACCGGGAAAGCTTTTTTTCATACCGAGGTGCGGGTTGTCGATGATGCGGGCGCTGACTGTGATCCCGGCCTGCAGGGGGAAGTTTGGGTAAAGGGTGGCCACATCATGCTTGAGTATTGGCATCGGCCCGAAGCCACAGCCGACACCATTACTCAAGATGGTTGGTTGCGGACTGGCGATGTGGCGTCAATTGATGAAGAAGGCTTTGTGTATATCCAGGATCGGATCAAAGACATGATCATCTCTGGTGGCGAAAATGTTTATCCGGCTGAAATTGAGAACGTGATTCTGAGTCATCCTGACGTCATCGAGGTGGCGGTGATTGGCCAGCCCAGTCAGAAGTGGGGCGAGAGCCCTTTTGCGATCGTTGTGCCAAAGTCATCCGATGTAGCAGCTGACGCGATCTTGAGTTTTTGCGATGGTAAGTTGGCTCGCTTTAAATTGCCGAGAGGCTTGGCCTTTACGGATGTGATCCCAAGGAATGCCAATGGCAAAGTGCTCAAACGCGTGCTCCGGGAATCCTATCCAGGGCCAGCACCGCAGTAGATGGGCCGTCCAAAATGCAGTGTATCCGGCCAATTTGGTCGCGCATTACAGCGCATCTGGCCCACGGGGAATTGTGTGGCCTGAAACATCTGCTCAAAAAGGGTGTTAATCGTTTGAATACCGACCGCATGGTGCATTATGTTTAGACCGCCAGACGGATGCATCCACTGGCTCGAAAGAACCCAGAGGTGAATATGAACCGAGTTGTTCTTGTCCTTGCTTTGTTTGTCGTGATGCCAATTCATGCGTTGCAGGTGTCGGTGAGTCCGACCGAAACCTTAGAGATTGCCAATCGCGAAGCCGTTATAAAAATTGATGGCAAGCTGGATGAGCCTGTCTGGTCAAGCCTCGATCAGTATGATGAGTTTGTTGTGATCGAGCCGGATACCTTGGTCAAGCCGGCGCATGCAACCTGGGTCAGTCTATTTTACAACGAACGCGGCCTGTATGTGGGTGTGCAGGTCGAGCAACCGCCTGAGACGCGAGTGGCGCGGCTGTCCAGTCGAGACAACCGTCAAATCAAACGAGACAGCGTGGGGATGGTATTGGATACCTCCGGCGAGGGGCGCTACGGTTATTGGTTTGGTATTAACCTAGGGAACTCTCAAATGGATGGCACGCTGCTGCCGGAAAAACAGTTTACGAGTGACTGGGATGGGGCTTGGGAGGGCGCAACCAGTGAAACAGAAACCGGGTGGGTGGCTGAAATGTTCATTCCCTGGGGCGTGGTTTCAATGCCCAAACAGCCCGGCGCTCGACGGATTGGGTTGTATATGGAGCGGTTCGTTGCCTACAAAGATGAGCGTTGGAGTTGGCCGGCGCTACCAGACACGGTGCCTCGTTTTATCTCAGCCCTGCAGTCGATCTCGGTTGATGATGTCCAGCCGAAGCAGCAATACAGCATTTTCCCCTCGGCATCAGTCACTCAGGATCGAATTGATGGCAAGACGAACTATCGTGCTGGGGCGGATTTTTTCTGGCGACCGTCAACCAATTTACAGTTAACAGCGACCATTAATCCTGATTTTGGGGTCGCGGAATCGGATGATGTGGTCATCAATTTATCTGCGACGGAAACTTTTTTCCCAGAAAAGCGCTTGTTTTTCCTTGAGGGGCAAGAAGTGTTTACAGCCTCCCCTCGGGCGGATACGCGAGGCGCTGGTGTGGGTAATAAGGGTGCGCCCTACACGTTGGTGAATACCCGGCGTATTGGCGGTAAGCCGGTCTTGCCAATATTGGGGGTTGGTGAGACGGCCCGAACCAAGGATCAGATTCAGCCCAATGATTTACTGGGGGCGGTCAAGGTGACAGGACAGAATGGGCAACTCCGGTATGGCGTGTTGGCGGCGTTCGAGGATGACCCTGAATTTCTAGTTCAAAGTGGTCAAGGGACTCGCCGGGCGGTTGGTTCAGGCAGTGAATATGGTGCCGCGCGGTTACTTTTTGAAGATCAGCCTGGCGGCGCCTACAAATCATTCGGACTTTTGTCGACGATGGTGCTCAACGAGGCAGGCGATGCGCTGGTTCAGGGCCTTGATGGGCATTACCTTGGTGAAAATGGCAAATTTAAAGCCGATGCTCAGGTTTTTACATCCGATAAAGACGGCGTCGATCGCGGGTTTGGCGGCTTCATCGATTTTGAGTATGCCCTCAGGCAGGGGGTGACCCAGCGGTTGGGAATCGAGTATTTTGATGACGCCGTTGATGTCAACGATTTTGGGTTCTTGCAGCGTAATGATAATTTTCGAATCCGTCAGGCGCATACTCGAACGCGATCGGATCTCAGTTGGGCGCGATCAAACCAGCTCGACATTCGAGGCTTTGTCCAAAAAAATTCAGAGGATCTTTTCACCCAGGGTGGGCTATTTTTCTCGAACCGAAGTGTGCTGAATAATTTGGCAGAGCTGGTGCTTCGGTTAGATGTCATGGCGGCAAGCTATGATGATCTCAATAGTTTTGGGAACGGGGCTTACCGAGTCGAGGCGCGTCAAATGGCCAGCGTCGGCTGGGCCTCGAATCGCTCCAAACCATTTAGTCTTGGCGGCAAGCTTGGTTACCAGGGTGAGGAGTTGGGTGGCGATAGCGCGGTGTATAGTTTGTATGCAACCTGGCGGCCAGATGATCGGTTAGTGCTGGACATCATGTTCAATTATTTAGATCGAGCGGACTGGCTGCTGCATAGCCAGGGCCGCACGATGGGCACTTTTGACGCGCAGCAATGGGCGCCGGGCATCGGCTTGGAATATTTTATTAGCGCCAAGCAGCAGTTAAAGTTTGTGTTGCAGTGGGTTGGCGTTAAAGCACGCGCGCAACAAGCGTATGGCATTCTTGATCAGCCTGGGGATTTGCAGCGTCGTCCTGATTTAGATGCGAGCGTGCCAGATTTCGCTGTGTCTCAGGTGAGTCTTCAGGGGCGATACCGCTGGGAGATCGCGCCCTTAAGTGATCTGTTTGTTGTTTATACCCGCCAATCGAACCAGTCTGGTTTGTTGCTTCAGCGAGATTTCCAAACGATCTTTTCAGACAGTTATCAGCAACCCGTTACCGATGCCTTTGTGGTAAAGCTTCGATATCGATTCGGCTCCTAAGATTGAGGCGCCGCGCTAGCCGTTTGGCTAGCCAGGCGTTCGGCTTCAATTTTTTCGATCAAGTGGTCTGCAATTTCCAGCATGCGGCTCGAGCCAACATCTTGCGTGACGCTGATTCGGTAACGACCTTGGATCACCAATTGTGGCGTCGAGGTAATACGGGCTTGCCGAGACAGTCGATCGGCTAGGCTGACTTTGCTTTTAACCGCCGCGGACTCGATCTGGATGAGGTATCGCGCTTTTTCAATATCAGAATTGCTTTCGACAAAATCAGCAAGATCCTCTGGGTCATTGAGTTTTTTACCCAAGTCGTGGATGGCTCTAAAGGTACCTTGATGCAATTCAACTGGGCCATTGAGGTCTTGAATTGCATAAAAGTGTGCCCCTAATAAGCGCCATTGATCTGATCCAATGAGGGGGGTTCTGATGAGCTGAACTTGGCCGCCTTTATCGGTTGCCCAATCTTCAAGGTCATCGTCAAATCGATAGCAGAAGATACAGCCGTAGGAAAAAAACTCCATAACTTCGATCGCATCCCCTCGAATCCGTCTGGGTTTATCGAGCTCAACATAATGGATGCCGGCAATGAAATCGCCCTGGGCGCCCTCATCGGTGACCGTTTCAAGGGTCAGGTAGGCAATGAGTGCCAGGATCGTGACCAGGAAGCCAGCGACCATGAGCTTTTGTTGATGTACGAATGATTTTCTGCGGACCATTAATTTGTACCTCCATTAGAATTGCGATTATAGTCAATTGCGTTGCGCTTGGCCTACCTAATTTGGAGTCCCTACAATGAGTGTTGAACAAGAGCTGATTGAGCGGGTGCTTGGATGCGCGGCCGAGGACGACCCCGAGCTGAACGAAACGATTTATAAAAACTTTTATCAAGCGATGCCGGACGCCGAACAGCTCATGTCGCATGTCGATGAGGGCGTCCGAGGCAAAATGATGGCTGAAATTTATAGGCTATTTTTATCCGACTCGGTTGCAGCAAGCGATGGCGACTACTTGGTTTTTGAAACCAAGACCCATGCTAACTCGTATTTTGTCAGGCCCGACATGCATGGGGTCTTGGGCGACGTCTTGTTACAAACCCTGCGTTTGAGCGCCGCGAGAGTCTGGAGCCCCGCGGTTGAAGCTGCGGTATCACAGCGGCTCAATGCGCTGACGACGGCCATTGCACGCGCGTTAACCCGCCACTGATGTCGAGAACCTATCATCAAGATTTAAACCCGATCAACACTAGGAGAAAACCATGTCCCGTTTACCCGCTTTGAGTTTAGCGGCCGTCCCCGGTCGTCGACAAGCAACCTTAGAACTCGCCCAGGAAATCGAAAAGCGCGGTTATCCTGGTATTTATGGCCCCAGTCTTGGGGACTCGTTGGCGCTCTGCCAGTCGCTGGCGCATGTAACGCATGAGATTGAGATTGGCACGAGTATCATGCCGATCTATTTCAGGCAGGTTGTCGATTTTGCGAGCACTGCGGGTTATCTCCATGAGATATCAGACGGCCGTTTTCGGTTTGGCATTGGCGTAAGCCATGCCCCAGCATTAAAGTCTCGGGGGTTGAGTAGCGGTAAACCCTTGTCGGATACCCGCGCGTTTGTCGAGCAGCTTAAAGCCGTTCCAAGGGTCGGGCCCATGCCGCCCGTTATCCTGGCAACGCTGCGGCATAAGATGATCCAGTTGGCGGAAGAAATCGGTGATGGCATGGTGTTTGCCAATGGCGCCCGCTCGCATATGAGCACATCCCTTGGCTATTTGAGCGATGAGACCCGTGGCCGCGATGATTTCTTTATTGGGAACATGATTCCAACCTGTATTTCAGACGACATCGAGGCTGCCAAAGCGGTCAATCGTAAGACCTTAACGTCCTATGCGATGCTTCCGAATTATCGAGCCTACTGGAAAGCTGCGGGTTATCGCGAAGAAATGGAAGGCATTGAAGCCGCGTTGGCCGCCGGTGATCGCGATCGGGTGCCCCACTTCTTAACCGATCGCTGGTTGGCGGATACAACGTTGTTTGGGTCAGCCTCGGCCGTCAGAGAGGGCATTGAAGCCTGGTTTGACGCGGGTATTAAAACGCCCATCATCGTGCCGTCGTCTGCCAGCGGAGGGCAAATGGTCGCATTTCAAGAATTCCTGTCGATCTATTAAGGGTCTTTCAGGTTTGCAGAATGGTTTGAGCGCCTTTAGCGAAGGCATCGAGCGCTTCACCCGAGAGCATTTTCTTGGGTGCGGCTGCGGGCACGTTGATGCCAGCTCTGCAGGCTGGGCGCGCTTTCATTTGGGTAAGCCAACGGTCTAGATTGGGTAAGTTGTCTCGGGATACGCCGGACCATCGGTAGGTTCGAACCCAGCACCAGTTCGCGATGTCGGCAATCGAGAAGTCGCCTGCTAAGTATTCGGCATCCGTCAGGGCGGTATCGAGCACCTCGAATAATCGGCGGGTTTCGTTCTGATAGCGGTCAATGGCGGGCTGAATCTTTTCAGGAAAGTATCGATAGAAAACATTGGCTTGGCCCATCATTGGACCGATTCCGCCCATCTGGAACATGAGCCATTGTAGGACCTCGTAGCGTCCGGGCCCTGACGTCGGCAAAAGTTTACCCGTTTTTTCGGCAAGATAGATCATGATGGCGCCGGACTCGAAAATCACCTCGCCGGTGCTGGTGTCTCGAATGACGGGAATTCTGCCGTTTGGGTTCATGGCCAGAAAGGCGGGTAACTTTTGATCATTTGCGGACAGATTGATGGCGTGGGTCTGATAGGGCAAGCCCAGTTCCTCTAAGGTAACCGATGCTTTGTGGCCGTTGGGTGTGGGTGCGGTATACAGGTTAATCATGCTGGGGCCCTTGCGAGTTTGTCATTAGTTTTAAGGTTAAGTTGATTCGATGCAATGACGTTTGTTGTTCAAATTCGAGGTCAGGTCATGAATTTCCCCGTTTCCTTTTATTGATGGTGGGTCATTGGGGTTCTGCTTTGTTCATTTGGCGGGTCGGTAATGCGCTGATTTTAGTGGGCTTATTGCCGGTTGCGTCGGGTCAGATCTTGACTTGAACGGATTCAAACAGCAGAAATTGCCGTAATCGGTCATGCTATTGACGATAGAATAGTTGAGTTATGCACATCTGACCCTTAGTTGACGACTTAGACTTGCAAGCCAATGCCGCCGTTATGAATGCCTTGTAACTTATTGTATTAATTGTAATTAAATACAATTGATCAAAAATTGAACAATCTTGGATTCACGGAAAACACTGGCTTTGATGGTCGTTGGCAACAGTTATCACCAGACTTATCCACAGTTTTTGTGGACAAAAAGGCATTGTCGTCGTTAGCGGTCACTTAGAACGGCCTGGAAAGGTTAACCCGCTGCGACGGCCGCGGCGACAGGGCTACGATATTGCCAGATATCGCTTCTTATATAGCCATAATAGAAAATCATGATCGAGGCCACCATACCGGGGATGAGCGCATTGAGTTCACCAAATTGGCCGATCACGACGCCGAGGACCAAAGACCCCATGGGCGTTGCGCTCATGAGTCCAAGGGTGAAGACAGACATGAGGCGGGCTCTAAAGGCGGGTTCAGCCATTTCCTGAATCATGACCCGGGACATGGTGGTGGTCACGCCCATATTGAAGCCCCAAAATGCGGCGGCTGCCCAAAGCCAGGTCATGCTGGGTTCGTACCAGATGAGGTAAAGCACGAGGACCCGGCTCAACTGCATGATCAGATAGACTCGGCCAGGTCGAGCTAAGGGCATAAATTTGAGTAAACCGAAATTGGCGAGGAGCGAGCCAAAATAGAATACGACCGTAATGTTCGCCAGCAGCAGGGCATCCCCGGCATAGATCCGACTGATGATGAAAGGGATCGCCACCATCCAGGCGCCGGCGTTAAAGAAGCTTGAGAAGAAGTTCAGTCCAACTAGGTCCCGGGCCAATTTAAAACGCCAGGTGTAAACCAGCCCCTCTCGAATAATCGAGGCCATGCTCGGTTGGGCCGCTGTTCTGCTATTTACATCTGGACTGGGCGGCAGGGGTTGTGCCTCTGGGGCGCTTGCATGCAACCCGATTAGAAAAAGGGCGCCCAAGCCAAAACACGCGCTTTGAAGCAGTAGAACTTCAACCAGGCCAAGATGGTCGATGCTGCCTGCGACCCGAGTGCCCATCATGGTCGCAATGGCGCCAATCCCGGTGGACAGACTGATCGCCCATTGCAGGCGCGCGCCCGCGACAAGATTTAAGATGGTATTGCGTGCGGGATTTGAGGCGCTATTGAGTAAGTTTGCAACGAGCGCTGTGAATATCAAGATCCAAACGCCCAATTGGTCAAGGTAGACCGCCAGCGCAAGCAGTAGCGGGGGGATGGTGCTGAGTAAGTGGGATTGGATTAAGAGCTTACGACCATCCATCCGGTCACCGATAACGCCGCCCCAAAGCATGAAAATAAGAGCGGGCACGCCGATGAGCAGCTGCGCAAGTCCGACGGTTTCAGGAGATTGCTTCAAAATACCCACCAGAATCCAGGTGACCAGCAGTTGCTGTATGCTGAAGCCGGCCATCCAAAGCGCGTTGCTGGTGTTGTACCAGGTCATTTGAAGGCGATCGTTGTCTGGCATGAGGGTCCAGGAAGGCGTGTTGTGGGATCATAGGCTCGATAGGGCGGGGGCGGTCAAGCGTTATTTGGGACGCCTGTCAGTCGGGTTGCTCGAATACCTGTATACTCCCGCAGGCCGAGGATTCCGGGTATTTTTCGCAGAAGTTATGATTGCCCAGATCTTTGGCGAGCAATGTTATTGCTCGAGACGCCGATGAAAACCGAGGTCCTACATGATTCATTTCGTGGTTCGCTGTCGCAAAACACCCGTTGATCCGTCGCAATTCCGCGCAAGCCTTGGGCGGGACGCCCACGTTGAATTTATCCCTGCCATGATTATCAACGCACTGTTTGTCGCGAGCGGCCACCGCCCAGACAGTCGTTTACATCTGGTGTTTGAAAAATCCCAGGACTTCAGCCGGGTTCTGTCGTTCCATGGCGATGACCTTGGCGATCTTGGGGGCCTCACCGAGCGCGCGTTATTGGACAGTTGTGCCGTTGCGCTCGCGGCGGGGTCGAGCTTAGCAAAAGACGGTATGACGATGGCGAAGAATGGCGTGCGAGTGAGTGCGCTGAGCTTCGAGCGACTGCTGGATGAATTGAGTGAGACATTACCGGGCTACTTGCTGGACCCAAAAGGTCAATCGCTTCAAGCCATAGCGCCGGTCGAGGATGGGGTTTTTGTGCTATCGGATCAGTTGGTGATGCCGAAAAATTCCCGAAAAGGGCTCGTCAGGAAAGGGTTTTTACCGGTCTCGTTAGGGAAAACAATGCTATTTGCCTCGCAATGTATCAGCGTCATACAGGGTTTGCGTGGATCAGAGTGAGAACCCTTGAGCCGATGACTACAACTTTTCAATAAAGTTCCCTTAAACCGCCATTTATTTCTAAAAAGGCCGGTTTCCTTTACCCGCTTTTCATAAATTAGGCGCATAATAGGCTCCGAAGTTCGGCATGACCCTTGAGGGTCAGTTGAGTTGTATGGGCCACAACTGGCATTTGACAACTGGCATTTGAATGACGGTTGAACTTTGAGATTTAAAAAAGTGGGTGATGGACTAAATGGGTATCACCTTCATGATTTACAAACTGTTTGAGGATGAATTATGTTTCGAAAATTAACAGCTGGGATCGCA
>Ga0209711_10000043_pt1 | contig 108614 bp, 85 predicted proteins | sample ArcticOcean_MG_C_7_FD_187441 | JGI IMG/M metagenome (GOLD analysis project Ga0209711, IMG submission 187441) | Marine microbial communities from western Arctic Ocean - ArcticOcean_MG_CB11_88 (SPAdes) (version 2) | ecosystem: Environmental > Aquatic > Marine > Oceanic | place: Arctic Ocean... | reverse complement strand
TGTGATCTGAGGAGCATCATCTCTAGCGCGCAGAAACAAGATCAAAACATTCTTCAAACTCTAAGAGATATGATAGAAGATCCACTACTAGCAGGTTCTAAGCTGGCTCACATACCTGAATAGTTACGTATCATCACCATATGAATACAGAAATGCCTAGCTATACGACCCAGGAAGAAGTGATGTTTTTTGACACAGACATAGGGGGTGTGGTGCATAATCTTGCCTATCTACGTATGATAGAAACTTGCCGAACTAAGCTGGCCACCGAAAAGCTAGGGATGGATCTCAAGACCATGGCAAACACCGGGCTATTCCCAGTCGTCGTTCGCACCGAAATAGACTACCGCGCACCGGCCACTCTAGGCCATAAGCTCATAATCAAGGGAAAGCTCGAAACCGTAGAAAAAGTGAAGTTTTGGTGTGCCTTCGAAATCTATGCTGAGGGGATAGAAAAATGCCTCATCACCTGCCGCCAGTCACTCGCCATGGTGCAAATGCATCCTGATGGTAAGCCAGGCAAACCTCAGCGTCTGCCTAAAGAATGGCGTGAACTCTGGGGGTCTTAATCTCGCTATCTGATTTTTAAAAATTTGATTGCTATCATCAATAATCTATGCAGGATTCCAATCTTATGGCTAACGCAACAAATGTTCTCGCAAGTGGAATCGAAATCATAGGGACTATTAAGTTCTCTAACGACATGATCATTGATGGTAAAATCGAAGGTGAAATCAGGTCAGATGGCGGACACGTTACCATCGGAGAAAATGCTCATATTAAAGGCGATATCATTGCTGGTGAAGTGAAGCTCTTCGGAAAGGTAGAGGGCACGATCACATCGGATCGCTGTGAGCTGAAGCCAAATTCCAAACTAGATGGAGACATCAAAACCAAAATGCTCAGTATGGAAGAGGGAGCATCACTTTCTGGCCGCACTGATATAGGTAGCTAACAAGATTCTAAAATACAATCATTCTAACGCAATCAACAACGAGTTGGTTGCGTTTTTTTATTCTGCTACTGTGGCCTTCACTGGCTGCTCATCTAACTGTTCCCAGCCTACTTCATAGGTGCCAAATTTCTCGAAAATACGATCTTTAACATCGGGAAAGAGCTCTTTAATCTTCACTAGGTATTCTTCATCTGAACCCAGAAAAATTCTACCATCAGGGCCATACAGCTGGGTGAGGCTTATGTGGTTAGAAGGTCTCCAGTTCCAATAATCCACCCAAGAGAAATGCGCTTTATATTCTCCTCGCTTAAAAATAAGTGCATCCTTCGTCTTCCCACCCATCCCCGTGTATGCGATGATGGTTTGATCATTACTCTCTAGCAATGAGTTTCCTGGGAAATCAAATTCATCCTTATTCTTACTATGTCCTGCTGTCATATAATCTAGCAGGCTAGGCAAAATATCAAGCTGGCTCGCCGTTTTTTGTGGCACTCCCCTTCCATAAGACTTGGGCCACTTGATCAGCATAGGCACACGGATCTGCTCTTCTTCTAATGAGGACACATGCAGCCAGCCACCGTGATCTTGCAGCTCCTCACCATGATCCCCAAGGACGATGATAATGGACTCATCGTATTTTCCTTTCTCTTTGAGAAATGAAATGAAGTCACCCACTAAGTGATCACACCAAGCAATCGAGTTGTGATACTTGTTGGTGACTAATTTTAATTCTTTGTCATTTGGGTTAGATGGCAAATAGGAAAGCTTACTATACGGAATAAACGGAGGCTTGAATTCCTTGTGCCAAGTGTAAAAAAAGTGGGAAGAATCAAGACCAATAATATCAAAATGACCTCCATCATTTCTTAATTCTATATCTGCCTTTAAATCCTCAAACAGCAATCGTTCACGCTCAGAGATATGTTGGTTGAAGATAGGATCTCCTTCACTATTATCGCGAATAGTTTGAAAAATATCTCCTTGCTCGCCAAAAAATTGCTTACCCATATGGCGGTATTCAAGCTTAGTAGAGATATAGGCGCTAAGCTGATAGCCCGCATTCTTAAATAACCTAAATGTATCTAGGCCAGGCCAGTTAGATCCCTCTTTGATTTCTTTATCCATCTTCCAATATAGCGGTAATCGACCAGTAAACGTGCCAAACCACGATACATGCGTGCCGTTCGCGCTAGACCAAGATTTCTCAATTTGCTGTGCATCATCTAATTGAAACTGGAATAGTTGCGGAGAAATCTCTGCTGTCAAAGCGTCTGCCCGATAAGACTCGATAAATATAAGGTAAATATCTGGCGTATATTTCAGCTCAAGCTTCAGCTCCTTCCCACTATTTGGCTTAATTTGCAGAGCTGTGTGGTTTTTGAATTCCACTTGGAACTCTGCTAATATGGAGTCGGCTTTAACCATAGACATCTGGAGATCAAATTCCGATGACTCGACTGCCTGATCACGTGTACCTTTCCACTTACTACCGATTGCTTGTTCCACTGTCGCGCCCAATATACTCAGTAATGCCACAGTCACTCCTGTTCTGGGAGACATCTTAAATCCTAATCGTTTAGAAAAAATATTACATAGCCAGACTATCAAGAATAGCACGGTCATGCTGCCGCCTGCTAACAGCGCTAGATTCAGAATAGGCGTCTTAATGCCGCCGCCTTTAAGCGCACCTTCAGGATCAAGAAAACCTTCTATTCCAGTAGAATTGACCAAGCTCATTAAGCTGGTATTCCAAAGTGTGTGGGTGAAATAATCTGAAATAATTAGCAATGGAATGATCGATGAAATGGTCCAAATAATTGAGCGACTCCATCTAGGCGCCACATAGAGCGAACTCTGAATCACGATGTATAGTAAGGCAACCATTGCAAGCTGATTAAAGAAGCGATTTAAAAATATACTGAATTTATGCCAGCCATCAATATTACTAATATTATAAATAAGTAGCGTGTTATGGGTGATCAATATCAAAAAAATAATCAGGTAAAAAATCGCATTCCAACTAGTCCTAGAAGATAACCAAGCATAAATACGGTGAAAAATGTTAGCGAATTCATCCTTCTTAGTTAGGTAACGCAGATTCCTGTAGAAGAAAATCACGTTCACTATAATCCCTAAAATGAAATAACTGTAGCCTGTCACAACCTGTAAAATCCCCACAGTGATCAGGGTTAGTTCTGCGGCTAGCAGGCAGAGGGCCCAGATCGTTTTGTGTGTCAAACTCTGCTCAGTTTTATGCACGAGCTTCGCATTCACACTCCAGATGAGTGAGCTAACAGTCGCTAATGTAAGCAGGATAATAATCCGCATACTAAAATACTCATCCACAGGGTAGAGTTCTTCCCCGCTCAGCCCGAACTTATGCGCAGTGAGTAAAGGAACAATCCCGTAAATGATTCCTAGGATCCAAATGATACTATGGACAAAGTGATAGAACATGTCCGCGGAAGCTAAACAATTTTTAATGAAATAGAAAGGATCTATTTACTTGCTAGAATAAGTGCGAGTTTATCTCACTTTCTTGAAAATGATCGTCGTGTATTCATTATTCGGATCAGACTCTTCTTCACTACGCTTAGAGTTCTCCCAGGCCTTAATGATCTCCCAATCTCCAGTTTGGAATTTCTCTAATCGATGAGTTTCTCGTAACTCAGAAAGCCTCTGATCCCAAATGAAATAGGTACCCGGTGAGAAATTTCTAATATCACCCCAATCCCGCTCAAGTGCTGCTTTGTCATGAAGATTTGAGAAGTGGATATCAACATGAGGATGATTACCCGTGACCAATGCGTCCTTGCGGATAGTACTCACATATTCAGATGCTTCACGGATATTAATTCCCCGTAGCTCAGGCTGGATTGGTGGATTGATGAACGAGGCTTTGTAAGGAGCTTGGAAAGACAGGACAGACTGCCACTGATACATACCCTGTTGCTGAAGCATATGGATTCCTTGTATAACAACGAGAAAAACGGCAGCTATCACGATCGTTTTGCCACGCTGTTCGCATTTTTCTAAAATCACATCAAACGCCTTCACGCCCAGCAACGCGAACAAAGGCGCCATCGGCATCAGAAAATGATAGTAACCCCCAGAAGCGAACGTTCCGGTCCAGAAAATATAAGAATGAACCACAAAATAACTGACATAAGTGAAGAGAATCAACGACCACTTTTGAAGATCCTTTTTGATGAATAAAGCCCCAAATAAGGCGAGAAGTAATGAGAAGATACCAAGGGCTGGCAACAGCAGAACCGCGTAATGATAGATGGACCCACTTCCATAGTAATCAGTTGGGTTCGACTCAAAATAAACTTCAAACGGAAACGAATACTCAGCCCCACCCTTAAAATATAGATAGTCAGCTAAATTAAAGATAATGATCGGCAGCACGGTGAAAAATGCCAGAACCGTGTCTCTAGTAATTGCCTTCGGAGCTATCTGATTAAACTCTTTTTTATACATCCTATTAAGAATGCCACCACTCTGGCATGAGATCCAAATCCCCCACAATGCTGTAAGAAGAATGCCCTCATGCCGAATAAGCGATAGGTAGCCGAAGCAGATAGAGGCTAGATAAAAGCGATCTTTCTGAGCCAGATAGATACCCAGAATCCAGATAATCATGAAGGGCGTCTGAGTCAGGATAGAATAGCATAGATCAGGAAACCACGACTGAAAAAACATCAACACAGGAATTGCCCAGATCGACTTTAAGCCAATATGTTTAGCGGATTTAGCGGTAAGAATGACTGCCACCGCTGCCAAGAAGAGAGTAAACAAACGCGTAGCTGTCAGCCCCAAAGGTGCCACAAACGCATGAATTAGATTTCTACCCGCACGGGTCCAGAGATCAAAGAAAATGTCTGGATTCGCCCACGCACTTCTGGATTTGATGTAATGGGTGGCTTCATCATCCAAAATGTATCCTGTACTTGCGAACAATCGGTAAAGCGCCCATGCCAAGCCAAGCGCAAAAGTTCCCCAAAAGATTTTTTTCTGTGCGGCTGAGTTTATCATATCAATCTCTATTCCAAGTTAGCGATCAGACACCGACATCTCATTATTCTCGTCGATGACCATAACATTACGATTTCGTCTCCAGAATCCGTATTTGAAGATACACCAGATCGCACGCACTCCATCCTTCCAGCCGATGTGTTTTCCCTCATCCACTGAGCGTGGGAAATAAGAGATCGCTACCTCAAACACACGCAGTTTACGACGCGCAATCTTCGCAGTAATCTCAGGCTCAAAACCAAACCGATTTTCTTCGATCTTTATATTCTGAATCACCTCCCTCTTAAACGCCTTGTAACAAGTCTCCATGTCAGTCACATGCAGATTAGTCACCATGTTAGACAGAGTCGTTAGAAACCGGTTCCCCATCGTATGCCAAAATTGCAACACTCTACGCGGATTATTTTTCAAGTAGCGCGAGCCATAACAAACATCACATTCATCATTGATAAGCGGTCTCACCACCAACTCAAATTCCTGCGGATCATACTCCAGATCTGCATCCTGCACGATCACGAATGGTAAAGTCGCCTTCTTGAATCCAGTTCTCAAAGCAGCGCCCTTACCCTGGTTAACGACATGGCTATAGAAGCTAAGCCTCGGCTCCACCTCTGCCATTCTTTCCACGATCTTAGCCGTGTCATCCTTAGAGCAGTCATTCACTACTACCACTTCACCAACCAGCGGTATCGCCAGGACAATATTGATCACGGACTCGACAGTTTTCGCCTCATTATAGGCTGGGATAATCACAGTGAGTGGTCTTTCTGGTAATTCAGACATAGGTTTATTAGTTAAAATGAATTTTCTTAATCAGTAATTATGTTCTTAGGAGAGTTATCAAAAACGAGATACTTACGAGCAATAAAATTTACTAGCGCAGAGGAAACAGCGAATGAGAGGGCTGCTACATCCTTATGAAGCCCATTATCAATGAACCAATCCTTGGCAGAATTTCCGGCCCAAAAACTTAGCCCTGATACCGCAAGAAAAATCATAAATTCCACCGTCCAGTGCCGGTCACTAGGAGTAAATACAAACATCCTATTCGTGATATATGCCACGATGTTTGCCAGCACAAAACCTACTAACATCACATAAGCCAAATGAATTTTCAGAGTTTCTATTGGCAAGTCATCCGCAATATAATCTCCATAAAATGTCCGTGCTATATAATACACCCCTAGCAAAACTCCTGTCGCCAAAAATCCAAACACCACATACTTAAAAAACTGCGCCCACAACGGAGGATGCTCCCTCACCTTCAGATCCGCTATCATCTCTGATGGATGTAGCGGAATCTCGCCAAACACAGGCACAGTGATAGACGACTTATACTGACGCTTCGTCTCAGTCATCGTCTTCGCTGCATCTATAGCCGAGCTCTCACTCGTATTTTCATAAGGATCCACCATTGCACTCTCGACATCTCAGACGACCCTGAATGGCGTATTGCCTGAGCGCTAAGATGTCAACCTTATACCCCTACCTAAAAGCATCCACCAGACCCTGCATATCTTCAGGTGCCGCGCTCTCCGCATCAGCGATCGCCTTCTTCTGAAGTTCCACTATTTCTTTAATTCCTGCCTCGGAAAGATCCAGCATCGCATTCATCTCCTCACGGCTAAACGTAGCCTCCTCACCCGCACCTTGGATTTCTACAAACTCAAGATCCTCAGTAAGCACCACATTAAAATCCACCGATGCGTCCCTGTCTTCAGGGTAATTTAAGTCCAGCACAGGCGTCTTCTGATAAACCCCAGCACTCACCGCTGCGATCAACTTCTTCATCGGAGACTCCTTGATCTTCCCACTAGCCACCAGCTTGTTCAGCGCGATAGCCACCGCCACTGCACCACCCGTGATCGATGCCGTACGTGTACCGCCATCAGCCTGAAGCACATCGCAGTCTATCCACAGTGTCCTATGTCCTAGCATCTTAAGATCCACCACAGCACGCAGTGACCTCCCTATTAGCCGCTGAATTTCAGATGACCTTCCATCCAGCTTTCCCTGAGAAATATCTCGCCTCTTTCGGTCCAAGGTCGAATACGGAAGCATCGAATACTCCGCAGTCAGCCAGCCACCCTTGACCTTCTGATACTTCATCCATCCCGGAATATTCTCCTCAATCGTGCACGCACAGATCACCCGCGTATCGCCAAACGATACTAGCACAGACCCCGAAGCATGAGGCGCCACATTTGGGGTAAACGTTATCGGGCGTAACTCATTTATCTCTCTCTTATCAGGTCTTGTCATAGTCATCATTAATTTTTTATTTTTTCTCTTCACTATCAGTCTCAGTATATATGTCTGTATCCTCCATCTTCACCGCTAGTATGAATTCATGCAGCTTAGCTCGTAGTCATTTTAAAATCTACCTCCGCTCCAGCATCACCCCCGCCTCGATATGATGCGTGTAAGGAAACTGATCAAACATCGCCAGCTTCGTCATTCTATGTGTCTTGCACAGAGTTTGTAAATTTTCACACAGCGTGGTCGGATTACACGAAATGTAAAGAATCCTCTCATACTCCTGCACCATCGCCACAGACTCCGCATCCATCCCAGATCGGGGCGGATCCACAAACACCGTCCTAAAATCATACTCACTCAGCACAATATCCTGTTGCTTTAATCGAGTAAATTCCCGCTCACCACGCATCGCCCGGGTGAAATCCTCCGCTGATAAACGAGCAATCTTCACATTCTCAGAATGATTAGCCGCTATATTCCACTGCGCCGACTCCACCGATGGCTTCGCCAGCTCAGTCGCCAGCACCTTGCTAAAGTTCTGTGCCAGCGCCAACGAGAAATTTCCATTCCCACAATACAACTCTAACAGATCACCCTCACATCCACGGCTACAGCTCACCGCCCATTCCAACATCTTCTCCGCCACCCTACCATTAGGCTGCGTGAAGCTGTTCTCCACCTGCTTATAAACAAACTCATCCCCATGCACCATCAGCCGCTCCACCACGTAATCCCGGCCTATCACAAACTTCTGTTTCCGCGCACGCCCTATAAAATCCACTGCAAACCCACACTCTAACAGCTCACCCCGTAGTACCGCCACCGCTGCCTCCCACTCCTCATCCAGCTGCCGATGGTAGAGCAAACTCACCAACATATCCCCACTCAAGGTTGACAAAAAATCCACCTGAAAAATCTTCCTCCGTAAAATATCACTCCCCCGTAGCCTATCTATCAACTCCGGCATCAGAGCATTGATCCCCGCAGATGCCGCTGGGAAATCACCCACCCGTATCCGCTCCCGCGTAGCCTGATCAAACATAATATAATACAAGTCATCCCCATCATGCCACACCCGAAACTCCGCCCGCATCCGATAATTCACTGGCTCAGAACGAAATACCTCAAACTCTGGTAACCTTCCCCCGTCACACGCTTCAGAAAACTCTCCAAACATCTCCCCAATTCTAGCCACCTTCTCCGCTAGCTGATCATCATACTCTTGACTCATTATCCTATAAATTACTTCTTATGTATCCGTTTAAACAACCGATGTAAAGCAGGTAGGAAGTCCTCATCCGTTGCCGTCTCCATACTCGCTATCTTATACCTATTAAATGTCTTCTGCAGACCCTCCAGCCTCCGCCTATTCAGCTTAGAATACCCCATCCGCACATTTGCATTATTGGTATTCACCATCGTCTGCCAGCCCGTTTCCGGATCTGTTAGATTCACCTTCCCCACAATCGGCAGCTCCTGCTCAACGGGATCATAAATCCGCATCGCTATTGTCTCATGCTGCTTTCCCAGCGCACCCAGCTTCTTCGAGAAATCATCATCCATAAAGTCCGATAACAAAAACACCAGCGACTTTCGCTTCAGCGTCTTATTAAGAAAATCACAAGCATGAGCAATACTCGTCCCTTTTCCCTCAGGCTGATACCCTAAAATCTCACGGATAATCCGCAACACATGCTTCGTCCCCTTCCCCGGCGGCAAATACAGTTCTGTTTTGTCCGTGAACAACAGAAGTCCCACCTTATCCCCATTATACTTGGCACAAAATGCCAATACCGCCGCGATACGTGCCGCCTTTTGCTTCTTACTCAAGCGCCCACTGCCATACTTGTTAGAGCCAGAGACATCCACCGCCAGTATCACGCTCAGCTCCCGCTCCTCGCGGAAAGTCCGGATATGCGGCACATTCATCCGTGCCGTCACCTTCCAGTCTATAAACCGCGTCTCATCTCCATGCTGGTACTCCCTATAATCCTCAAAATCCAAGCCCTGCCCCTTAAACGAAGTGTGGTATTCACCAGAAAAAGACTCCCGGGAAAGACGCTTCGCTTTAATCTCCAGATCCCGCACCTCAACCATCAGCTCCTCTTTATCAATATCACTCACTTCAAAATCCCATCCAACCTCTCCGCTATAGCGCTAAACGCCGCACTAGTCACACTCTCTTCCGCACTCAGCAACGCCACTGGCGTCCCCGCGTCCGCACACTCACGCGTATGAACATCTATCGGTACTTGCCCCAGTAACGGCACCTTTAGTCTCTCAGCCTCAATTACCCCACCACCATCACCAAAGATATGATACCGCTCACCATGAGCACACTCAAACCAAGACATATTTTCCACCACCCCTAAGATCTCCACATTCACCTTAGCAAACATCGTAGCCGCCTTCCGCGCATCAATAAGTGCCACCTCCTGTGGAGTCGTCACGATCACCGCACCATCCAGCGCCACCGTCTGCACAATGGTAAGCTGAATATCCCCCGTTCCTGGAGGTAAATCTAAAATCAAATAATCCAGCTGCCCCCACTCCACCTGCCTTAGAAACTGCTGGGTATAACGTGTGGCCAAAGGCCCCCGCACAATCACTGGCGAACCCTCGCTCACCAGAAAACTCATCGACATCAGCTTCACCCCATGCGCCTCGATCGGGATGATCTCATCCTTCTCATTCGCCATCGGCTGCTGATCAGTACCAAACATTTGCCCTGTAGAAGGACCATACAGATCACAATCGCACAGACCCACCTTATACCCAGCCTTAGCCAGAGACACCGCCAAGTTCGTAGCTACAGTAGACTTGCCCACACCACCCTTACCAGAACCCACCGCGATCACTTTTTTCACCCCAGCAATAGCAGACTTGCCGCCAGTACCGCCACCTTCACCGCCCCCCGCAGCATCTGGATCCTTCACATCGATATTGACCCGCGTCTCACCTATCCCCTCGATCTTATTCAGAGCATCTTGAGCATCTTTAAAGATTTGCTGAGGCACCTTCTCATCACGCGTCTGCATCGAAATAGTCACCTCCACATCCGGTCCATCCAGCTTCACCTCTTTCACCAAACCAAACGCCACAATATCCCTTGAAAACCCAGGATACTTCACCTGCGTCAACGCTTCTTTTATACTCTCTTCTGTTATCATTATTGTTATCTATTATAAATTTATACTTATTAAATTATTATCATCATCCAGCCCTTAACAAAGCCTGATCATATCCTTCACAAACTGCTTCCAAAGAAAAAACAAGCCCTTAAAAGAATACCTGAAATACCCATCACCCGTTAATCTAATCAACCCACACTCTAGGTTATAATCGATCTGACTCCGCATATCCGCCTCCACATCCTCCTCCACCGCATCAGGACAAGGAATGCACAAATCATCATGACACGCCCCATGCAGCGAAATAAAATAATGATGGCTCGCCAACATCGCGTCCACTGTCGCCACCCCACAGCCTATCTGGTTATGCCAAACATTGGGCGACTCCTTAAGCGTCTGAGCAAACGGATAATTACTCGTCCGCCACATAAATCCATTCAGATCACGCGAGCTGATCGTCACAAAAGAAAACGTAATCTTCGCCTGCTGACAAAAACACACCGCTGCCACGCACCGCTCCTCTGGATGCCAGAAAAACTGATAACTCTGGGATGCCCCAGCCCAGTCCCAGCCACAATTCTTCGCATGCTCAAACCCAGCCTCCTCCAGCGCCTCTATCATCGCATCCGCATTCGGAAAATGATCCTCATTCGGCGGAAACCTGTGCTGTAACTTATTATTCAATGGCAACCGCAACCTCCGCACCCGAGTCAGTAACTCCAACCAAGGCAACAAAAACCAAACTCCCATCCCAGCCAAGCCCGCCAAGACACTCCCCGTCATAAAATAAAGAGCCACTCCACTACTTATCAAATACACCAGCATCCCCAGCTTACGCAATAACCGCGCCCGGCAAGACCTCAAGGCCACCCCGATAATCACGATTCCGATAACTGTTAAAACTGGATGCATAAAATGACGATAGCTCACTATCCACCCAAAGCCAAGCAATGCAATAAAAACTAACCCAGATATAACATAACAAAGATTTCCAATCTCCCAGCCCACCAAGTAATACCATCCTCACAGTCATACTGGATTGATCGTTTGATGGAATGATTTGAAAGTGCAGCAAAGCTGATTGGGGAAAGAGCAAAACACGATCACTGTTCAAATGGTATAATAAACCATTCTTTCATGAGTATCCAGCCACTCTAGACTTGATCGTCAGCACATTTCAGTGATGCTGATGTGCATGAAACCTTTTGAAGATCTCGGCGAATCTAGAATCGATGACGGGACAGTATTCTCGCTACACAAGCACGATGGAGAATTCTTCCTGAAATACAACGGCTACGATCTCATGAGTACCCTCTACACATACTCTGAACAACTCTTAGCAGAAGTGGGATGTTCTGAGATCCTTGAAGGGAAGAAAACTAGGCCTGCTCATCCACGTATCTTAATCGGTGGACTAGGCCTCGGATTCACCTTGAAAAGAACCCTAGAGCTAGTCGGTAGCCCTGCACTCGTAGAAGTAGCTGAGCTAATGCCACCCTTCGTAGAGTGGAACAGAACTTTTCTAGTCGAGCATAATGGCCCCCTACTAGATGACCCTCGCACCATGATCACCCTAGGTGATTTATACGATACCATCCATAATAAGTCCAATAACACCTATGACGCCCTGCTGCTAGACATCGACAACACCCCAGACGACCTCATCACCGAAGGCAACAACCGTCTCTACACACTAGAATTTCTCCAACAAATTCAAAACATCCTCACCCCAAATGGACGCGTCTCCTACTGGCTCTCCGGCCCATCTCCAAAATTCAAAAAGCTCCTAGAAAAGTCCGGTTTCCAAGTAGAAACCCACGCCGCCAAAGCCCACCACAAATCCAAACGTCCCAGACACATGATCTACGTCTGCACCCGCAAACCCAAAAAGTGACACCAACTATCCACATCAAGTCACCCTATTGCATGAAGAGCTCCACTCACGACATGCCATTCTAGCCCAGCGCTCTGTTACTTTTGAAGTGCTATCATATCAGAGCTCACACCAATCCCAACAAACAAAACAATGAAGATCAACGCACTCGGATCTTCTTGGAACATCCAAGCCAAGTGCTTTCCCCATTATCCTTTAAACTTTTTCCTTCTAATTTTCCTTCTGCTTATCCATCTTCTCTACCCAGATCGATAAGATTGCCAGGTCTGCTGGGGTGATTCCTGAGATTCTGCCTGCTTGGCCAATGGTCAGTGGCTTGATCTTCTCTAGGAGCTGTCTCGCCTCGTTCTTTATTCCGTTAACTAATTGGTAATCAATAGATTGCGGTATTTTTTTGTTGTCCATTTTAGCCACGCGGTCCACCTGTCTTTGCTGACGGTCGAGATGTCCTGCATATTTGAAATCTGTCTCGATGATAGGCCATAACTCAGCATCATATTTCTGCTTAATTTCCTCTGGCAGCATTTGCCAATTATTCTCTGAGCGGCGGAACCAGCGATCTAGTCGTGAGCGGTCATAGGTCGTGGCGCGGATGAACTCCGCAGCGTCTGCGAGCGTTGCTATTTTTTCTTCTGTGCGCTGCTTTCTCTCCTCAGTCACCATCCCCCGCTCCGCTGCTTTGTGAGTGAGACGAATATCTGCATTATCCTGACGCAACAGTAATCGGTATTCAGCCCTGCTGGTAAACATCCGATACGGCTCAGTGCAGCCCTTGGTCACCAGATCATCGATCATCACTCCGATGTAGGCCTCATCGCGTCCTAGGATGAATGGATCTTCCTCGCGGACTTTTAGCACCGCATTCACTCCCGCCATCAAACCCTGGGCGGCAGCCTCCTCGTAACCTGATGTTCCGTTGATCTGTCCTGCGAAAAATAAGTTCTCCACCAGCTTGGTTTCTAAAGTAGGCAGTAGCTGTGTGGGCGGGCAGTAATCATACTCTACCGCGTAGCCCGGGCGGATGATCTCTGCGTTTTCTAAGCCCTCGATAGAGCGAATAAAATCCATCTGAACATCGTATGGGAGCGAGGTGGAAACACCATTCACATAATACTCCAGCGTGTGTCGGCCCTCAGGCTCTAGGAAAACTTGATGCCGTTCCTTATCCGCAAACTTCACTACCTTATCTTCTATGCTTGGACAGTAGCGCGGTCCTACGCCTTCTATCTTTCCAGAATACATCGGTGATTGATGGAGATTCTCACGGATCACATCATGTGTCTTAGGGTTCGTGTAAGTGATCCAGCATGGCACCTGTTCCACGTGGAACTTTTCATCTCCCCATGGATTGAGGGTGAAAATATCATTGGGTTCACGCACTAAGGTATCGTAGAGATAAGAGAATTTAGGGATTGGGCTATCCCCTGCTTGCTTCTCACACCTTGAGAAATCGATCGATCTCCCATTGATACGGCAAGGTGTTCCGGTCTTGAACCTCTCTACCTCAAATCCCAATTCCTTGAGACTATCGCTCACAGTAGAAATAGCATCACCCATCCTGCCGCCTTTCTCATTTTTAAGTCCCACGTGCATCAGCCCGCGCATGAATGTTCCTGCGCTGAGGATCACCGTTTTGGCAGAAATTTCCATCTGAAGGCTGGTGCGAATACCATAGACCTTATCATTCTCCACCAGTATCTCTGCCACGTTCCCCTGATGAAGATCCAGGTTCGGTGTGCTTTCCACCAGATGCTTCATCCTAAATTGATACGCCTTTTTATCACACTGTGCTCTTGGAGCTCGCACAGAAGGTCCTTTCGACTGGTTCAACATCCGCCACTGAATCGCAGTCGCATCCGTATTGAGCGCCATAGCACCACCTAGGGCATCTATCTCCCTTACCATATGACCTTTCGCAAGACCACCAATGGCAGGGTTACAAGACATCGCGCCAATAGTATCCAAGTTCTGGGTTAGCATCGCCACTGAGCTGCCCATACGCGCTGCCGCCAATGCAGCTTCTACACCTGCATGACCTGCCCCAATGACGAGAACATCATACTGCTTTGGATACTTAAACATGGTCAGATTCATAGTCGTGCTTCACGGTTTGGTCAATCAATGTCTTATTGAATCAATGGTTTAATTACGGATAGATCATTTGTTCCATGTGGAACATCTTGCAAATAATCATCCAAATCGCACCCTAACACATCAAACGTTCCACGTGGAACAAGCCCATGTTTTTAAGATAAAATTGTCTTTGCTCATTACTCAAATTGCCATTACTATCTAGCTCATGAAACATCCTTGGATAGCTGCAATCATTATAGCCACGATCTTTATCGTGTTCCGTATCGTCACGGCCAGTCAACCAGAACTCGCAAACTTGTCTCCTATGGCCGCACTGCTGTTCTGCGGTGCCGCGTTCTGGAAGTCTAATAAATGGATGCTCCCCACTGCCTTGATCGTCTGGCTAGTTTCCAGCCCTATCGCGAACCTGATCCAAGGCTACCCACTCCACTCCGCCACACTCGTCACTCTACTAGCTTTCGTGGTGATTGTAGCCATCGGCTTCAAGTGTTCTGGTAAGTCCCCCATCAAGCTCATCCTAGGCACAATCCTAGGAGCGACTACATTCTATCTAATCACGAACACCGTCTCATTCCTCGGAGATCCAGTGTATGCCAAGACACTAGACGGCTACCTTCAGTGCATGTGGACTGGCTACCCATTAGTACCAACACACGCCACACCTACATGGACATTCTTTAGAAATAGTCTCGTTGCCAACACCCTCGGCACTTGCTTCTTCTTAGCAACCATGAGCATACCGAGTATCCAAAGGGCGACCCAGTTCAGGATTACTAAGCAAACTGCATAATATGCCTCTTTCTACTAATAACCGAATCATTTTTTCATTATGAATAAGACCCCCAAATCGCCGGATTACTCTGGATACGACATCAATAAAAAACTTACCCCTGAGGACAAGATTGAAATCTACCGCACCCTCACGAGAATGCGTCGCTTCGAGCAAGGCACTCAAAAGCCATATTCCCAGGGTAAGATGGGCGGTTTTCTACACCTCTACATCGGTCAAGAATCAGTGGCTACAGGCACTATTTCTCTCTGTGGAGAGAACGACCACGTCATCACCGCCTACCGCTGCCATGCCCACGCTCTCGCTTGCGGCATGACGATGAATGAATGTATGGCTGAGCTATTTGGTAAATACTCTGGAAGCTCAAAGGGCAAAGGCGGATCAATGCATCTCTTCGCGCCTGATAAGAATTTTTGGGGCGGTCACGGTATCGTCGGTGGCCAAACTCCACTCGGTCTGGGACTAGCATACGGGCTAAAATACAAAGGGCTGAAAGGCTGCTGCCTCTGTTATCTCGGTGACGGAACGGTCAACCAGGGCGCCTTCCACGAATCACTGAATATTGCAGAGTTACATAGTATCCCAGTCATTTACATCATCGAAAACAATGGCTACTCCATGGGAACTAGCCAGAGCCGCTCCAGCGCCTATAAAGACAGCCTCGCGCAGCGCGCCGATGGCTACGGTATGGCCTGGGACGTCGTGAATGGTGAGGACATCTATGAAGTCCGTGCCAAGACCCAAGTCGCCATTGACCGAGCACACAATGAATCTAAACCAACCATCTTAGAAATCACCACTTACCGGTATTTCGGTCACTCAGTAGCAGATGCCAACCATAAGAAATACCGTACCCCTGAGGAAATCACCGAGTATAAGAAACTACATGATCCTGTAAACCTCTGGAAAACTCGCATGATCGAAGAAGCTATTCTTACCGAGGAATCTGCTAAAGAAATAGACAAGCAAGCAAAGAAAGAAGTCGATAATTCAGTCGCCTTCGCAGAGGCCGCAGAGGATCCCCCACTCTCCTCAATCTTCGATGACGTTTACTGGGAAGTCGATAACGACACCGAATCCGGCAACACGGGTCGCCACTTTTTCAACGATTAATTTTATAAGAACATGAGAGAAATACTATACAGACACGCCCTCCGCGAGGCTTTCGATGAAGAACTCGCCCGCGACGAAAATGTCGTTATCATAGGTGAAGAAGTCGCTGAATACAACGGCGCATATAAAGTCACAGAAGGACTCTGGGATAAGTGGGGAGACAAGCGCATCGTCGACACCCCTATCTCAGAAGCTGGATTCATCGGTATGGGGATCGGAGCGTCGATGCTCGGTATCCGCCCAGTGATGGAGCTCATGTTCTGGTCATTCCACTCCGTGGCATTTGATCAGCTCGTGAACAATGCAGCAAATGTGCGCTATATGTCTGGCGGCAAATGCAACTGCCCTATCGTCGTTCGTGGCCCAGCAAACGGTGGCACTAACGTCGGCGCTACCCACTCACACACTCCAGAGGGTCTGTTCGCATCATTCCCAGGCCTAAAGGTCATTTCACCTGCTACACCCGCTGATGCTAAGGGCCTTATGAAATCTGCGATCCGTGATAATGATCCTGTTTACGTGATGGAAAACACCCTGCTTTACGGTATGTCAGGACCTGTTCCCGATCCGGCTGATGGAGACTTCACCATCCCACTCGGCGTGGCTGACATCAAGCGCGAAGGCACCGACGTGACACTCGTTGCACACGGACGTTCGACGCTACTCGCATTAGCCGCAGCAGAAATTCTCCAGGAAGAACATGGTATCAGTGCCGAAGTAGTCGATCTCCGCTCGATACGCCCACTGGACCAGGACACGATCATAAAATCGGTGATGAAAACCAATCGCGCAGTCATGGTCGATGAAAGCAAGCCGTTCTGCGGAGTCTCCGCCCAGATTATTACCCTTATTCAGGAGTATGCCTTTGACTACCTCGATGCACCAATCAAGCGGGTCACCACACTAGATGCACCAGCCATCTACGCCCCGGCTATTGAGAACGAGCAGCTCCCCACTCCGGCAAGAATCGTAGAAAAGGTGCTCAGTATCACACCGGTTAAATCCTAAATTAAGAGCTCCTTAGCGGCAAAATTCATAAAACCATGTTGATCATCTCAATAGGGGTTTTTATTTCCCATACTAGGACCCTAACATTCAGACCTAAGTAGCTCATCTTTAAGTGTTTGCATCAATATTGAGGCGTCCTCAAACTCCATCTGTAGCATGAATGCGTGCAGAGTGGAAAGGATACTATTGCCTTCTTGGGGAACAAATGCCCAGCCTTTCAGGCTGGTTTCAGTCTGGAGGAAATTATCCATGACAACAATCGCATGAGAGTAGAGCCGGCCCTGGAAACCGTGGCGTCTCCCCTGCTCGAAGATCACGTTGGAGTCAAATTTTCGCGTCTTGGCTAAGTAAGGATTGGAATCGATAAGCGAATCAATGCTTGCTGCTAAAGGCTCGTTAAGTTCGATGTTAAACCGAACAGAATGCATCAGTTGGCTAGGGGTGGTAATGTCTGATGAGGTCAGTGGGCAGACGATGCCAACCGTCTGATACATATCCACCACATCAATAGCATGGTGCGTACCCGTTTCTTCGCTGAGGTGCCTCGCTACGACGTTTCCTGAGACTAAACGAGTATGATTGCCAATATCCTCTGATCTCCTTACCACCACGATATCTGCCTGCTTTAAATTCTCTAAACACTTACCCGTAAAAGTGCTGAGAATGGCAGCAGTTCCATGAGTGTTGCAAGAGACGACGTTGACGAACTTCTCCCCTAGTATTTGCGCATCATTGACGCCACTCATGAAGGGAATACCATAGCCCTTTTCACTGCCTTGAGCCGAGCTTCCTTTGAGGCGCGGTAATTGCCGATAGTTCTCTAGGTTAGCGAGTCCTACTCCGTTAGCAGCAGCCTCGAAAATATAATCTATTTCACCGATCACCGAATCAAGACTTGCTAAGTTTTCTGAATTTTCTCCCGAACAAATAATCACCCCCAGACGCTCAATAAGTGACCTCTCCGCCTCGTTCCATCGATGAAGCGAGCGTTTGTAGAGGTAAGTTTTTTCAATACCGAGGGGCTCGGAATACTTCACTAACAGATGCACCAAGGTAGTGCCAATATTTCCCATTCCGTTTACTAAAATATTCATTTTATGGCTTTTCAGGGTTATTTATGGATGAGTTTTTTGACCTTCGATTTTCCTAACAATGGAACAGCTATCGACAAACAAAAGATTTTAAAGTCTAGACATAGAGACGCGTGTTCCACGTAATATCTATCATGAATCCAGGTAAATTTTTTGTGACACTGCGAGCCAAGCTGCGCAAGCCCAGTGATCCCTGGGCGTACCTTCCAGCGCTTAGCATAGTAGCCCCCTGTCCAGCCGAGACGGATAATGTCTGACTCTAACAGTGGCCGCGGTCCTACTAAACTCATGTCACCCAGCAACACATTGACTAGCTGAGGGAGTTCATCTATGCCAGTTTTACGAAGGACTTTTCCAGTCTGTGTGATCTCACCATCCAGCATCGTGCGGAATTTATAAATGGCGAATAATCTCTTATTTTTTCCCAAACGTGGCTGAATAAATAACGGAGATTTTTTCTCTAACAGAAATAGAAACAGTGCTACAAATAATAAAAAAGGAAACAACAAAATCAGACCAATACTAGCAAGAATAATAATGATCATCCGATTCATGATTACTTTATCTGTTAGAATTCATAGCTATCTGCGAACTTCTCAAACCGTTCAAAGAATTTAATAATATCACCTTCTGTTAGACATGAATTCACAGTGACAAATCTAACAAATGTGTCTTCCTTAAACGAGCCATAACCCACCATTAATTTACCATTTTCAGACAGCGCGTTACAGATCTTATCCGGTGGGATGTCCTTATAGTTGAAACATACTGCAGTAGATTCTTCGAAGCTGTAGAGTCGGTAGTCCTTGTGATTTTTCACGTAATCCCGCGCCACATCCGCTAAGTGATAGAGCTGATCGATGATCTTCTCTAACCCTTTAGTGCCAACAGATTTCCAGAGAGTCCAGAACTTGAAGGCATCATTTCTTCTCCCACACTGAATCGATGTTTTACCAAGATTGTAGTCATCATTATCACCCTGATATAGGTAACTTGCATCTTGTGAAAAGGATTCGAAAAGCTGATGCTTATGTTTTGTGACAAAGATAGAACACGATAGTGGAGTGCCCAACATTTTATGCGGATTGATCGTGAAAGAATCACACTTTTCTATCCCGTTTAATAAATGTTTATGTTTCTCACTGAAGATAACACACCCACCATAAGCACCATCTACGTGCAGCCAGATATTGTGCTTGTTGGCGATGTCACCAAGCGTGTTAATGTCGTCAAATGATCCTAATACAGTTGTAGCTGCAGTGGCATTAATGAGGAATGGGTGGAGACCATTACTTTTATCCACAGCGATTAAATTCTCTAACAGGTCTGTCTCCATTTGTCCCAGATCATTGACTGGTAGATATCGCACATTCTCTTTGCCTATTCCAGAAAACGTCGCGTTTTTAGCGATCGAGTAGTGAGCATCTTGCGAGGTGTATATGACCAGCTGTTTGCGCACTCCCATGTTCTTTATTTCCGCATCATAGCCATCGCGCGCCATAATGACTGACATGAAATTACACATCGATCCTCCGGGTGCAAATGTCCCACTACTCCCCTCTTCTGGAAATCCTATCCGCTTACAGATCTGCTGCACTAGCTCAGTCTCTATCCCCACATGCGGCCCACCCACCTTGTATGTGTACATACTAATGTTGAGCATCACAGCGAGCAGCTCACCAAGCGTGGCAGATGGGTTTCTACCTCCGAAAAGTTGATTAAAAAACGAGCGACTTGCAGTACGCGGTGTGTTGAGAACCACCTTTCCTAATACAGCGCGAAAATCCGACTCCAACATCGGCTCATCACCCACAGAAATATCAAATTTCTGCATCATGCCCTCCGGTGCACCTAACTTTACCACCGGGTCAAGCTCTTCTAGCTTCAGCAGCTCATCTACAATCTCGTTAAATATGTTTAGTTCGTTCTTCATTCCGCATACATTACACTGACAAGAGTCCAACATGTAACCTAGATGTAAAGAGGGAAAATGGTAAAAAACACGCCAATCTATACTTCTTTGAATACTGAACTAGCTAAAGCTACAGTCCTCCTTGAATTCATCTCCCTCCACCTCACACCCTAACGTTATTAGAAGTAATTTTTACCCTTTATATTCCTCCATTCTGTGGTATTAAGTGCGTTGGAAATAAAACTTAATTACAGGACGATCAGTAACTTAAATTCCCAATTTTTTCGTGACCAAAGAGCACACCACATCATTAATTAATCAATCTAGAGTACAACCAAAATCACTGATTTATGAGTGTGAACAACCACGTACAACTCAACCTTTTACTGTGAATAAGCTGTGGATTGGGAATAATAGTGAATATCTTTCTAATAGAGAAGTGGCTTTACTATGATCCACCAAGAGTTTTTACCCACACTATACACACGGTGGAACACTAGCTTTTATCATGAGGAACACCGATATTTGCGACTTGTTCACACGCTTAAGAAGAAGATATGTTTTCTAATTTTTAAAAGATATTTAGTAACCATGTGAGTAAGTAACCTTACTTTAGGTAGAGAGGGGTTGTTTATTTACGATGAAATGTTCCAATGGAATCACCCGCTCAGATATGAGGAAGCTAACCAACCTATCAATAAACCATATAATCCTATGAAACGAATCATTACACTTATAAAATATTCATCATACTTGATGCTCACAACTGGAACGCTCACTGCCCAGCAAACGATCGAGGAACGTCAACAGCGCGCTCAGCAAGTAGAACTCTTCTACAACATGGCAGTGCGAGCCTACGAGGACGGAGACGTCAATGCAGCGCGTGAAGCACTAAGATCTTCATTAGCTCTGAATCGCAGCCACGCCCACTCTATCGCTCTAGCACGCCGAATGAAAATCGGCGGTAACCAGACTGTCTTGGCCAAGCGCAAGCGTATTTTCGACAATGTCATGATTCCCCTCATAGATCTTAGTGAAGCGAGCGTTAAAGATGCGATCAATATACTCGCTAAAATTGTGGAAACTCAGTCAAATGGTAAAGTCATTGCTAATTTTATTATTCAAGACAGAGGCAAGAGACTCGACGGAATTAAAATAACCCTTAAGCTTAAGAATGTCCCCGCTGGCGATGTGTTAAACCATTTACTCAGATCCTCTGGTGCTTCTGCTAACTTTGGAAAATACACGACAATTATTCGCCCTAGAGGAAATGCTACTCCGCCTAAATCGTCGGTTCAAAAACCGAAAGATGAAGAGACTGAAGAAGATTAACTAAAAATAAGCGGGTGAATAGCACCTCTTTATCTATAGCCTCGCAAAGAACCACACCTTTAGACCTCTTTAGCCGAATCGATCTGAATCATTTTCGCATTGGCATCATCCACTTCTTTGTTTGAAGAAATAGCTGGTGTGGCTCGGAAACCTGGGACTATTTTATGGATTAACTTTTTCAGTCCACCTTCAGCAGCTTGTAGATCATCTTCAGCAGCACGAATTGATTTCTCCCATGCTGCTGCAAAACCTGGAGCTTGCTCACGCATCGTGCTAACCGCGATTTCCATCAACTCTAGCTTGCGCTGTTCTGCTTTACCTGGCTTTTGCTGGAGCGTCTGGATGTTCACTCGTAAGGTCTCATTCTGTAGGCGCATTTCATCCAGTTGTGCTTGGAGAGTCTCGTTGCCTTTAGCATTGATTTTTAGTTGAGTTCCTAAGTGAGTTTGTAAATCTGAATTTTCCACAGTGACACGCTTTACCTCGGTTTTAAGATGTTTTTTATCTTTGCGCGCAGAGTTCCAAGAGAAAAACAGAATGATGAGTCCGACTGCGAGACCCCACGTGAATGGCTCTGAGATAGCATTTATGATGATTTCCATAAACAGATTATAACTGTTTTTTCTGAAAAATCTATGTGAATATTTTAATCTGTGTTAGTATTTTGTTAATCATTCACATGCAAACTCTTTACCATGATCTCTGCCAGATAATATCGCCAGAAATAGTCACCACAGCTTCCGAAGTGATGACCGAACACTCAATAGATCGATGGTATGCCAGTGGCATGCCAGATGTAGTCGTCCTAGCACAGAGCACCCAAGATGTGGTCGCAGTCATGCAATACGCACACGAACATGAAGTTCCTGTTTACACGCGTGGAGCGGGAGTTGGTTACGTAGGAGGATGCGTTCCCGTGCATGGAGGCATCGCACTCTCAGTAGCCCAGATGGACCAAATCCTAGATCTAAACCCTGCTGATGGTTGTGCTGTGGTTCAGCCTGGTGTGATCACTGGAGATCTCCAGGATGCTGCCCGCGCAGTAGGATGGTATTATCCACCAGATCCAGCTTCGCTGAAGGAATGTTCGCTCGGTGGAAATATAGCCACTAATGCTGGCGGACCGCGCTGTCTTAAATACGGAGTCACCAAGCAATACGTCCTCGGCCTCACCGTCGTCACTGCCACAGGTAAGGTCTTAGAGCTGGGTGGTAGATGTCATAAAAATAAAACTGGATTTGATTTATCCACCCTTATGTGTGGCTCTGAAGGAATGCTTGGCGTGATCACCAAGGCGATTCTGCGTATCATACCACACCCAGAGACACGGGCAATGATCGGCGCGTCTTTCACAGACTTTTCCCAAGCAGCAGGCGCCGTCCAAGCCATCCTAAACAGTGGAGTCCTGCCCAGCGCACTGGAAATTACAGATGGATTCACATTAGCCGCCGCTAGAGACTACCTAGGTGAGGAAAACCTACCACCGGGAGATGCCTACCTTATGGTAGAGATTGATGGTAGGGTCGCTTCTGTCGCCAGCGAGATAGCAGCGCTTAAGGAATTTATCATCGGTCTCGGTGCCCTGCGTACAGAGGTAGCTGCTGATGAATCCGAGTGCGAGCGCATTTGGCAACTGCGCCGGGACTTCTCATACTCCCTCAGACACACTGGCCTCACCAAGCTCAATGAAGACGTCGTCGTCCCCCGCTCCAAGCTCATCGACCTCGTGAATTTTGCCAATGAACTTCAGTTAGAAACCGGCATCCCGATCGCTTGCTTCGGTCACGCTGGCGACGGCAATATCCACACCAACCTGATGGTAGAAAACTACGACGACCCCGAAATAAAAGCCACCGCAGACGCCGCCCTAGACAAGCTCTTCAACTGGGTCCTAGATCACGACGGAGCCATCACTGGCGAACATGGAGTAGGTCTAGCCAAAAAACGCTGGATCAAGCAAGCCCTAGGCGAAGAAGTATTCAATGCCCACCAAGCGATCAAGAAATCTCTGGACCCTAAAGGTATTTTGAATCCCGGTAAGTTTTTGGATTAAATCATCAAAACATATCCGGTGCAGTCGTGACTTGTGATCCTGAAAATGACCACGAACTCTATGCTGAAAAGCCATCTTTTTATTCGCAGCAGGCGAAGTAAATCATTCCATCAAACGATCAATCCAGTATCACTGCGCGGATGGTATGAAACCCCGACTGGTAGGAATTACGAACTCCAACTCACCTGCTTAGATGAACCTATATCGAGCTCGCTCATTTAGAGATAATATGAAGTTCTCACTTATTGATTAAGTGATTAAATGATCGTGATTGCATTCTATTTCATCTTACGCTAGATCATATCCATGCGCATTCTTACGGGACTTCAGCCTAGTGGTAAGCTTCATATAGGAAACTATTTTGGGGCGATGGAACCTGCTGTGAAACTTCAGGATCAGGGCGAGGCATTTTATTTTATTGCGGACTATCATGCGATGACCTCGATGACAGATGCCGCCACATTGCGCGAAAACGTGCGCGAATTAGCGATTGATTTCTTGGCTTGTGGACTGGATCCGGAGAAAGCGACTATTTTCCGCCAAAGCGACATCCCAGAAGTGAATGAATTGGCATGGATCCTCTCCACGGTTTGTCCGATGGGTCTACTCCAACGCTGCCATTCTTATAAAGATAAAGTCGATAGGGGAGTGGACGCAAATCATGCGTTGTTCGCCTATCCAGCGCTAATGGCGGCTGACATTTTACTCTATGATGCGAACTTAGTGCCAGTGGGCAAGGATCAGAAACAGCACCTTGAGGTGACGCGTGATCTGGCAGGGAAGATCAATGATAAATTTGGCGAAGGAACTCTCGTGGTGCCTGAAGCGCAGATTAAGGATGCCACTTCAGTGGTGCCTGGTCTGGATGGGCAGAAGATGAGCAAAAGCTATGGCAATACCATCCCGCTCACCCCTCCAACTACGATGAAAGCCCTGCGTAAGACAATCATGAAGATCATCACCACCTCGCATGAGGTGGCGGAGGCTAAGCCCACTGAAGGCTCCACAGTGATTGCCCTGTATCAATTATTTGCCGATGAAGCTGCGGTGCAGACCATGATCGATGAGCATGGATTTACCGGCGAAGAAGGGAAGGGGTATGGACATTTTAAACAGCAACTCTTTGATGCGTATTGGGAGAAATTTACCGCTGTCAGAGCCAAGCGTGAGGAGCTAGAGGGGAACCTTGACTATGTGCAGCAAGTCATCGCTAACGGTGCTGAGAAAGCCCGTGAGGAGTCTGCAAAAGTGCTAGACCGCGTCCGTAAGGTAGTGGGTCTGCGCTAGCGGAGTTTCACTTCTATTGATCACGAAAAAGCCCTGTTAGAAAAATCTAATCCCATTTGAACGATCAATCCAGTATCATTTTGAGGATGGTATAACAGGGCTTCGTTTGGTAAAGATTTGATTTGCTGATTCAGCCGTTCTTAAAACTCGTAGTTAATGTAGAAGTTGAATTGTCCTCCTTTGTCTGCCACGTCATCATCGGTGCTGAGTGGAAGGGCGTAGTCGATGGCTAGTGGGCCGATTGGGAGGTTGAGTCTGAGTCCTAGCCCTAAGTCTGTGTGGATGTTGTTAGTGCTGAAATCAAAACTGTCTGCATTGACAAATCCTGCATCGAAGAAGGTAGCGACTCTGACTTTTTCCACGATTGGGAAGGTTATCTCGGCAGTCATGAAGGCTGCGGTGTTACCACCTAGGGATTCTCCTGTGACGGCATCACGTGGCCCAATATCGCGGAATTCAAAGCCGCGAAGGTCGCGTGCACCACCTAGGAATTGACGCTCGAAGATAGGCACATCATCGCTTCCGTCGGCTACGTTTATCGCGCCTTTAAGAGTGAGGATAGAGTCCCACCAGAGGTTCCAGTGTTTGGATCCTTTGGCGGTGAGGCCGTAGGTATTCACATCGCCACCGATTCCTGAGTAGGAGATTCCTAGGTCGACTTTATGACCGCGGCGTGGAGTTGTAATCGCATCGCGGCTATCATAGACGTAGTTCAGTCCTAGTGTGCTGCGGACGAAGTCTCCGTCTTCTGCGAGGAATGCTGAGCCAGCTGGCGTGCTGCTATCGACATCGATCTCGATTGTCTCTAAGCGGTATTCAGCTTTAATGTATGAGCGTTTTCCGAGTGGCTTGCGGATATAGGTGGCGGCACCTGCACTGATCTGATCGTAGAATTCACTGAAGAACTGTGAGCCATTATAGTAGAGCTCGCCGCCGAGTGAGAGACGCCTGCCGAGGAACCATGGCTCCACAAGTGAGATCTTGAAGTTCTGAGTCTCAGCACCTGCTCTTAGCTCGATGCCAAATCTCTGACCTCCACCAGTGAAGGCCATCGGGTTTCTGATGTCGAAGTTTGTTTGCTCGAGGTTTACGTAGCCTACGATGTTATCGACAGAACTAAACCCGACTCCGAATTGGAGTTGGCCAGTTTTCTTTTCGGCTACGTTGATATTGATGTCCCTGTATCCCTGCTGTGCACTTCCTGATGGGGCGACGATAACTTGGCTGAAGTAGTCCAGATTCTGCAGACGCTTCCTCGTAGTTTCTATGTCCACGGTGTTGAAGTTATCACCTGGTTTGAGCGGGATCTCACGGCGGATGACCCGGTCACGTGTGGTATTATTACCTTCGATAGTGACTTTTCCTACACGGAAGAAGTCACCTTCAGTGACGCGGTAGATCACGTTGACGGTAGTTCCGCCGACTGGCTTGATTTCTGGTCTCACTCTGGCATCTGCGTAGCCTTTAGAGCCGTAGTATGCGCGGATGGTCTTGACGTCTTCTCTGATCTTCTCTGATGAGTATGCCTTACCGGCAGTGAGTGTGAGAGCAGGTGCAAGTTCAGTTGGTTTGAAAATTTTCATTGGTCCGAATGCGACCTGCTTAACCATGTATTTAGAGCCTTCGCTGATGTTGAGGATTAGATCTTCGCGGCCATCTTTCACTGCCACACGGGAGAATCCAGGAGAGGATACTTTGAGGAACCCTTGATTGCGATAATACTCTAGCACTAGTTCACGGTCGTCTTCTAGTTTGTCTAAATCGATGTTTCCTGACTTGGTGACAAAGGAGAATAAGCCTTTTTGCTTAGTCTTCATGAGATTTCTTAGCGTATGGCTAGCGATGTTTTCATTGCCCGCAAACTTGATATCACGGACAATACCTTTTTTCCCCTCAACGATGGTGTAGATGAGGTCTGAGTAGCCAGCACGGTTTGTGGGCTGGATGAGATACCCCACCTCGATGTCTGGGAACCCGAAGTCATTGTATTTCTTAATAATCTTATTTTTACCCTCTAGAATGAGTGCGTCAGTGAGTGGTCCACCTGGTTTGAAGTCCAGGTCCTTGAGGAGTTCTTTACTTCTAAATTTGGTATTGTTACGAAACCCAACACCTACGATATTGGTTTTAGTTTCTACCGCTACGATGAGTTTCACCGAGCCATCACTAGTCTCTACAAAAATATCAACGTCCTCGACTAGCCCTTTGGCCACAAGGTTTCTGATGTCATCATCTATCTTTTCAGAAGAGTATTTCTGTCCAGCTTTAGATGACATATTATCTAGGATTCTCTGCTTAGCGACGGTCTCTGGACCGGAATATTTTATGGACACAGAGCTGATGTTCTTACCTTCTAGATCATCCTGAGCAGTCAGACCCTGAGCGCTGGTGAAGAGCACTAGACAGGTGAGGACAAGAGATGAGAGGATGGATAGTGATTTGATCATAATAGTTAGTGGATAGTAGATGATTTGGATTAGATGTAGTCGAAGTGATAACAGCGGTTAGAGTTTCCAAGGTCAAGGGATAAGTCAATATAAAGCGGTATTTTTGTGAGGATCAATATAGAGTTGTTGTTGGCTGCTTTCAGGGTGTAGATTGTGCTTATGGTTGAACACACTGTGAGAAAACTTTTAGGCGTCATTACATTACTATCTATGGTGCTGATCATTTCTGGCTGTAAAATAGACGGCGAAGAGGAGATAGAAATCCATGCCGATGGCGCACTCACCATGCGTCTGAACTACCAGTTCCCTCAGCTTGGGCTGAGCCTAACTGAAGGCAAGGCATTGGTAGCTTACCTTCAGGGCTTGGATGACAGGCACGAGAGTATTTCTATGAATGTGTTATCCTGCGAGCGAGCAAGTAATGCTACCGTGCGTATCATCGCAGAGATTCACAGCAAAGACGCTATGCAGTTAGGTGAGATTATGGCAGCGGAGTCAGCAATGTTAGAAGGTGATGAATTGTTAGAGATAAGCTTATTAGCAAAACTGAAAGCGATCATCGGTGAAATATCCATCGGGGTGGAAGAGTTGAATATAAAATTTAGCCGCGCGATCAAGCTCGATGATTTGCTAAAAAGTGAACTACCAAATATAAATCGAGATCTATTAGGCAACTACCAATTCAGATACAGCCTCACTTCACCCAGGCCAGCCAGAAACCACAACGCCACCACGACCTCTAACAACGGAAAAACACTCACTTGGGTCATGCCGCTAAAGCAGTACGTCAACGAACCCTTCATCATGCAAGCCACTCTGCCTATCCCCATTCCTTGGTGGGTTTGGTTGCTGGTGGGTTTGGCGATATTGGTGATGTTATTGGTTCTCTGGAAGATTTTCTGCTACCTGAGGCGGAAGTTTAAGAGCTGATGACAGAAGGCATTTTACTCTTCACCGACTTAGCTTAGTTTCTCTCTAGTTTCTATCGACTTATAGAAATATTCCTTTAACAATAAGCGTATCTAAATAAAGTTCGTAGAGAATTTAATCATGTATAGACCATCGAGACAGCAACCAGAGAGACGATTAACCACGTTTTTCCCATCGATACATAGTAAGACCGCATCGTTTCTGGCGGTGCCTATTCTGTGTGCTGGTGTAATGGCGATGGCACAGAATGTCACTGCTCCTGAGGCTGCGCAGTCTGCTTTAGCGGTGAATGTTCCCGCTGAAAATAATGCTGAGATCAGCGATGGCGAGCAACTGAATGCTAACCAAGCCAGCATCCGCACTCGTAAGGATGCGCGCACGATGATGCTTTCTATTCCTGCTCCACGTGGGCAGATTACCGACCGGTTTGGCTTTCCCTTTGCGCAGAATAGCGTGGTCTGGTATCCGGCGATCCAGATGAAGCAATTTGATGATGAGTCAGACGCATTTATACTCAAATGGACGCGAGAGAGGCTGGCGAAAGCGGATCAAGTATTCGGGATCGAGATCACCGCGACTGATAAGGAAATTATAGAGCATTATAAGCATAGACGCTGGCTCCCGATGCCATTTAAGCATGTGGTGAAAAGCTCCGCGCGCGAGAAAGTGGAAGCTCAGCTGATGGATGGTCTTATTTTACACCCTATCTACCAGCGTATTTATCCGCAGAAATCCAGTGCCGCTCACATCATCGGCTACGTTGGCAGCAAGAGCCGTGACCTCGAAGTGGGACCCATCAACTACGGTGATCCGCTCTTCTGGGAAATGCAAGGTCGAGGCGGCCTAGAGAGAAAATTTAATAACGTGCTCACCGGGAAGAACGGCAAACGCAAGCTCCAGTACAACAGCCAGGGTAAGCAAGTACGCCGTGAGGACACCTCGCCACAGCCCGGTGGGACCGTAGTGACCACTATCGATATGGAATGGCAGAAACGTGCCGAAAAAGTGCTCAGTGAGCACTGTAAACGTGGCGCCTTTGTAGTGATCGATATCGAGACTGGTGAAGTTCTGGTCCTGGCATCTCGTCCCTCATATGATCTAAATCTTAGAGTTCCTTACCTGAAACAAGAAGATCTAGACAAGCTTCTAGAAGACCCAGGAAAACCACTTTACGCGCGCGCCTATCAAGGAGAATATCCGCCGGCGTCTGCGTTTAAGGTAGTCACTGGTATGGCCGCACTGGAAACGGAGGCGCTCACTAGATTCTCTACTTTAGAGTGTCCTGCTTTTATCCAGCTCGGAAAAATTAAAATGTATGATTGGTCTAGGCGCCACAGAGGCAGTATGAACATAGTGCAGGCAACGACACTTTCTAACAATCCATTTTTCATTCAGGCAGCCCTAGCATCTGAAAACATAAAAGCTGGGGAATTTATGAATTTAGCAAGTCGCCTTGGCTATGGATCCAGAACTGGGCTTCCACTAGAAGGCGAAAGCCCCGGAAGTATTTTGTCAGAAGAATATGCTCAGCGGAGGTTTGGTAGAGGAATCATGCAGGGCGACATTGCCAATGCAGCGATAGGGCAGGGGGCAATTCTAGCGACCCCACTTCAGGTAGCTCAAAGCATGGCAGGTGTAGCAAATGGTGGGGTCCTCCCGAAACTTCACCTCATCAAGCAGCTCCAAAACGCCAAAGGAGTGATCACGATGGCAAGCAAGCCTGCGGAGAGAAATAAAATCAAGATCAGTGCCAGAACCGTGGGCATCATCCAAGAAGGAATGTACAATGTGGTCAATGCCGCCAACGGCACAGGAAAACGTGCCGCCCTCTCACATGCGGTGCTTTGCGGAAAGACAGGAACCGCCCAGTGGGGGCCGAAGAGTAAGGAGCAGAGGCTCGCTTGGTTCGCTGGATTCTTCCCACTCGATCAGCCAAAATACGCCTTCGCCGTGCTCTACGAGGGCTCTCCACATGAGAAAATCAGTGGGGGTAGAATTGCAGGACCGATGGTTTCAGCATTCTTTAATCCGCTCGAAGAAGAAGTCATCGTAAGGCATCAGCTTTCACAGAAGGCGCTTATCATTCCGGAGGACAGCGTCACGGCGCTTGACGCGATTATTATACCAGCTAAAGCAATCCTCGTGGATGAAGAAGAAGATCCAGATGGAGAAATTCTAAACGAACTCCCCCTCGAAGCCCCAAGAGCTCTCATTGTAGAAGACGATCTTGACAATCTTGATAATCTTGACGAAATACTGACCGAGCCAGCACCACCCCGTGCGATACCAGTAGAAGATGACCCAACAATTCCCGCCAACCCTGCAGATCCAGTACTACCTCGACTCCGTGATCTGCCTCAATTTCTCGATCCCGTTGAACCAGCAGACGAACCTGAGCCCCCGAAAGCCATTCCTGTGGAATAGCCCCCGAAATTCACCCTTATTTTAGGAAACACCAAATAAAAGAGCATGTTCGTTCTCAAGAAATTATTTAAACTCCGTGAAAACGGTGGAAAACCTGGCGCAAACGAGAAGCCCTTTATGGAGCATCTTGAGGATCTTAGAGATGTTATCGTCAAGGTAGTCTTCACCCTGCTGGTAGCCACCATCGCCTGTTATGTATTCCGTAGCAACCTCATGGATGTGCTGCGTCGTCCTATAGAGAAAGTATGGGTAGAAATGGAAGAGCAGAAACTCCCCGATTCCATTTCACCAGACCTCTGGGAGCAGGCTAAGAAAGCCGCTCATGCAACCACCAATCTCTCTGCCGAGCAGCAGACCTCATTCTTCTCGCAGTTTGCAAACCCCCAACTCCGCTACTACGCGCAGACCGCCACCTATTATCGCGCCTCACTCCTCATCGAGGATCTCGCTAAACGACAAAATTTCGTAGACACATTACCGCAAGTAGATCAGGAAACCAAAATTCTACTCACCTCATTACTAAAAACGCAGCCCAGCGCGGCGCTCAATGCCAAAGGCAATGTCGTCTTCATGCGTTCGCTCAAGCCTACCGAGACCTTCATGCTTGCCATCAAGCTCTCGGTCTTCGCGGGGATCATCATTTCCTTCCCATTCCTGCTCTACTTTATCCTCCAGTTTGTCCTCCCTGGGCTAAAGAAAAATGAGCGTAAAGCACTCTGGCCAGCACTCATCATCGGATTCGGACTCTTCTTACTGGGTGTCTTCTTCTGCTACTTCCTCGTCCTGCCAAAGGCACTAAACTTCTTCTACACCTACTCTGGCGGCATGGGGGTAGAAAACGAATGGCGGATTGGCGACTATATCACCTTCACCACCCAGTTCACACTCATCTTCGGACTCGCATTTGAGCTACCAGTCGTTGTCATGACACTCGTCAAGATAGGCCTACTCAGTTATCAGACCATGAGTAATACCCGCTCGTACGCCGTCCTTACCATCTTCGTCGTAGGCGCCATCATTACGCCCACAGGAGATGCCCTCACGCTCTCACTACTCGCAGTACCCATGTGCCTACTCTACGAAATATGTATCTGGCTAGCCTACTTCAACCGCAAAAAAGAACTTGCAGCTGAAGCACTAGAAGAAGCCGAGGTCAAAGAATACATGGATCAACAAAATGAGTCCTACACCGGAACCACCCCAGTTCCTGTCCCAGGTAGAATTTCTACTGACGATGAAGGCGACCACGCTGACTATCATGATGCTTATCACGATGATCACGCAGACTATCAAGATCATAATGATGGATACCATGATGAACACTATGGCGAGGAAGGCGAAGAATTCGATGACGGAAAAATAGAAGACTTCAGCAAGACGATCGATTCTGACGGAGAAGAATCAGAACAGCAAGAAGATGATGCCTCTTACGAGGACGATGATACCGACTACAACTCAAGCGCATCCTTCGAGGCACCGCCAAAAGTAGCAGAGGAAAAAGATCCACAACAGGATGAGGACGACGTCCCACCTAATAAAAAATAACAAATAACCATAAACTAGTAACCACAACATGTATTCCATGACCGGATTTGGCAGGGGCGAGCACGCCACCAGTGCCCTCATCGCCAGAGTAGAACTCACCTCTATCAACCGCAAGCAAGCAGAAGTCTTGGTGCAGATGCCGCGCATCTACTCCGAGCTGGAAGCAGAGATCCGCAAGCTCGCTTTAGAGAAAATCTCCCGTGGAAGACTCACCATCAACATCCAGCTAGAAACCGCCACAGAAGCGACTAATGAGTTAAAAATAGACACCGCAAAGGTCCTCGCCCTCCAAGCAGAGATCCAGCGGCTCAATGACCTCCCCAACGCTGGACTCGACCTAAAACTTACCCCCACAGACATCCTCCGCCTCCCAGACGTCCTCACCACAGCAGACAACACCGCAGACATCGACACCGCCCGCGCCGCGATCCTTCCCGCCCTCACCGCCGGCCTAGAATCCCTCATGACCATGCGCGCCAGCGAAGGCAGCCATCTCAAAAAAGACACCCTAGACCGCCTCAGCACCCTAGAAGCAGAAGCAGGATTCATCGAGTCCCAGGCCCCGGCCGTCCTCACCAGATACCGAGAAAACCTCCACAAACGCCTCACTGATCATATGAGTGGCCTAGAAATAGACCTCACAGACGAGCGTATCCTCAAGGAAATAGGCCTCTTCGCCGAGAAATGTGACATCTCAGAAGAGATCACTCGCCTCAATTCCCACTTCCAGAAATTCCGCGAATACCTAGCGACAGCAGGCGACCAGCCCGTAGGCCGATCCCTAGACTTCCTCTGCCAAGAGCTCAACCGCGAGTTTAACACCATCGGCTCCAAAGCAAACGACGCACAACTTGCCCAACACGTAGTCAACGCCAAAACCGAGCTAGAAAAAATCCGCGAACAAATTCAAAACGTGGAGTAGGGGAGATGGGGGTAGAGAGTAGGGGAGTTGGGGAGTTGGGGAGTAGAGAGTAGAGAGTAGAGAGTAGTGATTAGTGATTAGTGAGTAGTAGAGTAGAGGGTGGTGAGCCACTCCGCTGGCAGGATTTGTCTCAACGTGCCCGAGCCGGTAGGGATTGATCGCCGAGCAATCCACGAGCAACGCGAGTCAGAGAATCCGGCCCCATCAACCAGAGCAAAAACACCGATCACCGATCACCGCTAACCGATCACCTTTTCCCTTTTCCCTTTTCCCTTTAACCTTTTCCCTTTAACCTTTATCCTTTAACCTTTATCCTTTAAAACCAACAACCAATCACTCAGCTAAATATCAGCTAGTGCAATACTAATAACACTGTTCGGCTAAAAATACACCCAACAAACATATCAAAATATGAAATTCACGCTTCTAATATTAATATTCCTTAGTACATTCCAATTATTCGGTTCTGATAAATCCACTGTCACACTTAGTGAAAAAGGACACTCCTCATCAGGAGGTGGAGATCGATCAACAGAAATTGAAATCAAACTATCGAATGGCTGGAATAATGGTCCGATGTCATCAGAAGATAAGGTCAAAGCGTTAAAGAAGAGCATTGCATTCTACCAGTTGATGGCATCCAAGAAGGTAGATTTGTCGAAATCAATTACTGCTGCATATGCCGAAAAGGCTATCTCAGAAGTTTTCAAAGAGCTTATTCCTAACGTTTCGATTGAATACAAAGGAGTTAAGCCAGAAGAAACAGTTGAAACTATGGCTATTACCAAAGCTTCTTTGGAAAAGGTTTTGAATTACCTTGATGAAGCCGCAGGCGTTTATTTTATATATTCAGAAAAAGGAATTTTAGTTTCATCCGAGCCAGAATAAATGCCGAACCCCAAAGATAGCTTTGATTGAGCGGTAGCGAACATCGAAGTGATCGGTTGCTGTCCCGTATAGCTACGCACGTGATGACACGAGCCCAGGGTCGAGGGCTCTGGGTGGCCGTTAGTGATGCGATGTTGATTCCGTGTTCTGCCTTAGCGGGTTTGCTACACCAATGGAGCCTCTTGAATTCCATGCGGGTTTGTCCCTTAGTTCGTCCCAACTAAAAAATGTTCAAATGAACAAATTAAATAACTAATCCCCAATAACCAATAACGAAGAACCAAACTCATCTATCACAAAGGGAACGTTAGCTCTGGAAGCAACCACAATAATCCCTGATACACACCTCTTACTGAGAAGAATCCTTTACAGATACAAAACTTTTCTATAAATCTACAGTAATGATGCTCGCTGGATATACGATCCCGAGATCATGCTAATAAATACTGTTCGCCTAAGAAAAACCTCCGCCTCACGAATGCTGTTCTTCAAGTATCAACGCCCAGACAACCTTGCGTTCAGCATGCTCCGAAATGGCGAGATCTATTTTGCCTCAGTTGACGAGTTGAACGATGCAAGCGAATGCCGTCCGAGATTTGTGTTCCGAGGAAGCGAGGAACTCTGGCAACGGTTGGCGCACTACATCCTGTTTGAGGCATGCCTCTCCTCAGACTATTTTCGGCCCGACCGCATGGATGCGATAAGCGGGATCCTGAACATCAGCAATCGAGTAGGCACGAGCTTAAAGAAAGCGGCAGGGAATAAAGATATCGGGATCGAGAAGCTCAATTCGTTGTTCATCGCGGCGCTGGAGGAGCATCTTGCCGACGAGAAGCAGGATTTCAGCCGGGGGTTCGTAACGCACCTAGTGCGGAATTATATCCAAGCCGTCCTTCCTCGCGCCGTCAAAGAGGACAAGTTCATTGCATCCTTCTCGCTTAACGCGACTAACCCGACGATGTGGGGGCACTACTCGGCGGCTGAGCGAGGATTCCTCGTTGTTTATGATAGCCCTGACGAGTCCATCCACGTTCACTCCCCGATCAATTTGTTGCATGGATCTAGGCCGTCAAAGAATATGGAAGGTTGCACGGAGATTGGAACATATCGCGATGAACACCTTGGGTTAGAGCAGGTTGATTACGGTCGTCGTCCACCAAAGGTCAATGCGTTTCACCGCTTGATACACAAGTTCTCCTATTCAGAGGAGGAGGACCACTATGACGTCCCATTGCTAATCGCCGGAGACGCCGCAGAGAAGAAAGAGGCTCTGGTAGGATTGGTGAAGTATTCTGACTGGCGATACGAAAAGGAGGTACGCGCATTTTTCCCCGCTTACAATTCAGTCCTTCCGGATGGACGAGTTCTCCAAGTCGACCTCGCAAATATGCTTGGCGTTGTGTTTGGGCCTCGAATGTCCAATGAAGACAAAGCTAGAGCTGTTCTTTGTTGTCATCTTCTGGTGGAGTCTCGTGATCAGGGTGCAGTGGACCGCAAAGAAATGATGTTCTTCCAAGCGCGTCAGACGATTGACCGTTTCGATTTTGATATCCTGCCGGTCGGGGCGCTCGATAAACACTATCTTAGTGGACACCTGCCCGTAAAGCCGGTGAGCAAACTGGATCCGGAGGACGTGAAACGCTTCCAAAGTGTCGCGAGATCGATCGCGGAATCTGGATCGAAGAGACCAGCCGGAAATCAGAAAGGCGAACAAGGCGGTGGTGGACAACCGGCTACCCGCTCCGAGTCGATATGATCCTGTTGGATTCAACCCTTAACCCTGTTGCGAGGCCGCGCTCCCGGTAGCCGGTGCCACACCTCGGACGCTCGCTAAAAAATGAAACGCATTCTCATAATCATCATCGTCACGTTGGCAATAATTTTGATTCCAGTTTATATATTTTGGCAGATAGATCTCAAAGGTAAGTATGACAAACATATAAAGATTGAAGAATCTTTCGAGCCCGTCTTAGTAAATATTGCAACCCAAGATCAACTCAAAAAGTTAGAGTTGATAAAAAATAATTGGGAGATTATCCATGATGACAGCGAATTAATAAACGACATATTAGACTTAAGTAATCAAGATAATACCATTGAAGGTCTTCTTGCATTCTGGAAACATAAAGCCAGTTCATACTCATTTTTTGATCCTGATCAAAACGTTTACAATATCTCTATGAAGACAATCCAACATAATTTTGGACAAGGTGGCATTTGGTATAGTAAAGATAATTTTATATTTAAATACATGAAAAAAAATGTTGCTGTGATCATATATGAAGAAGGGTCTGAAGGAATAACACATCTCCTATATCGAAACAAAATTAGAGCAGAACAAGAGTCGCAGTAGCTAACCCTCACAGCGCCTTTCCTGCGGATTTTCACACAACTATAACCTCAACATCTTCGTCCATCATCGCTCTCTCCGAAGGGTTTACCTCATATTTCATTAAGGCAAATAAGCCTAAAAAAATACCGAACAAACCACTGAGGCCATCTGGCAAGTAAAAAGCGGTGCTTCTTTGGAAATTCTGATGGATTTCCAGCTACTTCAAATGTTTCAGGCATGTCTTCTGGCACCGCTCTTCTGGATCGACACTCGCTCCGACTTTATCGACTGGGTGGGTGTAGAGGTATTTCCAGGCATCTTCGTAGAGTAGTTTGCCGTTCGTTCCTTTTGGGGAGTTTCTACCTGGTGTGGATGCGCTGTGGGCCCGGTTTGCGTTATTTCCCACATCGGCGCTGGTGATCAGCCTTCTGCTGTTTGAGTAGGGTGGCTTGGCGTCATCTACGTTGATGATGGGGCCAGACTTGTTGAGACCTAGCATCAGCCATGAGCGGCAGTAGTGGTGGGCTGGCCAGCCTTTGTCTAGGGTATGGGTGAATCCGAAAAATCTCTCGGGTGGGGTTGCGGACTTTGCCGCCTGCCATTTCTCGGTCTGATCACGCGGGCCGGAGAGCATCACCACGCGGGCCAAGCGGATATGTTTCGCAAGCCGAGCTGAGGTGGTGGAGCCATGTGAGGCTCCGGAGAGAATGACCTTTTCCCAGTCAAGCCCCATCCCATCGTCAGACAAGAACTGCTGCCAGTTCCCCTCTGGGTTTACTTTAACCAGATATTTGACGAACTGGTGGGATCGCTCCATCAGACCATCTGGGTGAGCAATATCGATGAGCTTGGTGTGATCTTTGCCAGTTGCGGCTTCAAGCCTGAGACCAGAGAAATGATCATCGTCACCTGGCTGGCGTTTCTTGTCCATCTGGCCGAACCATTGCCGAGCATAGGTCACTTGGATGGCATGATGCCCATAGGAATTGAGTCGGTCAAAGAGTGCTGTGGGTGGAGCCATGAGCCAGATGACGAGTCGCCCACTGGATGGCACTGCGGTATCGACCATGGCGAGCTGTTTATCAGCTGCTTTCCCTTTGTTAGAAAAGACGTATCCAATGTCTGGATATTCTTTTGTCCTCTGATCAATTTCAGATGCACGGGCAGTGATTTTGTATTTCTTGCCTTCCTTGTCTTGAGCAAACAGTGGCATGGCAAAAAGTAGTAAAATAAATAGGTGTTTCATATTCTTCTTTGTATCAAATACTCCAAGTTGAGAAGAGACAATAAAAAAAGGCCTCACCAACGATTCTCATAAAATCAGCTAGCATCCTGATGAGATGCATTTACTGTAGACACATGATTGTAGAGAAATTTAAATACACTATTTGGGCCGCTGATTCAGATCGCGCTGCGGAGTTTTATATCAAGACTTTTGGGGCCACGGTTTCTAATAAAAACCCCCACATCACAGAATTACAAATAGACTCTGGTTACATCGCTATTCACGGAGGTGGGGAGGGTAAGCAAACTTGGACGGGGATTACCTTTCAGGTAGCTGATGTGGTGGCGGGAGCGGCTGAAATAGTCGCTAACGGAGGAAAATGTGAGCGTGAGCCACAGCCAGAAGACGGCGAACCTGCACACTTAGCAATGTGCGAGGATACAGATGGTAACCAGATCATGCTCTCGCGGGCGCGTAGCTAATTTCCTTTTGTTAAGGATTTTTGGTTTACTGATACCCTAGAATTGCATCGTTCGGAATGTGAGGTTCACTCTCGGAGTAGTGACCTTTGTTGTCTTGGGGATTTGGTGCTGCCAGTGGGTCTGGGTGGAGCCTTGCATGACTAGTAGGCTACCGTTTTGTAGCATCACGGAGATTTTTTCACGGCTTGCTTTGTGGCGGAAATCGAACCGCCGCTCCGCCCCAAAACTCATTGATGCTATATTTGTGTCATTGCCGAGACACTTCTCATCATCACTATGCCAAGCCATGCCCTGAGAGCCATCTGCGTAGAGATTAAGCAGGCATGAATTATAGATCATTCCAGTCTTCTGCTCAGCGGCGTGTTTTACTTTCAGTAACTCCGGAGTCCATTTCATCGCTGTGCGTGTTTTGCCAGAGTAGGAGTAATCATAGTCTTTGTCTCCATACCAAGCGACCTTTCTAGCCGTGATGATATGCTTCCCATAAATAAATGCCTCATCATGCTTCCATGGGATTTTATTCATTAGATTAGCGTAGATTTTGTTGGCTTTTTCTTGGTCAAAAATAGCGCCGTGATAAATTACTTCTCCATCGCGAGTGAGTACATTATGAGGGTAGGCGAGACTCTCTTCATGACTATCTCCAAGGTTGAAATGTGCTTGATCAGCCATCTTTAATTTGTCTTCTTTTGAGGAGATTCTGGCTTTTCAAAGATCATGAAATGTTGCCAAGGGAGAAATTTATCGGTGCGGAGGTGGTTGAGGCCTACTGCCTTCATCTCTTTGATCGACTGGGCCTCAGTCATTTTATGGAGTGGCTTGATTGGCACTTTAGGATCCTCTGCTCGGTACTCTAACAGGTAAACTCTACCCTTGGGGCGGAGTGCGTAAAAAACCGACTGCATCATCTCGTTTGGGTGGGAGAATTCATGATAGGCATCAACGAGTATCACCGCATCGATCGACTCAGCATCCAGTTCGATGGAATCGATTTTTCCGAGGTGTGATTTCACATTACTGGCTCCTAACTCCTTGCTTTTTTGGCTGAGGAAGCGGACCATTTCCGGCTGGATATCGACTCCGATGACGGTGCCTTTAGGAACCAACGGGGCGATGCGGAAGGTGTAGTATCCAGAGCCTGATCCGATATCGGCGACCACCGCATCAGCAGCGAGTTCTAGCCCCTGCACTGCACGTGTTGGGTTTTCTTCCCGTTCGCGAGTGCCTCGCTCTAGCCAATGGATACCAGTGTGTCCCATGACTTGGGATATTTCACGATCCATATAAATTTTCCCTATACCATCCCGGCTTGGCTTGCGCTGGGTGTAGCTGAAGGCTACCGGTGAAAAAGCGATCTTTGGCTTCTCGTTGGTAATTTTCTGGTCAGATTGAGCTAGTGCCGGATTTGCATTTAGAAAAACCCACAATGCCACAGCGACTGATACGACCAGAATGAGGGGGACAACAAGGGAATGAATTCTACGAGACGGAGTCATTCTTCTATCTTGTCACGGCAGCTCGGCATTACAATCCTCAAAACTCCAAACCGAGGAAGATGACGAAAACGAGTAACCCTAAACAATAATCAGCTTGATAGAGCGAACTGTTTATTTCAAGATGGTTTAAACATGGGAAATTTAACAATGTTATCAGTGGCGGTCATCTCATCTTTTGGTGTGCTCGGTTCTTTAGCCAAACCTTTAACCAAATCGGGCGAAACTTCTCAACTAGCGATGAGGAGTGCGAGTGATGAGTTAGCCCATTTATCTGGGGTGGGGAAGGATAGAGCCAAGGATGCGTGGACATTTTCAGGCAGCCAAAAATGGGATGGAAAATATCTGGCTTATATAAAGAAGGAGACGCGGTATCTGGCTAAGGATTGGAAAAAAAGCTTTGCTCTGCCGGTGCCACCCGCGAACTCATCGGATCGCACGCGAGGGGAGTTGGAGTATTTAAAAGGGCTCATTCCACAGCGCGAGAAGCTCCGAAAAGCGATACAAGACGAGGTATTAACGAAGCGCTTCAAGTGGGGTGAATCTACCTATGAGGAATTAACTAAGGGTGAAAATTTTAAGGATACCAGTAAATTGATTCTCGCCACTTACCAAGAACTCGGGGTGGTTGTCTTTGTCTTTAAACAGCGATTTAACCGCGTAAGGCCCTCGGTCCTCGCGGAGAAATACGGATTCAAGCTGGGCACGGTAGTTGAGATACCGGGTCATCCTGCCTATCCCAGTGGTCACGCTACGGGGGCTTTCACTCTCGCTTATATTCTGCAGGAACTCGATCCCTCGAATGCTGAGACTTATCGTAAAGACGCACTTCGCATCGCTCGTAACCGTGAGATTGGGGGGCTGCATTATCCCAGTGACACAGCGGCGGGCCAGCTACTAGCACGCCAGATCGCTGACTCGCTCTTGGAGAGCAAGAAATTCCAAGCCTTGCTCACGGCAGCGAGAAGCGAGTGGTAAATTAGCCATTAACCACGATACTTGAAGGATGAAAAAATGATGCTCAATAACCCTCACATTTCCTCTCATGCTATTGAGCTGCGTTGCTCAGAGTGCTGAGCAGCCTGAGGCGAACAGAACTAGTGCTTACTGCGGAATGGTGCTGAGCATTTCTTTGTAGATTTGCTGGGCTTCTTTGGCGGGAATGGCGAAGCTTTCGGCGCGGTTTGCTCTGGCGATATTTATGCCAACGGTCTTGCCAGCAAGATTGATGAGTGGACCGCCCATTTGGCGTGGAGCTTGGTCTATGTCATGCTGGAGTGCCATTGGGAAACTGTTACGTCGCTCAGAGGTTTTACCACTCATTTGATCGTTACGGCTCTGAGGTATTGTGGCTCCAGCTTGAATCTCCTTGCGCGGTCTGAGCTCCATCTTTTGCTTCAGCATCTTTCCTTCTCGTAGAAATTCTACTTCCACGAAGTCACCCGGCTGCTTCTCGCGGATGATATCGATGATTTGTTCACGCTTGGTAACGTCTACGCCGTCAAATTTCTTGAGGATATCGCCTTTTAATATTCCGGCGACTTCAGCCCCTGAGTCTTTGGAGACTTTCATGATTTCTATTCCGCTTTCGTCATCTGTTTCTTTTAGAGCAACTCCCAGCATGACCGGGAGGTCTCCTTCGATTTCGCGTGCGTTGGCGCTGATGATGCCGATGTTCACTCTACGTCTGGATTTACTGGTTGAGCCATTAGTGACTACCCAAGTGCCTTGTTCTATTTCTGGAGAGTCTGCCCACTGAGCAGGGCTAAGGTTTTCAGCCTCTATTTTGATGATGGCAAGATCCCATTCTATGTCTGAGGCTAGCAGGGTGACTTTACTGTATCTCTCTGTGTCGATGATGACTTTAAGGTCTTGCTTGAGGGTGCTTTTCTTGGTCTTGGCGTCAAACTGGAATAGTTCACTACGCTTGGTAAGGATATAGCCATCTGCGCTCATGATGACTCCATAACCGATGGGTTTTCTATTCTTATAAATGGCGGCACTGTTCTGCTGTAAGACCATTCTTTGAGCTTCAAAGGCGGCTTCCACTCCTTTGCCGTTCATGCGTCTTTCACCTGGGAGTGAGGATTGACCGAAGGCTGGGATCTGTACGCATGAGACGAGACCTAAACAAAGAATGCCCATGCCGAGTCCGCTGTTTTTGATGCCTTTTTTTGTAAGCTTGTGAGTGTTCATGTGAGTGTTCATGTGATAATTTCTATGCTTGTTTATCGTGCACCAAGGTTGAGTTTAAGTTCTCTACTTTTTCCTTCTCTGAGGACAGTAATATTGATGTCATCTCCTGCTGCTTTTACCTTCATGACTGCAATAAGTTCCTTTTTTTCTGTGATGGATTTACCCTCTACTTTGGTGAGTATATCGCCTATTTTAACACCAGCTTTTCCAGCGGCGGAGTCTTCATCTACGTCGGTGACTTTTAACCCATTTTCGGCTTTCTCTAAAGCGATGCCGATGAATCCACTTCCCTTGACTGGCTTCTTGGCGAAGGGGCCTTGGCCAATAAAATCACCCTTTTTCATGGCGTCCCAGTGAGTGTGGAAGACGTGGACAGGAACATGCATGTTCTCCTCTGTGACTTTTCCTACGCGGCTGTGGATGCCTACAAGCACGCCGTTCATATCGAATAATGGTCCACCAGAGTCGCCCCCGATCAGTGTGCAGTCAGTCTGGACGGTAGTGTCTGCTATTCTGACTAGCCTGCCGAGCCTAAGACCACTTCCTCTTTCTTTATCAAACCCGCCGGAGTGGCCGAGGGCGAATACCCAGTCGCCAAGCTTTGTGCTGACGGTGTTTTGTTCTTTTCCCGGGTCGATATCCACGAAAGGGTAGCTGCCTTTTTCAGTGATTTGGATCATGGCGGCGTCGGTCTCGGAATGAAGACCAAGAGTAAGAGCTTTGAGTTTTTTTCCGTCCTCCATTACTACGGTGACTTCCTTATTGACTCCTGCGCTAACGTGAGCAGCGGTGAGGACAAGCCCATCTTCGGAGACGATGACTCCACTGCCAGACCCTTCTCCTAATTGAATACATACGGTGGCTGCTCTGGCTTTATTTTTGTTTAGCTGGAGGAGCTTTTGAATGGCTTTCAGGTCTTTAGCATCGGGAACTTTTTTATCGTTGAAATAAGGACGTTCGGGTTCAGCAATAGTTGCTGCGGTAACGGTTTGCTGAGCAGCGGCGATAGAGGCTAGAGTGATTCCTAAACTGCAAGCTATCACTCTTCTTAAAGTTCTATAGGGAGATTGCGGGATGTTCTTTCTTGAGTGTTTTTGCATGGTATTGGTCCTGTTTAAGTTGCTCTATTATTAGTTATATAACGTTGCGATGGAGAGAATTCGTTCATTTAACCAATGATTAGATCATTTAATCTAAGGGGAAACAGGCCAAGTAGGAAAGGAAAAAAGCTCGCTCTAGCGGTGGGAAATGCTGGTAATTATTTTCTAGTTTGGAATAGTCACCCTATGACTGATGAGATGAAAGAGTTGCTAGTATTGGCGCGAGAGGCTTGTAGTTTGGCCTATGCCCCATACTCAAAGTACCATGTGGGAGCTGCAGTGCTGACCGAAAAAGGAGTCTTTAAGGGTGCGAATATAGAAAATGCGTCGAGTAATTTGGGAATCTGCGCGGAGCGCGTGGCAATAGGTCATGCGCGAATGAATGGCGCTACCCAAATAAAGATAGTAGCAGTCTGCTGTCGCGATGCTGAGATGCGTGATGGAGTGGTAGTAAATAGCTCAGAAACAATGCCATGTGGTGGATGCAGGCAGTGGCTTTTCGAGTTGGCTCCAGATGCGCTGGTAATCTCAAATGGTACTGATGAGGTGATGACTGTGAAGGGGTTATTACCGAACGGATTCACTCTAACAGAAATAAGATAATGATAGATATAGAGGCAGTAAAAACTTACCTCCAGAGGTTACAAGATGGGATTTGTGAGGATCTTGGGCGGCTCGATGGTGAGTCAGAATTTCTAGAAGAAAGCTGGCTGCGCGAAGAGGGCGGAGGCGGTCGATCACGTGTTTTGACAGATGGAGGAGTATTTGAGAAAGGTGGTGTGAATTTCTCCCATGTTATGGGGGCGAGTATGCCAGGAAGTGCCACAGCGCATAGACCTGAACTAGCAGGACGAAGCTACGAGGCGATGGGAGTGTCACTCGTGATGCATCCGCTGAATCCACGCGTGCCAACGGCGCACATGAATGTACGGTTCTTTGTCGCTAAAAAGGATGGCGAGGAGCCTATCTGGTGGTTCGGTGGCGGGTATGATCTAACGCCTTATTATGGCTATGAGGAAGACTGCCAGCACTGGCACCAGGTTGCGAAGGATGCTTGTGAAGATTTCTCTGGTGAATTGTATCATAAGTATAAGAAGTGGTGTGATGAATATTTTTACCTCAAGCACAGAGGTGAGCCTAGGGGAATAGGGGGAATGTTTTTTGATGATCTCAATGAGCTGGGATTTGAGGAAAGCTTTCGGTTTTTGCGCTCAGTGGGTGATAGCTTCGTACCTGCGTATGCTCCTATCGTTGAGAAACGTAGTGATGAGAAATACGGTGAGCGTGAGCGGGAATTTCAGCTCTACCGCAGAGGCAGGTACGTGGAGTTTAATCTGGTGTTTGATCGAGGCACGCTGTTTGGCCTTCAGTCTGGTGGGCGCACTGAGTCGATTCTCATGAGCTTGCCACCCCTCGTCCGCTGGGTCTATGGCTACGAGCCTGAGCAGGGGAGTGAGGAGGCTAAACTCTATACGGATTTCCTCCATGCTCGAGACTGGGTAAACTGGCAAAAACCTGAGTAACGCGGACTTCAGATTTTAAACCGACCTTCTTCTTCAGGAACATTTCTCAGAAAGTCTGCGACTTGGAAGAAAAAAGTGTGAAGCGCGGCAGCTGTATCGTTAGGGATTCCAACCTCATTCATCGCTTCATCCATGATCTTTACCCAGCGATCTCTGGCGCGGAAATTAATCTCGAATGAGGCATGTCTCATCCGCAACCTAGGGTGCCCACGCTTTTCTAGATAAGTAGTGTCTGCACCGATGCGAAACAACAAGAAATCACGCAGACGTTCCTCCGCTCCGCCGAGATCATCCTTTGGATACATTGGTCCAATGATTTCATCTGCAGGGACTTTCCTATAAAATGCAGCGCATATGTCTGTGATGCCTTGAGGCCCGATCTGTTGGAAAATTTCTGCTTCGTTCATGATGATGTCAGTTAAATGTAAAATACTTGTTACAAAAAGCCTATTCTGTGCAAAGTAGAATTGTAATGTAGTTACAAATGTGATACCACAACAGCGTAATTAAAAGACAATGAGCCCCCGCCCTTTTTAGCATGTCAGAAGATCCTCAAGAATTGACCAGTTTTGTAGCACCCCCGTTAGAAGAATTAGATCGTCTTTTAGACGGTTACCAATTTGAATCTTTTATCGCACAAGGTGGGATGGGTGCCGTTTATCTGGCGCGTCAGACCTCGCTCGACAGAGAGGTGGCAGTGAAGGTATTACCGCGAGAATTTAGCGAAGACGAAGAGTTTATAAAATCATTTCAGTCTGAGGCTAAGCTGATGGCAAAACTTAACCACCCTAACCTCATAGGCATTTATGATTTCGGAGATATAGATGGAATGCTCTATATCATCATGGAATTTGTGAAAGGGAAATCATTGCACGATTCTGCCCATGGAAAAGCGATTAATCAGAAGACCGCAGTTGAAATTATTAGTGCAGTTTGTTCTGGGCTTGACCACGCTCACGACTCGGGGATTCTGCACAGAGACATCAAGCCAGCTAATATCTTATTAGGCAAGAAAGCGATCCCAAAGATTGGAGATTTCGGCTTAGCTAGGGTCAACGGGGTGACTGAATCCGGAGTGATCTATGGCACACCAGGATACTCTGCACCAGAAGTCTTAGCAGCGCCAGATAAGGTGGATAATAGGACAGATATCTTTGCCGTAGGGGTAATGTTCTACGAGCTACTCACCGGTCGGATGCCAGCAGATAGATATGTTTCGGTGACCGAGTTCGTTGAGGCTGATGCTAAATTTGATAAAATCATCCAAAAAGCGATCCATCCCAATATTGATATGCGCTATCGTTCTGCCCAGGACTTTACAGATGAAATCATCGATGTGATAAAGAATCCTTCAATGATGAATAAATTACTTGTTACAGGGGCCAAGAAAAAGGAACCTGTGGTCGGTAAAGCCGTCATTAAAGCCGTCACTACAGCCGGCAACAAACCTTATTCTACTCATAAAATAAATAGCGCAACTCCAGTAGCGATAAGACACATCGCGCCTGCAAATCCCAAAATGATGCGCAATATCATCATCATTGTGATGTTGCTAGTTGCTATTTATGTCGTTTTGGAAATGAAGAGTGAACGGGAGATAGAAGTGGCTGAGACACAAGAAGCCATTGATGCTAAAGAGGCTGATAAACGACAACAAAAAGATGACAGGAAAGCAGCCATCGCAGCGGAGTTACGCAGAGAAGCGGCAGCTAGAGCTGCCGATCGTGGCTCCAAGAACCCTACAAATAATAATAATGGCTCTGACACAACATCACCAGAATTAGCCAAGCTCACTCCAATGGAACAGCTTACTAGGGTGAAGGAGCTGCTCAGCAACGGTGAGAGACCGATGGCAATGATGCCAGAGAGTATCTTTATGCGAAATCAGGACTCTAGGATCATCATGTTTGTCGATAAGAAAATGGCATGGGATGAGGCAGATGCTTGGACCAGAGAGTACGGTGGTTACATCGCAGTATGTAAATCTAAATCAGATATCACCGTATTCATGGATCAAATACCAGTAGATGCTGAAGACGTATGGCTAGGTGCAGGATGTAGCGGCGACAAAGGCTGGAGCTGGGTAGATGACACTCCTTGGACAGACACCCTCACATTGAAGCCCACCTATAACAGAGCATTTGCAAAACTTTCCAAGTATGGGTCAGTCGGCAAAACTAATGGTGGGAAAAAGCTGAACTTTTTCATCGAGTGGAGAGCCGATGGGAGCAACCCGGCTGACCTTGAATACCGCCTGCTCAGAACCAGCGATACCCTCACAGATATTAATCCCACATATCCGCCGGGAACTATCACCGCAGGTGCCAGGAGTTACTGTATTATCAAGAGCTCCGTGACCTTTTCTGAAGCCAGTGAATTGGCCATTGCTTCTGCTGGTCATCTTATTGCTATTTCAAATGACGAGGAGAAATACGAAGTTGAGGGCATTATCGCAGAATACTGCAAGTCAGGCGATACCTTCTGGACCGCGGCCGAAAAACAGAATAATATCTGGGGCTGGCAAACTGGTGAAAAGTGGTTGAAACTCAATTGGGCTCCAAACTACCCTAAGAGCGAAAATCACGTGATAATTACTGCGGCAGAAAAGCTTTTGATCAAGGACGTATCCTCCAGGAAAAGAGCTGATGGCTTCATCATTGAGTGGAGTAAAGACAAATCGAGAGTGAAGGTAGCCAATTTAAATGACGGGGTAAAAAATCTCAATGGTGGGCTACAAGCACTCAAAAATAAGGCGAAATTGCTCGTAAAAAAACAGCGGGCAGCCACTGAAAAGAAACATGCTTATAACATAAAAAAACTCTGGAGCGATCTGGAAACTTATCTGCGGACCCTACCTAGAAATCAGAGTGCAGCAGAGTCAGTAGAGGTGAATCAAATCATCGAAGTGGTAAAAGCGAGGTCGCGTTTACCAGAAACACTAGCAGGTCAAGGGCCATCAGCAAAATCTAGAGAATACACCCATTACGCAGTAGAAAAACAAGCCAAAATAGATCTAGATCATAACTCTCACATGGTGCAGTTAAGAAATGGCTACGTCAAGCAGCTCCAGAAACTACAGCAAGTAATGGAGAAAACAGGCCAAATCAGTGTGGTTAAATCTATCAATGATGAAGCTAGAAGTATTGGTAATACTACTGATGATTTTGAGGGTCACTTCAGGTAGTGCTGTTTTTTAGAGAAATGAATTCGGACTAAATCTAAGTAAACTTACGCGGTCTCTCGTAGATTAATAAAGGATCGATTGGAGGCCGCTCACCACAGGTACGAGACACGAGCTTCTCCCACACTTCAGCCCCACTCAGGATGTCGACCTCTATCCGTAAAAAGTACACTTCAACATCTAGTTCAGTAGGCTGTGGAAATCTAACCGCATCCTTTTCAGTCGTGACAATGATATCTGCATCTCTCCTCATACAGCGCTTCATAAATCGATCAATATCATCTTGGGAAAACGAATAGTGATCAGAGAAAGTCCGGTGAAATAGCACATTTGCTCCCAAATCAGTGAGCTTCTCTTCGAAGCTTTCTGGAACCGCAATCCCACTAATCGCGGCGATATATTTATCCTTAAGAAAGCTCAGCGACTTTATTTCTCCAGTGAACACATTTTCTAAATGCACTGGGCCATGCGTGCATTCAATAATCTCAGCTACCTTATTATACTTTCGGATCTTCCTTATGAGCTTCTTATTATTCGGATGCCTACATTTTGTGATGAAAATATAATCCGCCCTACACAGATTTCTCGGGGGTTCTCTCAATGTGCCTCTGGGCATCATAGCACCTGTGCCGAATGGGCTGTTAGAGTCTACCAGAACGATGTCAATACTGTGGGCGATCTTTAAAAATTGCATCCCATCGTCTAATAATAAAATATCTGCTTCTAGTTCTTGAATAGCAAATTTCCCACCTTTCACTCTATCTTTATCCACCACTACAGAGACATTGTCTAGATTCTTGGCCAGCATATAGGGTTCATCACCCGCATACTGCACCTCCAACTCCACACCTTTCCCGCTACTCACTACCTTGGGCATGTACTTACCAAGGATCAGTTCACCGGTGTCCTTTTTACGCCATTCTTGAGGTTCATCTAGGGGCTTACTTTTATACCCTCTGCTTAAAATAGAAACTTTTCTCCCTCTGTCGCGCAGCGTTCTCGCAAACAGTTCAACCACAGGCGTCTTTCCCGTCCCGCCCACCGTGATATTCCCTATACTGATTACCATGGTTCCTAGATGAGCCTGCTTCTTCCATCCTCGCTTGAATAAATTTAATCGTAAAGAGACCAGCCCTCTGAATATCCATGATAAACAGCGTAAAAATACCCGCATTAGGCTAGCGCGTAGTCCTTTAGCTCTGCCAAAGATTACGTCCTCACCCCATTGTTCAAATTCTTTTAACCTCTCGCTCATTCTTCGGCACTATCTGTAAGCTATTTTTGGTTGATTGCCAGATATTATAGTCCGATAATCATTTGCACAGTGGCTAACTTAGTAAATATGATGGCGATAAGAGTGTAAAAGGGTACAAAAATAGTTTGTTTTCTGCTAGCCTTCTATAAAATTTTAGTCTTAATTTAAATTGTCGATGATGGTTATCACGCTATCTTAGGATCTAAATTAACAATAAACCACTTAAAATAAGTGGGTTAAGGCACATAAAAACGTTATTTATCAATATTTAAAAAAATTAAACTTTTTTAAAATATAAGTTTGACAAAAACGTTAAGTTTACTTAAAAGTAAACCTTAATTTGATCGAATCATCTTCTCATATAATGAACACAAGCTCAACAAAATCATGAACAAATTTCAGAAAATCATTATTTGCCTGTTTTCCATCATGGCAACTACTGCGATTTCTCAAGCAGGGAAATTCAGAACAGTAATCATTGACCCAGGACACGGTGGAAAAGACAACGGAGGAAGCTATGGTCGCGTGTACGAAAAGCATCTCGCACTAGATACCTCACTAAGAGTAGATTATCTATTACGTCAAAAAGGCTACAGCACCCGCCTAACTCGCAAAAGCGATGTATTCATCACGCTATCCAAAAGAGCCGAAATAGCCAATCGCTATAGTAACTCCATCTTCGTATCGATCCATTACAACTACACTTATAATAAATCGATCAAAGGGCTAGAAACTTTTTACTACACTAGCCGCTCCAAGCCACTAGCCGGCTATATCCAGTCAGGAATGCTCAGAAAATATGGAGCACATAATAGAGGAGTAAAATACGCTAGATACGCTGTTCTTAGAAGAGGGAATAACCCATCAGTCCTCGTCGAATGCGGCTTCGTGAGTAATTATGCCGAAAGAAAACGCTGTATGAAAGGTTGGTATAGACAGAAAATGGCGGAAGGCATTGTAGATGGTATTGTTAAATACCAGAGCGCTAGAAGCCGTGGGTACGTTAAATAACGTTGAAAACTCAACAGTAATAGACTAAGCCAGTAGGTTATATCTACTGGCTTTGTGCTTTTGTGTATTCAAGGACAATATCTTAAAAGTCCGATTGCCAAACCCCCACTATAGGTTTAGATAATCAACGTGCCAAAAAAGAAAATAGTCAAAAAGACCGCAGTAAAAAAAGTAGCGAAGAAAACTACCGCAAAAAAAGCGCTATCAAAAAAGGTGATTAAGCAGACGGAGCTACGATCACCGGCCTTTGATAACGCTATAAAAATCAGCGGAGCAAATCAGCACAACTTAAAAAACATCTCCCTAGAGATCCCGCACGGTAAACTCACGGTCATCACTGGGCCTTCTGGCTCTGGTAAATCCTCCCTCGCTTTTCATACCCTATATGCTGAAGGGCAGCGCCGTTATGTAGAGACCTTCTCACCATACGTCCGTCAGTTTTTAGACCGCATGGACAAGCCAGTTGTTGACCGTATCGATAACATCCCTCCGGCCATCGCCGTAGAGCAGAAGAACAACATCCGCAGCACTCGCTCTACAGTAGGGACTCTAACAGAGCTTAATGACTACCTAAAAGTCATCTTCCCGCGTCTCGCCCGAGCTTATGATCCTAATAATGGTACAGAAATAAAACCTGATAAACCAGCGTCGATCATCGCGGATCTGTTAGAAAATCATCCAGATGAAAACGCACTCATCACATTCAATATCCCAACACCGAGTAACTCCACTTTCGAGGAAATCTGCGTCATGCTCACCCAGCAAGGCTACCTCCGAATCTTGCTAGACGGAAAACCTCACCGCACCGATGACCCACCAGCTAAGAAGAAATTCACCAGCAAAAAAATTCAAGTCATCCAGGACCGAGTCAAACTCTCTAACAAAAACAAAACCCGTCTCCACGAAGCCATCGAAGCAGCTCTCACTAATGGTAAAGGCAACGTCACTATAGTTTGTGACACCAAAGACAGAAAGTTTTCTACCAATTGGACCAACCCTGAAACAGGTTTCACCCTAGCCAAACCAACTGCTGCCCACTTCTCATTTAACTCACCCATAGGAGCGTGCGAAGACTGCCGAGGCTTCGGAAAAGTCATCGGTATTGATCTCCACAAAGCCATCCAAGATCCCTCACTCTCACTCAAACGAGGTGCCATTAAACCATTCCAGACTGCCAGAGGAGAAGACTGCCAGCGAGATCTACTGATCGCCGCAAAAGCCTCCGGCATCCCTACCACCACTCCGTGGCACGAACTCACTAAGACCCAGCAAAACTGGGTCATCCAGGGCGAGATAGGGGACACCGATGACCTCTGGCGTAATGGCCAATGGTATGGCATCCGAGGGTTCTTCGACTGGATGGAAGCCAAAGCTTACAAGATGCACGTCCGCGTCTTCCTGGCAAACTACCGCGCCTACACCGACTGCACCACTTGTAACGGCACCCGCCTCAAGCCCTATGCCCAATGCTTTTTTCTCAATGGTCACACCTTGCCCGAGCTCTGGCAGCTCCCCCTAACAGAGCTTCAAGACTTCTTCGATGCGATCCCTGCCGAGCAAGAAAACAGCTCGATCAAACACGCTCTAACAGAAATCAAAGCGCGGCTCCATTACCTCAATGAAGTAGGCCTAGGATATCTTACTCTAGACCGCCCAGCACGCACGCTATCCGGTGGAGAAATAGAACGTGTGAACCTCACAACTTGTCTAGGAGCTGCTCTCACAAATACCCTGTTCGTCCTGGACGAGCCCACTGTAGGGCTGCACTCCCAAGACATCCACCGCCTCATCAAGGTCATGCATGACCTCCGCGACAAGGGTAATACCGTCGTCGTGGTCGAGCATGAGGAAGCTGTCATGCACTCTGCAGATAACCTGATCGATATCGGGCCAAAGGCTGGTGAAGCAGGCGGTAATATCGTAGCAGAGATTACCAATCTCAAAGCCAAGAATCTAACCAAAAAGTATCCTCAGTCTATAACAGCAAAGTATTTAACAGGAGAAAAATTCATCCCGATCCCCGCCAAACGGCGCAAGCCTAAAAAGTATCTCACCATCACCGGCGCGCACCAGCACAATATCAAAGACCTATCGGTGAAGCTCCCTATCGGTATCATTACCTGCCTTACAGGTCTCTCAGGATCAGGCAAATCCACGCTTGCCAATGACATCATCTACAACAACATCCTAGACCAGCTTCATCAGCCCACAGCGACCCCATCAGCGTTCATAAAAAAGCTCACTGGTATCGAGCACATTGGAGCCGTAGAGTGCATCGATCAGTCACCACTAACAAGAACGCCACGCTCAACCCCAGCGGTTTACTCCGGCGCATTTGATGCCATCCGTGAGCTCTTCGCTACCCACCAGTCTACCGACCTGAAGCCAGGATACTTCTCCTTTAACTCTGGCACCGGACGCTGCGAGCGCTGTATGGGAAATGGCTTTGAAAAAGTAGAAATGCAATTCCTCAGCGACCTCTACATCACCTGTCCAGAATGCGATGGATCACGCTACGGCAACAGCGCACTGAAATACACCTACCTAGAAAAAAACATCGCTGAAACCCTGCGGCTCACGGTCACCGAAGCCCTGGAACATTTCTTCCCCCAAGATTTCGAGAGCTCAAAAGTTACCAACCAGAAAAATAAAATTCAACGTGCCCTCCAGCCCCTCCGCGACGTGGGACTGGGCTACCTCCGCCTCGGTCAGCCCCTCAACACCCTCTCTGGTGGCGAGTCCCAGCGTATCAAGCTTTGCCAACTACTAAGCAAAGCAAAGCTAGCCAAAACAAAAATTAATAAACTAAATAAAATAGACAACCTAAGCGTTGATGATCTTACAGGAGTAATCTCTAAATTATCTAACAAAAAATCAAAACCACCAGTTGAACAATCTACCCTTCTAATCCTAGACGAGCCCACCACAGGTCTCCACTTTACCGATATCGAGCGCCTTCTAGAAGTCTTCCACACCTTAGCAGACACAGGCCACACCCTGCTCATCATCGAGCATAACCTAGACGTCATCCGCTCCGCTGACCACATCATCGACCTCGGTCCAGGCGCAGGCACCGACGGCGGAAAGATCACCTTCACCGGCACCCCAGAACAACTCGCTAAACAAAGCTCACCAACAGGCATCGCACTACGTCCGCAGGACATGAAAAGAAAAGCGAAGCCCGGCCAATCACCAATCACCAATCACGGATCACAAATCAAATTATTCGGAGCCCGCGAGAATAATTTGAAGAACATCGACCTTACCATCCCGCGTGATGAGCTAGTCTGTATCACCGGTCTCTCGGGATCAGGGAAATCCACCATCGCATTCGATATCATATTCGCCGAAGGCCAGCGCCGTTTCCTCGACTCCATGTCACCCTACGCCCGCCAGTTTGCAGGTCAGCTAGAAAAGCCAGACATCGACAAGATAGAGGGCCTCCCGCCCACCGTAGCCATCGAGCAGCGGGTCTCCCGTGGTGGTGGTAAATCCACCGTTGGCACCGTCACCGAGATCTATCACTTCCTCCGCCTCCTCTTCGCCAAGCTAGGCACCCAGCACTGCCCAGTCAGCGGATTACCTGTCGTCTCACAGACACTCGAAGCGATTCACAAGCAAATCACAGTTGCGCTTAAATCTAACAAATCCTCACTGCTGCTCGTCCCGCTAGTCATCGCTAAAAAAGGCTACCACACAGACATCGTAGCCGCCGCAGCCAAGCACGGCATCGCCGAGGTCATCGCAGATGGCAAGCTCATCAAGACGACAAATTTCACCCCACTAGCTCGCTTCAAGGAGCACGATATCTACGCCGTTCACCCCAGCGCAGGCATCGCCCACACAGAAGCCGCACTGAGGCTAGGAAGCGGACGATGCGCCATCGCCACAATCACGAAGAATAAGAAATTTGAGATCACCAATTACTCCACCAGCCGCGTCTCCCCAGTCACTGGGAAATCCTTCGATGAGCCAGACCCACACCACTTTTCCTTCAACTCCGCACGCGGATGGTGCAAGGAATGCCGAGGCTATGGCACTATCGCAGACATCGCCCCCGCGAGGAAAAAACGCAGCAAAGCAAACGAGTTTAACTCCGAGCTAGAAGCAGAAATCCACCAAGAGATAGCCCAGAGCAAAGACAAAGATGCAGTAAGAATCACCTGCCCAGAATGCGCAGGCGCAAGACTCCGGATAGAGTCCCGCCACATCCTCATCGAGGGTCAGTCGATCTCAGAAATCACGGCTCACCCCGTCAGCGATACCATCCCTCTGTTAGAGAAATGGGACTTCGAGGGACGCGGCAAAATCATCGCCCGAGACATCCTCCCAGAAATCATCCAGCGCCTCACATTCCTCAAAAAAGTGGGCCTAGATTATCTTTCAGTAGACCGCTCCGCAGACACCCTCAGCGGCGGTGAGTCGCAGCGCATCCGTCTGGCCGCCCAGCTAGGATCAAATCTAACAGGTGTCCTCTACATCCTCGATGAACCCACCATCGGCCTCCACCCTCGCGACAACGTCCAGCTGCTAGACACCCTCGAAACCCTCAAAGAAAAAGGCAACTCCCTCCTCATCGTTGAGCACGATGAAGAGACCATGGCCCGCGCCGACACCCTCATCCACATCGGCCCTGGCGCAGGAAAAGAAGGCGGCGAAGTGACCAAGAAATCCAACCACCAAGTTACACCACCAAAGCCCCCAAGAAGAACCATCCCCAAGCTAGGCGAAAAAGACGCTTGGCTCAAAGTGAACGGCTGCCACTACAACAACCTCAAAGAGGTTAACGTCCGCATCCCGTTGGGTCGCCTCTCCGTCATCACTGGTATCTCAGGCTGTGGTAAGTCCTCCCTCATGCGCGGCACCATCGCCAAGATCCCTACCAAAGGAACCAAGAAAAATCAAAAGACAAGCGTACCAAACTACACATCTAAAAGCGGTTTCGACATCATCAAATACACCTACGAAGTAGACCAGACTCCGATTGGCAAAACTTCGCGCTCCTGCCCAGCCACCTACGTCAAAGTATTCGACGATATCCGCAAGCTGATGGCTCAGGTTCCCGAGTCCAGAATGCGCGGCTACACCGCCTCACGCTTCTCCTTCAACAACGCAGAAGGACAATGCCCAGACTGCAAAGGCAACGGCCGTATCAAGCTAGAAATGGACTTCCTACCCACCACCTACGTCCCCTGCGAAGCCTGCGACCAAATGCGCTATAACCCCGCCACCCTAGAGATCCGATACAATGGCAGAACCATCGGAGATATCCTCCAATTGTCCATCCAAGAAGCCGCCGAGTTCTTCACCAACCACATCAAACTAGGCCGCACGCTCAACCTCCTCAACGACACTGGTCTAGGTTACCTTCAGCTCGGTCAGCCATCACCTACACTGAGTGGAGGCGAGGCCCAGCGCATCAAGCTCATCGCCGAGCTCACCAAAGGCCGCGCCAACATCCGCAACATGGGGCCATCTAACAAAAACCTCTACCTCATCGAAGAACCCACCATCGGCCTCCATGCTCAAGACGTCAACAAACTCATCGACGTCCTCCACCGCCTGGTGGACGAAGGCCACACCGTCATCATCGTAGAACACCACACCACCATCATGGCCCAAGCCGACTACCTCATCGACATCGGCCCCGAAGCCGGTGAAAAAGGCGGCACTATCGTAGCCCAAGGTAAACCCGAACAAGTAGCAAAATCAAAAGACTCAAGAACAGCTCCGTTTATTAAACAGGCTCTGGTTGAACTGAAGTGATTTTCAAATACTTGCTTAGATTACTTTTCCCCATCATAAAAATAGAATTCCATGTTAAACAGGACTTAAAGTCCTGAATCACACGATTCATGCAATTATTCGCACAGGTTATGGAGGAAACACTACCACTCTATTTTCATCCTATCAGTGAACTCCTGAAGGGAGTATGTCTGCAAAGCCATGGGTTTCAACCCATGGGAAAACCACCACATTATTACCAACTCCTGAAGGGAGTGTGTCTGCAAAGCCATGGGTTTCAACCCATGGGAAAACCACAACATTATTACCAACTCCTGAAGGGAGTATGTCTGCAAAGCCATGGGTTTCAATCCATGGAAAAACCACAACATTATTACCAACTCCTGAAGGGAGTGTGTCTGCAAAGCCATGGGTTTCAACCCATGGGAAAACCACAACACCATTACCGTGCTGAAGGCACGGAGGAAACAGCTATCGCACAAAAATAAAGACAAAAATAAAGAGACAGACAACTGTTGCAAAAAACAACAGTTCTTTTATGAACGCAGTGCGTTCATAAATGGGAAGACACTAGATGAAGCGGTCTCGTTAATGTTGCCGCATCAATAAGATTAATGACAAAGTTCTAACTGTGACACGGAAAAAACAGAAAGAACCCTTAACTAAGTAAATTCTGGAAATGCTCTCACTTATTTTCCCTATGCGTAACACCCAAAATTCACAAAAACACTCCTAGGATAATGAAGTTTTTCATCCTCACCGTAGTGCTACTCTAGAAGCTAAACTCTAACAGTTAAAAGTTCTATATTCAAATCGGTTGCGATAAAATTTGCTTGCTCAACTTCTTTATTTTGGAAATCTGAGATGAATTCAACCGTCCAAATATTTCTATCTCTTTTATTTATTCTTTGCGAAATTTGTGTGGGATCACTAATTAAAAGAACTAGTTTTGTTATTCTCATATCTGTGAATACTTCTTTATCTATGATCGAAATCTGATTATTTTCCTTCACTAAACAATAATGACCATCAATCACCAACTTCGAGTTTATTTTAAGCTGCGCAGTAATTGCCTTTACTAGGATTTCTTGATTTTTGGCAATATTAGCTACTTTTTTATTTTCATTTATGAGTGCCTCTCCGCCCATTTTTATTAGCTGACTAGCAGTTACATGAGAATAATCGTCATCATAGTTTTTCTTGCAATAGGTAGTTTTACCTACCCCATGAATGCCTCCAAGAAATATCACTTCTGAACTATTCATGGTTTCCTAGTGTTTCTATTAGAGCCAAAGTAGTTTCATCTAGATATTGAAAAGATTGAGGCGGCTTCATAGATGGTCGGATATCAGAGAGACAAATCTGATTTTTGAATACTTTTGTCTTCCCTAGTTCTATTGCATACCCGATTAGAAATAATCCCGGCAGAACAGCCTCATGCGTATCACCAATATCGGGGAAGAGCCTTTCATGATATGTCCGCTGTATAAGGAAAATAAATTTATTTACGCGTTCATCATCGATTAAATGAGGATGAAACTTTGTTGCAAAATCAATAGGATCTAGGATGTAAAAATCTTTTTTGGGAATTATTGATTTAAGGTACACGATGTCGCCTTTATAGGTTCCATGTTTCTCAAAGCCATCGTCCTCACAAAGATCAATTAGCTAAATGTGTTTCTCAGCATCTTCATGTATATAGACCCAAGGTATATTGAGGGAAGATGCGTGAGTAAATGCAGTGTGTAACAATCTCTCTCCAATTCGTTGCCCTCTTATGTTAGAATCGAGCTTAAAAGTGCATATCTTTAGATGTTTGCCATTGAGTTTATCTTTTTCAAGCTTGATCTTTTATGACTCTTCAATATTATAAATGCACATATATAGCAAGTGGGCTGAAATTTTCATGAACACACCACATTTTGTGGTGTTCTTTACAACATTTCTCCATCCACTATTCATTAAATTTAGAATACGCCAACCCCAAGGAATCGAAAAACGAATTATTTATATCAAACTCATAGCTATATCTATCTTCAATTCCAACAGGTGCTTCGAAAATTTGATTACTCTCTTTTCTCAATAAGTGCAGTAGCTGAGGAATTCGTAAAACTCTTTCCCCTATGAGTGAGCTCTTGGCTTTTCGATGGATTCCTTTATCTTCACTAATGAGATAGTGCGCTGTGTCCCTGACTAAACCAAATAACCGATGCAAATTTCATGCCCACATTGTAACACCGCACTTGATATCAATCAAGAACACCTGAACCAACAAGTCCAGTGCCCAGCTTGTCAGAATCGATTTCAAACCCCAGAGCGATTAGCACCGTCTAATGACGCTGGGGGAGTAGGGAATAAAAAACCCGCTCGTGCTGGCTGGGAGGAGAAAGATCACGCGAACATTAATTTTGGAAAAAGCCTGCTAATCGGTGCCACGATTACGGTGGTTTATATGCTATTGATGGTTCCGTTTAGAGACTCACGCTTGGGACAACTCTTCCTTGATCGTGGATGGGTGAACTATGCGGAGACTTTCCTGTTCTCATGGGGAATAGTGATCCTTTTCATGAAATGGAAGAAAATCCAGCATCAAGCGCAAGCCACCTTACTGAACCTTTTCCCTTCCCAAATTGGTGAGGAAATTAACTCCAGTAATGTCGGAGCCTTTATCGATAATATCTATCGTGTCCCTGCTACCATGCGTGACTCCATCATCGTGAACCGCATCAGGAAATCCCTAGAGCTCTTCGAGTCTCGGATAGACAACGGTGAAGTAACTACATTTCTCAGTACTCAGGCAGATTTGGACGACAACCGCTCCGTTGGCTCGTACTCGCTAGTCAAGGTCTTCTTATGGGCGATTCCTATTCTTGGTTTCATTGGAACGGTGCTGGGTCTATCCGTAGCTGTTGGCTCTCTGTCCATGGATGACCCTTCCCCAGAAGCGCTGAAAGCCTCTATCAATAGTTTAACGGGAGGTCTTGGAAAGGCGTTCGACACCACCCTACTTGGACTCATCCTCAGCATTCTATTGAGCTTTCCACTGGCAGCCGTCCAGAAGAGAGAAGACGAAACACTCACGATCATCGATGCCTTCTGCACCGAGAAACTATTGCCCAAGCTCAATGACAGCCGTCATCCTGGGACTGACGCGCTGCTTGAAAAAGCTGAAAGTATCCCGCAGTTAGTCGCCTCACTCTCCCGTGCGCATGAGACATTCCTGGTGAACCTGAATGAGTCCACGCTACAAATGAGCCAGACAGGAAAAGCACTCAAATCAAGCTTAGACTCTAACCAGAGCACGATGGAGAAGTCATTCACCGAGGCCATCACCAAGCTCTCGGACTCAAGTAGTGAAATCTTTCTCAAATCACACCTAAATCTCGATAAATCCTTTGAGAGTATCGCCAGAGGAATTGATTCTATCAACCAAGCACTTCGTAAGCTAGGAGAGGAACAAATTCCTATTAAAGAGAAGAAAAAAGGTGGTTTTTTCTCAAGAAAATAAATTTTCATTAACTCTCTTCATTCCTTATGGGAAGACGCAAAAGCAGAAACGAAAACGGGGTCTCACTTTTCTCCTTCATGAGCATTCTAGCATGCCTCATCGGCATACTCACGGTCATGATTAGCGTTTCCATGCAGGTGCAGCAGATGGAGCAAGAAGGGCAAACTGAGGGAGAGTTAGCCCGTAAACTTGCGAATCGTGACTTGAAAAAGAAAGCGATCAAGGAGGAGGAAGAAATCCATGAGCTCAATCAACAACTCGAGGAAGATAACAAGACCGTCGCCGAACTTCAAAAGATCAAGGATAAGAAAATAGTGCTTACCATAGCGCTTAAGGAGTTAGAGAAAGCCGGTAAATCTGACGCTACTGACATTAGCTTACAGAAATTATTAGAGAATGACAAAAAGGAAATCACTGCCCTCAAAAAGGAACGACCACCGCTCATAAGCAAACTCAAGAAACTACAAGCCGAACTCAAAGCCAGAAAGGATGCGCCTAAACCGAAAGAGTCCGTCGTCATCAAACCACGTGGATTAGGAGAGCGAGGAGCGAGGAACATTTTCTTTATTGAATGTAATAGCACAGGCATTGTTATCATGACCGAAGGGAAATCTGGAAAGCGAATCTCTACCGCCAGTATTGCTACTAATGGAGACTTCAGTAAACATCTCGATTCCATCAAAGAAACACGCGACTCAATGGTTCTTTTCCTCGTCAGAAAATCAGGGCGTAGCGCTTACCGCTGGGCGGCAGGAATTGCCGAAACCAAGTATAAGCTTACAACCGGCAAACTACCGATCCCTAACGATGGGAAAATCGATCTCAAGCTTTTCAACAACTAACTCACCGTGGCGCGCAGACGAAAATCAAATTCAGATGAAGGAGGAGTCAGCCTAGACTCACTCATGGACGCACTCACTAACGTGGTGGCTGTGCTTATCCTCGTACTCATCCTTGTGCAGGTGGATGTCAATCAGAAGAAAGATAAGTTCATGGAAGAGCTAAAGCCTGCCACGGTAGAAGATATCTTGGCTGCCACTAACAATCTCGAAGAGCTCAGTAAGAAAAAGCTGAGTGTCAAAAAACTACTCACCGATATGGCCCCCACAGCTGCCGATATGGAGGCTGAGAGACGTCAACTAGCATTACTCGAGAAGGACACCCTAGAGAGCAAGGCAGTCTTAGCTAAACTCTCCGAGCTTAAAAAAGTGAAAGAGGAAGTACGTAAACAACGGGATAGCGAGCAAGAAAAAACCACTAAAGTTCAAGCGGAGATCGCTAAACTAGAAGCTCTACTAGACGACAATCCAATAGCAAAAATTGCCGCTACTGAAGTCAGCATCCCTATTAGTAGAGAGATTCCTAAAAGTGCTAAAATTTACCGCGCCATCGTGATCAACGACCGGGTTCATTTCATTGATCCATTCACCCCGGAGGAGCAATTTCTAAATGAATTCAAAAGACACAAACGCAAGTGGCTCCATGAACGAATCAAGCAGCAGGGTTTTGACCGTTACATCTATGACCAGACTGAAATTGCCAAGCACTTTAAAGACTTCGAATTTGGAAGCTCTAGGCTACAAAAAATAAGACTGTATATAAGTAAGTCTCTGACGCGCATCCGGATAATCATAACGCCTGATCTAAAAAAAGGAGGCACAGCACTTGCGGAAATCAACGATCAAGACAGCACCTATGCGAAAATCCTGAAGAAACTTTCTAGGAATTCTAGAGCGGTCATCCTCTTCTACGTGCACCCAAACTCCTTTAACACTTATCTTCAGGCACGTAAAATGGCCGATGAAGCAAGAATATCTGCAGGGTGGCAAATCTCCCACATAAAAGAATACACCTTGACGGTTAAAGATGTTGAAGTGAAGCGCCTAGTAATCCCTCCTCCAGCAAAGCCTAGACCACCAGGGCCACCTCCTATCGGTCCTAAACTCGACTAAAAACTCGATGAGCAATCAATGATACAGCGGTCAGATCTGAGTTGCCAAGTAAATAGATAAGAGCAGTGTTGGTAACAATCTGGGCATTTTTTTGTTTATTTATGAAATCACTGGAGTATAGAGTTCGTAGTAATAGCACCGCTAATAGCCTTTCTAGATTTCACAAATAATTAAAACTTTATGACAATCCCACAATTGACCAGTATTTTAGTTTCGTTCTCGTGTCTCGCCTCAGGGGCACTTCAGGCGGATGAGTTAAGCCAACAATTTAAAAAGGAGGCTAAATGGAAGCTCATTGGGCAGGTTAAGCCAGTAGGAAAAGAGTTAAATACTGTTAAGCCAGGTGATGCGCTGCTTGCTAATATTATTCTCAAAGGCAATCGCAAGAGAATCCCATTTTTACAAACCAAGGAGAAGTTTCAGGATCTGCACATGAAGCTCGAATTCATGATTCCCAAGGGTTCCAATTCAGGGGTCTATTTCATGGGGCGCTACGAGATTCAAATTCTCGATAGTTTTGGAAGAAAAAAAGCTGGAGCCGGTGATATGGGCGGTCTTTATCAGCGCTATGATGAAGAGAGAAACCCTAAGGGGTTTGAAGGCGTGCCTCCACTTGTCAATGCGGCCAAAGCGCCAGGAGAGTGGCAGACGATGGAAGTGATCTTCCGCGCCCCAAGATTCGCAAAAGATGGTAGCAAAACTCATCATGCTAAATTTGAAAAAGTCCTCGTCAACGGCAAATTAGTTCATGAAAATCAAGTGGCAAAAGGCCCCACGCGGTCATCAAAATTCAACAATGAGAGTGCCGCAGCAGAGTCTATTTATATTCAAGGAGATCATGGACCCATCGCCATCCGCAAGATCGAGCTGAAACCATTAACACTAAGCACTGACGGTGAACCAATACTGACAGGAGCAGAAGCGACTCCACTGGATGAAAAAGGTAATCTTATGGTGAATATCGTTGATCTAGGGGAAAAAATATTCGTGGCAAAAGGCTGCATAGAATGTCATGCAGTTGAGGAGGGCGTGATCAAAGCTGGTCCGTCTCAGTATGGTATATTCACTCTTAAAGGAAAAGAAATTGAAGTGTTAGAAGTAGCCGAGGGCCACAAGCTAAAGCGCCTCGCAACGATCGAATACCTCAAGGATTCGTTGCGCCGTCCGTCGGAAATACTATCTATCAAAGCAGATGGCACGAGCCATCTCCCGGTGATGCCTCCATACAGCTACAAAATCCTCAATGATGATGATATTAGCTCGCTGCACAGTTACCTGGTGACCCTTAACCCGAAGTCAGAAGCAGGACCTGACGTTATTTGGAAAGAGAAGCCAAGTGCGAAGTATGAATTAGAAAAAGATAACATCGCAATATGGATCAAAGGTTTCCCACGTTTGGAGCGGGTAGATATGGGCGAAAATGTATCCGGGCGTGCTTATCATGTCGGGTTACCAGGAGATCTCAATTATAGCTTTGATCCCCGCAGCATGGCCATCGCGCAAGTCTGGGATGGGCCATTTATGCGCAAACAAGACCAAGTGGGTAGAGGTAAAGGCGCTGGCGAAAAAGGCTTCAAAAGCAGAGTCTATACTGATCTGGATAATCTATTTCAAGCCTACGACTCAGAGGGCAAACTGGTCGATCTTACCTTTGCTTCACCGGAGCGCCTGAATGATGCGACACAATCTAAAAAGTTCCTAGAAGACACCTCAGACTTTTTAGCAGTGGTGCGCGCATTCCCTGCTAAATTCCTAGGAGTCGAGACACCCAAGCAAAAAGTCCCACGCTTCAGTTATTCAGTCGGCGACAATAAAATTGATTTAGAACTTAACATTACGAAGGCAATGCAGTTGGAGGCAAACTTTGGTTTGAGCCTCAAGAGCGAGCAGCAGTTCTTTATCCCGAAAAAAGGACTGCAGGACATCAAGGTGTCAGTCGGAGAAATTCGTGAAGGAAAATGGATTGTCCCAGCGGGAGAGCATGCATCCGTGACATTTACAGCTGGCTTGCCTAAATTAGCGGGAGGTCTTTACACTTCTGACATTGCAGCCACCGAGTCCTATGCTCCGCAGCAGCTCAAGTGGACGAAATCCACCAAAGCGGCACGTCTGCTAAAAGGCTATCAAATAGAAGATGGAAGCGCTCCCAAAGATCCATTCGGTCGCGGTCTGGTATTTGAACCTCTAGGAATTGAGTTTTATAAAGACCAGGCTTTCGTAACGACACGGACGGCAGGGATATGGAAAATAGTTGATAACAAGTGGCATCTATTCGCAGAGGGCACTTATGAATCCCTCGGAATGGTGGTGAATTCTGAAAGTGACATCGTGATCGGTGAGAAAGCAGGGCTGACACGTCTCATTGATAAAGATGGAGACAATTGGTCAGAAAAACGCATCAACATCACTGATCAATTCCGCTTCAATGGAGACTACCACGAGTACCTACATGGACCAATCAAACATGACGGCAAGTATATCTTTAGCCTTAACCTCGGAAACCAAGTAGCTGGCATGTATAAAGCTGGTGGCGCTTGGATGGGCACCGTAGGAGGTCTACGAGGATGGATGCTCAGCTGTGATGAAGATGGAAACACAGAGATCTTTGCCAGCGGCGTCCGCAGCCCAGCAGGATTATCTTTATCACCTGAGAACGAAATAGTTTATACCGAGAATCAGGGAGAATACGTCGGCACCTCCAAGCTCTTCAAAGTGAAAAAAGGAAAATTCTACGGAAACCCGACTGGTCTGCTCGATATACCCGGCTTGAATGTGAACAGCCCAGAGTCGAAGTGGGATGCAGTCAAGGATTCGCGTGAGCTACCCGTTGTCTTATTACCTCATGGTTATGTGATGAACGCTCCCGGATCGCCTGAGTTTTTGACGGATAAGATCACATTCGGCCCCTTCCAAGATCAGATGTTTGTTGGTGACCAAACGCGGTCGAATATTTACCGGGTGTCCACCGAGGTGGTCGATGGTCAAGAACAGGGAGTGGCTATGCCCTTTGCGGAAGATCTGAAATCAGGAGTGATGAGATTGCGCTTTGATCCAGCGGATTCCAGCTTGTGGATTGGTCAGACCGGCCGTGGTTGGGGGTCCCGTGGGGGCAACGAATTCGCCCTACAACGCATCGTCTATGACTCCAAGGCTCCAGTAAACGCCATTAAAACGGTGCGTGCTAAAAAGGACGGATTTGAAATTCACTTTACCCAAGCACAGGAGAATACAGATGATTATGGAGGCCTAGAGTGTTCATCTTTCTTCTTTGCTAACAGCGAAGCATATGGCTCAAAGGCTCATGGGAAACGTCAGGAGAAGATTTCAAAGCACACTTGGAATACAGACAAGACCGTTTGCCATATTACCCTAGAGAATTTCAGTGCTGACATAGGCGAAGGGTCTGGAATTGCGAACAGCTCGGACAGCTCAAGAGTGTATTTCATCGATTTAGAGAAGACACCATTTGCTAAGAAATCAGAGCCTAAATTTGCGAAAGCCTATTACACCCTGCACAAGATCCCGAAGAAATAAGCGTGCCTATGGCGTCGCCCGCCGTCAGCGTGTCCTTGTGGCATGTGCCGCGGGTGAAGCCATCATTCCGATGGCCATTCCGGCCATCATCATCCTCGACTGCCTCAATCAGTAAGTTTGTTATGCCCAAATTTCATACGATATTCCATTTAAAGCTTCTCGCAACTGTCGCCATTGTCGCAACTGTCGCATTTTTCTCAAGCTACACCCTCAATGCTGAAGTAAGGGATATCCCGGGGGTTAAACCTAAGCCCTCGCTAGTGATCGATCTCTATTCAGGAGATGCTCCTGGTTTTGTTTCTGGTGGAAAACCAGAAAAGGTGATCAATGACCGTATCCGCAACGTCTCAAAACCTCAGATGTTGGTATGGTTCCCCAAAGAGAGGTCTGCTACAGGTACAACCATGATCATTTGTCCCGGTGGTGGTTACGGGCACCTTGCCATGAACCTTCATGCGGGAAATGTGGTTAGCTATCTCAATAATAAAGGGATCACCGTGATCGGGTTGAAATACCGCACTAGATATGGAAAAAATAATGTCGTTGCTGATGCTCTCGCGGATGGCAAACGTGCTGTTCGCATAGCACGTGCCCACGCCAAGGAGTGGAAACTAGATCCCTCGCGTATTGGCATACAGGGATACTCGGCAGGAGCTAACCTGTGCCTCAACTTGTCGGCAAATCACGATCTAGGAGACGCTACTTCAGCTGACCCCATTGAACGTGTCTCCAGCCGTCCAGACTTCATCGCCCTTATGTGTCCGTGGCCAAATGGCAAGACACTAAAGGATTTCCCATTAGAAAAAACTGCACCACCCACGTTCATCGCCCACGCTCGGGATGACAACACGGCTGCCTTTTCCTTCGGTGAAGCGATCAATGACAAACTGAAATCACTTGGTGTTCAGCAGAAATTGTTCAGTGTCGAAACTGGAGGTCACGCCGCATTTCACTACGGAGTTTCGAAGCCACCAGGTGTAAACTGGCCAAACTCTCTTCTCGGCTGGCTCCAACAAATCAAAATGTTAGACACAGCCACACTCGAGAGTGAATTACCTAAGGTTTTGATTATGGGTGATTCAATTTCACTGGGCTACACCCCGTTCGTAAAAAAGCTTCTAGTGGGGAAAGCTGAGGTCATCCATCATAAGGGAAATGCGGGTCCAACGATCCGTGGCATCAAACAGATCGATAGCTGGCTAGGTGACACCAAGTGGGACCTGATCCATTTCAACTTTGGACTCTGGGACATGTATGGCTGGGAATACGTAAAACAAGACCGCTCGCCAGCGATGTATGAAAAAAGGCTGGAGACACTAGTCCAGCGCCTGGAAAAGACCGGTGCCAAACTCATCTGGGCAACCACCACACCAGCCTGCCCCGCACCAGAATTCACCATGCATAAGCGATTCAAAAGCGACGTCACCATCGCACCCGGCCTCGAAAAGCAATACCTAGACGCCGCACAGCGCGTCATGAAAAAACACAAGATCCCCATCAACGACCTCCACGCACTGATCAAGCCAACATTACAGGAGCACGCCATCGCCCAAGACAACGTCCACTTCAGACCAGAAGGAAGAAAGAAGCTAGCCCAGCAAGTGGCGGAGAAAATCATAGAGCATTTAGAGCCATAGCGTTACTGTCTTAATCATGAAAACTCCCACTACGACCGTCAACAAAACCAAAAAGAACAGCCATCCTTGCCCATGCTGTGAGGATGGACGCATGGTCTTGCGTGGTCTTGCGTAAGCTTGGCTTCAAGACTAACCTAGAAATAGAAGGAAAAGCAGTCACCGTCCCAAAAGTAGAGATGGAACGCTGCGACAACTGTGGAGAAACCTTCCTCACCCCCGCAGGCCGCCGCCACGTGGATGACTTAAATAATACAATATAAAAATAAATAGACAGACAAATTATACACACCGCCTAGTGGACGAAGGCCACACCGTCATCATCGTAGAACACCACACCACCATCATAAGAGGAAAATAAATAGACAGACAAACTATGAAGAAGGTATATAGATAGATCCTTGTATCATATAGAGGTGTTCTATGATCATAGCTAAATCCTACCAAATCCACCCCCGCACTCCACACCCCAAAAGCCCTATCGTCGATCAACCCCCGCAGCTTCCGCCAGCACACTCTGATAGCTAGCAAAGAGCATCCAAACGCTCACACCATTCCGAGATCCTTCATAGCCATCTGGATATCCATCACTAACATCTTCAGCATCTTTACCATAGCCGCAGTTTCCTGAAAGCTTGATCAGTTATCGACGCCGTCATGAGGCTATTCGCTTGACCATTGATATGAGTCTATTATTGCTTTCTGTCACATGATGACGATCCAAGGACAACTTCAAGAAAGACTCGCTCAGGCAATTTCTAAACTGGGCATTGATTTACCAGAGGGCTTTACGGGTGCGGTGGCCATTTCTGCGGATTTGCGGTTTGGAGATTATCAGTCGAACGCGGCGATGATGTTGAAGAAGCATTTGGGTAAAAACCCGCGTGAGATCGCTACGGATCTGCTTGAGAATTTAGAGCTAGGTGAGCTGGCTACGGCGGACATTGCTGGTCCTGGGTTCATTAATTTCCGGGTGACTCAAGGTGCTTGGGCGAAGAAGGTGGATGCGCTGATCGGTGATACGCGCTATGGTGTGCCAGTGGTGAGTAAGCCGCAAAATATAGTGGTGGATTTCTCGGCGCCAAACGTGGCTAAGCCGATGCATGTGGGGCATATTCGTTCTACGATTATAGGCGATTCACTATCGCGTATTTCTACTTTCCTAGGGCATCATGTGACGACTGATAACCACATTGGCGACTGGGGCACGCAGTTCGGCATGATCATTTATGGTTGGAAAAATTTACTAAACAGGTCTGCTCTGGAGGAAAGTCCGTTACAGGAATTGCTCCGCATTTACCGACTGGTAAACAAGCTCTGCACGGATGATGAGGCGGTGAAAGAGAGCTGCAAGAGTGAGCTAGTGAAGCTCCAAGGTGGTGATGCGGAGAACACCGAAATCTGGAATAAGTGCGTGGAAGTTTCTAAGATAGGACTGAACACGATCTATGACCGGCTCGATGTGAGCTTCGATCACTGGCATGGTGAGAGTTATTATAATGACCAGCTGGGGCCTCTAGTGGATACTTTAGTCAGTGAAGGTCACGCCAGAGAGAGCAATGGTGCGATGTGTGTTTTCTCAGGTGAGTCTGTTGATTCTAAGCAAGATCCATTTAAGGAAAAACGTGATGATGAATGGTCTGACTTACCAATGATCGTGCGCAAAGCGGATGGTGCATTTAACTACGCGACCACAGACGTAGCGACAGTTGACTACCGTCTCCAGCAATGGAATGCGGACAAGATTTGGTATGTGGTGGATGCGCGTCAGGGGTTACATTTCCGTCAGTTGTTTGATATTTCTGCCCGCCGTGGCTGTTCTGCTGAGCTTGAACATGTGACCTTTGGCACGATTCTGGGGAAGGACGGAAAACCGCTCAAAACCCGCGATGGAGATCTACCGCAGTTGGGAGATGTGCTAGATGATGCCATTGCACAATCACGCGCGGTCATCGAAGAAAAGAGCGATCATTTATCTGCTGAGGAAAAGGAGGAATTGGCTGAAATTATTGGTATCGGCTCGGTGAAATTCACTGAACTCTCGCATAATCGGAACTCTGACTACGTGTTCGATCTTGAGAAAATGGTAGCGCTCCAGGGGGACACTGCACCCTATCTGCAATACAGTAGTGTGCGTTGTAATTCTATTTTCCGGAAGCTAGATGAGGAGATAGATTTCTCCCTGATAACCGCGCAGATCACCGAGGAGGGTGAAATTTCTCTCACACGGATGCTAGCGCGTTATGGTGAAATTCTGCCTAATGTGTTAGACGATCTACGGCCTAACATTTTAGCCACTTACCTGTTAGACTTGGCGCGCAGTTTCCACAGCTTTTTTGAGGCTTGTCCGGTGCTGAAGAGCGAGGGTGATACTAGGCTCACACGTCTAGTGCTTTGTGAGCTTACTAGCCGAATTTTAAAGCATGGACTCAGCTTGTTAGGTATTAGGACGCCTGATAGAATGTGAACCCTTGAATTACCAGATTCTAATGCTTGCCTATTGGTAAAATCATTAGTAGATAGTACATAATATCATGATAGAAGAACGCTACGAGATTATTAAACTGCTAGGAAAGGGGAGAACCGGAGGCGTCTATGAGGCCGAGGACACCAACCTTGGCAGAAAAGTGGCGTTACGTAGATTTTTTGCTCAGAGCAAGACGACTGACATAGCTGAGTATAAAACAGATTTTGAAAATGTAACGCATGCGCTCAGCGCATTGCAGCACCCTAATCTACTCCGCGTCTACGATGCTGGGGTAGATAATGATGGAGCCTTTATTATTTCCCAGCTTCTCGAGGGCGAGACTCTTCATGATAAGATCAAGGACGGGCCTATTTGCAATTGGGAGGCGTATGATATCGCCCAGCAAATGCTAGATGCGCTTAGCACTGCACATAGTGAAGGTTTCGTTCATGGAGCCATCACTCCTGGTTCTATAATCTTATCGCCACGTGCGCGCGGTGGTTTTCTCTACGTGATCCTAGACATGGGCCTCTCTAGGCTTGCTCCACTGATTCAGGAAAAAGACTCAATTTTGTCCATTATGGCAGACCCAGCGATCCTTGCACCGGAGTTATTCGATGGCGGTATCGCGACTGAGCAAGCAGATCTTTATATGCTTGGCCACATCATCTACATGTGTCTCGCCGGAGGGCATCCATTTGGAGGTGTCTCTGCTTTGGAGGCGCAAAAGATGCACCAGCTTGGTCTCCCATCGGTCCTAGAATACAATGCGAATGTGCCAGAAGATTTTCGAATCTGGATAGAGAAGCTTATCCAGCTCAATCCGGAGAACCGCCCAGCATCTGCTGTGGAGGCATTAAACTCTCTACCGAAAGTGCCGCGACCTGCTAGAGCACAATCCACACAAGTCCAAACTGTCACGGCTAATCTTAACCTAGGATCATCTTCGCAGCTACAGTCACCAGCGAGTAATATTACTGGGCCACTATCTGGAATTATGCCAGCGGGTCAAAATGTTGTAGCAGCGACAGAGATACTACCTGTAGTGAAGCAAAAAGGCTCTAATAAAGCACTCTTCTTGAGTCTAGGTTTCGGCGCCATAATCGCTGTGATCGTTGTATTAATGAATTTCTTTGGAGGTAACATTGAGGATGAGAGAGCCGCTGGCAAGACTGGCAAGACCAGTAAAGCCGCTACCACAGCTTCAACATCTGGCGGCAAAAGAAAATCATACTCAGAACGCCATGCCGTCAAAGCAGAAAAAATCATCATCGCAAATTTTGATGGGACTAAGCCCGCTGCGGAGAATAGTGGTTGGCAAAACCTTCATAAAACAAAGCAAAAGGTAACAGAAGCAAAAGACGGCTGGAGTATCACCAATGACAATGGCTCTAAGATTTATCCTGGGATTAGATTTTCTCCTCTCAAATCTAACTATTACGATATGCTCGATTTCGGGTGGAAACTTACCTACATAGTTAGACCAGTCAAAGGCAAGCATAGACTATGTTTCCATATCGATAAGAAGAATAATCCCGGCTGGGAGGGAGGAGCAGTAAGCATTTATCTGGCGGTCGAATACACCCCTGAGGGTAAGGTTAAGCTCAGTGCCATGGACTCAGATAACCAGGCCAAGAGCGCCAAATCGATTACCGTTCCCTATAATGGAGCGAAAGGTTGGCATACGATCGTCATCCAGCAGCAACCGGCGAATGAATCTGGCGCCTACTCCGTTTTGATTGATGGCAAAGCTGCCTTTAAAGATACGTTCACTACCGGAAAAGATTTCACGTCCTGGAACAACCACTTATTTAGTTCGGCCTTCTCGGAAGAAGTAGGAAGTCACTGGGTGATCAAAGAGCTCAAACTTGAGACTCCATAGAGGAATCATTTCCGACTCCGGTATCGTAATAGCAGCGAGCTCAGTTAGTATGAGAGGATTCTTGGATCATCTCCTCCGATGCCATCATGCATCTCAAAAGGATTCCTAATTAATTACGGATCAATTTTTTAGCCTTTGCCCTTTCCAGAATGTATTGCACATGTCAATATGAATACATTCTAGTCCTAATCCCCCATAACCCTCAATCATACTCATACTCCAGCACAATGTACTCAGCCATCGCAGTCAAAAAGCAAATTCCTAGCATGACAGGTACTCCTGATATGTTTTCTATTCTGCAGTCTTACCTCCCCCGCTAGCGCTCAACAATACAAACTAAAAGCTGATCTTGACCCGTACATTCTCCTCCCTGGTGCCTACCAAAAGACTCCGGAAGATCTAGAAAAGCACTTTGATAAGGGGGGATTTAAGAGTAACCCGTATTTCAAATGGCTCACAAAGCAAAAGGATCGCGCAATCTTTAAGCGCCGACCTAACGGTAACATGGAAATAGAGATGACGATACTCGACGGGAAAGTTCCTATCGAAGAAATGATCATCGATTTCCGCGATGGAAAATTTCTAGGAGTGACGATCTCTGTTTTCAATCGGGGCGATGGTGGTAAGATAACCAGTGCTGATTTTGCTGAACGCTTCGCGGCTATCGGAAAGCACTTGGGAACCCAATTAGACACTCGTTCTCGCAAGCGAGAGGGAAATATCAAAAAAGGAGTCATGACACATGGTTATGTCTGGTCATCACGCCGAGGCAAGGCGGTTCTGCTTTGCAACCCAGATGTCGAAGACCCCTTGAAGCCAAAGAAAATGGAATTCATGAGGATGCGATTGGCGCGAAAAGATGCCAAAGGGATCTATGAGGCAGCTCTCGAAGAGCGATCCCAGGCCACTGTGCGTAAATCTCAGTTAGAAAGAAACGTCAAAACCGACAAAGACAATGTCTTCATTTCCGGCATTCCTATGGTTGATCAGGGAAACAAGGGTTACTGTGTTGTGGCCTCCGCCCAGCGACTATTTGAATACTACGGAATAGCCTGTGATATGCACCAACTTGCCCAACTCGCAAAATCTGATCCCGACAAAGGAACCAGTTCCCTCTACATTAATGAGCAACTGGGGAGTATCGACTACCTCTTCAAGACCCGTTTCACTTGTCTTGCCGTGTCTCATAACGGCGGCCTCGTCGAGTTGAAGGATGACAAATTTGTAGGCAAAAGTATACCGCGACGCTCGTTTGATAAATTTATCCAAAAGAACATCAATGACGGAATACCACTTCTCTGGTCAATGACGCTCGGATTAAAGCCTGAGATTCCCAAAATAAATCCGCAAGCCAACGGCGGCCATATGCGAATGATTATTGGTTATAATGAAAAGGATAACAAAATCATCTTTAGCGATTCATGGGGCGCTGGCCATGAGTTTAAGACAATGGACGCCGATGACGCCTACGCCGTCACGACAGGTCTTTACTTAATGGAGCCAACGGTGAACTAATCCATCCAACTCCATAAAGCGGTCATTGACTAAGCTCGGTATCCAAACGGAGCGCGTTCACCCAGCTGGTTCAATAAGCGTGATAGGATTCTAGGGCCATCTACTCCGATGCCATTGTGCTCCCATTCATTCGTCACCCAGATGCGGAAGTTCCCCACATGGCGCGCCGTTTCCTCTGACCACTCCACCGGCACATACATGTCATCGTAGTAAGAAATGGCAGAGACGGGCACTTCGTTTTTAGCAAGTTGATCGAGATCATAGAGTGCGCACCAGTCAGCTTTTTGCGCTAGGATTTCCGCCACTTGCTTCAGAGGCTGGAGTGATTTATGATCATCTAGCATCCCTGGTGAGACCATTTCTCCAGTGAAATAAAATTGTTCAGCATCCATATTAAACTCTGGAAACTCAGTTCGCAGCTGCTCTGCTGCCCACTGGGTAGCATAGCCTTCCGCGTAGATAGACTCATGCATGATCGTGAAGATGGGATTATTCTCGTAACATGATGCACGCTCCACTTTCGCCACAAAATATTCGCTTAGCTCGCGTCCATTCACACCAGTGATAAATGCCTTTTCGATAAGAAAATGCATTGCCTCAAGACCACCACTACCACCAAAGAACATCCCCAGCTGCTGGAATCTCCGATCTGTTAGACGTATTCCACTCGGTAGAAATACTTCCTTATCTTGCAGACATTTAACGATTTCATTCACCACCACCGCATCCTCAGGATAGCGTTGGAAATACAAGAGGTTCTTATCGATCACCTTCTTGTAAGTCAGTCGATAGTGATCTTTGATATGCTGTTTGATACACGCCACGCCACCCGTGATAATCACGCCCGAGAGACCCTCTGGGTGAAATGAAAGATATGTCAGCAGGCAGAATCCGCCATAGCTCTGCCCCATACCTAGCCATTTCTTATCCCCGATCAAGGCCTTGCGAATACCCTCAGCATCGCGCACGATACTATCTGTTCTGAAATGTGTGAGATATTCAGCCTGAGCAGCAGCATCACCACGTGTGGCTAATGTCCGCGGCATCACCTGGCTGCTAAGCCCAGTGCCACGCTGATCTAACAGTAGTAACCGGTGAGTCTTCAGCACCTCACCACACCAGCCAGAAGGTCCAGCCAGTCTTGGACTTTCGCCACCGGGACCACCTTGGAAAAAGATCATCCACGGTAACTTCTTGCTAGAACCTTTGAGCGCCACCTCACGTGCAAATACCACTATTTTCTCTTCATTAGGCTGTGAATAATCTAGCGGCACATCGAAATAATGATCCGTCATCTCCAATCCATTTGTAAGTCTCGACTCACCACTTCTTTTCGTGGCTATGTTTATTACCATGATGCAGATCATCCTCATTATCTTGCACATGTAAATAAAAACAAAAGCCCAAGAAAACAAGAGCCCCACTGCTATCTATCAGCGGTGAGGCTCCTGCCACCTTAACAGGCGTACACACAAAGTTTATTGATTGTCCTTCTTACTCTCTTAATACGGTTTTGAGACGTAGATAGTTACTAAATGATTCATTTTTATTCACGGATGGTAAAAAGCTTCCCCCAAGTCCACTTCACACCATCTAGTGTAGCGCCCATTGGTCCACGGATTGTCTTCTGCGATAGCGATATATGTAGCTTGCTGAGCCGCGCGAATTTCTGCATCTGGCGCACTCCCTCCTCCATGCTGAAAAGCTGCTCCTCTATCTCAGCCAGCATTTTCTCCAGCTCCAGCTTATCATCCACGTCGGTAGCACTGCGGTACATCGCCTCTATTCTATTTTTACGCTGCTTCAGTTTCGCTAGTCTTGCTTTTTGAGCTATTACCTCGCGTGTCCGATCCTTCACCGTGAGCTCACGATAGTTCACCTCCCCCAGTTGGGCGATCTCATCCATCGTGCGAACCAGGTTTTCTGCCGGGATGCGGATAGAAAATGACGCGCTCTTATACTGATCATCGCGCTCATTGTAGCTCAGCATGTGCCCACCCTGCGCCCGCGTGATTTGCTCTATGGCCTCACTCGCTTCACGCACATTTTTCGTAGCCAGACTCAATGAGCCTGTCTTCACCACGACCCGCTTAGCGCTACTGACGCTATTCCTATTCAGTGATTTTCCAGAGGAAGGCATCGCATAAGTGGTTACAGAAGGTGACATCGCAGCTTCACCACCCGTCATTCCACAGCTGCTCAGCGCAGAAATAACTCCTAGGCTCAGAAACGTCCGTAGCGTATAATTAAATGTTAGATAACTCATAGTGCTGTAAAAGTAGCATTTAAAATATGAGTCGGCAACCTTTAAATGCACAAAAAACAGCATTTAAATCTAAACCCTAAAGATAATCAGTAAAAACAGCATCACAAAGGGTTGTTAATTAAGTGGGAATAGGTATATTATAAGCCATGTCAAATCTTCATAACGACACACTACTCGCTGGGCATAAACCTTCCATAACAAGCTTTCTAGCACGTATTTGGTGGATACGTGCGGCAGTATTTTTACTTGTTTGTTTCGCCGTTCTGTTTCCATTTACTAAGACAGGAAAGGACGCCGTAAGAGCTTGGAATCGTCCACCATTAGAGCAGAACATAGTCACTAAAACTTCGCCTTCGCCTGAGGTGAAGCCTATTATTAAACCACCAGCTACTAAACCAACTACTAAACCAGAACCCAAGCCTGTAGTCAGATACATACCCACCATTGCCATCGAGCGTGATATGGATGTGAGGAATACCCTTAAAGGATTTGGTCTTAAGTACCAGGCAAATTTCCCCAAAGGCAAGCAAGCCTCGATCGAGCGTAATCGTAAAGATAGCTATGTGGCTAACTTTAGCTTAGATGTGAAAATGCCAGCTCCCGCTACCACTGCGGAACAGCTCGCGAAGATCAATCCGTATCTCATAAAAATGCTCCCTGGTCTCGATGCCCTCACTGAGAAAAGTAAGGTCTCACCATTTTATAACAAACTGTACAACAACAAAGCTGCTCGCCTAAAACGCGAAGTGCTAAACCTCGGCAAAGTCCTCACCAGCCACAACTTCTACGACTGCGAGACAATGCTCGATCTACAGCATCCAGATAGCGGCAGAAAGGTATTCCTCTTTCAGGCAGATATGGATGTGGTCACCGATGGTTCAGATGGCGACCGGCTAGAAAAAATGCCAGATGCGGTAGTAAATTCCACTTTCTATCAGCCATTCACAAGCTACAGCTGGGATAAAGTCACTAAGAAGAAAAACCCGATGGTTGAGGGGTGGGAGCAACGTATAAAAAATGCCAAAGAAGAACTAGCTTTAGCCAGTACGACATCTGAGCGTAAGAACTGGCTTCGCAGTAGAATGAAAAAGCTCAGAGTAGGCATCGATGAGATGAAGATCCACAGCTTCCTCATCGCCGAACACGACCCCTTCATCGTCATTTCCGTAGATAAAATCATCGCTGCCAGGACTCAAGCAGGCGTGCCTGGAGTGGGAGACTATGTGGCAGTCATCTATAAGGATAAAATCTATCCGGCCATCGTCGGTGACGGTGGTCCTACCTTCAAGGCAGGCGAGAGTTCACTGCGTCTAGCAAAGCAGATTAACCCACAGGCAAGCTCTTATAGCCGGCCTGTTTCCACATTGGGTGTCACTTATATTGTCTTTCCGGGAACAGCCATCAAACCCAGAGCTGCACCAGACTACGACTTATGGTATGAGGAATGTACTAAGCTCTTAGGTGAGATAGGCGGTCTAAGTCCAGACTACAAGCTCCACCGCTGGGAAGACACGTTGCCGAAGCCGAAGCCAGAGCCAGAGCCAGAAGAGGAATCTGCAGTCGAGCCAGCAGACGAATCCACATCCAGCCCTAGCGATAATTAAGCGATGAAAAAATGTATTCTTTGGCTGAGAAAAGATCTCCGCCTTACAGATCATCCTGGCTTTGCTCATGCCATCCAGCAGGGCTACCAGATCCTCCCTATGTTCATCTGGGATAAAGGCGAGCACCGCTGGCAAGACGGCCCCGCCTCTCAGTGGTGGCTACACCACGCACTCGCGGATTTACAAGACCAGATCCATCAGTTAGGCGGAAACCTCATCATCCATCAGCTTAATTCCAAACGAGATAAGAGTAATTTTTCGGATCACCTCATAGAAATTCTAAGCCAGCACGGAGCAGATGCTATCTACTGGGGTAGACGTTACGAGCCAGAAATAATCGAGCGGGACAAGCTCCTCAAAGTCAATTTAACAGACCAAGGCTTTGAGGTAAAATCCTTTAACACCCACCTCCTACTAGAGCCGCACACCATCAAGAATAAATCTGGCTCACACTTCAAAGTATTCACTCCCTATTGGAAACACTGCCTCACCCACAACATCGATCCCGTTACTACCATCACCAAGAAAGAATGGGAATCCGCGCAATGGTCCAAACCGCAATCTCCTAACAGCATAGATGACCTCAAGTTGCTCCCCGAGATACCATGGGACGAAAACTTCAGCCAGCACTGGACACCCACCCGTAAGGCAGGTCTCACTAGACTAGCGGAGATGGTGAAGTCAAAGGCGAACACCTACCAGCAGCAGCGCGACATTCCAGCGCTAGATGGCACTTCGCAGCTATCACCTTATCTTCAATGGGGGCAGATCAGCGCCAGAGAGATTTATCACGCCTTTAAAAATAGCTACAACGACACTGTAGAAAAAGGCTATCTCCGGCAGCTCTTTTGGCGAGAGTTCAGCTACCACCTTCTCTTCCACTCACCGCACACCCCCGAGCGACCGCTTAGACCCGAGTATGAAAATTTCCCCTGGGAAGCCAATGAAAATTATCTAGCAGCTTGGCAAAAAGGTCTCACCGGATTCCCAGTAGTCGATGCCGGCATGCGCCAGCTCTGGCAAACCGGCTGGATGCACAACCGCGTCCGCATGATCGTAGGCTCACTGCTCGTGAAGCACCTCCTCCAAGATTGGCGCGAGGGAGCCAGCTGGTTCTGGGACACATTAGTTGATGCAGATCTGGCAAACAACACCATGGGCTGGCAATGGATCGGCGGCTGCGGAGCAGATGCCTCGCCCTACTTCCGCATCTTCAACCCCATCATCCAGGGCGAGAAATTTGACACAGACGGCAGCTATGTCCGCAAGTACTGCCCCGAGCTAAAAGATGTCCCAGACAAGTACCTCCACCAGCCTTGGGAAATGCCGCCCCTAGAACTAGCCGCCGCAGGAGTCACCCTGGGAAAAACTTACCCCCATCCTATCATCTCTCACCCAGACGGCAGAGCAAAAGCCCTAAAAGCCTATGCAGATTTTAAAGAGTCTAGTAGGTAGTGAATTAGCAATGTCATCAAAGTGATTTTGAGAGGCATTTATAAGTTATAAAAGATAGTATCAAATCCACATCATCATGAAAAAAATTCAATTCGCGGCCAGTTTCATCGTAGCGGCAATCCTAGTATTTTTGTTAGCAGATAGATTCTCGTCTAACAAAGAAGGGTATCCATTGGAAAATGAAGTTCAAGAAATTACCGAGGAGTTCTTCCTCTACTACCTTGCGAACAAAACATACCCTACAAGCAGAAATTTTCTGTCTAAACGAACACTAAATCTCATTAGAGCGTATCCGGAAAATTTTCGTTGGGATGAGAATAGGATGTTTCTACATTTCACCCCGAGAGCATCAGCTAATCTCAAATCTATTACTATTGGCGAACCAGGAAATAATTTTAAGCATAACGCCAATGTTTATAGTGTCCACGCCATCTGGAGCGAGGGCTTCAAAGATCATTATTTTGCTAGCCCTGAAGAACTCGATAAGGCTGGCGTGAAAGTACCTAGCTCATAAGTAAAATAGTTTATAATTCACAGATCTGAACTCAAGCAGCTTTATATAGCGTGCGCAAAGGAGGTGATGAAGACGACAAATTTTTCGCCACACTGTTCAGTATGGCATAGTTGAGCTCAGGTGCGGGCTTCCCAGATTCGAGGGTTTTTACGATTTCATCGATCTTGGTGAAGATATCCCCAAAGCCTTTTGCCTCGCGATGATTTTTGAGGGTTTTTTCGAGCTGACGTAGCCTTGGTAATTCTGATTTTGCGGCGGTGCCATATTTACTGAGTGCAATGAGACAGCTCTTCATGCGGCTCTTTTTGTTCCAACGATCAGTATCCATAAACGAGAGGCACAAAGGAATGCCCTCTTTGATTCGATGCTTGGCAAGGAGTTCAAGTCCCTGAATACGAATCCCATCTGCGAACATGATCCCACTTGGCGCAGGCACCACAATGGCTTCACGTATCATCGGAAGTAATGGTCTGATATCTTCATAGCTCAGCTTGTTATAGATACTACCCACTGAGCCGCGAGAACGACCATCTTGATTCTGAAGACTCGCGGCCACTGCTTTACGCAACAACTCAGGATCCACATCCTCAATCGATTTCTTGAGCATTTTTCCAAAAACCGTGGTGCTAAGATAACGTTGCTCCATTCCTCGAGGGTCGCTTTTAGAGGGCTCCTTGGTGATCATTTCTAACAATATGGGTAATGCCTTCATCCCCGGATCACCTATCGATGCAAGAGCTTCAGCGGCCTTGATTCTTAGCCACAGGTCGTTGGCCTGAAGAGTTTTTATCAACAAGGGCACAGTCGGTGCTGCTTTTGCCTTTATGCGACCTAAGGCTTGGCAGGCTCCGAGATTGCTATACAAGTCATCAAGCTTCAGTAATTGCATGATGGCTGAGACATCCACCTCTTTTTGGAGTGCCAAGGCCGTCGCAGCACGTTCCCGCACCACCGGCGACCAACTCGCCAAACGGTTGAACAGCTCTTTAGTCTCGAGTTTGCCATAATAACTGGTGCGATCCAGGGGACTCCAGCCACGGCCGTCATCGACAATCGACTTGGCTTCAGCACTGCTCAATTGTGGAATGATAGGGGTTTTTTTGCCTGTCAGCATGATCTTTTTGAGAGGCATGGCATAAGCGATCAGGTAGTGACCAGTGCCATCCCAATTACGAGTATGATCACCCTTAGCAGTAGGTGGCCCTTGGTGACGAAACTCATATTCTGCATTACGGCCAAAATCAAAATACCAGTTACCAAATTCATTCATCCATGCCCCTGTGGCATTTGGACCGGAGAGCGCGATACTCGGCACCGCCCAGCTCATATTCCAATAGTTTCCTGTGTGGCCTGTGTCGCGAACGGAACCATGAGCTGCGAGGCTCATGCGTGAAAAATACTTGGCCATATCCTTTTCACCTAACAGGTTAAACATGTATGCCGCCATACCACATTTTCCATTGTCTTCATGGGTCTGTATCCATGGAGCGTGATCGCCATAAGGCACCGCTCCCTTGCCTGCATAGAAACGCAACATCTTCGCGCTGCGATCAATCGCAAGATCCACATCGGAGTCTTTCACCCCAGCCATCCGCGCTAAAATCAATGAAGTGGTGAGTGGTAAACCTGGTGCGTTCATCATTCCATAACCCACTAATCGACCGTCACCACCCGCAAATTTATGCCCCCATGAGCCCACGATACTTTGTCCGCGTGCTGCTTCGAGTGCCAAGCGTTTCATCCCTGGTTCATAGCGATCATCACCGGTGGCCATCTGGTATTCAGCCAGCAGTGTGATGACATAGCCGTAATACCAAGTTGCCATCCCCGTTGCCGAAAATTTTGATGCCCACTCGAGCTCTTTTTTGATGACAGGAAGGTATTTATCTTCTCCGCTTGCCAGTAGTGCGAGGGCATTCCAACAACGAGGAATAGTGCTCTCTTTGTAGGTGGGCGAGCCCATGCGTTTAGCGAGTGCGGCGCAGCCTCGTTCCAAAATAAGCTTGGACTTGGGACAATCATAGGGAGCGGTCGGGCTGTAATTTCCCAGCACTGGAAGTTTGAGAACGACATCACTTTTTTTGCCGTCGCGCCAGCGAATCAACTTCAGTTCACCAGTCATCATCTCAGCAGCTGTCAGCGCCTTAGCAAACTCGGTTCGCGGATCAAAGGTAAATAGCTTTCCAGCGATACCTAAAACCACATCCCCGACCTCGAGTAAGCCATCAGCTGGTGTTCCTTTCGATACTTTGGTAATGGCAATCTGGCGTGCTGTTGAAGTTTCAAGTTTCTCACTGTACATCCATCCGCGGGCACCAGTCGCCCCTAGATTCCAATCATGCGTGGCTTCCTTGGGAATCTTATCACCCTTGAGAAAATCTGGTTGAGCCATTTTTTTCTTGCGAGCCGCTGAGGCATTATCAGGAGCCAAAAGGCAAAGACTGGCTAAAATAGTGAGGAATGGAACAAATTTCATAATGATGATACGGGTTGAATTCGGTGGTTCTTCAGAAAAATGGATGGAATCACACGTTTAAGGAACTATTGCTTTATAAGAATACAACGATCAGACGTCAATACCTCAGTGAACCTTGTGGCATCTGATCAAATTTGGAGCTTTCTACCTGCACGCCGTTCTTCTAAAGTTATTTGAAACATGAAACATATATACCTATTCACCATCATCATAGCCCTCTCCACAGATATTATTTTCAGCGGCGAGGAGCCGAAAAATCAGGTGGTTTCGAGCCTAAAAGTGACTATTTACGCTTCAGGTAGCGATTCAATAAAGCTCAAGGGGCCCACTCACATCGCTTTCGGGCCAGGAAATCAGGAGATAGTGAGCGACTTGAACAACAATCGATTTTTGTTCCGTAAAAGCCACAATGACCCGTTTCAAATTTCGCCAGTGTCGGTAAAGGGCCAGCACTCGCTTGTCTACAACCCTGCAGACCGGCTGTATTACGCGAACGATACTGAAAACCATCGCATCATCTCGTTCAGCAGTCTCTCCGACAAAACGATTACCGCCCAAACTAAGAAGATTGCTGGCGTTGCGCTGAAACGTCCGCACGATATCGTGCTTGATCCCGCGACGGGGTGGATCTATGCGATCAACCCCAACTCTGGTCATGTTTTTCGCTTCACTGCAATCGGTAAGAATGAGAGTGTGATTTCGGTGCCCGTCCAGGGATATGCACGCGCTCTGACCTTTGTGAATGGGAAACTTTATGTGATCGGTTCGGCGAAGGGACGCATCGTGGAAATCGTGGATTGGGATACTAAAAAGTTTAAAATCTACGATAGTTTTGATCCAACGAAACGAAGTGGGCCCGCAGGGTCCTGGACTAAGACTGGCTTGGTTCTCAACGATCTCGAATTCTTTGACGGCTTCTGGTATGCAGCGAGTTATTTTACCAAGTCCTATGCCAAGAAAACCGATCCTAATGAGCATAAATTTATCCGCTTCAAGAAGCTGACAGATCTTGTTACAGGAAACTGGACTGATCTCAGCAGTCTAGTTCCCAATGGAATGACCCCATACTACCTCACGACAAACGGGAAAAATCTCTATCTAGCGATCTTCAACCATGAATCACCTGGAAGCGGAGACTCCATCCTAAAGTTCACTCCAGTGAAAGATAATCAGCCGAAATAGGCACTGCGGAGGGGAAGGTGTGAGACAGGACACCGCAGCAACGAAAAAACTTACCTCTGAGCTCTAATATCTAGTCAATAAATCTCTCTAACTCTCGATCCATATCTGGATTCAACCTGACTTTGAGTTTGTCTGGGACGGTGAGTTGGGTGCGGTTTCCTAGGGTGTTTTGGATGGTGATGGTGATGTCTGATTTACCGGGGTATTTCTTGATGGTTTCTAGGATGTAGTCGAGGTCTTCTTGGGAGTGGCGGGAGGTCCAGAGGCTGAGGTTGAGGCCTTCTGGGGCTTTGGCGGATTTTTTGGTTGTCAGGGCTTTGATCTGGCTGCCGCTGACTCTGCGCTGTTCGCCTCGGACATCTTCTTGGATATTGATGGCCATACTTACGAGGCTTCCTGGTTCAAGCAGCCCTTCCTCGCGTGCGGGGGTGTAGCTCTCCGCCCAAGTCAGTACCTCGCGGACGCCAGTGAGATCTTCAATGACGATGATCCCAAATGGTTTATCAGTTTTAGTAATGCGGTGCTCCACGCTTTTAATCATTCCCGCGATGAATCTACGGATCTTTCTGTCTTTAATGTTTACCTCTTCGATGGTGTTGATTTTAGTAAGCCGGTCATTGTTTAGTCTGGCCCGAACAGCATCTAGTGGATGCCCAGAGGTGTAGTAGCCAAGAAGGGTTTTCTCATCTTCTAGCCGTTGGTCTTTTGGCCATTCTTTCACGTAGCCATGAGTTTCTACTTCTGCTGGGGCGCCGAAGTCCATGCTATCGAACATGCTGCCTTGGCCAGATGCTTTGTCCTTGTGGGTGAGTGATGCGGAGGCGACTACTTGTTCGAGTTTGGCGTTGAGCGTGGCTCGGTTAGATTTTGTGAAGTCTAACGCGCCTGCCTTGATGAGGCTTTCTAAAATACGCTTGTTGACGACTTTGGTATCGAGTCTGTTAGAGAGATCTTCCATGCTCTCGAAGGGGCCATTTGCTTCTCTATCTAGAATAGCGGTGTGCATGGCGGCTTCGCCTACGTTCTTCACCGCGGCTAGTCCGTAGCGGATGGCAAGCTTGCCTGAGGGAGTTCTCTCTGGGGCAAATTTCAGCATCGAGCGGTTGAGATCTGGCGGCAGAACTTCGAGCCCCATCCGATGGCATTCTGAAATAAAGACGGCCATTTTGTCGGTGTTATTGAGCTCGTTTGAGAGCAGGCCGGACATGAATGCCACGGGGAAATTTGCCTTGAGATAGGCGGTCCAATATGAGATATGCCCGTAGCATGCGGAGTGAGATTTATTAAATCCATAGCCCGCAAAACTGGCGATTTTATCAAAGACCTTGTTGGCTGTATTTGCATCGATCTGGTTGGTATCCGCGCAACCTTTGACGAAGGTTTTACGCTGTTCATCCATGACGGATGCCTTTTTCTTACCCATGGCTCGGCGCAGGATGTCCGCACCTCCGAGGGTGTAGCCGGCGAGGAGCTTGGCAGCATTTTGCACCTGCTCCTGGTAGATCATGACTCCGTAAGTATCGCCACAAATGGTCTCTAACAGTGGGTGCTCATACTTAACTTCGGTTTTCCCTTTTTTGACATCGATCATCTGGTCGATAAACTGCATCGCACCCGGGCGATAGAGGGCGAGGAGGTCGATAATATCTTCAATTTTGTCGATGCCGTATTTCTTACAGGTCTCGACCATGCCGCCGGATTCCAGCTGGAACACGCCCATGGTCTCGCCACGGTTGAGGAGCTCTAGGGCGGGTTTGTCATCGAGTTCTATCTCGTAAATATCAAAGTCTGGGGTGTGCTTGTGGATGTGGTCAATGGCATCTTGAATCACGGTGAGGTTCTTGAGGCCGAGGAAATCCATCTTCAGTAGGCCGATCTCGGTGATGGCATTCATGTCCGCCTGGGTGACGACTTCACCTTCTTTTGCGCGGGCGAGTGGGACGTATCTATCTAGGTCCCCGTCACCAATCACCACGCCGGCAGCATGGACGCCGGTGTTTCTGATGAGGCCTTCCAGCTTAGTGGCAAATGTCCACAGTTCAGTAAAGGTTGTGGAGGCTTCAACGATGTCTCGTAGCTCTTGCTTGGCATCCCACTCAGACTTCAGCGTGACACCTGGCACGGCCTCGATGAGCTTGGCGAGTCTGTCTGCATCTCCGTAGGCTACTCCCATCACGCGGGCCACATCCCGGATCACAGATTTAGCACCGAGCTTACCGTAGGTGATGATGTGGGAGACACAGCGTTCGCCGTATTTCTCACGCACATACTGGATCACTTCTGGTCTGCGATTCTGACAGAAATCAATATCCACATCGGGTGGTGAGACACGTTCAGGATTAAGGAATCGCTCAAAGAGTAGGCCGAAGCGCATCGGGCAAATATCCGTGATGGCCATGGTGTAAGCGACCAGTGACCCTGCGGCGGATCCCCGTCCGGGGCCCACTGGGATGCCTTGCTCACGGCCCCAGTTGATGAAGTCTGCGGTGATCAAGAAGTAGGAGGCGAAGCCGAGCGAGTTGATGGTTTCTATCTCGTAGTCTAGCCGATCATGGAGCTCCTTAAGCTGTTCTTTTTCCGTGAAGCCATTCTGATTTGCGAGCATTTTCAGCTTCTTCTCAGGGTAGCGCGTGTCGAGTCCATCGTAGCAGACTTTGCGGAAATATTCCTCACGTGGTGATCCATCTGGAGGGTCGTATTGTGGGTATTTTTCTGATGAGGTAGGATCCAGTATCATCTCGACATTACATTTCTCAGCGATCTCTAAGGTGGTATCACAGGCACCTGGGATGTCCTTAAAGATCTGCCGCATTTGCTCCGCTGTTTTGAAATAGACTTGATTAGAATGCGACTTCCTATTCTCATCTAGTAGCAGGCGACCTTCGCCGATACAGATCAGGCAGTCGAGTACCTCATGGTCTTGTTTTTCTATAAAATGGACATCATTTGTCGCCACTACCTTTAGCCCCGCCTCTTTGGCGAATCCGCACAACAGAGGGATATTCTTAGATTGTTTTTCTAGCTCATGATCCACTAGCTCGATATAAAAATCCTCCGCGCCAAAGATCTCCTTCAGCGTCTGCACTTCTTGGCGTGCCTTATCTAGATCGCCTTTGTCTAGCCACTCGTGGATGGGTCCTTCACTACAGCCACTGAGGCAAATGAGTCCATCGGCATACTGGCGCAGCGCTTCTCTATCCACACGCGGCTCGCCCAGATACTCACCCTCGAGGTGGCCTAGTGAGATCAGCTTGGTAAGGTTATCCCAACCTGTTTCATTCTTTGCTAGCAGTGTGAGGCGGGTGGAACGCTGGCGTCCGGGAAAATCTTTCTTTTGTGTCAGCTCGGTGGGTGCAAGGTAGATCTCGCAGCCTAGTATGGGTTTCACACCGGCCTTGTTCATACTCTGGTAGAACTCCACGGCACCGAACATGTTTCCATGATCGGTCATCGCTACCGCTGGCATTGCTAGCTCTGCGGTCTTTGCTGCTAGGTTCTTGATCCTCACAATCGAGTCCTTCACCGAGTATTCTGTGTGTACGTGCAAATGCACAAATGATGAGTTATCCGAAGCCATGTTATGAGCCTACTTTAACCAGAAATTTCCTTCTGTAAATCAAGTATCTGAGAAAGTGCAGGAGGGCAGAAATTACCAGCGGCAGGGATTGATCGCCGAGTAATCTGCAATGTCTCATTCAGTGTTTTTTATCACCTCTGGCCATCTGCCTTGATTAGTCTGATACCGTATCTTCTGGCGTTGATTTAGGGTTGTTACGATGTGAATGGTGTAGCTCGGTGTGCTTGGCAAAGCCACTCTACAGGTTGACGCCTCAGTTGGTTAAGCCTCAGAAGAATTCAGGGCATATTTGATAGCGACTAATCTAACCGCAGCGGCAGCAATGGCGGCGATGACCATGGAGCTCTGAGGATCCATTCCTACTTGGTCTAACAGCATCATTAAGCCAGCTCCAAAGAGTGCGGCGGTGGCGTAGATTTCTTTTCTGAAAATTAGAGGTATTTCATTTCGTAGGATGTCACGGAGAACTCCGCCGAATGTGGCGCTCACTGCGGCCATGCCGAGTGCGGCCCACCATTCTAGGCCATGATCGATAGAAACTCTGGCTCCGATACAGGCAAAAATCCCCAGCCCGAGAGCATCGAAGACTGACACCTGACGGCGGAATTTCAAGACTGTATCTGGGAAGTAGACTGCGATGGGGACCGCTAGCATGGCGACGAAGGTGTAGATAGGATCAGTGAGTATAGCGGGCGGGGTATCTCCGATGAGGAGGCTACGGATCACGCCACCACCAGTACCTGTGACGAGTGCCATCAGGAAAAGCCCTAAATAATCAAAGTCCACTTGTTTGGCCGCAAGAGCGCCAGAAAGGCAGAAAAAAAATGTTCCGATAATATCCCATATGAAAAGCATATTGCTATTATTAAAGATCAATTAGTAAAGTTACCAGCAGTATTCGACCTGTTTTACCGTTAACGACGTTCTTAAATAAAACGTGGTAAAGAATTCAGGCCAGTAGCTAAGTTATGAAATTGGTGGACAGGATCGGTAAAATAACCGAATCCAAAACACATAATATAATGAAAGAAAAAAGAAGAAGAAACGAACCAGAATTCAAAGCCAGAGTCGCCAATGAAGCCGTCAAAGGAATCAAAACGATTCAAGAAATAGCGAAGGAGTTTGATGTTCACCCAGTCCAGGTTTCTGACTGGAAAAAGAATATGTTAGAAGGAGTTTCTGATGTATTTTCAGCAACTAAGAAACGATCTACAGAGGAGACTTTTGATGCTCAGCGTGAGCAACTTCATGCTAAAATTGGGCAGCAGGCTGTAGAAATTGATTTCTTGGTAAAAAAGTCCAAACAGTTCGGTCTGTAAAAGATCGCATCGAACTAGCTGAAAAAATAATTCTGAAATCAGCATGAGAAGACAATGTAAACTACTCGGAGTATCTCGTTCATAGGTTACCTATGAATCTGTGGCTGAAAGCGTAGAAAATAAACTCTCTGTGAATCCGTAACCGTCTACAACGATTATGCCAAGAAATAGGCATAGAAGCTATCTACTGCTAGCCTCGCGGATAATGGACACCGTAAATATCCCTATCTGCTACGGTTCATACCAGTCTTTACATTCCAAAGTACGCACCTCTTCAGAGATAAAGCTTGACGATTAAACATGAAACAATTACAAAGATTAATATTTGAACTATCATGATTTCTAGTGGTCGAACTACGGGGTCTACCTCCTTATCCATGTGTCAAAATTGATACGTTATTTGCCCCTTTATACCTCTGTAGATATGCTTAATTGATGCTGTCAGGTAAGTAAATTTACTTATGAAAAATAACACTTGAAAAAATAACAGATAAACTAAAATGATGAAAAAAACAATAACAACACTCTCAATACTCTCAATACTCTCGATGAGTGTAGCTACATCCCAAGCAGCTCTTATGTTTGTAGGATTCGACTCAGATTCGGAGCAGTTCAGTTTCGTATCTGATGTAGATATTACAAGTGGGACTCAATTATTCTTCACTGATGATGAGTGGGGCGGCACAAACTTTAACGATGCTAACGAGGGAACGATGAGCATCACGCTATCAGCCACACTTACAGCTGGATCTGTAGTAATTATAGACGGACCTGAGGATTCAGTATCCGGCGCATCAGGCACTCTTGCGCATGACGATACTTCATTTAACATGTCAGGAAGCGGAGACTCAATTTACGCATTTTCAGGATCAAGAGCTACGCCTGTATTTTTAGGTTTTTTAACAACTAACTCAGACACAGCTCCTGATACTGGATCCAGTATTGATCGGTCTTCATTTAGTGGAACAGATGTCTTTGCATACACTGGGCCAACTTCAGGCGAAGCAAGCTTCTCTGATTATGCGGCACTTATTCAGGATGTGGAAAATTGGACAGCTCAGGGAGACGGATCTGGTAGCCAATCTGCTAATTTTGCTCCACCATCTGACTTCACCGTTGTTCCAGAGCCATCATCTACGGCGCTTCTTGGACTTGGTGGACTTGCGCTGATCCTACGTCGCCGCAGGTAATTTAGCGGAAGTAGAAATAGCTATTTAATTCTTGAGCTGGGCTAGAGATTGATTCTTTAGCCCAGCTCTTTTTTGGTTTATTAATCCGAGTTAGCATGATTATGTCCCTTGCCAATACGTTCGCACGTGGATGTTGGGTTCATGGTTTGCAGTGGCATCGCTCTTTGGTGTGGGGTGAATCCTACAGCGTGCAATTGAGGTTTTTGGTGGTGGGGAGTAGATCAGGAAATGAGATTTCTTTAGATAGATGTTCTTAATGTGTCCGCTTAGGATATAGGAGAGCGTTGATAGTGGAGAAGATTTCGCTATAACGCTAACAAATCTAATTATAATCATGAAATTTAAATTAAATAAATACACACTAAAACAAACCCTCGCACTAGCCTCAGCAGCAACGGTAGTGGTCACAGGGGTGGTCCAAGCCCAAGAAGCAGTCACACCGGCAGTACCAGCAGCACCGGCTGATGGGACTGCACCAGCCGTGCCGGCACCAGCGGCTGAAATCCTTGGAGTCGGCTCAGTAGCGCCAGCACTCGCAGGAGTGACATGGGTACAGGGAGATGCGGTGAAGAGTTTGGATGAGAAGGGTAAGCTTTACATCGTGGAGTGTTGGGCAACATGGTGTGGACCCTGTGTAGCGATCATTCCTCACATGAATGAACTGCACCAGAAATATGCGGATAAGGGTCTCGTCATCGTGGGCATGAATGTTTGGGAAGAGGGTATCGAAAAAGCGCAAAACTTTGTAAAAGAACAGGGTGATGGGATGTCGTATCGCGTGGCCTACTCAGGTGGTAAGGAATCTAATTTCACTTCTGCATGGCTGACAGCATCTAATACAACCGGCATCCCTACAGCCTTCGCGGTGAGAGATGGCAAGATCATCTTCAAGGGGCATCCTGGTGGACTTAGCGAGAAGACCATCGAGCTGATGATGGCCTCAGACTTTAATGCAGATGAATTTGCTAAGAAGCAGGCTGCAGAAGAGGCTAAAGGCAAGGCATTTTCAGAGAAGATACAGGGGCTATTCCAGGCACAAGATTGGGCAGGTATCAAGCAAATGGCGATGACTGATGATTACGTGAAAGGTAAGAAAGATGCTGCAGGACTCATCGGTCAGGCGAACCAACAGCTCGGTGACTGGGGTGCGCAGACAGCACACCTCAAGGATATCGTAGATGGTAAGTATGGATCAGACACTAAGGCGACTCAGATCCTTGGATACGGATTCGCTACTGTGGAAGCGAATGAAGAGGTAAAGGCGCTCGCTGCCAAGCTAGAGCCCCTCTATACCACTGAGGAAGCTCCAGATGAAAAAGACTTTTTCGGCCGCGTAGCTCACGCTCGTGTTCTCTTCCTGGTGGGTAAGAATGAAGAGGCAGTGAAGCAGCTAGAAGGCGTTAAGGCGGGAGTCAACAAAATGAAAGGCCAGCGCGGTGTAGCGGAATTCGTAGTTAAGCTTGATGAAAGCATCGCAGGGATCAAGGACGGCAAATTCCCTCCATTCAAGTAATTCCATTTGAACGATCAATCCAGTATAACTGTGAGGATGGTATAATGCTAAACTCAGAGATCTGAAAGATGATCAAATTTTTTTAAGACGAGCACTCGTAAGGGTGGTCGTCTTTTTTATCGGATGATGATCCATCCTGTGAAATCCTACTGTTTTACAGCGGCGACCACAGAGATCTCTACCAGTAGCTCGGGTCTTGCCATTCTAGCTTCTACACAGGCTCTGGCTGGGGCGTGGTTTGCTGGTATCCATGCGTCCCAGACATCATTCATGATGGCGAAGTCTTTCATGTCGCGGATGTAGATGGTGGCGGAGAGAAGGTGTTCGCGGTCAGAGCCTGACTCTAGCAGCAATTCGTCTACCTTTTCTAACATGGTGGTCGTTTGTTCGCCGATATGAATTTCTTTGGTGGTATCCTTGCAGACTTGTCCGCAGAGGTAGATGGTATCGTTGTGAATGACGATACGGCTCATGCGTTGTTTGGTTTGTTGACGTTGGATCATGATGCGAGAATGGTGGTTGCTTGTGCGAGGAGTTCTTGAGCTTTTTCCCTCTGCGGTGCTGCGCCTCGTGCCATGTCTGGCTTGCCGCCACCCTTGCCGCCAGCGAGTGTGGTGAGAGTCTGGATGAGCTTGCCTGCCATGTGGCCTGCAGCCTGTCCATCGGCTCCGCTGAGGGCACCGAGATGGAGTTTTTCACCATCATCTACAATAAATACTGCGGCGTGAGTGAACTGTTTTTTCTTGCAACCATTGAGCAGTTCTTGGAGCAGGCTAGCTGGTCCCTCGAAGAGTTCTACGATGTTGCCACCCTTTTCTAACAGCTCGGCGAGTGCTTGGTCTGCCATTTGTGCGGCAGCTGCGGTTTGTGCTTTTTTGAGTGCTTTGTCGGCGTTGGCTGCCGTTTCTTTGAGATTTTCTATAAATGCTTTTTGAGATTCGATCTCTTGGAGAGTGGGTCTGGAAGGAGCTTTAATAGCAGATGAACCCATATCAAGGAGTGCTAGATTGGTATCGTTTAGCTTCGCATTGAGAGTGACTACTTCGTTATCTATAAGATGCAGCGTAAATTTAATGTATTCTTCTGCCGCATCACCGCAAACAGCTTCGATACGGCGAACACCGGCGGCGATAGCCCCCTCGGACTTTATTTTAAATAGCCCGATGTCTGAGGTGTTTCTGACGTGTGCTCCGCCACAGAGTTCCATGGAGTATCCATCGAGTGCTTCTGCCTCGCCACCGATCTGAACAACTCTCACAAGTTCACCATATTTATCACCAAAGAACTGCATGATATCCTTGCGGTTCTTTACATCGGCATGGGGGACTTCTTTCCAGGAAACTGTCCCGCTATCTGAAATGACGGAGTTTACCTTCTCTTCTAATGCGCCGAGTTCTTCTGGGGTGAGTGCGGCGGATGAGAAGTCGAATCGTAAACGGTCTGGAGCCACGAGTGAACCTTGCTGCGCGGTGTCTTCTGAGACTATTTCGTGGAGAGCCCAGTGGAGAAGGTGGGTGGCGGTGTGGTGGGATTCGATGTGGCGTCGCTTAGTTCCGTCGATAATGAGAGTGACTGGATCTCCGACTTCTATTCCGTCTGCATCTGATTTACTGATAAGGTGTGCGATGGCGTTTCCGATTTTGATTACCTTGTTTACAGGAAATTCATTAAGTGTTCCAGTGTCTCCTTGCTGGCCACCCATTTCTACGTAGAAGGGGGACTTATCGGTGATGATATAGGTGTCATAAGCATCTTCGTGGATCTCGGTGATCGAGGCTGTGGTTGAGTCAGTTTCAAATCCTAGGAACTCGGTGCTCTGCTCGGTGGAGATATCGAGTGCGCGGACGATGGTCTTTTCCTTACCTCCGTCACCACGGTTTTTTTGCTCAGCCATGAGAGTGTAAAATCTATCCATATCGAGCCCAATGCCATTCTGTTGGCAGAGGATCTCTGTAAGGTCGACTGGGAATCCAAACGTATCATAGAGCTTGAATACGAAGTCGCCAGAGAGCATGTCTTTGGTGCTTGTTAGCTCTTTTTCAAATCTAGCTAGCCCGCGTGCGAGCGTTCTGTTAAAGGATTCTTCTTCTGTCTTGAGGGTCTTCTTGATGTTCTTGGCACGGGCTTTTACTTCTGGGAAAATAGTGCCGAATTGACTGACGAGAGTATCGACTAATTCTTGAAGGAAACAGGTGTCGCCCATGAAACCGAGGGTTCTGCCGTAGTTGACAGCGCGGCGGAGGATGCGGCGGAGGACGTAGTTTCTGCCGGTATTTCCTGGCATGATGCCATCGGCGATGCTGAGGGAAAGGGTGCGGATGTGGTCTGCGATCACGCGGAAGGCGATGGCTTCTTTCATCTCTGTGCTGAGCGTGGACTTATCTACATTGACGCTTTCTGGGTAGATGTCACGGTAAGCTTTGCCGGAGAGTTCTTCGAGCTTTTTAAAGATCGGGGTGAAGACGTCAGTGGCGTAATTGGTCGGCTTCACAGAAAAGTCAGTGAAGTTTTTGGTGCCCTGCATAATGTTTACCGCGCGTTCAAATCCCATGCCGGTATCGATGTGTTTTTGCGGGAGATCGCGGTAGGTTCCATCGGCCTCAGCATTGTATTGGATGAAGACGAGGTTCCATAGCTCGATGCAGAGGTCGGAGTCTTTATTGACGAGTGCGCCCTTGGTATCGCCTTTTGGGGTGAGGTCTAAGTGGAGTTCTGAGCAGGGTCCGCAGGGTCCGGTGTCGCCCATTTTCCAGAAGTTGTCTTCGACGTTTCCATTAACGATGTGGACGGCAGGATCGAGTCCATTTTTGATGAATATCGCGGCCCAGATATCGTAGGCTTCCTGGTCAAATATGGAGGGGTCTCCGGCTGATGAATCTGGACTATAAACGGTGGCATAGACTCGTTCAGCAGGGAATCCCCAGTGCTCGACGAGGAGTTCCCAAGCCCAGCCGATGGCTTCTTCTTTAAAATAATCACCGAACGACCAGTTCCCTAACATTTCAAATAAGGTGTGGTGATAGGTATCGTAGCCAACGTCATCGAGATCATTATGCTTGCCTCCAGCACGCACACATTTCTGGGTATCCGTGGCGCGTGCCGGAGAGTAGGGGGGCTTCTCAGTGCCAAGGAAATACGGAACAAATTGGTTCATCCCCGCATTGGTAAATAATAGCCCTGGCGACTGCGGCAAGATGGAGCCCGATGGCACGATGGTGTGAGATTTCTCAACGAAGAAATCTAGGAAGCTCTGACGAATTTCTGAAGCGGTCATGGTGGTGTTAGTGATCGGTTAGCAGTGATCGGTGATCAGTGTCTGGTGTCGAGCGTGTTAAGGTATGAAAGGGGGATAGTAAAGGATTTTAGCTATCAGGCGAAGCTCCTGAGGGGAGGGTGTTTTAAAAGCATGGGACTTCAGTCCTATGGATATGATATCAAAAGAATACTGTGCTGGAGGCACAGAGGAGAAAGAGGAGTTGATTTGTCAGACACTTTCCGCCGTGCTTTCAGCGCGGTTTGGTTGATGGAACTTATTCCTAGGGTTGAAAACCTTAGGCTCTGCATCCGTCCTCCCTTCAGGAGGTAATGTCAGATTATGGATTCTACTTCCTCCAGTTTTCTAGCCGCTTCTGTAAGTCTGATTCTAGTCTGAGGCGTTTGCCGACTAGGCTTTGGCGGACACGTTCTTGCCAAGGGGTGTGGGTTTCTTGTTTGGCTTGCTGGGTGAGGAAGTGGCTGATGTCTTGCAGGTTGAGGCTGCGGTCTGCGTAGAGGCTGGGATTGGTGGCGTGCTTGGCGACGTCGTTTACGAAGGAGTTGATGAGGGCGAGGCTGCTGAAGAGCTCGGCGATGGTGAAGGTGGTGAATTTCTGACGGCCTTGATCGATGCGATTCTTTTCGTTTTTCTCTGGTCTGAGGTCTAGCTGGGCGAGTGTGTCGCTGACGTACTGGGCCGCTTGGGTGAGCTGGGGGGAGATGTGGGAGGAGGAGAATAGTAGGGAGAGGTGGTTACTGAGATTGGTGACATTTTTCCAGATGCTGAGGTCGATGTAGATGTCGTAAAGATCACTACAAAGATGGGTGCCGAAGCTGCTGAGAGGAAGATTCACGATGTCTTTTGCTTCGAGCTGCTTATTGAATACGAACATGGAGCGCATGTAGCAGAGGAGGGGCTGCATGAGGAACTCGTAGCCTGGGAAGATGCTACCGCGACCGTCGATCTTGGATTTCTCTGAGCGGTTTAGATAGGTCTCGACGGCATTTTGGATGGGGTCGATGGAGGCTTGAGGAGCGTAGGGCTTGAGCGCGTAGAGAATGGTGAGCTGGTCAAAGCTGGCGAAGGAAAGTGCGCCAGCGCCGAGCTTCTGGATGAGTTTCCAGGCTTGCTGCTGGGACTCGCGGAGGTCATCGCCGGTGGTGCTCTCTGCTGCAGTGGTGGTGATGGTTTTGAGGTGTGCAGCATTGTGCGCTTCGAAAAAGGTGATGATTTCTGGTTCTGGAGAATAGTTTGAGGTGCCGGCTGTGTATGATTTAAGCTCACCGTAGTGGCCTAGGATGAGTTTGGCAAAGCGTGCATCAGGGTTTGGTTGGCCGCTACTATTTAGGTAACGTCCGGCTAGATCCCCTGAGTGCGGGTCTGCTCCGAAGGCCAGGTTAGCAATGGCTTGCTTGCAGCAGATATCGGCGGTGGGGGTGACGAGGAGGGGGAGGTTGGCATCGCTGCAGACTTGTTTGAGTTCGAGAATGAAGAGGTCAATAATGGCTTCAAATTTTTCTAAATCGGTATTTTCTGGCGTGTGTTTAGAAGCTTGATACTTCGCCCTGATAGTGGATTCCTGCTGGCTGAGGTCTCGGATGACGAATGGCATGGCTCCCCCGGGAACACCGGCGGCACAGAGTTGCTGTTTAAGGTCATCTGGGATGTGGTGATCTTTTCTGTCTGGGGTGGTGGACCAGATTTTTGCGATGGTGGCTTGGAGGTTCTCGTATGCTTCTGTGTTATGGATGCTGTCTGGTGAGATGCTGGCAAGCGAGTGGTGGGCGGAGCCACCGGAGAGGACTCCTTCGGTTGTTTCTATAGTGTCGACTCCGTATTGCATGGCTTGCTGCATGGCTCCTAGGGAGTTCTCATGGTGGGTGGAGTGGATGTGCAGAGTGAGAGGGATAGCTCTCTTATTAGAGGTAAGTTTTTCAAGTAATGCGGGGATGAGTGTGGAGACGCGCTCAGCGGTAAGCTGGCCAGACATGTCTTTTATCGCGATGGCGGTGTAGCCCTCTGCGATGAGCGCCTCAGCGTAGTTTAGATAATAGTCATCGGTGTAGCGTTCTGGAAAATCTGAGTAATGGGTGAAGCAGAGGGCGCCCTCGAGAATGATGTCTTTTTGGGCTCTGATGCTGGCTGGGAGTCTTAGGTTGTCGATGTCATTGAGGGCATCGAAGAAGCGGATTTTGTCGATTCCGCATTTAATGAATTCTTGCAGTGTTTTCTCGATGAGGTCTTTATCGTAATGTCTGAACCCGAGGGCATTGGCACCACGGAAGAGCATCTGGAGCTGGTAGTCATCACGGAAACCGCCGTATTCCATGGCATGGCTGACGGCGTTGAGGATGGTGAATGGGTTGTAGCCGCAGTTGATGGCAATTTGGAAGCTTTGGCCACCGGCTATTTCAGCTCCAGAGAATCCTGCCTTATGAGCCGCTGCGATGACTTTAGATAGATCTGCTGGATCGAACACCCAGTCTTCTGGAGCAAGCGTGGATTGCTGGCCGTCACGCAGTGTGAGGTTGACGAACTTGGGAGATTTTGAATTTTTTGAAGGTGACATATCTGGCTATAATGTAAGTTCAAGGTGATGGGGAGTAAAGGAATTTAGATGCGGTGATGGTTTGGTGTGAGCTAGGCTAGTAAGAATCATCAATTTACCATTCCGTGCTGAGTTCAGTGACAGATTAGAATGGTCATTTTTAACTGAACGTTTATAATTAGACTATGCACTCAGGGATTCTAGTTGGACCAATCGTGAGTTTCTTAATCGGCGGGTTTATTGCTTGGATAATCTATTTATTCGTCAGGAAGAGATCACTTAAGGCGCGATGCAAAGTGAGTTGGATCGTCTGGCCTATTGCTTGTTGTGCTTGGTTATTTTATGGGTCGGTGGTGTGTTACTGGAATTTCATGATAGAACCTAGATTGGATGGAACAGAGGGGTCTGGCGTGGGTTTTGGTGCTGTGATGACCTATCTGGGTGGTGCGATTCTAGCATTATTTTTTACTGGGATTGTGATGCTATATGGAGTGCTGATTCACGGTAAGAAATAGCCTATTCTGAACTTGTGAGAGATTAGTTATTACATTAGAGTCTTTCATTATGGATGAAAAACTAATTACGAAAGGGGTGTTTTCACCGACTTCTATTTCAAAGCGGGCGTTCTTGGCGCGGTCGATGGTGGGTGGCGCTATTTTATTCACGGCACCAGGGGTATTTGCGGAGCTGTTAGATCTGACGCCTCGGCAGGCTAAGGGTCCGTTTTATCCGAATGTGATGCCGCTGGATACGGATAATGATTTGTTGATCCTGAGTGATGTGATTACGCCTGCGGTGGGTGAGGTGACGCATCTGCATGGGAAAGTGACGGATGTGAAGGGCAATCCACTACGCAATGCGCTGGTGGAGATCTGGCAGGTTGATAACACGGGTGCTTACATTCATACGCGCGATCCTAGAAACCCTAAGCGAGATAAAAATTTTCAAGGCTACGGAAGGTTTTCTACGGGGATGAAGGGGGAGTATTATTTTCGCACGATCAAACCTGTGGCCTACCCGGGGAGGACGCCGCATATCCATGTGATGGTGAGTCATATGGGGAATCCTTTGCTGACCACTCAACTATACATAGAGGGTGAGGCTAGAAATAATAAGGACGGTCTGCTGCGGAGGGCGGGTGATAAGATGGGGGCGTTGATGGTGAAATTTGCGCCGCTGGAGGGGTCTAAAATAGGTGAGCTTAAGGCGGAGTTTAATATCATCGTGGGAGTGACTCCGGAGGATCAGCAATAAAGAGCAAAACAATAGAGCAAGATTAGCGGCGTTAGTCGTCAGTTGCATAGCCCGTGGGTTCAAGTTTGGAGTGATTCATAAGTGCTGAGTTTCAGTCAGATGCTACTTATTAGATGGATCATGGCGTTCGCGAGCAACGGTAGAGGCTTCCGCGAAAGAGGTCTAAGTCGACCTTGGTGGGCTATGGAACGATCCATGGGATGTGGTAAATGACTGTGATTTAAGTAAGGTTTAAACATTTGTGGAGAATGGGGTCGCTTATTGTGATGAAAAGGTGGGAAGAATAGTTCGACAAAACAATTCCGCTGAGCGAGTATTCCTTATCAGCGAACGGTTTTCCGATAATAAACATCGATACATTTAAATTTTTAAAAACTATGAATATCAAGAAATCTCTAACAGGTGCCCTCCTAGGGCTGACATTTTCTGGAGCGGTCTGCGGACAGGCCCCTGATAATAATGTGGACTATGATGAAGTGGGTAGAGTGATGGCAAAGATGCTGATGAATCGCCACTACGAGAAGCTCAATGATGATGTGCTAGGACCAAGGATTTTTGATCTTTTGATGAAGGGGCTGGATCCAGGAAAAGTGTATTTCACCCAGCAGGATGTTGATGGATTGAAGGCGAAGTATGGCAAGGATCTGCACAATCGATTACTGATTAAGAAGAGTAATGGGGCGGCGCGTGAAGTACATACACTCTATATTCAACGAGTGAAGCAAAAAATAGCGTATGCTCAGAAATTTCTTAAAGAATCAGAATTCACCTTTGATAGTGACCGCACAGTACAACGCTCCCGTAAGAAACTCCAATGGCCAGCAGACTCTGCAGCACAGAATGAGCTCTGGGAAAAGCTGGTAGAGTCGGCGGTCCTCTCAGAGACACTGCGCCGTGACAACATAGCGAAGCTCGCTAAAGAGCAGGGGAAAGATAACCCTCTCACGGATAAGAAACCGGTGAAAGAAGTCATCCGTCTCAAGTACAAGCGGATGCTACAGTATGATCTAGATGAAAATAATGAGAGTATAGCAGACTATGTGTTGAGTGCTGCGGCAAAGGCATATGGACCACACACTGACTATCTAACAGCAAGTGAGTATGGACCATTTAAGGCTGGGATGGATAATGAATTTGTAGGTATAGGAGCGCTGCTCCAGGCTGAGAATGATGGAGCCACCAAGATCACAGGCATCGTGGTGGATGGCCCCGCTTCGAAGGGTGGAGATCTAGCACTTAACGATAGAATCGTGGGAGTGGATCATGTCAACGATGGTGAAATGGTAAATATCATCTTCATGAGACTCGACAAAGTTGTGGAGCTTATCCGTGGTCCTGTGGGCTCATCAGTAGGGCTGAAAATAGAAACTGAAAATGGCGAATATAAAGTGATTTCCATCAAACGTGGCTCAGTGGAAATGAAAGAAGACTTTGCCTCCGGCGAGATTATTGAGACTAAGAATGCGGACGGGACAACTCGCCGTATTGGATTCCTCAAGCTACCTGCGTTTTATATAAACTTTCAGACCAACGGGAATCAATGTTCTGAGCATGTGAAGAACATTCTTCTCAGAATGAAGAAGGAAAAGATCGAGGGGCTCGTCTTTGACCTCCGTGGAAATGGTGGTGGTTCACTGGATGAAGTGAGAAAGATGTCTGGCTTCTTCACAGGTATTGGACCAGTGGTGCAGGAAAGAGATTTCCAGGGTAGGATCACTCTGCAGACGGCCTATGATAAAGCGATTTACACTGGGCCGATGGTATGTCTAATCGACTCTACATCAGCCTCAGCGAGTGAGATTCTAGCTGGTGCCTTGCAGGATTACAACCGAGCGGTAGTAGTGGGAACTAGCTCGACCTATGGAAAAGGAACGGTGCAACAGATTATGGATATCGCGCGGATGCTGCCATTTAGAGCGGAGGGTAGAGAGAGATCAGGCTATCTTAAGCCTACCATCAGGAAATTTTACCGAGTGGCGGGATCATCCACTCAGAACAAGGGCGTGGAGTCAGACATAGTGCTGCCGAATATGCTGGATGCTATCGAGATAGGTGAAAAATATATGGACTACGCGCTGCCTTATGATGTCATCAAGAAGGCGCCGGGCTTTACCCCGATGGATAAATCACGGCTATTTATGAAGGAGCTTACGGAGAATAGCTTAGCGAGAGCGAAGTCATCTAAGGACTTCATCTATCTGCAAGATGATGTGGATAGAATGAAGAAGCGGATTGAGAAAAATACCGTGAGCTTGAACAGAGAACAGCGTCTCAAAGAGATAACTGAGGCGGATATTCGCCTGAAAGCGCGTAATATGGAAAGAATCGAGCGGTTCAAAATAACCCAGCAACAAGATAAGGACCGCTACACATTCTATAGTGTGAAACGTAGAGATTTGAAGCTTGAAAAACTGCTTACATTTGACCCTACCAAACAAGATGAGTCCTATATGCTGATGGCGGAGAATAAGGAAGATGATCTAGACATCACTCCTGAATGGCCGAGTAGGATGGACCCAGTGAAGAGAGAAGGGATGGCGATTCTTAATGACCTGATCGACCTCACCACCGAAGCTAAAATGGTGAAGGTGGGTGCTGACCAATAATCTATAATGGAGAAAGAGGAAATTTATGATGGCATCGTCACAATAGTTGACGGTGCCATTTCTCTTTTGGCTGAGAAGGCTGGTGAGAGCTATGCTAGCACGGTGAACATTGTCTGGAACAAGCGGATGCGGTCTACTGCTGGGAGAGCATTTCTGAATCTAGCGAAGGTGGAGTTGAATCCTAAACTATTGCACCTCGGTGATGATCCGCTGGTGCATGTAAGGCAGACCTTGTTGCATGAGCTAGCGCATTTGTTGGCCCACCACCGTTCTGGAAGGAAAATTTGCGCTCATGGCGCTGAGTGGAAACAAGCCTGTGTGGATCTGGGTATCCCGGGTGAGTCTGCCACGCATAGCTTGCCTCTTCCTAGCCGTAAGCAGCGGAAAAAATGGAGCTATGCTTGCCCGGTTTGCCTTGAGGTGATAGATAGGGTAAAGCGGATGCGGGGTGACTCTGCGTGTTACTCATGCTGTAAGAAGCACAACCGTGGCCGATTTCACAGGCGGTATAAATTCATCGAAGAAGCCCTCTAACAAAACCTAACAGATCATGACCATAGCCAGCTTTCAGCACTACGGGATTTCTCATCTACTCGCGCTAGCCATCACGGTAGTAGCTGCGGTTATCATGGTAAGATTCATGCGCTCTGATGTGCTAGAAAAGGTGAAGACCAGAGTGAGATATGTGTTTGGCGGATTACTTATCTTAGCCGTTTCTATGGATCCTGTGCTGACATTTCTGCGCTGGGGCACAGGTGAGCTCGGCTGGGAGATCTTCTGGAATTCCGCGCTGCCGCTCTACCTTTGTGACGTAGTTTCTATTGTGGCTGCGCTGGCTCTCATTACTAAAAATTTCAAGTTAGCTGAAGTCGCCTACCTCTGGGGCCTCGCCGGGACAACGCAGGGGCTTCTGACTCCCACGCTTGCTTATGATTGGGACACGCTGGAATACTACAGTTTTTTTCTCCAACACAGTGGAGTTCCCATCGCTGCTATCACACTAGTCTGGGGTATGGGCATCGTTCCTAGGAAGGGGGCTTTCAGGCGTATTATCATCTGGAGTTGGGCGTATATGGCGCTTGTCATTGGGCTTAATTTCCTCATGAAGCAGAACTACGGTTTCCTTAGCGGCAAGCCAGATTTTAGTACGATGTTTGACTATATGGGGCCATATCCATATTACCTCCTCACTCTCCAGGCGATCGCCTTCACGCTCTATTATATCTTGCTAAAAGTGGCTCCTAAAAGCGAAAGCTAAGGGTTATAGATACTCCACGAGTTCATCCACTTTTTCTTGATCGAGCCGCTTCACCAGCGCTACGGAGAGCCTGACCATGCAGAGGTAGTCTTCTATATCAATAATGGCATTATGCGAATGGATGTATCTAGACGGCACACCCAGTACCACACATGGCACACCTTCATTTGACATACTGAATCCGCCTGCATCGGTGCCTCCGCTGCTGCGCACCGTTACCTGATAGCGGATGCCTTCTCTCTGCGCTGTTTCTATCGCTAAGTCAGCCAGTCTGGGATTCATGATGGCGGTTGGATCATGGAGGCGTATCTGCACTCCACCACCGAGCTTACCTTGACTCTCTGATGGACTAAATCCTGGGGTATCATCCGCCGGTGGTCCTTCTAATACAATTGCCACATCTGGTTTCACTTTATGAGCTAATGAGTGCGCACCACGAAGACCTACTTCCTCTTGTACTGTGCCGGCAGAGATCAGGGTGTTCGGGTGGCCTTCTGTTACTAAGATTTGTGCAGCCTGGATTGCACATGCCATTCCCACGCGGTTATCAAATGCTTTAGCCATGTAGTGGCCTTGTTTAGCCATCGCGGTAAAACTTGTTGCGGGCGCCACAGGGTCTCCTAGACAAATACCAAATTCATCCCGGACCTCTTCCATACTAGAAGCACCAATATCAATAAATAATTCATTAATCTGCATCACTTTATTACGTTTTTCTTCAGACAGAAAATGCGGCGGTGTGCTGGAGACCACTCCTAGAATTTTGTCACCATTTTTTGTGAGAACTTCTACTCTCTGAGCTAACAGCGTATGCGGCCACCAGCCACCTACTGGGACGAACTTCAGATACCCGTCTGGGCGGATATGCTGCACCCGAAACCCTACTTCATCCATGTGTCCAGCGATCATCACGCGAGGTCCGCTATCTTCTCCCAGTCCACGCTCAAAATACACACTCCCTTGGCGGTCTGATCCCAAAGTGTCGCCTACATTTTCTAACTCACCTGCGAAGATAGCCCTCACCTCATCCTCATACCCTGGCACGCTGTGCGCTTCTGTTAGTTCCTTCAATAATGCGATTGCTTTTTCTTTCATGTAGTGACTCTAAATGACTGACCGACCGATTGCCAGAAATAATCCCCCCATCACAAATCCACATTGACTAATCATCTATAGCACCGATGATCTCATGATGAGCTATATTGATAAACTTTATGATCTGGAAGGAAAAGTTGCTGTCGTCATTGGCGGCACTGGCGAGTTATGCTCGCATATGGCTATTGGCCTCGCTAGGGCTGGGGTGGAAGTGGTTCTTGCTGGTAGAAATGAAGAAAAGGCCGTGGATCGGTTAGACGCGATCCACGCATCTTCAGATACAGAGGAAGGCGGAGCAGGGGAGAAAGCCTATTTTGTAGCCACTGATCTGATGGAAAAAGGTTCGCTTTACGCGCTACTGGACATCGTCATCGAGCGTTCTGGGAAAGTAGATATCTTAATTAATGGGGCTGGTGTAAAACCTTCTAGATCTGTCTTTGAACTGAAGACAGAAGAGTTCCAGACCATCTTGGATATTAATCTTACTGCTACCTTCCAAGCCTGCCAAGTGTTTGGTCAATATTTCCTAGAGCATGGCATAGCCGCTTCTATCATCAACCTTGGTTCTGTGGCTGGGCTTACTCCTCTCTCTAACTCTTTCGCATACTCCGCGTCTAAAGCCGCGCTGCATAACCTCACTAAAAATCTTGCTCGCGAGTGGGCAGATAATGATATCCGGGTTAACACCCTCATCCCTGGATTCTTCCCTTCAGATCAAAACAGACTCGCGCTCGACGAAGCTCGCATGTTAGAGATCCTCCGCAGAAGTCCGATGAGTAGGTTCGGTAATCCAGATGAGTTAATCGGCGCAACACTACTCCTAGCATCCGCAAAAGCAGGCAGCTTCATCACTGGCTCAGAACTTATCGTCGACGGCGGGTATAATACGGTTTCGATCTAGATTGATACCTTTAAATAATGAGGGTCAACCATTCCCATTACGAGATTTCTCTCTAATATCTCCCGATGAAATCTAACAGAACTGGCTCAAGAAACGGGTATCATTCTCAATCAGGGCGCGGATATCTTTGATGCCCCATTGGATCATGGCGAGGCGGTCTAGACCCATTCCGAAGGCGAAGCCTGTGACGCTTTCTGGATCAAATACTTGATCCCCACGCTGCTCGGAAATGGTGCTGAAGACGGCCGGATCTACCATCCCGCAGCCAGCTACTTCCATCCATTTTGGCTCTTGCCCATCGATCTGGAGCTTCACGTCTATTTCAAAACTTGGCTCCGTGAAGGGGAAGAAATGCGGGCGGAAGCGTACTTCTGTTTCATCGCCAAACATGGCTTGGAGGAAATATTCGAGAGTGCCTTTGAGGTCGCCTAGCTTCACATCCTGATCCACATAGAGTCCTTCTAGCTGGTTGAAAACGGGTAGATGGGTGGCGTCCACATCGTCTCTGCGGTAAGCTGATCCTGGTGCGATGATTCTCACCGGCGGAGTGGAATTCTCCATGGTGCGGATCTGAACTGATGAGGTGTGGGTGCGGAGCAGCTTGCCGCCATCGAAATAAAACGTGTCTTTCTCGTTTCGGGCCGGGTGGTCATCGGGCGTATTCAGCGCATCGAAACAGTGGTATTCTGTCTCTATCTCTGGCCCATCTGCGAGGGCGAAGCCCATGCGGCGTAGGATCTGGATGGCTCTGTCCTTGATGATGGTGAGTGGGTGGAGTCCGCCAGCAGCTAGCTCGCGAGCGGGGAGCGTGAGGTCGATACCTGCGACAGATTTTTGGTCCAACAGGTTTTGCAGTTCTTGGGTCTTAGCATCGAGCGCGGCGTTGATCGCGGCGCGGGCTTGGTTAAGGGCGGCGCCAAATGCTGGTTTATCCTCATTGGCGATGTCTCTCATGCCTGCTGATGCACCAGCAAGAGTTCCTTTTTTACCTAGAAATGCCACGCGTGCTTCTTCGAGACTACGCTCATCATTAGCGGCGGTGATGCCAGTTACTGCTTCGTCTTGAATGGTTTGAATATTATTAGTCATTTTCTAGAAAGAAAAAGGTGAAAGTTTAATGCAGAACGTCGCTATTTTTTATAAACGTCCTCTGGATTAAACGTAAGGTTTTCGGTGAATTTTAGCGCAGTTGGCGAAGCGTCATCACCGACAGCGACTTCACGGTAGAAACAAGAATTTCTCCCGGTGTGACAGGCTCCAGATCCGTGCTGATCTACATAAAGAATAAGCGCGTCCTGATCACAGTCTGTCTTGATCTGTTTTATCTTCTGGGTGTGCCCAGAGGTGGCGCCCTTGTGCCAGATTTCTTGGCGAGAGCGTGAGTAGTAGACTGCCTCGCCTAGCTTGAGAGTCATCTTGAGTGACTCATCATTCATGTAAGCTAGCATCAGTGGTTCCTTGGTTTCTGCATCCATCGCGAGTGCGGGGATGAGGCCATCGGAGTCGAACTTAGGTGCGAATACGGGTAGTTCTTCAATGTCTTTCTTTGAGTCGCGGGCGCCAAATATAGTGTCCATTTTATGTTAGCTGTTAGTGGTTCTAGATTTTATTAGGTTCGACTTAGGGTAGAAAACTACGCTAATTTCAGTCGATCATCAGACTCAAGAAGAGCTGTGATGGAGTCCCATCCGCCTTCGGTCTGCAGATTGAAGACGTAGAGGTAAGCGGTGACGAGATTGGGGTCAAATTTAGCAAGAAGTGCATCGACAGCACCTTTAGCCTTAGCGGCATCGAGTTCCTTCGGAAGTTCGCCTTCTACAGAGCCTTTGCCATCGTGCTCTATGCCCATGGCATCACAGAAGGTGACGAGTAATTCCTCATTTCCCTTCATGAAGAAGAGCTGGAAGAGGTGTTCGCCCATCATGTCTGTTGACTTGAGCTTGAGTGTCTTGTGCAGCCATTTATACTGATCTGGAAGAGACTTTTTCTGGATGAATACTGGACGGAGCTTACGGTCCTGTGCCAGTGAGGTCACGGTGTTCTTGTAGAGATCCTTCTCCTCATTACGGAGCCATGTGAAGAGGTCTGTGATGAGTGCCGGATCGGCTGCTTGGTAAATTTGGTGTGCGTTCACGATAGATAAATAATTCGGTTAACTTTCACGGATTGAACGCAGGAGCGAGAGCTTAGTCAAGGTTTGAGTGTGAGGTGGGGAGGATTTTCTCTGAGGTAAAACTTACCTCTAGTTACGTGACTTTGATCAGGTGCTGGCTGCTCTACTGCGGCTATAATTATTACTCCGGTGATTGTAGTGATTAGTTGAGTAGCCACTATTATACCGATTTTCATGAGGATAATGACCTGAGTGATGACGGCTACCATGATTTTTCTTACCAAAATAAGCGATAGCGCCGATGGCGGACGCTCCTAAGATGAGGGGAATTGTAGGGTCTGATACCGTGCTATTACTTCTGTATGGTCTATTATTATAGGGAATGTATGGGCTACCGCTATTATCATAGGAAGAATTCACGGGATAAGACTCGTAAGCACATGAACTGACAAGTGAGACGCAGATTGCCGCTGAGATACTGCGGAGATTGAATTTACTGAATATTTTTTTGAGTTCCATATTGGGTAAGTTAGTTGTTCTGCCGATTCGACTTCCTAATGACTGATATTTATTCATTTTTTTTCTTATAATGGTGAATAATGATCAATTCATCTAAAATGAAGTTACTTTGTATTTACATTTTAGCTTGATCATTTCTGAAATTTGCGTAATTTAGAAAATATAACTTTTAGTGTCAGCTATATCCACTAGTCTAAAAACAAATCACAGAATTCAGCAAAATATGTATTTACTCAATTTACCTAGCTTAATAAAACAACCTCTGACGCAGCAAGTAATGTTAACAGATGCAAAATCTGCCAAGCTCTCTCTGTGTGCGAGAAGAAGGAATTCACTTAGAACAAGAGGCTTCACGTTAATCGAATTACTTGTGGTGATGGCGATCATTGCTACATTGTTAGGAATTGGAGTGGGCGCCATAAAGAGCATGGCAAGCTCTAAAGGAGTGAGCACAGCGGTGCCTCTGGCAGAGAGCATTTTCGACCAGGCCCGCCAAGTTGCGAAGTCATCTGGCACGCCCACAAGAGTGGTGATTTATGCAGATACATCCGGAAGTAATGAGGACAAACGCTCGCGCTATCTCAGAATGATAGGCGTGGCTACCGGTAGAGTAGGAGGAGTGCCAGCGTCGAAAGGAGAAACCATAGACGAGTGGAAATTTGTTTCTAGACCTATCACATTACCTAGCAATACTTTCTTTAATGCAAAATTAAGCAATAAAAGTGCTACTGATGGGCAAGCAATTTTCTCCGGTGATACCACTCCTAAAGATTGTTACGTGTATGAGTTCAACTCAGAGGGAGCGCTTATAGAGCCTAGTGAAGATGGTAGTGGTGTGCCAGTGAATGACGGGCAGTTTGTGGTTCAGGCTGGCAAGCTAAGGCCTGGTCAAGACACTCCAGATGCGGCGAACAACGCAACGCGTGATGTGGGTGGATTTAAGATTTGGGCAAACGGTAGAATGGCTATGTTTCGTAGTCCTAATCAAATTATCGAGGCATCAGAAGATCCAGAATTTTAAGCAAGATTGGATTTTGATGGTGCAATAACTGACCAGAAAATTATTAATATGAAAATTATGAAATTACTCCACTTTTCACGCAATAGGCATGTGACAGATAAAAGACACAACCTTAGTGCGACAAAAACACGTAAAGGATTCTCCCTCGTGGAGGTCGCCATTGCTATGGGCGTAGTCACTCTACTGCTGACTACATTCTTAGGAGTCTTTGGGCCTGCTCAGAAAAATATCCAGCGCGCGCTGAGTACCAAGGATGCCAGCAGGATGAAAGACACACTCTCTAATGAGATGAGTATTCTGCGCTCCTCTGACACAGCGTTCACTAGCTCATTTGAAAAAGCATTTAGGATGATAGAAAGTTCCCATGATAAGACATCTGCCGTGCTTATGTATCAGTACAGAGCGAATCCGGTAGACACGGATGATGACGGAATCCTGCCGGCTTATGACGGTGTAGATGGTATCCAAGGGCGCGACTACATCATCCAGACCGCGGTGCGAACACTCGGTGTGGATGATACGAAGATAGAAGCTGAGCTTCAAGTTGTGGAGGGGTCTGTATTTGTAGTCAGAATGACTCAGCTTGTTAGAGATCCTGATTCTACAGCTACCAAACTTATTCTATCAGCTTGGGCAGATGCTGATGATGTTCCCATAGCGGGGATTACTGATCCAGACGACCCGGGTGTAGATAACTTTATCACGGATCCAGATTTATATCCTAAGGCTGTGATCGCATTTAGCGCAGAATTCTTCAAAATCAGTGCGAATAAATTTGGGTTTATCAACAGTGATAACTGGGATTTTGATAAGGTTGGAAATGCTTTAACGGAAGTGAATATGGCCATCCGCAGATAAATCCACACCCATTTAAATAAAATGAAATTTGAAATAAAAGACACCAACCAACAGAAGCAGGAAAGGCAGAAAAAGTCACTTAAAGGCTTCACGCTTCTCGAACTGCTGGTCTCCATGACCATCACACTAGTGATCGTGGGGCTACTCATGGGCATGACAAAGATGGCAGTGGCCGCGTGGCAGAAGACTTCCGCTAAGGCCAGATCATCCAGACTCGCTCAAGAGGTGTTTGATTCCATAGGTAAGGATCTAGAAGGTATGGTCATCCGGACAGGAAATAATTACGAGTGGCTGCTTATTAAGGAAAGCCCTGATGACGCAGGAGCACGCGGTCCAGATACTGTAAAAGAAATGGTAAACCCATTAGAGATCAGCTTTTTCTCAGCAGTGACTGACAGATACAATGGACAGATCAATGTGACCGACGTCGATATGGGAGGTGATATTTCCATGGTGAGATACAGGCTGATTCACCAAGACCTGATTGGTGGAAGCCTCGAGAAACCTGTATTTGCTCTCTATAGGCAACGAATTAATCCTGATGAGAACTTCGATGATATGCTCGCGCAACCGTCAATTGATGGTGGTGATAGGGGACGCCCATCTAGTCAGATAGTGGAAGAGCAAAACTACTTGGCTGAAAATATATTCGATTTCACGCTAAGTTTTAATTTTGAATACACACTAACAAGCGGGGCAAAAGGCTATCACAGAGTTGTGATACAAAATAGTGGAGTCAGTAACAGTCTCAGTATTAAAGGAAATGAAATTACCGTAGATGGTAATCCTCTGCCCCTTCCGGCTGGTGCAAGTTCACCGAGGCTAGCAGGTGCAGATGTGAGCATTCTGGTGCTGTCAGATGGCGGTATGAATGGTCTTAAAAATAAGAATATTACTGATGATGCTGCATTTGCGCAATATCTCAAGGAACATGGACATCTCTACTCGAAGTCAGTGATTGTACCACGACCGTAAGGGTTTTACTAAAGGTCAAACATTTTGAAACCCTAGTATTCCGTGATGGCGGATTCTAGGATTTTTCATTTACATTTATCGGGTCTGCTGTGATTCTGCATGCATGTCAGAAACATATGATGAGCTAAAGAAAATGTTGTTAGAAAAATCAGTTAGAACAGGGGAATTCACCCTTGCATCTGGCAAGAAATCAGACCTCTATATTGATTGCAGAGTCACCGCATTAGACCCTGTGGGCGCGAGGCTAGTCGGTCAACTAGGCTGGGCGACAGTGCGGGAGAGAATCCAGTCTGAGGGACTCAGCATAGCTGCTATTGGAGGCATGACCATGGGCGCAGACCCCATCTCACTCGCAGTAGGCATGACCTCTGCGATGGAGCACCCAGACGAGATGATCCAGGTCTTCAACATCCGTAAAGAGCCAAAAGGGCACGGCCGCGGCCAGCAGATTGAAGGCAATTTCAAGGAAGGTGATGATGTCATCGTCGTCGATGACGTCATCACTACCGGAGGCTCTACGATCCAAGCCATTGAGGCCATTGAACGCGCCGGTGGTAATGTGAAATTCGCTCTCATCCTAGTGGATAGAGAAGAAGGTGGCCGTGCCGCCATTGAGGCTAGAGGTATCCCTGTCGTGTCTCTCTATTCTCGTACAACGTTGTTGTAAGGAGACAAGAGTGCATCACGGTTTGTTCAGCGATCAAACCTACCAATGTGAGCTTATATTTTACAACCCATTTACAGTGTCACGGTGATTTCGAGTTATAGTGAGTTTAGTGAGGAAATAAATTCTCACCTCTAACTTATCTATCAAATTATGAAAACATCATCTAAAGAACCTTGGATTCAACTAACTAATGCAACTTTCTCTTCGTTGGTTAATTGTTGATGTTTTTCTTGAGGTGATTGATATCCATGCCTTTTCCTTGGCCTATCGTTTAGAGCTTTTTCAACTTTAGCGAACAG